>Ga0315288_10000037_pt1 | contig 149357 bp, 126 predicted proteins | sample YL17G11_20_MG_FD_203454 | JGI IMG/M metagenome (GOLD analysis project Ga0315288, IMG submission 203454) | Sediment microbial communities from Yellowstone Lake, YNP, Wyoming, USA - YL17G11_20 | ecosystem: Environmental > Aquatic > Freshwater > Lake > Sediment | place: USA: Wyoming | collected... | reverse complement strand
GCGGCCCGAAGACCGCCCATGCTGCTGCAACTCCAGTCGCCCTACGGGCTCCTTCCATTGCAGCAGCAGATGACAACATCCACCTTAATTCAGAGCAAAACTGGTCTTGACAATGGGGAGAGGTTCAGAACCAATAGAAAATGAAATCTTACTTAGAACATATCATGATATTCCGTATAAAATGCACAAGGAAGTCGAGGACAAAGCAATTAGGGAATTAAGGAGTCGCGGAAGATTTGCCCGGCTTGTGCATTTGATAACATTCATCGTTGTTGTTGTGATTCCGCTGAGCGTGGTAATTCTAGGAATTGTAAGCCCATTGGTTGCCGTGATCACTCTAGTTTATAGTATTTGGCAGCCCGTATACAAAGGTCTTAAATTCCTGAAGATAATAAAGAAATCGAAAAAGGAACTTAAGCACGAAGAAGAAGAGCGCCTTAAGCAGCATTATTTTGTGCACTGCCAAGAAAACCCTGCGGGATTTCAGCGACTAAAGATAGAGAATTTTGAACGCGAACTGCGAAACGGAATTAAAAAAGAGGTAGAGCAACTTACGAATAAGAACAAAGTGGGCAAAGGAAAGGACTTGGGTAATAAGTAGAATAGGACAGGGAAAAATCGCGGCAGTCTATCAAAAACTGCCGCGAATTTTATTTCAGTGCGCCGTCTCAGACGACGTTGTGCTCGCGTTGCTTGCCGCCCTCGAAGCGCTTGATGCTGAGCGCGTCGATTGGCTGAGTCCGCGTCTCGCCGTGGATGATGAGTTCCGCCATCAGCAGGCCGCTCATCGGCGCAAGCATGAAGCCGTGGCCGGAGTAGCCGATGGCGACGAGGAAGTTCTCGGCCTCGTCGCTGACCTTGCCCATGATGGGCTGCGCGTCGGGGCTCATGTCGTACAGGCCCGCCCACTGGCGCACGATGTTGATGTTCTTTAGCGCCGGCATGAGCGTGGCGAGTTTCTTGGAGATTTCCTCGAGGAACCGCCACGTGCCGCGGATGTTGTATGAGGGCTTCTCGTTCGGGTCGCTGTGGCCGAAGAGGAATGAGCCGTGAGCCGCCTGGCGGAAGTAGATGCTGACGTAGAAGTCCACGACCAGCGGCCAGAGCATGCGCTTCACCGGCTCGGAGACGGCGATCTGGTGCCTCTCCGGGAACGTGCCGAGTTCGATGCCGAGCATTCTTCCCACGTCCTGCGACCACGGGCCGGCGGCGTTGACGACCGTCTTGCACTCGATGTCGCCGCGGCTGGTTGCAACGGTCGTTACACGGTTGCCTTTCTTTTTGAAGCCGGTAACTTCCGTGTACAGTTCCACGTCCACGCCGAGCCGCATGGCGTTCTCCGCCCAGCCCTGCACGGCGAGGAACGGGTCCGCGTGAAGGTCGTCCGGGCAGTACGCGCCCAGCGCCATGCCGTCGGTGTTGAGGTACGGCGCGATTTCGTGTATCTCGTGCGGGTCCACGATGCGCACGTCCGCGCCGTTTTCGCGCTGCATCTTCACGTTCTTCCCGAAGCGCTCCGCTTCTTCGGGTGAGTGCGCGCACAGCAGGTAGCCGCCGTTGACCAGCCCGATGTCGCGGCCCATCTCGTCCTCGAAGCGCTTGAACATCTCGATGCTGGCCTTGGCCAGGCGGACGTTGGCGGGTTCGCTCCACTGCTGTCTCGCGCCGCCGGCACAGCGGCCGGTGGCGCCGCACGACAGCGTGCCGCGCTCCACGAGGACTACGTCCCTGACGCCTCTCTTCGCGAGTTCGTATGCGATTGCGGCGCCGATGCATCCGCCGCCGATTATTACGACATCAATTTTTTTCTTCATCGTGAGCCTTCGCAAGTACGCCGAGCGGCGCCGGTTTCATCGGGCCGCGGTAGGTTTGCGGCAGGAACTCCGCGATGTTGCGGCCGAGTTTTCGCGCCAGTATCTGCATGATGAGCCGCTGGCAGGTCTTGCCCTGGCAGGGGCCCATGCCGCAACGCAGCAGCCGCTTGATTTCGTCTATGCTTTGCGCGCGGTCGCGGTCGATGACCTTCTCGATCTGCCGCCGCGTCACGTCTTCGCAAACGCAGATTATCGTGTCCATGTCTTCGGGGATGTCCGCCGGCGTGACGATCTTTTCCTCAGCCCTGGGAAAGCCGTTCACGCGGAAATGACGGACCGCGTCGCCGTACCTGTGCGCCACCGCGATGGACACGATTGAGGTGCGGTCGAACTTCTTGCCGGTGAGCACGCGCGTTACTTTTCCCTTGCAGACGAAGTTTCCCTGGCGGTCGAGCGCGTCCACATCCTCGCCCTTCTTCGGGAGCGGGATCATCTCGTAAGGTATGGAGATTTCCGTTTCGGTGGGGGAGTATTCCCTGTTGACGACGAAGAGCGACAGCCCCGGGCAGCGCGTCAGGCAGAGCGCGCAGGCGGTGCACTTCGCGGGGTCGAGCGTGGGGTAGTTCACGATGTCCTTGCCGACCTTGATTGCCTGGTGCGGGCAAATCGTCTCGCACGGGTTGCACGGGATGTTTTGTTCGCATTCTATGACGACGCGCGCGCCTTTCGGGAATGAGCGGTAATCTTTCGGGAGCGATTCTATCGGCTCGTCCAGCGCCGCCGCCGTGCCCGTCAGCGCGCTGTTGCCCATGCGGACCTTTTCGCCGAACGGGCCGCGGCGCAGTTGATGCAGTTGCGCGCGGTAGTCCTTTATCCTCTCATCGTAGATTTTCCGCGAAAGGCTGGTCTTGCGCGAGAGCGTCCCTGCGGCGTTCAGCCCGGCGATCTTGCCTTCGATCATCGCGCTGCTGGCCTCCTCGATGCCGGCGGTGTCGCCGCAGACGTAGATGTTCTCGCGGGACGTGCGCAGGTTCTCGTCGTGCCATGCGACGTGCCCGCCGAGCGCCGGCACGTAGCGCATCTCGCAGCCCGCGTTCCACAGGAGCTCCGTGAGCGGCGTCAGTCCCACCGCGAGGCAGACGGTGTCCACCGCGTAGTTGTGCTCGCTGCCGGGGATTGGCTGGTACTTCTCGTCCACCTCGACCACCGTTGCGCCTTCGACGCTGGTCTTGCCCCATACCCGGCTGACGGTGTGGCGCGTGAGTATCGGCACGCCCATGCGGCGGATCTTGTTGGCGTGGACGTAGTAGCCGCCGATTTTGTCGGTTACTTCTATGACGGCGGCGACGTCGATGCCGGCCTGGAGCAACTGGTAGGCGACGATAAGCCCGATGTTGCCCGCGCCGACCATGAGCACGCGGTTTCCGGGCGCGACGCCGTTTACGTTCATGAGGGTCTGGACCGCGCCCGCGCCGTAAACGCCGGGAAGGTCCGAGTTCGGGAAGGCAAGCATGTTCTCGTAAGCGCCGGTGGCCACGATTATTTTTTCCGGCTTAATCTTTGTGAACTTGCCGCCGTTGAGCGCCGTGACGACGCCATCGTCGTAAACGCCGGTGACGGTGGCGGCGGGCACGAGTTCCACGCCCGACTTTTTCGCGTTTTCGATAAGGAGTTTTGCGATGTCGATTCCGCGGGTCCCGGCGAACTGGAGGTGCGAGCCGAAGAACATGTGCGTCTGCTTGATGAGTTGCCCGCCGAGCGCGTCCTTGTCGTCCACCAGCATGACTTTAGCGCCGTGCTCTGCGGCTTCGGCTGCGGCGCAAAGGCCCGCCGGCCCTCCGCCCACTACAAGCATTTCAGTATTAATCATGGTTTACATTACAAATAAAAATGGACAAAATCCGTTTTGTCCGGCGGCATTTGGACGTTGGACACCGGACATTGGACGGCGAACGCCGAACACGCGCATCCAATGTTCCATATCTAAAATCCAGGGTCTAAAGTCTAAGGTCCAAACGGCCCCGCCCGCGCTGGGTTTCAACCACCATGCCTTCCTTTAACCGCGTCACGCACACCTTCGTGTTCGGTACGCCGTCAACCACCATGGAGCAGTTGGCGCAGCGGCCTATCGCGCAGAAGAACCCGCGCGGACGATGCAGGTTGATGCTCTCGCGGAAAACTCGCACCCCCGCGGCCTGCAAAGCCGAGGCGATGGTGTCGCCTTCCCGGCCTTCCGTCGCCTTGCCGTCGAGGGTGAACTTCACCTTTTTGCCCTGCGTGAAGGTCAAAATCGGATGTTCTGTTATTCGCCTCATCTGAACGGCACAACCTATAAAATGTACCTGGTCCGTTTATTTAATCGAGGCGGTTCTCGATTATCTGCCGGGGATCGAAGTTTTCCATCTTGAGGTACTCCACGTCCCCCGCGCCTATCGCAGCCTGCGGCGCAAGCCCGATAAGTTCCGAGTTCCGTATCTTCTCGCCGGCCTTTTCGGCCTCGGCCTTGATTGCGTCGAAGGCCTTGCGCATCGGCGTAACCTTGTAGTTGGTCAGGTTCATCGAAACCTGCGCAACGTTGAGATTGTTGAGCATCAGCCCGATGGCCTTGACGCACGGCATCCCGCCGCTGGACTCGCGCACTTTTTTGGCGATTTCCTTCGCCAGTGCGAGGTTCGGCGACGCGAGGTTCACGTTGAACGCGATGAGAAACTCTCTCGCGCCAATCGCGACGGCCCCGGCGGTCGGGTGAATCTTCTCCGGCCCGTAGTCCGGTTTCCGCGAGGGGTCTTTGCCGATGAGTTTCTTAAGCCCCTCGAACTGCCCCTTGCGGACCTCCGCGAGGTTCCGCCGGTCCGGCCTTGTGGCCGCGGCCTCGTAGAGGAAGACCGGGATGCGCAACTCTTCCCCCACCCGCCTGCCGAGCGCGCGCGCGAGCGCCGCGCAATCGTCCATCGTCACGCCGCGCACCGGCACGAAAGGAACAACGTCGGCTGCGCCCATTCTCGGGTGTTCGCCGACGTGTTTGTTGAGGTCAATCAACTCCGCCGCCTTAGCGATGCCGGCAAAGGCCGCGTCCGTGATGGTTTCAGGTGGGCCGACCAGCGTGACAACACTGCGATTATGGTCGATATCCGCCTTGATGTCAAGTACCTTTATGTCCCTGGCGGCCGCCATGGCCTTCACTATCCGGTCAACGACCTCCGCCCGGCGGCCTTCGCTGAAATTCGGAACACATTCAACAATGCGCTTCATCTTTAAGACCCTATCGCTTAACATCTCTCACACCGGCAGCGTTCTGAGGACCACGCCGGCGGTTTCCACGACCACCTTTCCCTTCTTTATGACGGTGTGCGCGAGGTTCACCCCGAAATGATACCCCAGGTGCCGGTAATCGGGGATGTTCCAGATTACGATGTCCGCCTGCTTGCCGGGGGCGAGGCTGCCGACGAGTTTTTCCCGCCGGATAGCGCGCGCGGCGTTGATTGTGCAGCCGCGCAGCGCCTCCTCCGCGGTCATCTTGAGGTTCACGCAGGCGAGCGCCATCGTCATCTGTTGCGATTCCGTGAACGACGTGCCGGGGTTGAAGTCCGTCCCCAGCGCCACCGGAAGGCCCGCCTTGAGCATCTTTCGCGCGGGCGCGTGTTTGCCGGTCCCCAGGCTGAAACTCGTCGCCGGCAGCAACACCGGCACGACGCCGCCTTCGCGCATCGCCTCGATCCCCCTGTCGGACGCGGCGATAAGATGGTCCGCCGAGACGGCCTTCAGTTCGCCCGCCAGTTCCGCCCCGCCGAGCGGCTCGATCTCGTCGGCGTGGAGTTTCAGTTTCAGGCCCGCCTTCCGCGCCGCAAGCAGTATCCGGCGCGACTCGTCGATGCTGAAAACGTGCGCCTCGCAGAAGACGTCGCAGAAGGCCGCAAGTTTCCGCCGCGCGACTTCCGGGATCATCTCGTTGATGAGGAGCGCGATGTATTTTTCCCTGTCGTTCCGGAACTCCAGCGGCACCTCGTGCGCGCCGAGGAACGTCGCCACGACGTCCATCGCGTGGCTCCGGTCGAGTTCGGCGATGGCCTCCAGCATCTTGAATTCATCCCTGGCGGTCAGGCCGTAGCCGCTCTTGATTTCCAGCGATGTCGTGCCGTGCAGCAGCGCGCAGTCAAGATAGGGGAGGGACTTTTTGATGAGTTCCGCGCGGCCCATTTCACGCAGTTTTCGCACGGAAGCGTGGATGCCCCCGCCCTTCTGCGATATTTCCTTGTATGAAAGGCCGAGGTTGCGCATCTCGAACTCGTCTTCGCGCGTCGCGGGGAAGACGAGGTGCGTGTGCGGGTCAACAAGCCCCGGCGTGACGACCATCCCCTCCGCGCTTACGACCGAGCGGGCCTCGTACTTCGCCGTTATCCCGGCCGTTGTGCCGCATTCGAGCACTTCGCCGCCCTCGACGGCCACCGCGCCGTCCGTGATGGGCGAGAGCGCGCCGGAGCCGTCCTTTGGCGGCTGCGCCTCGTCCATCGTGATTAACTGCGCGGCGTTGCGCACGATGAGGTCAATTGTTTCCATCGTCGTCCCGGGCCTCTCGCGGGGCAAGGCCTTCCAGTTTCTCGTTGAGTTTCGCCGTCCGTTCCTCAAGCCGGTCGAGGTCGTCGCAGATTCGCTTGAACGCGGCGTTGTCGCTTCCCCTCGCCTGCAGCATGCGGACGAGCGCGGCGACCTCCAGCCACAGCAGCACCACGAAAAACGTCAGGAACAGAAACGCCGCCGCGGCGATAAGCCCGATGGGCAATCGACGGAAAAACTCAAATATGTCTTCCAAGTTCAAAAGCACCCTGCCGCCGCTCCGTTATCAGAATTTGCGCATGGGTATCTTAATTTTTTTCTTTTTCGCCGTGTTCGCCGCCTCCTGGTAGCCGGCGTCGACGTGCCGGGCGATCCCGATGCCCGGGTCGTTCGTGAGTACGCGGTTGAGGCGCTCCGCGGCGTCCTCCGTGCCGTCGGCGACCACGACCATGCCGGAATGCTGGCTATAGCCGATGCCCACTCCGCCGCCGTGGTGCATGCTTACCCAGGTGGCGCCGGAGGCGACGTTAAGCATGCCGTTGAGCAGCGGCCAGTCGGCGACCGCGTCGCTCCCGTCGCGCATGCCCTCCGTCTCGCGGTTGGGCGATGCGACGGAGCCGCAGTCGAGGTGGTCGCGCCCGATGACGACCGGCGCGCCGATTTTCTTTTTCGCCACCATCTGGTTTATCCTTTCGCCGAAGGCCGCGCGCTCGCCGTAGCCGAGCCAGCATATCCGCGAGGGAAGCCCCTGGAAGCGGATCTTTTTCTGCGCGAGGTTTATCCAGCGGATGAGCGCCTTGTTCTTGGGGAACAGTTCCTTGACCGCGGCGTCGGTGGCGAGGATGTCCTTCGGATCGCCTGAAAGCGCGACCCACCTGAACGGCCCTTTGCCTTCGCAGAAGAGCGGGCGGATGTACTCCAGCACGAAGCCGGGGATGCTGAACGCTTCACGGACGCCGGCCCTGAACGCCTGCGCGCGGATGTTGTTGCCGTAGTCGAAGACGACTGAGCCGAGTTTCTGCAGTTTGAGCATTCCCTCGACGTGCTTCGCCATGGATTCCATCGCGCGCTTCTGATATTCCGCGGGATTTTTCCTGCGCAGCGCCAGGGCCTCCTTGAATTTCATCCCGTGCGGGACGTAGGCAAGCGCGTCGTGAGCGCTGGTCTGGTCGGTGACGATGTGGGGGATGATTTCCCTGGTGGCGAATTCCGGCACGACCTCGGCGGCGTTGCCGAGCATGGCGATGGAGAGCGGCTGTTTCTTCGCCATGGCGTCGCGGGCCATCTTGATGGCCTGGCCGTAGGACTCCGCCATCACGTCCACGTAGCCGGTGTTGAGGCGCCGCTTGATGCGCGCCTCGTCAATCTCCACGGCGATGCAAACCGCGCCGTTCATGGTCGCGGCCAGCGGCTGCGCGCCGCCCATCCCGCCAAGCCCGGCGGTGAGGATGAGCTTCCCGGCGAGATCGCCGCCGAAGTGCTTCCTGGCGGCCGCGGCGAAGGTCTCGTAGGTTCCCTGGACGATGCCCTGCGAGCCGATGTATATCCATGAGCCGGCGGTCATCTGGCCGAACATCATGAGGCCGGCGGCTTCGAGTTTGTGGAAGTTGTCCCACGTGGCCCAGCGACCCACGAGGTTTGAATTCGCAATGAGGACGCGCGGGGCGCGCTCGAACGTTTTGAAAACCGCGACAGGCTTGCCGGACTGGACGAGCAGCGTCTCGTCCGGTTCAAGTTCTCTGAGGCTGTTCACGATGGCGTGGTAGCATCTCCAGTTTCGCGCGGCCTTGCCCGATCCGCCGTAAACGACGAGGTTTTTCGGGTCTTCCGCCACGTCGGGGTCGAGGTTGTTCATGAGCATGCGCATCGCGGCCTCAGCGCCCCACGTCTTGCACGAGCGCTTCAGCCCCCTCGGCGCACTCACCGGAGTGTATTTTGCGGCCATCGAAACCTCCTTCTCTCTGTCAGACCGCCAGCGAGCCGATGATGTTTTCCACCGCCTTCACTATCACGCATGAACGGATCATCGCCGCGAGTTCAAAGATGTCGTCGCTGAAAACGCGGTCGTCCGTGATCTTCGGGATTTTCCTGCGGATGACGGCATGCGCCGCCTCAAGCGCCTCGCTGGCGCGGAGCGGCCGGGCGAACTCAAGGCCCTGCGCCGCGGCGAGAAATTCAATCGCCAGCACTTTCTCCACGTTGTCGATTATCATGCGGCATTTTCTGGCGGCGAACGTGCCCATGCTGACATGATCCTCGCGGTTGGCGGAGGTCGGGATGGAGTCCACGCTCGCCGGGTGCGCCAGAGTTTTGTTCTCGGAGACGAGCGACGCCGCGGTCACCTGCGCCATCATGAGGCCGCTGTTCAGCCCGCTGCCTTCGGTGAGGAACGCGGGCATGCCGCTCAAGTCCGGGTCAACCATGTGCTCTATCCTGCGCTCGGAGAGGCTGGCCAGTTCGCTTATGGCGATGGCGAGGAAATCCATTCCGAACGCAATCGATTCGCCGTGGAAGTTTCCGCCGGAAAGCACGAGGTCGCGCTCCGGGAAGACAATCGGGTTGTCGCTGACGGAGTTGATCTCCGTCATGAGGATGGAGGCGACGTGGTGGAACGTGTCGCGTATCGGGCCGTGGACCTGCGGCACGCACCGCAGGGAGTACGCGTCTTGTATTCTCGGGCAGTCGCGGTGCGACTCAACGATTTCGCTTCCCTCAAGCAGCCTGCGGAAATTCGCGGCGGTGGTAATCTGGCCGGTGTAGGGGCGCAACGCGTGGATGCCCTCGTCGAATGCCGCGGGCGTTCCGCGCAGGGCCTCAAGGCTCATGGCGGCGGCGATGTCCGCGTGCTTGATGAGGTCGCGCGAGCGGATGAGGTTGATTATGCCGATGGCCGTCATCGCCTGGGTGCCGTTGATAAGGGCGAGGCCATCCTTCGCCTGCAGAACAATGGGCGGAATTCCCGCCTTCTTCAGCGCGTGGGCGGCGGGGACAAGGCGGTTGTTGTAGTACGCCTGTCCTTCGCCCATCATCACAAGCACGATGTGCGCCAGCGGCGCGAGGTCGCCGCTCGCCCCGACGGAGCCTTGCTGCGGGACGACGGGCGTTATGCCGGCGTCCAGCATCTTCAGCAGCATCTCTATGACCACGGGGCGCACGCCGGAGTAGCCCTTTGCAAGCGCGTTCGCGCGGAGCAGCATGGCGAGGCGCACTTCGTCAATCCTCATCGGCGGGCCGACGCCGGAGCAGTGGCTGCGGATGAGGTTCACCTGAAGGCGCGCTATCCGTTCGGGCCTGATGCTTATGCTGGAGAGTTTCCCGAAGCCGGTGTTGACGCCGTAGATTGGCACTTCGCGCTCAAGGATTCCCTCGATGCACTTGTTGCCGAGGGCGACCTTCGTGCGGGCGGCAGGCGCAAGGCTTGCCTTGACGCCGCCCTGCAGAAAGTCCTCAATTTGCTGAATCGTCAGCGAGTTTCCGTCCAGTGTTAGTGATGGCATGGCCTGTGTCGTTTCCGAAAAATGTGTTGTGTAAGATTTTTACTGTTCTATCCGCATCCGCGTTGTCCACGAGGAATGCGATGTTTATTTTTGTCGCACCCTGTGAAATCATGTGGACGTTGACGCCCTCCTTCGCCAGCGCGCCGAAGACCCGGCCGGCGGCGGTAACGTCGCGGCGGATGCCGTCGCCCACCACGCAGACTATCGCCTTGTTCTCCTCCACCGTTACCTGCGCGTATGCCGAGAGTTCCTTCACCGCGCTGCGGATGTTGTGCTTCGTGTCGGTGGTCATGGAGACGCTGACTTCGCTCGTGGCGATCATGTCGATGACGATGCGGTGGCGGTTGAGCGTCTCGAAGAGTTTCGCCATGAAGCCGTGCTGCAGCAGCATGCGCGTGGAGATGACGGTGATTAGCGTGAGGCCCTTTTTGTACGCGATGGATTTCGCGGTGGCCGCCGGAGCGCACTCGCGCAGGATGACCGTGCCGGGGTGGTCCGGCTTGTAGGTGTTGAGCACGCGCACCGGGATGTCCTTCTTTATCGCCGGGACGATGGTGGAGGGGTGGATGACCTTCGCGCCGTAGTAAGCCAGTTCGCTCGCCTCCTCGAAGGAGAGCGAGGAGACGGTCTCCGCGCCTTCGACAAGGTTCGGGTCTGCCGTCATCACGCCGTCCACGTCCGTCCAAATCTGGATTTCCTTTGCGTTGATTGCCGCGCCGATGATGCTTGCGCTGTAGTCGCTGCCGCTGCGGCCCAGCGTCGTGATGTCGCCGTTCTCGTCCTTGGCGATGTAGCCGGTGATGACGGGAGTGACGTCGGTGAATCTCGCGATGTTCTCCCTGATGGCCGCGTCGCTCTTCGGCAGCGGGTTTGCGCCGCCGAAGTTCGAGTCGGTGACCAGCCCCAAATCATAGGCGTTCACGGCCACCGCCGGCAGACCGGTCCGGGAGAAGTAGGCGGCGATCACCGTCGTGGAGAATTTCTCGCCGAAGGAGACGACGTAATCGAGGCTGCGCGGCGTGAGTTCCTTGACATAGGAGATGCCCTTGAGCAGTTCCTCGAGTTCGTCGAGGTCGCGCTGGATGATGCCGCGCTCAAGCCCCAACTCGTCGGTGATTTTGTAATGCGCCTGGTGGAGGTCAAAGGTGTCATGCCTGCCGCGCACCGCCTCGTAAGCAAGCCCAAAGAGCATGTTGGTCACGCCGGAATGCGCCGAGACCACGACGACCGGCCTCTCGGAGAGGCGGTCCTTTACGATTTCGCGGACCGTATTGATGGTCTCGGAGGTCCCCACGGAGGTGCCCCCGAATTTCATTACTATCATGATTGCACTGTGATGAAATGTTGCCGTGCCGTGAAACAAGGCGGATAGTATAACACAACGGCCACTCATTACAAGTTATTACGGGAGGAAGTCGGGCGTGGGGGCTTTGGGCTTTGACGCGGCGGACGCTTTGTGATAACATCGGGGCGAACGAGGGGCTTTTAAGGATACGGCAATGTACAGAGCAACGACGATTGTTTCCGTGCGCCGCAACGGCAAGGTCGCCATCGGCGGCGACGGGCAGGTTACGATTGGCGACGCGGTCATCAAGCACGACGCGAACAAGATCCGCAAACTGCTGGAGGGCAAGGTGCTCGCGGGCTTCGCGGGCGCCAGCGCCGACGCCTTCGCGCTGCTGGAGCGCTTCGAGGGCGTCCTTCAGGAGTACCAGGGCAACGTTGTGCGTGCGGCCACCGAACTCGCGAAACAGTGGCGCACGGACCGGATATTAAGGCGCCTCGAGTCCGTCATGGCGGTCGTGACGAAGGAGCATTCGCTTGTCGTCTCCGGCAACGGCGACGTCATCGTGCCGAGCGACGGGCTGATAGGCATCGGCTCCGGCGGGAACTACGCGCTGGCCGCGGCGAGGGCGCTGATGGCGCACACGAAACTTTCCGCGCGCGAGATCGTGGAGGAGTCGCTGCGCATCACGTCGGAGATTTGCATTTACACCAACGACAAGTTTCACATCGAGGAACTGTAAAGTGAAGGAACTCACCCCCAAACAGATAGTCGCCGAACTCGACAAGTACATCATCGGCCAGGACAAGGCCAAGCGCGCCGTCGCGGTGGCCATCCGCAACCGCTGGCGCCGCCAGCAACTCACAGGCCCCATGCGCGAGGAAGTCCTGCCGAAGAACATAATAATGATAGGCCCCACCGGCGTCGGCAAGACGGAAATCGCGCGCAGGCTGGCGAACCTCGTTGACGCGCCGTTCCTGAAAGTCGAGGCCTCCAAATACACCGAGGTCGGCTACTACGGGCGCGACGTTGACACCATCATCCGCGACCTGATGGAAATCGGCGTGAACATGGTCAAGGCCGAGCACGCCAGGATCGTGCAGAAGAAAGCGGAGGAGAACGCGGAGGAGCAACTGCTCGACCTCCTCCTGCCGGAGTCGGAGGGAATCCAGGAATACAGGCCGGTGGGCGTGGAGCAGTCGCCCGCGAGCCGCGACGAGGAATTCGTGACGACCGGCGCGGTTACCTTTGAGCCGACGGAGCGCGTCGCGAAGACGCGAGAGAAACTGCGAGAGAAACTCCGCGTCGGCGAATTCGATTCGCGCAAGGTGGAACTCAGCATCGAGTCCCGCAACACGCCGATGGTGGAAATCATCTCGTCGGCGGGCGTCGAGCAGATGGGATTCGACTTCGCCAACATGTTCGATAAGATGATGCCCAAGCCTTCAAAAAAGACGGAGGTAACCGTCGCGGAGGCGCGGCAGATACTAATCCAGCAGGAAAGCGAAAAACTCATCGACAAGGACAAGGTCATCCAGGAAGCGCTCAAGCGCGTGGAGGAATCCGGCATCGTGTTCATCGACGAACTCGACAAGATCGCCGGCCGCCAGAGCGAACACGGCGGGCCGGACGTCTCGCGCGAGGGCGTGCAGCGCGACCTCCTGCCCATCATCGAAGGCTCCACCATCACCACGCGCTACGGAATGGTGAAGACCGACCACGTCCTCTTCATCGCTGCGGGCGCGTTCCACGTCTCCAAGCCGAGCGACCTCATCCCGGAGTTGCAGGGCCGCTTCCCCATCCGCGTGGAACTCGACAGCCTGACCGGCGCGGACTTCATCCGCATCCTCAGGGAGCCGAAGAACGCGCTCATCAAGCAGTACACGGCGCTCCTTGAAGTGGACGGCGTGAAACTGAAGTTCGACGACACCGCCATCGGCGAGATAGCGAAAATCGCCGAGGACATCAACACGAAATCGCAGAACATCGGCGCGCGGCGCCTGCACACCGTGCTGGAGAAACTGCTGGAGCAGGTCTCCTTCGAGGCGCCGGACGTAAAGCGCAAGGCCTTGAACGTCGACGCGAAATACGTCCGCGACACGCTCGAAGAAATCCTCGCCGACGAGGACCTGAGCAAGTACATCCTCTGATGCCCGTAAGGGTCAGACCCTATTTACGGAGCGCAGGCGTCCCGACATTCCTCATTTTTAATATAGATGAAAGGTCGGGACGGCCAGCGCGTAGAATAGTGGTCTGACCCCGAATGCGCCAATCGCAGGGGCGCGGCTAATGGCAGACAATACGAATAAGGAGACGACCATGAAAACTTTCTGCATGCCAATCCTTCTTGCCGCTTTGATTATTCTCTGCGGCTGCGCGAAAGGCAGCGTTGAGCAAAAGCAGGAGAACCCTGAAGCCGCACTAACCGCCCCGGACGCCTCCACGGCGGCTCCCGCCGGGGAAGAGACGAAATCAGCGACGCCCGCAGAGGAATTCGAAATCTGGTACGACGGCGCGGGGTTAACGCAAATCCACGTCCTTCCGGGGAAAGTGGATTATGAGTGGCATACGCTCAAGAACGGATTGCAGCAGGTTCCTCAGAGCATGGATGCTTTTGATGCTCACTCAGCCACCATCACTCCGAATGCGGAGGAGTTGGCCGCGCTGCTGGCGTGGCTGAAAAAGTATGATTTCGCGGGGTTCAAGAATGATTACCCGCCGCGCGACCCCGGAGATTATGGGGCGGCATGGCAGTATTCGCTTTCCATCAAAGTAGGCAATGACAAGTACTCTATGTCGTGGACTTCGGACAGCAACACCCCGGCGGAGTTGAACAAAGCGGTGGATGAATTGGAGAACGTACTCAAACGCGCCAAAGAGTGAAAACCGTGCAAGACAAAACCGGCCCCGATTTGTCGGGGCCGGTTTTTTGTGCGGGAATTTCGTCTCCGTCAGTTCTTCTGCAGAATGTCGTCAACCTTGTCTCGCTCGCCCAGCATCGCCGCGCGTATCAGCATCAGCGGCATCGAGCCGTAACTGAGCAGTTCGTCGTGGAATTCCTTCAGGTTAAACTTGTCCCCCTTCATCTTTTTGTAGTCCTCGCGCAACTGCATGATGTCGAGGTATCCGATGAGGTAACTCATCGGCTGCGTCGGCATTTGCGTGAACCGCGTTACCTCCGCCTTCGCGTTGCCTTCCTCGATTCCGATTTCGTTGACCATCAGTTTGACCGCGTCGTCGTACGACAAATTCTCCGTCTGGTAGCCGATGTCGATAATCACGCGCACGGCGCGGTGCAGCCGCCAGCGCAACTGGTGCAGCCGGATTTTCCGCGGGTCGAGGTCCCAGCCCGCCGGCTGATTTTCCTTCTCGTAAAAGCCCAGTTCATGCATCAACTGCTCGCAGTACATCCCCCAGCCCTCGCTGAGGAAGGTGTTGTAGTATTCCACCTGCGGCACGTGGTAATTCGCGGCGGCGTGCGCGAACTGCACGTGGTGGCCGGGGAAGGTCTCGTGCACGGTTACCGGGAACATGGAGTAGAAGTTGTGCCCCTTGAGTTTTTCGTCGCGCTCCTCCGGCTTCGCATCAAGCAGCGGCTCGGAGGACATGAACAGCCGGATTTCCTCGTGGTTCGGCTCGTAGAACGCGTAGGGCATGCGCTTGTCGCGGTCAACGTACCGCTCCACGCGGACGTTGTCCAGCCAGCCTTCCGGGATGGTGACGACGTCCTTCTTCACGAGGAATTCCCGCGCGCGGTCAACTATCTGCGCGTACGAGGCGGCGATCCTGCCCACCTCCGGGTGCGCATCCTTCATCTCGTCGAAGACCTGCTCAAGCGTCTTATTCGGGTCAATCTCCTTGGCGAGCGCCTCCATCTCCGCCTTCGTGCTCTTCAACTGGTCCCAGCCGAGTTGCTCCAGTTCCTTCGGCGCTCGGAATTCCAGGTAATGGCGGCGGAGCGTCGCGGCGAACTCCTTTTCTCCGAGCCGCTTGGGGGCCGGGTCCGGCGGCCATTCCTTGCGGTTCTTGTCAAGGTATTCGCGGTAATTCTTTATCGCGTCGAGCGCCTTGCGGCAGGACTCGCCGTACTTCTGCTCGAATTCCGGCACGGTGCCCGACTGCAGTTTCGTCCATTCTTCAAGGCTCCTCGCGTCGCGCTCAAGCCAGTGCATGCAGAGGTTCAGGTCGCCGGGGTTGGATTCCTTTATCTTCGCCTTCATCTCTTCTATCTTTGCCGGGACTTCGGCAAGTTTTTCCACAGCGGCGACGGAGGCGGGATTTGACATGTCGAAAAGCATCAGGCGCAGTTCGCGGAGAATTTGCGATTCCGGCGCGAGCGGCGCAATCCGCTCCGTCTGCGCGCGCCATTCCCCGACCGAGTTTATCTGCTCTTCCATCAGCGCGCGGAGGACGTAATAGTTCACCCAGTCGCGGTTGTCGAGCGCCTTGAAGTTTATTCCCGCCAGTTCCTTTTGCAGTGACTCGATCTTCGCCTTGTGCTCGTCGAAGACTTTCGGCGGGCGGTAATGGTCCGGCCAGAGCGACGGCAGGGATTCGTATTCCTGCGCGAGCGTCTCGAACTTGTGGTGCTCCGCCTCCGTCTGGAGAGAGCGTTCGAGTTCCGCGGTCCTGTCGAGATGCGGCGCGGCCTGGGGAGCGGCGTCTTGGGCGAGGCACGCCGGGGATGTCGGATGCCCGGCGGGCGCCAACAGCGCCGCCAGCGCCAAAGCCGCCGCAAACAGAGCAATTCTTCTCACCATGATTTGTCCTCCGTTGCTTGACACAAGACGCCCGCAAACTATAATCCTTGCGCGCGCCGGGAACAAGCGTATCTCATAACTACGTGAAAAACCAGGATTTGTTTGCCATCGGACTTCCCTCTTTACGCCGTAAGAATGTCTCCCGTCCTTAGGCGGGAATGGATTGAAACGCAATGGAACTGCCCCGTGTCGCAATAATCGGCCGCCCGAACGTCGGAAAGTCATCGCTCTTCAACGCGCTGGCGGGCCGCCGCATCTCCATAGTCGAACCCACCAGCGGCGTGACGCGCGACCGCATCTCCTACCCCATGGAGTTCGGCGGGCGCTGGGCGGAAGTCATTGACACCGGCGGCATCGGCGTGGACGACGTGGCGCGCCTTGCCGCGCAAATCGAGGAGCAGATATTCCGCGCGATAAAGGAGGCCGACTTGCTCCTTTTCGTGACGGACGCGCGGGACGGCGCGACCCCGCTGGACAGGCGCGTGGCGGAGATCGTGCGCAAGGCGAAAGCGCCGCACATCCTCGTGGCGAACAAGGTGGACGACCGCCGGCACGAGGCGCTAGGGGCGGAGTTCTTCGAACTGGGCTTCGGCGAGCCGCTGCTCATTTCCGCCGCGCGGAACCGCGGAATCCAGTCGCTGAGGGAGGCCGTCGCGGCCCTTCTGCCGCCGGACAAGGTCGTAACGGAAAAGCCGAAAGAGGGCCTGAAACTCGCCGTGGTGGGCAAGCGCAACGTCGGCAAGTCCACGCTGATAAACTCGCTCCTGCGCGAGGAGCGGCTGATTGTGAGCGACGTGCCGGGCACGACTCGCGACTCCGTTGACGTGGTCTTCGAGCACAACGGGAAAGTTTATACTGCGATAGACACCGCGGGACTGCGGCGGCGCGGGAAACTGGACAGCGCGATAGAGTTCTTCGGCGTGCACCGCGCGGAACGCACCATAAGGCGGTGCGACGTGGCGCTCTTCCTGCTGGACGCCACCGCCGACATCACGGAAGTTGACAAGCGCATCTGCAAATACATCGTTGACGAATACAAGCCGTGCGTAATCGTGGTCAACAAGTGGGACCTTTCGCGGGGGATGAAGACGGGGGACTACCAGCGGTATCTCGACTCGCGGCTCACGGGGCTGCAATTCGCGCCGCTGATTTTCGTTTCCGCGGCGAAGAGGACAAACCTGTGGTCGCTCATCGAGGTCGCGGAGTCGCTGCACGAGCAGGCCGGCATGGATGTCGGCACGGGGCGGCTCAACAGCGCGCTCCAGAAGGCGATCTCCAAGCGCGCGCCGTACAGCAAGAGCGGCAGGGAGGGCAAGATTTTTTACACCACGCAACTGGGCGCCCATCCGCCGCACATCGTGGTGTTCGTCAACGACCCCAAACTTTTCACCGAGGATTACCGTAGATACTTGTTGAACTGCCTGCGCGAGAGCCTTGGGCTTGACGAAGTGCCGATAAAGATGACGCTGCGCGTGCGGCCCGGCCGCCACGCCGACGAAAAGAAAAAGCATTAGCGACCCCCGGTTGCTTCCCTTTTTGCTTGAGTTTGCCGGACGTCGGTCGTATATTGTTTGCATGACCTTGAAACCATTGATGTCTTGCATCGATGAAACTTAAACAACTATATATTCCGCTGGCAACTTCGCGTCCCGCTCAAGATTCGCAAGCGGATGTCAAGCATCTTAGGAACGGGTCGGCTAACAAGTTAAGCCTTCGCGACAGAGCATTTCACGATTGGTATCGTTTTGTGCTGTCTTTTCCTCCCCATCTGGTTCGTCATTACCTTGAAGAGTTCGGCCTGGACGACCGCCATGTTGTCTTGGATCCCTTTTGCGGCACGGGGACAACACTCGTCGAGGCTAAGATTAACCGTGTAAGGGCCATCGGTGTCGAAGCCAATCCGTTCGCGCATTTTGCCAGTTCTGTCAAGGTGGATTGGAGCATAAGACCGGATTTGTTGTCGGCGTACGCAAAGAGTGTGGCAGATTTGGCTTCGTCCACTCTCAAGGCGCAGGGCATAGATGATGATCGTCCCCTTGGGGGAAACGCAAAGGACATCCCGCTAAGGACTCTTAATGACGAGATGTTGAATTTACTTTTGACGGATTCGCTCAGTCCGCTGGCCCTCCATAAGACACTTGTTTTGCTGGATTGTCTAAGGAAACGAGAAAACAAGCCATTCTATCGCCACGGATTGCTGGCGTTGGCAAATGCGTTGGTCTTTAAGATCAGCAATCTGCATTTCGGGCCGGAAGTCGGGGTCGGCAAGCTGAAGGGCAACGTTCCCGTGATAAGTTCATGGCTATCTGAAACCGAAAAAATCGCTGAGGATTTGCGTTGTGTCAAAGGCGAGTCTTATCCTGATTCGAGCGTTCATTTAGGGGACTCGCGGGAAATAGGCCGCATTATTCCAAAGAACACGGTTGACGCGGTAATAACGTCGCCTCCTTATCCGAATGAGAAAGACTACACGCGAATGACGAGACTCGAATCGGTAATACTCGGATTCATAAAGAGTAAAGAGGATCTGAGAAACACGAAGAAAAAACTTGTGCGTTCCAATACGCGAGGAGTTTACAAAGGCGATGATGATGATAAATGGATAGCCGGGCATCGAGCGATTCACTCCGTCGCTGATGCAATAGAGAAGCGCAGAGTGGAACTCGGAAAGGATTCAGGGTTCGAAAGGCTTTATCCAAAAGTGACAAAGTTGTACTTTGGAGGAATGGCCCGCCATTTAGCCGATCTTCGTACGGTGCTGCGGCGAGGCGCTCATCTGGCTTATGTTGTTGGCGACCAGGCCTCGTATCTTCGTGTGATGATCCGAACTGGCCAACTATTGACTGATATAGCGCAGTCGCTCGGATACGAACCGGTACGCCTCGATTTGTTCAGAACAAGATTCGCAACGTCCACCAAGGAGCAATTGCGCGAAGAAGTGGTAATATTGCGCTGGAAGGGAAACTGGGGGAAACCATGACCAAAGAAAAGAACCGATATTCCCGGATTATAGAAGCCATTTTTCATAAGCACTACCGGAAGAATTCAGTCGAGGTTGTATTCGAGAGATCGGAAATTATAAACACCGCCGCCAAGTTGCGCATAAAACTTCCCAAGAATGTAGGAGATGTGCTTTACTCCTTTAGATATAGGCAAAACTTGCCCAAAAGTATCGCCGGCAAAGCGGCCGCCGGGCTTGAATGGATTGTGCGTCCCGCAGGCCGTGCGCGTTACAGGTTCGTACTCTCATCAAAGGCTTTTATCACGCCCTCAAATGATCTTGTTGAAACAAAGATCCTCGATGCAACCCCCGGGCTGATCAGCAAGTATTCGTTCAATGACGAGCAGGCGCTTTTGGCTAGGCTCCGCTATAATCGCCTCGTGGACATTTTCACTGGCCTCACGTGTTATTCCCTGCAAAGTCACCTGCGAACCACGGTGCCAGATATGGGCCAGGTTGAGACTGATGAGATATACGTTGGACTCGACAAGCGGGGTGTTCACTATGTCCTTCCTGTTCAGGCTAAAGGCGGAAAAGACAAAATAGGAATCGTGCAGATTGAACAGGACATTGCTTTGTGTGCCGCGAAGTTTCCCACTCTTGTTTGCAGATCGCTCGCGGCTCAGTTTTTGGATGATGCGGTTATTGCATTGTTTGAACTGGAACAATCAAAAGAAGGTATCCGAATCTCCGCGGAGAAACATTACCGCCTGGTGAAGCCCGAGGATTTGTCGCCGGAAGAATTGGAGGACTACAAGAAACGTTCATTGGCGTGAAAAAGGAGCAAGCGAATGAAAAGCAGATTTCCGGTAGCGGCGCTTGCGGCCCTGTTCGCGCTGGCGACGTTCGCCGGCTGCCGGAGCAATGAGCCAAAGGAGCAGGGGGGTACGCCAAATGGTCAGCCTTCCGCAACTTCTCCGTCTAAGGAAAAGCCCGCGGTGGAGAAGCCTCCCAAGCCGGTGGAATTGCCGTCGCTCACCGTAACTCCTAAACAGCCTAACGACCCTTCCGCCGTTATCGTGAAGGTCGCGTTTGCGAAGATGGAACTTGGCACCAGCCCGACCTTCGGCCTCATTTACCGGAACTGGGTCATGGCACTCTACGAGCGCAACTACGAAAAGGCCTGGGGCCTGCTCAGCCCCAACGCGCGCGGCAAGGTGGAGGCAAACTTGAAGGGAACCATCGATCAACAGGGGATGGCGATACAGGCCGGGAACCTCATGCTCTCCAGGACCGACCCGGGGACGCAGGCGAAAATTCGCTCTGACATCAAACGCCGGGAGGCGCAGATCGCCGAACTGAGCCAATTCGACGCGCAACGTTATTTCGTATGGGTCCTGCAACAGAATGAGGCGCGCACAGGCGAGAACCCCGCGTATTCATACTTCACGGATCCTCCCAAGTTTATCGGGGAGAAAATTGAAGGCGACACAGGCTTCGCGAAGATCGACGCGCCGCCGCCCAAGGACAAACTGCCCTTCGCGCGTGAAAACGGCGGATGGGAAATCGACTTCGCGCCTTTTACGGCGGAGCAGGTGAATCGCGCCCTTGAACCCGAAAAATAAATGTACCTGGTACATTTTATTCTCTATTTGTGCCATCAGTTAGGAGCGGGCAGATGAAGAGCAAGTTTTCTATCGCGGTTATCGCGGCCGTCTGCGCGCTGGCGATCTTCGCCGGCTGCCAGAGCAATAAACCAAAGGAGCAGGGGAGCGCGCCGAAGGAGCAGCCTTCCGCGACTCCTCCAAAGGAACAGGTGGATACGCCAAACATGGGTCCTTTCTCGTCTCATCCGCCGGAGGAACTGCCGCCGGTGGTTACGCCTCCGCAGCCGGTGGAGTTGCCGCCGCTTGAAGTTACCCCGGCCCAGCCCAACGACCCGTCCGCCGATGTTGTGAAGGCCGCGTTTGAGAAGATGAAACTCGGCAACAGCCCCACCTTCGGCCTTATTTGCCGGGACTGGGTCATGGCGCTCTACGCCAGGGACTTCGACAAGGCGTGGGGCATGTACAGCGCGAATGTGCGAGACCAGGTGGAACAGCAGGCCGAATCGGACGTCCGCGGCATGAACATGATGATACGCACAAACGAAGCCATGCTTGAGGCGATTAAGTTGCCCGGCAAGCAGGAAGAGAACATCCGGAATTACATAGCGCTGCTGAAAGACAGGCTCGGCAAGGTGCGCATGATGCCCAACAGGAAGTACCACGCATACGTCTTCCAGGAAAAGGAGCGGCTGACCGGCAAGAACCCCGCGGAACCGTTTCTTACCGAAGGCATGGAGGTAATCGGCGAGGGCGTAAAAGGCGACAAGGGCATCATTGCGACCAATCTGCCGGCGCCGAACGACAAACTCCGCTTCGTCATGGAGAACGGCGTGTGGAAGATAAACTTCGCGCGCGTTCCGCGAGCGCCGGTGGAACCTCCGCCGTCCGCGGAGCAGAACAAGCCTTGAGCCGCGTCGCAAGAAGGCGGGCGGAATTTTTCCGCCGCCAGTCGAAGCGGGCTGATAAAAAAGGGCGGGGCTTTGCGGCTCCCGCCCTTTTTGTTCCAAGCCGCTTTCAGAAGTTGATGAGAATTTCCGTGCGGATTCGGAAATCCTGCGCCCCATTGGCGGGCGAGAGGTTGTCCTCGAAATTCTTCTCGCCGAAGAAGAACTGCATGTGGAAGGTCATGTTGTCGAATATCTTGTAATTCACGTCTATCCAGTGGCCGGTGTAGTTGGTCTGCCAGGGGAAATCGTTTCCGCTGACGAGCGTGAAGAGTGAATCGCGCTGGAAGTTGAAATAGCCGTAACCCACCTGCCAGTCGCCCTTCTTCTTCAGTTCGCCCAGGTAGAGCAGTATGTTGTAGCCTCTGCCAAGTTCGCTCTGGTGGTCGGGCGTGTGGGCGGACGCGGTCGTGTTGTTTATGTGCTCATAGGTCAGCGAAAGGGGCTGCTTCCTGCCGCATATCGGGATCCCGGTGTACGTCGCATTCAGGTACGCATGCAGAATCCGGAAATCGCTGAAAAAAACGTTGCCGGCCCTGCCGTTTTCAAACGTCTCGCTGGGTCCCTGGCCGATGATCGAAGATGTGCCGCTCAGGTTCCCCGAATCGCGCCAGTCGTAGAATGATCCCGCCGCGGTAAACTTGATCTTGCCGGCATCCTTCATATCGACCGTCTTCTCAAGCCCAATTTCGCCCACGTTCGCGCTGGCGTCGTTGTTGAACGGCTCTTCGGTAACAACATACTTCGCAAAACTCACTTTAGCCATGTCGATGAACTTGCACTCCTTCGGCAGCAGTTTGAACGTGCCGGCCACGCCTTGCGGTTGGACATCTGGGTCCCAGAATTCCGGCCCGCTGTAAAAGTTGGCGTAATGATCGAACTTGCCCACGTACAGTTCAAGTTTTCCGTCCGCCTTCTCGCCGATCTTCAGCGGCGTCGTGTTGAAGGGCGCGTACCGGATATACGCCCTGTCAAGGTTGATCTCGAACTTGGAAAAGTCGTTGTTCCACGAGGCCTCCGCGGTGTTCGCGTCACCGCGGGCGCCCGTGGTCAGCCGCGCACCGACCCACATGTCCGGGTTGACTTCGTAAGTGAAGCCCAGCCGGAGGCGCGTGCTGAACTGGTCCCGCTCATCCGTCCGCGCGTTCTTAACGTCCTCGCCCGCCTTCAACGTTGTGGGGTTGGGATGCCGCTCGCGGGTGAAGTCATACCTCATGCGGATGTTGCCGTCGAAGGTGAAGCGTTCGAGGAAGCCCTTGTCTTTTTCCGTGCCGAAGAATTGGTCGATGAGTCTCGCGCGGTTTTCGTCCTTGAACCACTCGTCGATCCTGGCCGCCGCGCCGCCGCGCGCCCCCTGCGAGCCTTTCATCTTCAGGACCGCCTCGCCGAAGTTCTTTATCTTCTCCTTGGTCTCCGCCGACAGGTTCGGCTCCTTTTGCAGAGCGTCGCTCATCTCCTGGAATGCCTTCGCCGCCTGCTCGGAGTCGTCCGCGGCCCTGGCTGTCCCGGGAACGAAAAACACGAGCGCCGCCATGCACATTAAGAGAATTACGCATTTCTTCATGCTCCGCCCCCATCAAAATATTCGGATGGATTTTCGAGATTCCATATAATCAGTTAAAACACCGCGAGCGCCAAAGCACGGCCTCGCCGCCTTCGTGATTGCGTACCCTCTCCGTTGATATGCAATTTTATCGGCAGTCCGGTGGTGAATTCTTGAGCCGCAGCCCCGCGCCCGCGCTCAAACGCGCCGGGCGTGCTTTACTTCGCGCCCCCGCGGCGATAAAATCGGATAGCATCGCGCGTTCAAAATCAGCGCCGTCGCCGCCTCGAGGTGTTCCATGAAAAAGCAGGTATATGAACTCGCGGAAATGATAAAGGGCTCCTCGCGCATCGTCGCATTCACCGGCGCGGGCATATCCGCCGAGTCCGGCGTCCCCACCTATCGCGGCGAAGGCGGCGTGTGGAACAAATACGACCCCACCGTTTACGCCCACATAGACTACTTCATGAAGGACCCGACGCTCTACTGGTCGTTCTTCCACGACGTTCGCTACGACGTGTTGCGCAAGGCCCGGCCCAACGAGGCGCACCTCGCGCTGGCGCGTTTGGGGAAAGAGGGCAAACTCACAGCGGTCATCACGCAGAACATCGACGGCCTGCACCAGATGGCCGGTTCGCGCAAGGTGCTGGAGTTGCACGGCAGCACGCGCGACATCTACTGCCTCGACTGCGGGCGGCATTTCACCATAGACCAACTCCACGAAATGCTCATCAGGCAAAACCCGCCGCCCTGCACGCATTGCGGCGGGATGCTGCGCCCGGCGGTGGTCTTCTTCGGCGAAGGATTGCCGGAGGACGTTCTAGAGGAGGCGACGGAGGAGGCGATGAAGTGCGACCTGATGATTGTGATAGGCTCCTCGCTTGTGGTCTATCCGGCGGCGTTGCTGCCCGAGCGCGCAAAGCGAAGCGGCGCGAAACTCGCGATAATAAACCGCGATCCCACGCCGCTTGACGTCATCGCCGACATTGTAATCAACGACTCCGCCGGGGAAGTCATGGCCGAGGCCGTCCCGCGCGGGCGGAATTAGAGCAAAAGGGTCATCTGCGAAAAAGCGTTGCAGCGGATTCCCCCGGTCGGTTCGCGCGTTTTTCTTTTTGCCTTAATTCCGCGGTAATATCTTATCTCCCTCCCGTGGCCTTTCCGGGAACATTTTACTGCGTTCCGCGTCTAATCATTATATAATAGCGCTGTTACCATTGCGGAGAACCCTATGCGCCCGTTATATCTCGCTCTTGCCGTCGCCGCCTTTGCGCTTCCATTCGCGGCGGCGTTCGCCGATGATGCCGCGCCGGGAAAGCCAAACCTCGTCATTCACCTGAGCGCCGAGAAAGAGGAATTCGCCGAGGGCGAGCCGATTGTGCTGACCGTCATCCTTGAAAACGACGGCGAGAATACGCTGTCCTTTGAGAGTTCCTGGCCGCCGGTAGCCGTCATCGCGGACCCCGAGTGGAAACGGGGACCAGCCATGGACGGGCCGGCCCCGCCCGTGATATACCATATCTCGCTCGTGCCCGGCGCATATTGGGGAATGAAACTTATCGCGCAACGGGACGGGCTGAATACCCGCGAAGCGCCACCGGGGGAATACCGCATCAAGGCGATGTTCCGCGGCGATCCCGGCAAGGAGAAAATAGAATCCAACGAAATCCGCATCGTGGTGAAGGGGAAACCCGGCGAGCCGACTGAGGCAGAGCGCATCAAGCAACTCATCGCGGACCTCGGCAACAATGACTGGGAGACGCGAGAGAACGCCACGCAGGTGCTCATCAAGATTGGCCAGAGCGCAATCGACCCGCTCGTCGCCGCGACCAGGGAAAGCACGGACCCGGAGACGGTGTGGCGCGCGCAGTTGATCCTCAAGGAACTCGGCTACGTGAGCGACGAGGCCGTCGCCGAGAAAGTCCAGGCCATCCTCGACGGCATAAAGCAGAACGACTGGATGGTGAAGGAGACGCTCGGGCTTGAGATTGTGCGGCTCGGCCCGCGCGTCATCGGCACGCTTGTGTCATACCTCTCCAACCCTGACTACCGCATACGGCAAGTCGTCGTGGAACTCCTCGGCAAAATTCCCGACAAGGCGATAGTGCAGGTTCTCATCGACGCGCTCGACGACAGCGACAACTACGTGCGCACTTCCGCCGCCAAAGAGTTGCGGCGCATCAGCGGGCAGACCTTCACGAGCCATGAGAAGGACAAATGGCAGGCGTGGTGGAACAAGAACCGCGAGGGCTTCCATCTGCCCGAAGTGAAACTGCCCGAGCCGCCGAAACCGGAGCCGGAGCCGCCGGGGCCGCTGCGTGGCGGAGAAGACTGAGTATCTCACCACAGAGAACACAGAGCACACAGAGAGAAAGTAAATGGAAATCCCAAGAATATCGTTTTTCTTTGCGTCCTTTGCGTCTTTGCGGTTAGAGATTCATGGGCACTTGCGCGAAAAAGGCGAATTTGGTATTTTTCATAGGTGAAGACTCGCAAGTCCTAAGGCTTCCTCTTTGAACCTTGAACCTTGAACTTTGAACTTCCCGCATAAGGAGTGAACGGCATGATAACCGTGCGCGAAGGCGATATTGGGGACGTGACGGGCGCGCTGGAGTTGTGGCGCGTAACGGGCATTCCCTGGAAGCCGGAAGGCCGCGATGCGGCGCAGGAACTCAAGCGGCAACTGGAAACCTCAAACGTCAAGTTGCTCGTGGCGGAAGAGGACGGCAAGGTCGTGGGCAACATACTTGGCTCGCACGACGAGCGCAAAGGCTGGCTGAATCATCTGGCGGTCCTGCCTGAATACGAGGGCAAGGGCGTGGCGGCGATGCTGCTGGAGCGCCTTGAGCAATGGTTCCAGTCGCAGGGGCTTGAGATATTCGCCGCGCTCATCGACCACGACAAGCGGCGTTCGCAGGCGTTCTTCGCCAAGCACGGCTACTCTTACGGCGGACACATACAGTACTGGTCGAAACGCCTCAGGCCGGAAGTCTAAGGACAGGAGAACCGGGTATAAGAAAGGGGCCGATGTGCAGGCCGACTGCACACGGCCTTTCTTCATGGTCCAGGTAATTCCGAATAAATAGTTTTGAGGCTTTCGGAGTGGAGGCGGGTGAACCTCAGGACTCAAGTCCCGGGTCTCGCGCCTTATGCGCTGCGCTCCGCAAAGAGGGTCCGGCCCTTGATGCAAACGAATGGGCCTCGCAGTCAGGAATGCGAGGCCCTTGTTGTTTGCTGGGATTGTTTCAACCAAATGTGCGTAGAGAGCCTGCCGGTGTTCCGCCGCATTATTTGGCGCCGAACGGAGGACTCCAAAGCCTGATCTTGTGCATTTGAGGCTTTCCGCCGCGGATGATGCTGAAATCGGTTTCCTTGTCCGGCGGGCAGGACCCGAGAATCTTGTAGAAGCCGCCGATGTCGGCGACGTCGGTGCCGTTGACGGCGGTGATGATGTCATACTTTTCCAGACCGCTTGTGTTCTCGCCCTTGATGTCCATGATGATGACACCGCCCGTGAGGCCCAGTTGAGCCATGATGGCGGGGCCGAGCGGGACGACGACGATGTTCGGGTAGGGCAGCGGCTCAAAGTTGAGCAGGAGGCCGTTTTCAAGATTGTAGCCTCTGTAAGTCATGCAATAATGGTTAATTTGCGGGAGCATGGCCTGGAACTTCGTCAAAAACATCTCGAAAGCGTCGGTCTGGTCAGGGCCGGTTTCGAGTTTCGCCAGAAGTTCTTCAATGGTCATGTCCTTCAGCGGCTTCTCCGGTGGCGTCGTCGGGGGGGGAGGAGCCACCGGCGGTTTCGTCGGCGGGTTATTCGCGGCCAGCAGCATAACCAGCGGTATGCACAGAAATATTGCGACGAGCACTACGATATTCAACGTCTTCATAACATATCCTCCTTACAAAAACTCGTATATCTTTGCGGCGGCACACTGCCGGCGCTCAATTACTACTAATACGTTCTTTAACGGTTTTTCTTCATCAGCCCTTCCCCGTATGGCTTCAAGGTCTTGAGACAATTTTGGCGCTTTCGGAATAGACGCTTTGCGGGTGGTTCAGGTCGGCCTCTAATTCACCAATCATGCCTAAATGTACATCTTGCGTCACTGGCCGTCAAGGGTGGCGGTCTCTGTTGCACATACCGGCATGTCGCGGATTTCGCGGCAAAAAAAGAACCGGCAAACAAAGGGGTCAGACCCCTTTGTTTGCCGGTTTTGTGCAGGAGGATTTTTCAGGCGCCCAAGATGTCGTTAAGTTTCCCCTTTGCGTCGGCCGTGAAACTTTCGGTCATGCTCTCTTCGTCCGGGTGTTCCTTGTCGGAGCGCGCGAAAATATCGCCGAGCCGCCGCGCGGCTTCCTGGGCGTAGAGGCGGACCATGCCGATGGTGGTCTTGTCGTCGAATATGATGCCGAGGAGCGCTCGCTCGCCCACCAGGGTCAACTGGATGCTGTCCTTCTTGCCCTGGTGGAACATGATGCTGAACTCTTCCTCGCCGAGGCAGTGGGCCATCTCCTTGGTGGCGGCAAACGAGCCGGCCACCAGCGCGGAGACGCTGTCCACGTCGAACTCGACGGGCGCGCCAAGCCGGGTAACAAGGTGGCCTTCCCTGTCCACCAGCAGCGCGAGTGTCGCGCCTGAGAGTTTCAGCAGTTCCTCCAGCACTCTCTCGATGCGGGTTACGTCTTTCTCGTAAAAGACCAGTCGGCGCGCTCTCAAGTTATCTTCGGTGCGCATTTCATCCTCCTGCGAAGGATATCGGTTGTGCGTTTCTTTGAAGTCATTGTTTTCCCTCACGTATCGCCGCTTTTTCATTTTCCTTTTTTGAACAAAAGGGGTCTGACCCCTTTTGTCCTAATTTTTTACGTGAAGAGCAGGAGCAGCAGCCCCACGAGCGCGGCGGCGCTTCCTATGGCCGCGACGGTGATCCATACAACGTTGGACTTCTTCGCCTGGGTCTTGCCGGGCGTCTCGTTTCTCCCGATGACGTAGGCGCGCGTTTTCGGCCTGACTTGCGGTTTGCGCGGGCCGTATGTCCTCACCGCCGCCGGTCTTGCGGCCTCCCTTTGCGCGGCGTGGCCGCCCGGCGCGCGATGCACCGGCTCATGCACGCTTCCCTGCGCGCTCGCCTGGGCCAGCCAGGCCGAGGCGGCGACGAGTTCGTCCTCCGCCTTCGCCGGCGCCTCCGCCGGGGCGGGGCTGGTTTGCGCCTGGGGCGCTTTCTCGGCGACCTTGTCCGTCAGGATCCGCGTCGTCTTTGGGGTGCGGCGCGTCTTCTCGTGGCGCGTGTTGAGGTTCTCCAGCACCATTTCGCTGACGGCCTTGAGCGTTTGCATGATGCCCTCTCCCTCCAGCGCGACGGCCGCGAAATGCTTCCAGCGGTGCGTGTTGAGGGCGTTGTTGAGCGTATCCACGTCAAGGATGTCCGGCATATCCCGCTTGTTGTACTGCAGCACGAGCGGGATTTCTTCAATGTTAAGCCCGTTCTCCCTCAAGTTCCGCTTGAGGTTTTCGAACGACTCGATGTTTTCCTCCATCTTTTCCCTTTGCGAGTCCGCCACGAACACGACGCCGTCCGCGCCCTGAAGCACAAGGCGGCGGGTTGATTCGTAGAATGTCTGGCCCGGGACCGTGTACAGTTGGAACTTTGTGTTCATGCCCGCGACCTGTCCTAGGCTTATGGGCATGAAGTCGAAGAAGAGCGTCCTGTCGCCCTCGGTGGCAATGGAGGTGAGCTTTCCGCAACGCTCCCTGGGGAGCTTCTCGTGCACCATCTCCAGGTTCGTCGTCTTGCCGCTCAATCCCGGCCCGTAGTACACGATCTTACAGTTGACTTCTCTTCTTGCGAAGTTTATCTGAACCATTGTCTAATCCTTGACGGTTATGCGGGCTTTTTTACGGATCTGCCTCACGGCGCTCTGCATTTCCAGAATTGTGGCGTCAATGTTGATTGTCCTCTCCGTAACGACCACCAGGTACGCGATCTCCGCTTCCAGCAGCACCAGCCGCCCGAAGGATGCCGTAAGTATGAAAAGCGAGAAACCCTTCTCGCCTATCTTCTTCAGGGCGTCGCGGGTCGTCCGGATTACGCTGGTGGCGAGCGCGGCGACCGCGTCCTCCTCAAGCCCCTTGCCCAGTTCCGAGGCGATCACCATGCCGTCGCGCGTAACCAGCATGCTGCCGTTGATGCCCATGACCTGGTTGAGATTGATTAGCGTGTCACGCATGAGTCCTATGCTCCTTTGTCGGTGTCGGCCCCGGGCGGCGCTTCGACCGGCTTGATCTGGGGCGCGGCCAGGATGCAGTCCTCCGCGACCGCCAGCATCCGCTTCCTCATCCTCTCGCGGTTCGACGGCGTCGCCGGGGTGATCCCGCCGATGAGCCAGCCTTCAACGTTGTTCACAAGGAAATGCCCGAACGGCCCCTCGATTTCGCCGCTCTGGAAACTTCCAAGGTCCATCCTGAGCGTGTAGTCGTTGGTGTTGTGGTGAATTTCCCTTGCGGCCACGGCGAAGGCGTCGATGTCGATGGGATAGTCCTCGCGCTGCGCGGCGGCGGCAATCGCGCCCTTCGGGTCAAGCACCGCCATCGCGAGCGCGTCGGTGGCGTTGAGCGCGGCGGCGAGCATCTCCCTCATCCTGTCCGTGTCAACCGAGCGCTCGACCGGCAACCTTTCGCCGTCGTGAGTGCATTTCTCGATATAGCGCAGGATAGCCGGATTGACCGCCATGCGCCTCGAATGGGCAACGTCGCGCACGAGGTCCTCCACCGGCTCATCCTTCTGCGAAACCTCCAGCGCCGCCTCAAGCAACTTCTGCGCGTGCTCGTCGGAGGGGTTGGAGACGAGTATCTTCTTGAGTATCCCTATCGCCGGCTCGGAAGCGCCTATGGCAAGATAAAACTCCGCCAGAAGTATCGAGACGGCGTAGTCGTTTTCGTTGAGCGAGGCCGCCTTCTCAAGGTTGGCCAGCGCCAGCACGGCGTCCTTGGGCATGAAGTTCTTGGCGAAACGGCGGATGCGCAGTTCCGCGACGTTGAGGTAAAGGCGCACGGAATTCGGAAACACGGCAAGCCCCGCGGCGCACGTCTCAAGCGCCTTGTCTATGTCCCCCACGACGCGGTATAGCGCGGCAAGGCTCGCGTAGGCGTCGGGGCTGGGGCTTGCGCTGATATCCTGGCTGGCCTTCAGAAAGTCCCCGTAGAGGTCAGTCCTCTTGATGCGCTGTTCGAGCAGGCGGAGCCTCTGTGATTGAGGGTACTTGTGCAGCCCTTCGTCCAGGACTTCGCGGGCCTTGTCGAACCTGTAGCAGTGCAGGTAATGCTCGGCCAGCGTCTCGACCGACGTCGGCCCAGGCGTTTCTTTGCAGGCCCTTACCAGCATCTTCTCCAGCCTGCGCGTGTTGACGGCCTTGTTTCTGGTTGCGCTGTTGTACATAACTTTAAGTCCACCCTTAAGTGAAAGATGCGGCGCTTCCGCAGGCGCATCAGACTTTCCCGGCACAAAAAAACCGGCCCGGCCCAGCAATCGGGGCCGATCCGGCATTATCATCTTGTTTATAAACCTGGCGGAGTTATCGTCGAGTTCATTATATTTCTTTAGGCATTTCGCCGTTTTTTTTCCGGGCGCTGCTTCGCGCGTGCGCCAAAAATTGTCGCCCCGCGCACTCCCGCATCTTTCACGGATGCGGGGAACGGCTTTTCAAGCCGTTCCGTTTCAGGACGGTCTAAAGACCGTCCACTGCATTTTTAGTTGTTTCACTCGTCGATGCTGTAGAGATAATCGTCGTTCGAGCCGAAGAAAAGCCGCCCGTTGCAGGCCACCGCGCGCGAATATATCGGCCCGGCGGTGCGGAACTTCCACAGCGGCGTTCCGTCCGCGATGTCCACCGCGTAGAGCGCGCCGTCCGAACAGCCGAAGGCCACGCAACTGCCGCCCTTGATGACCGCGGGGGTCGAATGTATTGCGCCCCGAGCGCGGAACTGCCAAATCTCCTTGCCGTCGGCGGCGTTAAGCCGGAACAGCCGCCCGTCGTCGTTGCCGAAAACGACCGTCCCCTCCGTGAAGACCGGCGAGGCGCTGATGCCGCCGCGCGAGTCATACTTCCAGACCAACTTGCCGGCCTCCGCCGTCACGCACAGCATCGCGCCGTTCCACAGCCCGACGTAAATCCTGTCCTCGAAAATGCCCGGCGTTCCGGAGACGCCCGCTTTGAGGTCGGCCCGCCAGACCTCCGAACCGTCGCCCTGGTTGAGGCAAAGGAGCGTGCCGCCCGTCGTCGCCGCGAAAACCTTTCCTTTCCACGGCACCGCCGAGCAGACGACCGCCGCGCCGGTGTTCACCGACCAGACCGTATCGCCCGTCTCAGCGGAGACCGCCGCCAGTTTCCCCGCGTCGGAGGTGATGAATACCTTCGCGCCGTCGTCGGAAACGGTCGGGGCGGCGCGGAGCATCCCGCCGATCTTCACGCCCCACCTAATCTTCCCGGCGGGGGCCTCGACACAGTATAGGTTGCCGTCGAGGCAGGCCGCGTACACGCGGTCGCCGAGCAGCAGAGGCTGCGAGACCACATCGGCCAACGGTCCAAGATGCGTCTTCCAGACGAGTTTTCCCGTGGCGTTTTCAAGGCGATAGAGAAAACCGTCGCGGCTTCCCAGAATCAGCGCCTCCTTGTATATCACCGCCGGGGCCTCGACCGGCTGCTGCGCCTTGAAGCGCCAGAGCAGCGGCTTCGACAGTTCCACCGAAAGTTTCCAGCCTTCCTCAAACGACGGCGACAGGTTTTGCGCCACGTCGTATTTCACGTCAACGAAGCCCTTCGCGCGGATATTCAGCACGGGGGGGCGTTTCGGGGGATAATATATGACGCAGGGCGACGTGCCCGCGAGTTCCGCGCCGTCATACACCTGCGCGCCTTCGGGCAGCGTCGTGATCGAAAGCGGCAGGCGGACTTCCCCCGCCCGGGCGCTTTTCGGGTATTCCCAGTAAATCTTGTAGTTGTACCCGAAGACTTCCTTGAGGCGGTTTTCGCCGCGGTATTTTTCCGCCAGCGCCCAAAGCGCCTCCGCCTCGGCGATGTAGTTCCTGATGCGCGCGATCTCCTCTTCCGCCGTCTGCCTGGCGCCGTCCTCCCTGGCGAAATCCTTCAGCCGCTGGAGCGCGGCCAGCGCGTTGTCAAGGCGGCCCCCCGCCTCTTCCTCTCTGGCGGACTGCGTGAGGAGTTTTATCCGCTTGCCGTAGAAAAGGTCCTTCTTTTCGTTAATCGACTCTATCTCCCTGCTTGCCTTCCACGCGGTGATGCTGTGCGGGTAGGCGTTGATGACCATCTGGAGGCACTCAATCTCCGTATCGTAGTCCTCGCGGCTCGCCGCGGCGGCGATGGCGCCGTTCAGTTGCGTCCTGAGCGAGTGCGCCTTGTATTCGTAGCCGACCGCAAGCAGCGCCAGCCCCAGGGTGAACGCCCCCAGCGCAATGAGAATCCGCATCCTCTTCCGCCTCGCCTCGCGGTGCTGCAGCGAGAAAATCCGCCGCTTTACGTCCTCCCTGAGCGGCCGGATAAGGAGTATCTTGCCGAGCACTTCCAGCGCTTGGGCGGTCCGGCCCTCCGCGAGATAATCGTCGGCGAGGTTTTCATAATGCTGTTCGGCCTCGTTGAACTGCCCGGAGTCAAGCAGGGTGTTGAGCAGTTTCCGCCGCGACGCCGTGTCGTGCGGGTCCAACTGCAGGAGCATCTCGTAAACGCCCTTGCTCTCCTCCTGCTTGCCCAGTTCGTCGTAAAGCGCCGCGAGCCGCTTGCCGGCGCGGATTGTGGCGGGCACGTCGAGCATGCGATTATATATCTGGAACAGTTTGTCGAGCACTTCGGGGTTGGCGGCGTGGATGCTGAGCGCGCGCTCGAAATACTTTGCGGCCATTGCGTGATTGCCGCTCTTGAGGAAAAGTTCGCCTATGTTGTTGTACTTCGCCGCGGCCATGTGGCCTTTGCCGAACTGCTCGTAGGTTCGGGCGACCCTTTCCTGGACCTCGATGTCGTCCCCGGCGCGGGCGGAGGCGATTTCGTGGAGGCGGATGCACTTGTCGATGTCGCCGGACTCCGCGCGCTCCCGCGCGGATTCAAGCAGTTCGCTCACCGTCGTCTGGCGCAAAAGCCCCGCGTCGATGAACCTTGCCACGGCTTTCGAAACGACAAACGAGCCGCAGGCGGTCTCGTTGCTTACTTCCTCGATGGAGCGCGTCCCGTCAAAGAGGCGCAGCAGCCGCTCCGCCTCCTCTTCGTTCAGTTCCTCATCCGCAATCGGCCGCGCGGCCCCGCCGCCGGTGGCGCGATAGACCTCCCGGGGCGAGCCGATTTTCCCCGCGATCCCCTGCCACTCATCCGCCCGTCGAGCGGCCTCCATGAGCAGCGCCTGCATATCTAGCGAAAGGCTTATCATCTCGCTCGCCCGCTCCGTTTCGCCGTCCGTGGGCGTCGCGTCGGGGGAAAATTCGAACTGCGCGTTCGTCCACGTCAGCAGGTTGTAAATCTCCTCCTCTATCTGGAACTTCACGGTGTCCTGGATGTCCGCCTCCGTAATGATGCCCATTTCGATGAGGATTTTGCCGAGCGGCTCCTTGCGGGTTTCCTGAAGTTTGAGCGCGGCGTCGAGTTCGTTCTGCGTTATTTTTTTCCGCCCGAGAAGGATTTTGCCGATGCGAAGCCCCTTGCGTTTCCCGGAAGAGAGCAGGATGATGCGGCCGCCTTCGAAGTAAATGCGTTTGCGGCTGTCCTTGTCGTGGACGATAAGAGTGCCCCTCGACTGGTTGTTCGCCAGGGTCTGGAAAACGTCGGCAAGTTTAATGGTCCCAAGGTCGCCTTTAAGCGCCATGGCACTGCCTCGCAAGATAGCACGGGCCGGGTTCGTCTCAATACGGAAGATTAACGATGGACTTTGGGCGGGGCGATTTTTGGATGACCAAGGCAACTATCGGCACAACCGCGCGGAATCTTTCTCGCAATTCCGCACGGGCGGCTTGCGGAATTTTTCAAAAAGTCCTTGACGCCCGCAACTTCACAGGACACACTTCGCTTTAGGGAATGGGGATGAGGGATGAATGCCGAGGGAGTATCGCATAAAAGCGCACAACATGTGCCGCAGCGCGCCGTATTAAAAAGCGGTTGTGGAGCGGGATAAGTGAAAGCGCGAAGGCTTGTTCCTATGAACGGAGGCGAGCGATGTTTACGCGGAATTTTCTGGCTGTGATGCTTATAGGGCTGTCGGCCTGCTTATGCGGCGGTCTGGCCGCAACGGACGGAAGGATAAAGCAGGACGGTTTGTACAATCCTCCCGCGCCCCGCGCGCAGCCACAGCCGCAACCCGCGGATCAGCCCACGCCGCCGCCGGGAGAAGGGCAGCCGGCACCGCAGCCGGTGAAACTCTCCCTCAAGGAGACGCCCGTCGCGGACATAGACGCGGGGATGATTACAACCACGCTCGTCGCAAGCCCGGACCTTCGCCGCGCGGCTTACGTCGCCAGGCCCGCCGGACAGAAGACGTATTTCGTGGTGCTTGACGGCGTTCAGGGAAAGCCGTACGACGCTATTTCAATGTTGACCTTCAGCCCGGATTCGAAGCGCTTCGCTTGCGCCGTGAAATCCGGAGAGCAATATTTTGTCGTGGCCGACGGCGCGGAGGGGAAGCCTTACGACTACGTGTCGGGGATCACCTTCAGCCCGGACTCAAAACGGCTGGCGTACAAGGTGAAGCCCAAGAATGAGGAGAGCCTGGTCGTCGTCGCGGACGGCGCGGAGGGGAAGCGCTACAGCAGCGTCGGCGCGCTCGTATTCAGCCCGGATTCCGCGCATCTCGCGCATTCCACGTGGTCGGACTACGGCAACAAGGGCGGGGCGATGGTGGTTGATGGGACGGCCGGGAAGGTTTACAACGGAACCCTTTCCGACCCGGTCTTCAGCCCGGATTCGAAGCGCATGGCCTATGGCGTAAGCCTCTTCAGCGAAAAGAAGCAGATGGTCGTTCTCGACGGCGCGGAGGGCAAGGCGTACGACAACCTCTGCGTGGACGTCTTCACCGAGGCGAAAGACAAGGGGCGGCACCTCCTTTTCAGCCCGGATTCGGGCCGGTTCGCGTATTTCGCGATGACGGGAGGCAAATGGCTCGCGGTGGCCGACGGCGCGGAGGGGAAGGCGTACAACGAGGTGCGCCTGCGAAGCCTCGTGTTCAGCCCGGACTCCAAGCGGCTGGCCTACGCCGCGTGCGCGGGCAATCAATGGATCGTCGCGCTGGACGGAAACGAAAGTACGGAGAAATACAGCGACGTTATCGACGCCGGTCTTGTTTTCAGCCCCGATTCAAAACGTTTCGCGTATTGCACGGTTTTCAGCGGATTCGCCGGGGTCGGTTCGGTCGTGTATATAGACGGCGTGGCGCAAAAGGTGTTCCAGCCCCCAACCGAGCCGGTGGTCTTCAGTCCCGATTCAAAGCGGGCGGCCTTCGCCGGGGCAGCGACCAAAAACGCGGTCACCGTTGACGGCGCGCCGGGAGCGCAGTACGACGAGTACTGTCCGGGAACACTCGCCTTCACGCCGGACTCAAAGCACGTCGCATATCTCGCAAGGAAGGACGCGAAGTGGAAAATCATCGTTGATGCGGCGGAGGCCGGCGAGTACGACTCCCTTGTCGGAGGGGGGAAACTGATAATCGACACGCCGGCGCATCTGCACGCCATGATGATACGCGGCGGGAAAATATATCTCGTCGAAATCGAAATCACGGAATAGGGATGAGGGATGAGGGATTGGGGATGAGTGGCAAGTGAAAATCCGTGTTTATCAGCGGCAAAATAATCTTTGCGTCCTTTGTGCCCCCGATAGATCGGGGCAGGCCTTTGCGGTTCCCCCCAAAATCTGTGAAATCTGTGTAATCTGTGGTTTCGTTAAAGAATTTTTCAGAAAGTCCTTGACGCTCGCGATTTGACGGGACATGCTTCAGGGTAGGGAACAGGTCTAAGGTCGAAGGTCAAAGGTCGAAAAGCGGCCCCGGTGGGGAAAAAGTCGATGTGGTGGTTTTGTGAGCGGGATGCGTCTGTTACTGAACGAAATGCGAGCGCTTATGGACAAAAAGCGACGGCTTATGAACAAAATGCGTGCGCTTATGGACAAAAACGGTGTCGTAATGGAGCGCTTTGAAAGGTTCCCGCGTTTGGCAAATTTATCTGCGGCAAAAAGTGCAAAGGGCAAAAATGTTCCGGATAGTTCCGCTTAGCGGTTTTCGTGAATATCGTAAGGTCTGATGCGATAAGGAATAACGCGAACATAGCGTGCGTCGAAATATGCGGTACATGTGTCGCAAAGTTTCACAAGAGGTTTCCGAAAACGGCACGTAAGTTTAAATGCGATGGAGGGTAATGAGAAAAATTTTGTAAGCGGTATTATCCGGCACAGTGTTCCGCAAAGTTCCGGATAGTTCCGCTTAGGGCGCTCGTTTTGGGAACGGTGGGCTGGATTGGGGGCGCAAATCACGACACATAAGAGCGCATCGCGTTGAAGTGTCAGATGCCCATTCGCGCGCGGTGCCCGGCGATGCGGTAGATGTCGCGCAGGGTGACGATGCCCGCCACCTTCGCCTCGCCGTCCAGCACCGGAAGGGCTGTAAGCGTGTAACGCATCATCAGCGTCAAGACGGCGGTGAGCGGTTCCTCCGGGCGGGTGAATGCGGGCACGGTGTCCTCGTCGAACATTTCTTTCACGAGGATGCCCCGCCACTCGGGTTGCGCAACGTCGTTGAGCATTGCGGAAGTCAGCACGCCTCTGAGGCGTCCCGCGTCGTCAACGACGGGCAGCGCGTCCACGCGGTACCGCACGAGGTAGTCCGCGCCTTCCGCGAGAGTCGCGCCCTGCCACAGAGTCGGCATGTTGGGATATATCAGGTCGGCGACCCTGAGTCCCTCTATTGCGGCCTTCAGCAGGGCAAACCGCATCGCCTCGCGCGCGTTCTGCTCCACGAACAATCCGACCATGATGAGGAAGAAGCCGTTGATGGGAGCGGTGAACAGCAGCACGCCGCCGCCGATTACGATGGCGATTCCCATCACGCGGCCGACAGTCGTGGAGATTCGCGTGGCGACGAGGAAATTGCCCGACGCGCTCCAGATGATCGCGCGGAGCACGCGGCCCCCGTCGAAGGGGAAGCCGGGCAGCAGGTTGCTCACGCCGAGGAATATGTTGAGGATGCCGATGTAGTTGACCACGCCGGTGACGAAGACCGGCGCGCCGACGGCCTGGAGAAGCAGGGCGCCGGGGATCATTATGCCGCCCAGCGCTACCGAGGTGAGCGGGCCGGAGAACGATATGACGAGTTCGCCGCCGGCGGTGTGCGGCTCCTCGGTCATTTCCGAAAGCCCGCCGAGGAAGAACAGCGTGATGCGCCGTATGGGGATTTGTCCGCCGAGTTTGGTGCGCGCGAACACGCAGTGGGCGACCTCGTGGACAAATACGGAGAAAAAGAAAAGGATCGCGGCCGCAGTGCCCATCAGGACGTACACGAACAGCGTGTAATGAGCGTAATTGTACTTGTCCGGGAAAACGTCCGCGCCGAAAATCCAGGCCATCATCGCCATGATGAGGAAGAGGCTGGGCCTGGCATAGACGGGAATGCCGGTGATCTTGAACAGTCTAATCCCGGCGTAGCCGCCGGGCGCGCGGTGATAATACCGGTTGCGCGGCTGTGAGGGGATTTCAGATTGCTGCATTTATCAAATCACCATGGATTGTAAAAACTTAACCGCCGCGGATTACTTTGAGCGCCGCTTCGCTGGGCCTTATCTTCGGCTTGAACTGCGGCCTGAACACGCTGAAGTCCCCCTGCGACGCGGGCAGGATGGAGGGGAACAGCGCGCTCAACGTCTCCCGGCTGCGGATGGAATACGAAACCGACGGCTCCTCGCTGATGTCCTGAAAAGAGCAGAACCCCGTCAGCACCTGCGTGAGCAGTTTCTGCGGCACGGAGAGCATCGTGGCCATGGTCGTCCCGTCGTGGATGCCGCCGGACTGAACATCCGGCCCGTCTATGTCGATGTTGGCCAGGTCACGCTCCGTGCGCAGGTAAATGCTCCCGCGCCAACTCGTCTGCGAGGCCTGCTGAAGTCGCCGCTCGAACTCCGGGCACATCGCCTTTATGAACCCGCCGAGGTCGAGTATCGCCACCATGTCCTCGTCCTTTGCGCCGTCGTTGGTCGGGCCTACCGCGGCGCTCGCCCCGCCCAGTTGCAGGCACAGCCGCGAGAACGGGTGAAACGGCGAGAACGGGAAGAACAGTTCCGGAACGTTGTGCTCCTGCGCGATCTCGGCCAGCGCGCGCAGCAGCGTCTCCATCGACGCCGGGCCGGAGCCGCCGACATCCGTAACGTAAATCTTCCCCCACGGCGCGCTCTCGTGCGGCTCGCTCTGGACGGTCACGCGCGCGTAGGCGAGCATCTCGTCGCGCGCCCCCGCGGCCACCAGCATGTTCTCGTCCGGGATTTCCTTGTGCGAGAGAAGGCGCGGCTGATAGCGAAGAAAACGCCGCGAGAGCGACTCCACCTGCGCGCCGTCCTCGCCGCGATAGTGCCGCACTGTGTGGTGCTTGCGCGCCTTGAGCGCGTCCGCCGTGGCGATGCTCGTGATCGGGTGATAGAAGCAGGGCACGTAGCCCGCGCGCTCGTAAAGGAAACGGTTGCCGTGAACAATCACCGCGGTGACGTCGTTCTCGCGCAGGAAGTTGTGCGCCAGTTTTATGAGCGCGTCGAAATGCTCGTGGTTGCCGGCCTCAAGGAACTGAGCGACACAGTTGTCGCGCTCTTGCGTTTCGCCGATGCGCGCCACTTCGATTGGCAGGTCGCCCACGTAGAGCATCTGCCGGAAGAATTCCATTCTGCACACCGGGCGCGCCTCCTTGTAGAGCACGAGCGCGAACCCGTTCGCGAGCAACTCCACGCGGATGTCATAGGCCGGCCCGCTTTGGCCGGGCGCGAACTCCTGCGCACTTTCGCCGAGCATGAGAATCTCCCGTTGAATTCAGGCAACGGCAAGCGCCGCCGGGCTTATTGTACAGCGCGACCTTGCCAAATCAACCCATTTCGCAACGATTTTCATTCGCGCTTTTTTGCGCGGCGGAAAGAGAAGCCGATGTGCTCGTATGTGCATGTGAAAGTGCCGCCGATCCGTGTCTCCGAATCGCGCCAAATGGTCGTAAAATGTTATTTGATAAGAAGTTACGTATCGCCATGGCCCGCCCGGCGCATAAAATACAAAATAGAGAGGGCACGCTTCCTTATTTTACTTTTGCGCTTTGTTCCTCTCGATAGAACCTTCGGCAGCGCCGATGCAGTACCATGCGCGCACTAACGCAGGTTCGCCTTTGATGGATTTGAACGTCGTCAGGAGCGCCTCGTAGCCGCCGGCCTCCGCCAGCGCACGCCTTGGTCGTAGGAGGCCGGGTAGTGGCCCGCAACCAGGAAAAAGTCGACCTTATCTTCGGGCGTGTCTATTGCGTCGGCAAAGTGCAAGGCTTCCTCGAAAGTGCGCGAGGCCCCGCTCTGATCCCCAAGCCCCATCTGCCGATTGATGATTTGGCGGAAGAAATTATATTTCCACCGTGGATCCTTCACATTTCCGGCAGCCGCTTTGGCGTCGTCGAGCATGCCCAGACTTACCTCCGCGCTAACGATGGTGGAGGTGGCGCCGCGCATGAAGTCGGGATTGCCTATTTCCTTTGTGAGGTCCGCGGCCTGCCTCAGCCACCAGCCGGGCTCCCGGCTTTCGGATGGGGCGGTTCTACAGCCGATGAAAATTGCGAGAAGGACGAGGGCTGCTGAGAAAAAGATGTGCTTTGCCATGAGGCTTTCCTTCAGAAAATTATCACGCATTCAACCGGCGCTCCTGCTGTAGATGATACATTGGGGGCCGCGCAAAGGCGAAAGAATTCGTGGCGATTTTTCATTCACGTATTACAGACTTATGCGCCCGTGGCGTATTGCACGGATTACTTACAACCCCACCGAAGCCCGCAGCGCGGCGGCTGAGTTCGGAGCAGGCGGCTTGGGCGCGCGTTTGAATGTCTTGCGGGTCAGGATTATCGCCAGAATCGTATATGCGAACCACGCAGCCGTAGCCGAGAAAATTATGAAGTGCGGCATGTTATCCTTCGCAGGATTGCCTATGTCGATCAGGATGAGAACCGAAAGGCCAGCAAAGACCGCAAAAACGGGAATGTGGCAAAGCGCCGCCCACGCCTGCCCGCGCCGCAGGCCGAATTTCAGCGCGAAGAAGAGCGTGAAGAACCCCGCCCCTTGGAATATCCATGACGCGTACACCGCGACATCAGACATGGATTTGTGCGACTTGTCCGCCAGCGAGCAGATGATAAGCGCCACAGCGCAGGCCGGCAAAACCAGCCCCCAAAACCAGTCGCCGACAATAACGGAGGTGAGCAGTTTGCCGCGAACTTTGCCAGCCGCCCTCTCCTTCCAGAACGTGCGGAAAGGCCCGATGTTCGCCAACAGGTTGAACCACCACAGAACGAATATCGCGGACATCGCCGGAAACGCGAACCAGAACCCGATTCGCGGGTCGGCCGCATCGCCGTGATAACCCGCCAGCATGCCGTTCCCCAGCGCGGAGAGCGCAAATGTGGCGAGGACGGCCTTGACGGCGCTCCAGAACAGCGCGAACAATACGTTTGCCTGCCGTCTGTAAAAGATGGCGCACAGCAAGGCGATTGCCGCGGCCAGTGGCACGGCGTACAGGGGCCAGTCGTGAGGCATCAGTTGCCAGCCGGTGAATGTCTCCGGGGGTCTTGCCGGCCCGCCCTTGCAGCCCTTGAAGTAAACCAGGGCCACCGGCAGGCACAGCCCGAGAAATGTATTGCCGGAAAAGATTACAGCCAGGACGCGCTCAACGGTTGATACGCTGCGCGATTCCTGCATTTCATCTCTCCCTGAAACAAATTTCCGCCGTCGTGCCGCATGAAACCACCGCGCCTCACCCGCCAGATGATACTTCATGCCGCCGGGCGAAATCAAAAGAATTCTCTATCTGCGATCTTCTCGGCGTTCTCGGCGTTTCTGGCGGTTCATTCGTGGTTGTGGTTTTTCTTTGAATCGCGTCCGTTTTTTGCTAGAGTTTACGGCCTTGGCGGACTGGTTTTCCATTTCTTCAGGGTATTGTCATGAAACTCAAACGCACCAATACCTGCGGCGACCTCAACGCCTCGTTCGACGGGAAAAACGTCGTCCTCTCCGGCTGGGTTGACGGCAAACGCGACCATGGGGGGCTGCTTTTCATCGACCTGAAGGACCGCTACGGCATCACGCAGACGGTCTTCGACCCGCAGTCGCGACCCGACCTTTACGAGAAGGCGCGCGAGGTGAAGCCGCAGTCTGTCATCAGCGTCCGCGGCCCTGTCCGCAAGCGCCCGGAGGGCGCGGTCAACCGCGAGCGCAAGACCGGCGAGATTGAGGTCGTCGCGGAGGAGATTGAAATACTCAACATGAGCGAGACACCGCCGTTCGAAATTATCGACGACTGCGAGGCGAGCGAGGATTTGCGGATGAAGTTCCGCTATCTTGATTTGCGGCGCGACGCGCTGCGCGAAAAAATCATCTTCCGCCATCGCGTGTGTCAAGCGATGCGGAAGTATCTCTCCGAGCACAATTTCCTTGAGATCGAGACGCCGACGCTGATAAAGAGCACTCCGGAAGGCGCGCGGGACTACCTTGTGCCGAGCCGCAAGTTCCCAGGGCGGTTCTTCGCGCTGCCGCAGTCGCCGCAGATTTTCAAGCAGTTGTTGATGATTGCGGGGATGGACCGCTACTTCCAGATTGCGCGCTGCTACCGCGACGAGGACATCCGCGCGGATCGTCAGCCGGAGTTCACGCAACTTGACATCGAGATGTCGTTCGTTGACGTGGACGACGTGATTGCGGCAAACGAGGGGCTGATAAAGTTTCTTATGAAGGGGTTGCTGAACGTTGACGTGGCGACGCCGATACGGCGGATACGGTTCGACGAGGCGGTTGAGAAGTACGGCGTGGACGCGCCGGACGTGCGTTTCGGGATGCCCCTCTTTGACGTGACGGACATTTGCGCGAAGAGCGAGTTCCGCGTCTTCCGCGAAGTCGTCGCGTCGGGCGGCGTCGTGAAGGGGATTAACGCGAAGGGCGCGGGGAATTACTCGCGCAAGCAGATTGATGAACTTTCCGCGTTCGTGGCGGAATACGGGGCAAAGGGGCTGGTGTGGTTCAAGGTGGAGGCGGAGGGCGGCGCGCTTGCGCTGAAATCTCCGACGGCGAAATTTTTCAACGCGGAACAGCAGAAGAAGATGATTGGGCGCGCGGGGGCGGAGGCGAGCGATCTGATGCTGTTCGTCGCGGACATGCCGCTGGTGGCCTCGACGGCGATGGGGAAACTGCGGGCGCATCTTGGACGGTTGCTCAATCTCATCCCGAAAGGGACGTTTGAGTTCTGCTGGATAACGGACTTCCCGATGTTCGAGATTGACGGGGAGGGGAAACTGATGGCGCGGCACCACCCATTCACCTCGCCTACGCTTGAGACGGTGGAGTTCCTAGAGACCGACCCCAATCGCGTGTACGCGAAGGCGTATGACATCGTGGTAAACGGTGTGGAGATCGGCGGCGGGAGCATTCGTATCAACACGCCGCAGTTGCAGGAGCGCGTGTTCCGAGCGCTCGGCGTCGGGAAGGATGAGGCGACGGAGAAATTCGGCTTCCTCATTGAGGCGCTCAAGTACGGCGCGCCGCCGCACGGCGGGATTGCGTACGGGCTGGACAGGTTCGTGGCGCTGCTGACGGGGATCGACCGGATACGCGACGTGATTGCGTTCCCCAAGACCACGACCGCGCAGGACCTGATGAGCGGAGCGCCGGCGGTCGTGGACGAGAAGCAATTGGCGGAGTTGAAACTCAAGGTCATAGATTGAACTGAACCACCAAGACACCAAGATAAGGGAATAAGCAGAAACTACCAAAGCAATACCAAGAATTTTCCTCGTGCATTTGTCCGCCATAGGCGGATAAATGTCTTCGTGGTGCAAAGACTGCTCAGTTTTGGGAAGGCGTGTGATGGGAGCGACCAGAAGAATTGTGGCAGTTGCGTTAACGGCGATGGCTGTGATTTGTTTCGCTACGGGCTGCGCGCACGAGAAGGCTGCTGAGAAGGCCGCGGAGAAGCCGCAGGTCTCGGAGAAACCATCATCGCAGCCACCCGCGCCGGAGCAAATTAAGCCCGCGCCTGAGCCGCTGGAGCGGGTCTTGTCCAAAACGCCTAAACTTACGCTCCGCGCGACCCGAGCCGGCAATGCCGGCACACGCAGCATGGGCGACGTAATGCTTGTCATCGGCGCCGAATCCACGCGCTGGGCGGCTGTCCTTCAGACCGAGAGCGGGAAATACGTCGTCGATGCGGACGGCGAGGGGGGCGGCGAGTATGACAGCATCGAAGGCGCGCTCTTCTTCAGCCTGGACTCGAAGCGCCTCGCCTACTCAGCGATGAAGGGGAAAGGGAGGATAGTTGTGGTGGACGGGGCCGAACGGCCTGAGAGCGGCATGATGGCGGGGTTTATTTTCAGCCCCGACTCGCAACACTACGCGTACGCCGTAACCTCGCAGACCGGGGTGTACATCGTGCGCGACGGCGTACAAGACAAGGCATACAAGAGCGCCAGCGGGCCTATCTATAGCCCGGACTCCAAACGCGTCGCGTATTCCGCCACCAACGACGAGCGCAAGTGGTTCGTCGTGTTGGACGGGATTGAAGGAAAGGCGTACAACAAGATCTCGTGGATGATCTTCAGCGGCGACTCGAAGCATTTCGCGTACTGCGCATCTGCGGAGGAAGGATGGCGCGTTGTACTGGACGACAAGGAGATGAAGGCTTACCCGAGCATCACGGCAGAAGCTTTCTGCGCCGACTCCAAGACCGTGGCCTACCTCGCTGGGCCGCAAGACAACGAAACGCTCGTAATGAACGAAACGGAAATGCCGCAGTACCGTACCCTGCCCGTCTTCAGCCCGGACTTGTTGCGCGCGGCGTATGTCGCGGCGGAGGGCGGAAAGAAATGCGCCGTCATGGGTGATAAGCCCGGAAACAAATATGACGAAATCCGGGACATCACCTTCAGCCCGGACTCAAAGCGCGTTGCGTACATCGCCTCGTCCGATAGGAAATGGGCGTGCGTGCTTGACGGAGCGGAGGGGACGGCCTACGACAAGATAATTGAGGGAAGCCCGCGGTTCAGCGTGGACTCAAAGCACCTCGCCTACGTTGCGCGCAGGGGCGAAGATGAATTTATAGTGCTTGACGGCATGGAGGGGAAAGCATGCCGCCATCTCGTGCCGCCGCAGGGGGCGCGCGTCGCGCCGGGAAATATCCGAAGGCCTTTCTTCTTCAGCCCTGACAGCAGGCACATTGCGTACTATGCGTTGGGAGAGACAGGGTTTGTCGTCGTGGTGGACGGCTCGGAGATACCGGTCGTCCTGTCGCTGGCGGGAGATATGCTTTTCGACGAACCGGGGAAGATCCACGCCATCATGCTGCGGGGGACGGAGATATACATGGTGGAAATCACGTACACGGAAGAATCGGTCCCCGCTCCGAACCCCTGACGTGATAAATGGGGTCAGACCCCTTTTTTGATTGGCGATTTTTATTAACGGTTTGACATGAACGAGCACGCGCTTCAGGTTCTTGAGTTCGACAAGATAAGGCGCCTCCTCGCCTCCTTCGCCGCCAGCGCGTTGGGCAAGAGCGTGGCGGAGAAAATGTCGCCGCTGGCCGACAAGGAGAAAATCGCCGCCACAATCGAGCAGACAACGGAGATGTGCGACGTCATCCGCTCCCGCGGGCGCTTTCCCCTCGCGGGGTTGCGCGACATCCGCCCGCTTCTCGCAAAACTCCATGAGCAGGGCCACCCGCTTGAGCCAATAGAATTCCGCGAAATCCACGACACGCTGCGCGGCGGCGAAGACCTGAAAAAATATATGAACGAACTCGGCGAAGGCTACCCCCGCCTCACGTCGCTCGCGCGGAACATCGGCGAGTTCCCTGAAATCTGCAACCAGATTGACTTCTGCATCGACCGCCGCGGCCAGGTGCGCGATTCATCCAGCACGAAACTCGCCTCCGTCCGCGCCAAAATCGGCGAACTGCATATTGCCATACGCGAAAAGGTCGAGCGCATCGTCTCCTCCCGAAACCTCCGCCCTTTCCTTCAGCAGGACCTCTACACCATACGCGACGGCCGCTGCGCCCTGCTCGTCAAGACGGAGCAGAAATACAAGGTGAAGGGCATTATCCATGACGTTAGCCAGACCGGCAGCACCGTCTATATCGAGCCGGAGGCGCTCGTCGAGATGGGCAATGACCTGAGCGACCTCCTTTACGAAGAAGAGCGCGAGGTCAACCGCATCCTCTGGGACATCTCGTTCAAAATCCTCCAGCGCGAGGAGGAAGTCCGGCGGAACCTGGATGTGCTGGCGTGGATCGACTTTACCTACGCGAAGGCACAGTTGAGCATTGCTTACGGCATGAGCGCGCCCGCGATAAACGACGACGGCTTTCTTCGCCTGCGCGATGCGCGCCACCCGCTGCTCATCGAACTGGAACTCAAGAAGACGCCCAACATCGAGGAGGTCAAGGGCCGCGTCGTCCCGCTCACCGCGCACGTCGGCGACGACTTCGACATTCTCGTCATCACCGGCCCCAACACCGGCGGAAAGACCGTGGCGCTCAAGACCTTCGGGCTCTTGAGCGCGATGGCGCTGTGCGGACTGCACATCCCCGCCGCGCGCGGCAGCGAGGTCCCCGTTTTCCATGACGTCTTCGCGGACATCGGCGATGAGCAGAGCCTTGAGCAGAGCCTGAGCACCTTCTCATCGCACATGGCGAACATCGTGCGCATCCTCAAGGCCGCTGACGACAGGTCGCTCGTGCTCATCGACGAGATGGGCTCCGGCACCGACCCCGCCGAGGGCGCGGCGCTCTCCACCGCCATCCTTGATCGCCTGTACAATCTGCGCACGCGGACCATCCTCACCACCCATCTGGGCGTGCTCAAAAGTTATGCGTATTCGCGACCCCGCGCGGAAAACGCGGCGATGGAGTTCGACGTGCGGACGCTCCGCCCGACCTACCGCATGACGATAGGCATTCCGGGATCGAGCAACGCGATAACCATCGCGCGTAGGCTCGGCATGCTCCCGGAAGTCGTGAAGGACGCGGAGCGGCTGATGGAGAGCGAGGACACGTCGGTGTCGAAACTCATCGAGCAGATGCAAATCAGCCGCATGGAGATGGAAAAGACGCGCGAGGACATCGAGCGGCTGCGCGAGGAGGCGGAGAAACTGAAGCAGGAATACGAGCAGAAGGTTGCGGCCATCACCGAGCGCCGCGCAATGCTCACGTGGGAGGCGGAGGAGCGGATAGACGCCGCGTACCGCGCGCTCCGCGAGCAGATTGGCTCCTACCTTACGCCGCTGAAGAAAATGCCCAAGCCCGTCTCGTTCCACGCGGAGGAGGTTGAGCGGATCGTGGGCGAAATTCTACACGCCGCGCCGCTGGCGGTAAAGCGGCGGGAGTGGGCGCTGGGACTGAAGAAGGGCGACTTCATCTACGTGCCGAAACTGCGCGCGCGCTGCATGGTGAAGAAGGTGGACAAGAAGCGCGAGCAGGTGATAGTGATGATGGGCAACACAGAGGCCGTGGTCCCCTTCGACGACATCACGTGGGTCGGCCAGGAATGATTTTTGAAGCCACAGACTTGTGCGCCTGTGGCACATTACACAGATTCCGCAGATTATTTTTACTTTTTTATTTTTGTTTTTTATATAATCATCTGTGTAATCCGTACAATCCGTGGATCGTAAAAATTTTTTAGGAGGCGTGGAATGGAACGCAAAATACCCCGCAACATCCAGTCCTTCAAGAAGAAGGGGTTTCAGCCCTCGAAGTTTATCGGCCGCAAAAACGTCGCGCCGCCCATGCGCTTTGGCCGCAAGAACCCCCAGGGTAAGTAAAAGCGCGCAACGTGAACCACCAAGACACTAAGACACCAAGATGTAAACAGAGAGTAAAAAACTAAAACTTTTTGGCGCCCTTGGCGTTTTGGGGGGTTCATCGTTGTTTTCATTTTGTGGATTTTCTTTGTGCCTTGGTGGTGAAATTGAAACAATGTTCACACCGCAAAAGATTTTCTCCGGCCCCGAAGCCGAGCGCTTCGCCCTCACGCACGTCATTTACGACGCCCTGAACTCCGCGCCGGTTCTGCCCGAAGCGGGGATCGCCGCCCTTGCGCCAGAAGAACGCCGCCGCTCTCTGCGCCTTGCCGTGCGGAAGGGCGAACACGTGAAGACCTTCGAGGGCGGCTGCGGATGCGGCGAGGAGTGGTACGTCGCGCCCGTTACCGGCTGCCCCTTCGCGTGCAAATACTGCTATTTGCAGGACTACCTCGACGACACCATTCCCACCATCTTCGTCAATGTCGAGGAGATGCTGACGGAGTTGCGCGAGAAGATGCGCGCGCATGCGGGCGGAGTGCGCGTCCACGCCGGACATCTCGCGGACGCGCTTGCGCTGGACCACCTCACCGGAATCGCCGGGCGACTGGCGAACCTCTTCCGCGAATTTCCTGAGAACATGCTTGAACTGCGCACGAAAACCGCAAACATCGACCGCCTGCTGAAGGCTGTCGGGAGCGGCGCGCCGGAGAACGTCGTCGTCTCGTGGACGATGAGCCCGAAGATCGCCGTCAGCCGCTACGAGCACGGCGCATCGCCGCTTAACGCGCGCATCGAGGCCGCGGAGAAATGCGTGAACGCCGGCTTCCGCGTCGGCATGAGGCTCGACCCGATCATCATGTTCGAGAATTGGCGCGAGGCATACGGCAAAATGATTGCGCGGATTTGCGGCGCGGTTGACGTTGCGAGGATTGAGTCGTGGGTGCTGGGCTGCCTCCGCTACCGCGCGGAGATGGCGGAGATTGTGCGGCGGGAATGGCCTCGGAGCGACATCCTCGACGGAGAACTCGTGCGCTCGTCCGACGGGAAGTACAGGTATTTCCGGCCACTCAGGCTTGCGGCATACCGCGAAATCGCGCAGGTCATTCGCGGATTCGCCCCAGACGCGCGGATCGACCTCTGCATGGAGACCGACGAAGTCCGCAAAGATTTCTTCGCGACGATTGATGCTTGAAACGCGACGGGCGGTTTGATAGAATTTTCGCTTCAAAGAAGAGGGCGGCCTGAGTCCGCCCTTCGTTCTTTTGCCCCGCGATGCGGAAACGCTTTTCCAAGAGGCGATCATGGAGAAATTTGTAGAGAAGACGAAGAAGAAAATCGATATCTCGCCGCGCGCGAAGGAAATGCCAGCTTCCCCTATTCGCAAGACCGAGCCTTACGCGATTGAGGCGATGAAGCGCGGCATTACCGTCTATGGCCTCAACGTCGGCCAGCCGGACATCGAGACGCCGCGCGTGTTCTTCGACGCCGTGCGCAATTTCCCCGGCAAGGTCGTGGCCTACCAGCGCTCACAGGGCGACAGCGACTACCTGGCCGCGCTTGTCGGATACTACAAGGGCTACGGCTACAACGTAACCGAAAAGGATATTATCGTTACCACCGGCGGCAGCGAGGCCATCATCTTCGCTATGCAGGCGGTGGCCTCGGTGGGCGACGAGATAATCGTGTTCGAGCCGTTTTACACGAACTACAACGGCTACGCGGTGATGTGCGGCGTGAAACTCGTCCCCGTCACCAGCAAGGCCGAGGACGGCTACCATCTGCCGCCGAAGGCGGACATCATCGCCAAGATTACGCCGCGCACGCGCGCGATACTCGTCTGCACGCCCAACAACCCCACCGGCACGGTGCTCAAGCGCTCGGAGATGAAGATGCTTGCGGAGATCGCGCTGGAGAAAAACCTCTTCCTGATTTCCGACGAGGTCTATCGCGAGTTCGTCTATGAAGGCGAGCACGCCGGCGTCATGGAGTTCCCGGAAATCGCCGACCGGGCGATACTGCTGGACAGCGTGTCCAAGCGCTACAGCCTTTGCGGGGCGCGCATTGGCTGCGTGGTGAGCAAGAACGCGGACGTAATCGGCGTGTGCATACGCTTCGGACAGGCGCGGCTTTGCTCGCCGACGCTGGAGCAGTACGGCACGACCGCACTGACGAAACTACCGAAATCCTACTTCGACGAAATCCACGCGGAGTACAAGCGGCGGCGCGACGTGACGGTTGACGCCTTGCAGAAGATGGACGGGGTACTCTGCCGCCGTCCCAGCGGGGCGTTCTACATCATGGCGAAACTGCCCATCCGCGACACGGACGAATTTGCCCAGTGGATGCTCACGGATTTCCAGATGAACAAGGAGACCGTGCGCGTGGCTCCGGGCGCGGGCTTCTACGCGACTCCGGGGCTGGGCAAGGACGAGATACGGCTTGCCTACGTCCTCGAAGTCCCGCGGCTCAAGCGCGCGATGGAAGTCCTGGAAGCGGGCATAAAGGAATACCGCAGGAAGCGCGCATAAAGTGGAAACCACGAATTACGCAGAAATATGAGAAACGGCTTTAAGGGTGTTCGGGTCGGGACAGACTGGAACACATGCCTGTTCGTGGTCATTCATGGCCGATTAGGAAAGACGGCGGTCCGCATGGGCCGCCGTCTTTTTATAATCTCCCCGTTCGCCTTTTTTATTCGTTCGGGTACTTGATTTTTATAAGGAAGACCTCGCCGTTGCGGATCATGAGCGCGCGGGCCTCGCCGGGCGAAACGGGCGCAACCGTGTCTCCGGCGGTTTTCTTTTTGTTTTCGTTCAGCGGCCGAGCAGCCGCTGGATGTCCTCCACGCTGAAGGTGTGCGTGAGCGCGCCGTCCACGAGGTGCTCGAGCCTTCCGGCGGCGGACTCGGCTGTGCCCTCCGTCAACAGATAAACGCGCGCCTTGGGGCTTGAGCCTTTGACGGCGGCGATGGCGGCGGCGAGGTCGGTCTCGCTGCCAAGCCCCTCGTCGATGAGCGCAACGTCGAATTTTCTCTCCGCACAGAGGTTGCGTACCTCTGCGAGCGCCGTTGCGGTTTCGCAGAGGTGGCTCTTCTCCTTTGCGATGTAGGCGATGACGGAGCGGATGTGCGTCTCGTCGTCGGCCACGAGTATCCTCAGCGGCAGTTGATTGGGCATGGGCTGGGCGGCGGCGATTATCTTTGTGGTCTTGCGGCCGCGGCGCACGGTCTTGACGGGCAGTTTTATCCTGACGGTCGTGCCGACGCCGCTTTCGCTTTCGATCTCCACTGTTCCACCATGGTCCTCCGCGGTCTTTTTGGCGGAGATCAGCCCCAGTCCCATGCCGGCGCTAAGCCCTTTTTCCTGGCGGGAGGTGGACGCCTCAAGCCAGAACGGCGGCTCGAAGGCCCTGTATATGTCGCTTGCCTCCATGCCCTGGCCGTTGTCTTTCACGGTCAGCGTGATGATTGCATCGTCCTGTTGCACGATTATCTCCACGCTGCCGCCTTTTCCGGCGTTGGTCATGGCGGCGAGGATGAGGTTCAGCAGCGCGTGCTGGACGTCGTCGGCGCGCATGAGGGTGTCGGCAACATGGTGGTATGTCTTGACCATGCGGACGCCTGCGCGCTCGAACTCTCCTTGGAGCATCTGGGCGACCTCATCGGTGACCTTTGCCGGGTTGAGCAGCTGGAAGGGCTGGGAGGCCGGTCGGGTGAACCGCGTTAGGTTGCCGATGAGCGCGCGTGTGCGGCGGACCTCCTCGCGGACGCTCGCGGAGAGCCGTTTGGCGAAGCCTGCGTCCTCTTTGGCCAGCGCCGCGTGCTGCTCCAGCCGGTTGAGTGTCCCGTTGAGTTCGGCCGAGATGCCCGCGATTATCGCGCCGAGCGCCTTGTAGCGCGCGTCCTCGAACAGCCGCCCCACCAGGTCGCGCTCCTTCGAAATGTCGCGCAGCACGCCGATGATGCCCTGCGCAACGCCATTCTTGTCGAGTATGGGCTTTACAACCGCGGAAACCTCCGCGGTCGAGCCGTCCTTGCGCATGATGGTGACCGGCTCGGAAGCGGGCGCGCCGCTCAGAAATGCCTCGTGCAGGGGGCGGGTGCGCGGGGTGGATTCCGCCGATGGCTTGAGGATGTGGGCGTCCTTTATGCCGACCACCTCGTGGGCTTTCCAGCCGGTGAGATTTTCACATCCGGGGCCGAAGTAGGTTATCACGAAGTTTGCGTCGGTGGAGAAGATGCCGTATTCCGGTATCTCCTCAAGCACTATCTGGAGGCGTTTGCGGGCTTCTTCGAGGGCGCGCTGGGCGGCCTTTTGCTGCGTGATGTCTTCCACAAGGCCAAGCCCACGGATCTTGCGGCCTTTCTCGTCCAGCAGGAGCATCAGGTCGAGTTTCACGTCGATCCTGCGGCCATCCTTTGTAATCCCGACGCTTTCAGATCCCCTCACCGTTTCGCCGCGCATGCCAGCCGCCATGTGGAAATTGAAGTCGTTCATTTTTTCCGGGGCAACAAGGATCGCGGGAGACTTGCCTATCACCTCTTCTGTGGCGTAGCCGAACATTTTTTCCGCAGGGGTGTTCCACGTGCGTATGAGCATGTTTTCATCCGTGCCAATAAACGCAAGCGGCGCCAGTTGTTGGAGTTTTGCGGAGTAGAGTTCCTCTTCGGCGCGCTTCTGCAGCGCGTCGCGCAGCGCGATGGTGCGTTTTTCGACAAGTTCCTCAAGGTCCTCTGAGTGCCGGCGCAGTTGCTCCTGGAGCCGCACCAGGGGGCTGATGTCCCTTGAGGTGATTTGCACCTCGGCGACTTCTCCACGCTCGTTGCGTATTGCACGGGCGCTATTGCTGAGGTGGAGGATCCCGCCGTTCTTCGTGACGGCTCTGCCGACGACGTTTTCCACTATCTCGCCGCTGGCCGCGCGCATAAAGGCGGCCTCAACTTCTTTACGGTCGGCGGGGTGTAGGAATTCTCCGATGGATTTGCCGAGCGCATCCTCGTCGGCGTAGCCCGTCAGTTGTCTGCCGCCTCCGCCGACGAATGTGATTTTGCCGGAGGTGTCGGCGCGGAGGATGATGTCGGGGCTGTTGTCCACGACGCTCTGGTACATCTTCTCGGAGCGTTCGATGCGCCGCCGCAGTTCCATCGTCTCCGTAAAATCGGTGCCGACGCTCACCATGTAGCAGGGGTTGCCGGCCTCGTTGCGTATGAAGTCGTTACACCAGATCACGTAGCGCACTTCCCCCGCCTTGTTGAGGATGGTGCGTTCGACGAGCGCGTGTTTTGCCTCACGGAAAAGCGCGGCATAGCGCTCCCGCGATTCCTTTTCGTTGCCGCGCGGGATGATGGTTTCCCAGAGTGTGCGGCCCTTTATCTCCTCTTCCGTGAAGCCGGTGAGTTTTGTCATGGCCTCGTTGATTTTTGCCACCCTGCCCTCGCGGTCGGCCACGAGCATGAGCGCGGCGGAGGTGTCGAGCATCGCTTTGCTGAAGTCGTGTTCCTCGCGCGGCCGGAAGTCGGCGAGCGGTCGCTCGGTCATATCCTTGCCAATGGAAAGGCTGCCGGTGATGCTCCCGTCGGCGGTGTTGAGCAGCGAGGATGTCCACATGATGACCCGCTTGACGCCGTCTTTGCAGACGATGGTGCTGAGGTCGGTCATGGGCGGGCTGCCCTTGATGAAGGCTCTAAAGCCCTCGACCTGCTCTTTCCTTTCCTTTTCGGGGATGAACATGTCGAAGTAATTCTTCCCAATCACCTCCGAGCGGCTGTAGCCGGTGAGTTCTTCGGCGAAACGGTTGAAGGTGGTTATTCTGCCCTCAAGGTCGAGGGTAAGGATGATGTTGTTTGCGTTTTCGATGAGCCGCTCGGAGAATTCCTTCTCCTTCCGCAGCGCGGTGTCGGCTCGCTTGGCCTCGGTGATGTCGCGCACGGTGGCGATGACACCGAAGGGTTGGCTTGCCTCGTTTCTAATGAGTGAGTTGCGCATGAGTGCGAGGAATGGTGTGCCGTCGCGGCGAATGTGCCATATTTCGCCGGTGAATTCGCCGGTCTCGATGACTTGTTTGCGCGCGGCCTCGGTGGCGGGAATCTGTTCCGCGTTGTGGAGCAACGACAAGTTTTTCCCGATAAGTTCTTCCGCAGTGTAGCCAGCCATTGCGGCTGCGGCGCGGTTGATGAAGAGGATGTTGCCGTTGAGGTCGGCGATGCCGATGCCTTCGGTGGTTTGCTCTATCGCGCGGGACATGAATTGCAGCCGCTTTTCCGCTTCCACGCGCTCTGTTATGTCGCGGACGTATTCTATCACGCCCTTGAGCGCGCCGGTGGTGGTGTCGAACATGGGGAAGGAGAAGAGATCCACCCAGCCTGTAATCTTTCTGCCCTCGCCGATGCGCGGGACGATTTCCCGGCTCGCCTTGCCGGTCTCCAGCACGCTGCGGCTGGGGCAAGGGGCGCAGATTTCTTTTCTCAGGTGGTACGCCGCGTAGCATTTTTTGCCGACGAGCGGCATTGCGTGCGCGTACCACTTCTCCATCGTGGGGTTCACAGCCACGATTTTGTAGTCCTTGTCCAGGATGCTGATACCGTCTTGGATACTGGCGAAGATGCTGGAGAGGAAGCGTTCGCTCTCGCGCAGGGCGTCTTCGGCCTTCCTGCGCTCAGTTCTGTCGATGCCGATGCCGAAGAAGTGCGTAAGGTTGCCATCGGCGTCAAAGACAGGCGCACCGTGCCACTCCACGAGTAGTTCGCGGCCCTCTCTCGTGAGGACGTGGTTTTCGTTAAGCGTGGTTTGCCCCCTGGTCAGGCCGGCGAAGATCGTCGCTACTGCGGCGCGTTCGCGTTCGGGAACGAAGAGCGGGAGATATTCCTTTCCGATGACTTCCTCGGCGGCGTAACCGAGCGCATTGAGCATGGCCTTGTTCATCATTAGCAGTTTGCCGTCGCGGTCGATGGCGACGAAGAACGCCGGCGAGGTCTGGATGATGCTCATGCTGAAGTCGCGTTCCCGGCGGATTTCAGCCTCCACGCGCCGCCGCTCGGTAACATCGCGGCCTATAGCGATGATTCCCTTGACGCGCCCGGCGACGTCGCGCAGGGCTGAGGCGCTCCAGGATGTCATCACCTCCGTGCCGTCTTTGCGGAAGACCCGGAGGTCAAGGCTGCTCACGGGACGGCCTTGGAGCACTTCCCTCATCGCCGCCTCAAGCCGCTCGCGGTCTTCGAGGAAGGTGGCGTAACCCAACTGTTTGCCGACCGCATCCTCCACCGAGTAGCCGAAGATGGCTTGGTAGGCGTTGTTGACGAAGGTGATTTTCCCGGCGGTGTCCGCCACGAGCATCATTTCGGCGCAGGAGGAGACGATCTCGTGGAGTTTCTGCGCGCTCTCAACGAGGCGCTCTTGGAGAGCGTGTTGCTCGGTGATGTCTTTGAAGAGCGCGTCGGAGCCTACGACCTGGCCGTCGCGGTTTCTGACGATGCGCTCGGTGATCTCCAGCGTTACTCTGCGCCCGTTGCGCAGTTCGAGTTCCACGTGTTCACCCGACAGCTCCCCGCGCGTCGTCAGGCGATCCTTGAAGTCCACCCATGCCATCGGGTCCTGCCACAAGTCCATTATCTGCTGGCCGAGCACCGCCATCGGGGTCTCGAAGCCCAGAATCTTTGCGCCGGCGGCGTTGATGAATACGACCTGGTTGTCGGCGTTGAAGCGGACGTAGCCCTCGGAGATGCTGTTAAACAGCGTGCGGTAGCGGTCCTCGGAGCGCTCCAGCGCCCGCTTGAACAGTTCCCGCTCGCTGACGTCCTTGAAGAGCGTCGCGATGGCTTCGGGCTTTTCCGCGTTGACGGGATGGAGGCGGCTGTATGCCTGAATGTAGGCGGGGCGGCCGTCTCGCTTGCGGCCGAATATGAGGTATTCCTGGATTTCGCCGGTTTTTTTGATTGTGTCGAGGAACGTGCCGAAGTCCTCAGTCTTCCAGAAGAGATCCCGGAAGTTTTTGCCGACGAGTTCGAGCGCGTTGCCGTAGCCGAAGACGGACGAGCCGGCGTTGTTGAGCGAGAGGATGTTCCCCTCAAGGTCCGTCAGCAAAAACCCCTCTTCGAGGAACCTTAGCAGTTCCTCGGTCTCGAAATTCTGCAGCGGGTTTGTCTTGTCATTCATGTTTGTTACTGCGTCTTTCCGTTCTTGTCCTCGCTGGACCTTGTCCGGTCCGTGACGGGGCGGACCTCCTCCGTGACGCCCGCCTCATAGACGAGGTTCCCCTCCACGAGAGTGTGCGTAACGCGCAGGCGGTTGTCGAGGATGCAAATATCAGCATCCTTGTCCGCGGCAAGAGAACCCTTCTTGTCGAAAATCCCCAGCAGCTTCGCAGGGTTGGCGCTGGCCATCCTTAGTGCGGTCGGCAGCCCGAGCCCCACCTTCTCTGCGAGGTTGCGCACCCCGCGGATCATTGTGAGAACGCTTCCGGCGAGCGTCCCGTCGATGAGGCGCGGCTCGCGCCCGGAGACCGTCACGTACTGCCCACCCAACGTGTACTCGCCCTCCGGCATCCCGGCCGCCGTTATAGCGTCCGTAATCAGGATGCACCTGTCCGGGCCTTTGGCCTTGATGAAGAACTTGAGTATCCACTCGTGTACGTGGATGAGGTCACAGATGAAGTCCATATAAACGCGCTCGTCGTCGAGCGCCGCGGCGATCAGCCCCGGCTCGCGGTGGTGGATTCCGCGCATGGCGTTGAAAGTGTGGGAGAGGTTCGTTACGCCCCAGTTTATGGCCTGGAGCATCCTGGTATAGCCGCAGTCTGTGTGCCCCGCACACACCACGATGTTCTTCTTGCTGAGGAGTTTTATGATGCTCTCCGCGCCCGGCAGTTCCGGCGCTATCGTAACCATGCGCGCCGCCTCGTCCAGTTCCGTCAGGAAAAGTTGTATCTCGTAGAGGTTCGGCAGCAGGATGTCCTGTTCAGGCAGCGCCCCCTTGTGGTGTGGCGCGACGAACGGCCCCTCTATGTGCACGCCCAGCGCCTTCGCGCCCGTCACCGGAAGGTTCATGGCGATCTTCGCCTGGATCCCCGCCCAGCGCATCCGCTCGATCGGGTTGGTGATTATGGTGGGGAGGAAGCCGGTGGTGCCTTCGTGCGCCTTGAACCGACCGATCGCCTCAATCGCGTCGCAGCCGTCCATCGCATCACGCCCGACCGCGCCGTGGCAGTGGATGTCGATGAAGCCGGGGCACACCGTGCGGTCCTCACAGTTGAGCACGCGCTTGGAAGATAAGGCCTGAAGGTTCGAGCCTATCGCCTTTATCTTTCCGCCCTCGATAAGGACGTCCGCGTCAACGAAGTTATCGTCAACGAAAACCTTGCCGCCCTTGAGCAGAAAGCCGTGCGAGCCTCCCAGCGGCCCTCCGCCGATAGATGCCTTCTCTCCGGCCATGTATGCACCTCAAGTCCAGCAGTCTTTGTTGCTTTGCGAACTCGCGGGAAAGGCGGGATGGAAACCCGAAAGGCCTGTCTGATGAATGACCGAAACGCGGAGGGTGAGGCCAGCGCGATTCAAGTTTCACCATCTCCGCGTTGCGGAGCTCGGCCTTGCGGTCTCTCCTTCCCGCAACGCTCACGCAAATACCACATATTGTGGTGATTCTACCGCTCTTTGCATGTAATCGCAATGCCAAGATTAAAATTTTTTCCTGGCGTTCAAGAGGCCATGCGAAACAAAGGGGTCTGACCTCTTTATTTCAGATTTTCGTTTTTGGAACGGCAGGGAGTTTGCCGCCCCTTCCTGAAATCACTTGACGCGGCGCGCGGGCGTGATATAATACGTTTAATCAGAGTGGATTAGTCGGAATTCTTATGGAACTGACGCAAGGCACAGAATACGCGATACGCAGCGCGGTCTTCCTCTCCAGGCTCGCGCCCGGAAAGACAAGTTTCGTGCGGGAAATGTCGAAAAGGCTCCGCATACCGGAGACGTTCCTCGCGAAACTGCTCACCGCGCTTGCCCACGCGGGGATAGTGGAATCGCTGCGCGGCGCGGGGGGCGGCTACCGGCTTGCCGGGAAACCGGAGCGGATACGGCTGCTCTCCGTCATCGAGGCGGTCGAGGGACCGCTCGCGCTCACGCGCTGCCTCAAGGCTGTGCCCACGTGCAAACTCAAGAGCGGCTGCAACCTCAAGAAGATTTTCAAGTCCGCGCAGGACAGCATCACGGAAGTGCTTGACGGCGTGACGCTTGCTGACCTTGTGGGGGAAAACGATAACTGACGCCAACTTGCGGTGAGACATTTTTTGACCAGGAGGCTGACATGAAAGAAAAAGTACTAAAGGTCTTGGATTCAATCCGGCCCGCGCTCCAGGCGGACGGCGGCGATATCGAACTGGTAGACGTTGACGAAGCCAAGGGTGTCGTGAAGGTCAGGCTTCAGGGCGCGTGCGGCCACTGCCCGATGTCGCGCATGACGCTCAGGCACGGAGTTGAGGCGCGCCTCAAGAGGGAAGTGCCGGAAGTAAAATCCGTCGAGGAAGTTCTCTAACAAAGACCTCCGCGCCGGACAGCCGAAAACAAAAACCCGAAACAAAGGGGTCAGACCCTCTTGTTTCGGGTTTGCTTTTCATTTATAGATTTTCACTACCAAGGCTTGCGCCGCCAGCGGAAACACCAAGAACTTTATTAGATTGTTTACATCTCATTTTTTCACCTTTGCGCCTCGGTGGCTCGGTGGTGGGGGATGGAAGTTTTTTGGTTTGACTTCGCAAAGGCGGCTGTTATAATACGGCGCTTCATTTTATACCCGCTCTCTCCAAAAGACGGAGGGAGCATGCTTTATCGAAACGGGAGCGCCATGCCCAAGGCCATTCTGCCGGACGGCAAAGAGATACTGTTTGAACTCGGCGATGACGTCGCGGCCATTGCGCGAAAAATCGGCCCGGCCCTCGCGAAGAGCGCCATAGCGGCGGAAATCGACGGCGCGGCTTGCGACCTCAGCGTCGTCCCGAAAGGCGATATAAGACTGAAAATTATCACCTCCGGCTCCAAAGAGGGCCTGGAGATTCTGCGCCACAGCGCTTCCCACGTCCTTGCGGCGGGGGTGCTTCACCTCTACCCGGAGGCGAAACTCGGCGTCGGTCCAGCGGTCGAGGATGGGTTTTACTACGACTTCAAACTGCCCAAGAACCTCAGCGAGGATGACCTGAAGCCAATCGAAGATGAAATGGCGAAGATCATCCGCGAGAACGCGCCGTTCGAGCGCGCCACGCTTTCGCGCGATGAAGCGATGCGGCAGATGAAGAAACTGCGGCAGGATTTCAAGGTGGAACTTCTGGGCGAGATGGCGGAGAACGAGGTGTCGCTTTACAAGACCGGCGCCTTTACGGACCTCTGCCGCGGGCCGCACGTCGCCTCGACCGGCGTGATAAAGGCCGTGAAACTGACGAAGGTCGCGGGCGCGTACTGGCGCGGCGACGCGAAGCGCGACGCGCTCCAGCGCATCTACGGCACGGCGTTCTTCTCGCAGAAGGAACTCGACGAGCACCTCGCGATGATCGAGGAGGCCAAGAAGCGCGACCACCGGATTGTCGGAAGGCAACTCGGCCTCTTCAGTTTTCACGATGAAGGGCCGGGGTTCGCGTTCTGGCACCCGAAGGGCGTGGCGCTTTTGACCGCGATAGAAAATTTCTGGCTTGATGTGCACAGGCAGCGCGGCTATCAACTCGTCCGCACGCCGGCGATGCTTAACGAGGAGTTGTGGCACCGCTCCGGGCACTATGAAAATTACCGGGAGCACATGTACTTCACTTCGAGCGACGAGATGAAACTCGCGCTCAAGCCCATGAACTGCCCCGGGACTTTGCTCATTTACAACTCGACAAAGCACTCGTACCGGGAGTTGCCGCTGCGCTACGCGGAACTCGGCCAGGTACACCGCTACGAGATGAGCGGCGTGATGCACGGCCTGCTGCGCGTGCGCGAATTCACCATCGACGATGCGCACATCTTCTGCGCGCCGGAACAGGTAACTGATGAGGTGAAGGGCGTCGTGGACCTCGTCCTCTTTCTCCTGGCGAAATTCGGCCTGACCGACTTCATCGTGGAGTTGAGCACGCGGCCCGTGAAGTCGATAGGAAGCGATGAGATGTGGGCCAACGCCGAAAGCGCGCTGCGCAAGGCGCTCGTTGACATGCGCCTCAACTACAAGGTGAGCGAGGGCGAAGGCGCGTTCTACGGGCCGAAGATAGATTTCCACATCAGAGACAGCCTCAAGCGCACGCAGCAGTGCGGCACGGTTCAGGTGGACTTCGCCATGCCGGAGCGGTTTGACATGCGCTACGTCGGCGCGGATAACGCCGAGCACCGCCCCGTGATGATCCACCGCGCGGCGCTGGGCAGCATGGAGCGGTTCATCGGCTTTCTCATCGAGCACTACGGCGGGCGGTTCCCCGCGTGGCTTGCGCCGGTACAGGCGGTGGTGATGCCGCTGACCGAGCGCCACGCGGAATATGCGAAGGAAGTCATCCGCGCGCTGGAGGATGCCGGGGTGCGCGTGGAGCTGGACGCGCGGAACGAGAAGATCGGGCTGAAGATCCGCGAGGCCACGCTCCAGAAGGTTCCCTACATGCTCGTCGTTGGCGACAAGGAAAGCAAGGACAGGACGGTGGCCGTCCGCGAGTTGGACGGTACCGATCGCGGCGCGATGCCGCTGGGCTCCTTCGTGAACGAGATTCGCGGGGAGATACGCGATAAAACCATTAAACGGAGGTGAGGCCATTTCACACGAACTGAGGATTAACGAACGCATCCGAGCCAAGACCGTCCGTGTAATTAGCGACAAGGGTGAGCAACTGGGGCTGATGAGCGTGAGGGACGCGCTCATGGCCGCCCGCGAGGCGGGACTGGACCTCGTGGAAGTCGCGCCGGACACGAACCCGCCGGTCTGCAAGTTCCTCGACTACGGGAAATTCAAGTACCGCCAGAAAAAGAAGAGTCACGCCGCGACGGTTCATCGGGTGCACTTCAAGGAAATCCGCCTTACGGCCGGCATCGGCCAGCATGATCTCCAGGTGAAGATAAGAAAGATGCGCGAGTTCATCGAGGAGGGCGACAAGGTGCTCGTGACGTTGCGCTTCTTCGGGCGGCAGGTCGCCCACCAGGAAATCGGCATGGCGCGGATGAACCGGGTGATAACGGAACTGGAGGACATAATAAAAGTGGATCGCCCGCCGGTGCTCGAAGGCCGCAGGATAATAATGACGATTGTGCCCAGATAGCACGACTTCAAAAAGCAAGACATGTGCGCCCTCCGCTCCGGGAGAGGCGCGGGAGGAAAGGCCAACTATGCCGACGATAAAACCGAACAAAGCCGCCCTGAAACGCTTCCGCCTTACGCGCAAGGGCAAGGTCATGCGCTCCGCCGCGGCCACCGGCCACCTGCGCGCGAAAAAAAGCAGAAAACTGAAAAGGCAGCAGCGCCGTAAGAGGCTTGTACACCCGACTGAAATCAAAAAACTGAAAAGACTGCTCGCGCAATAGCGCGGCGGCAACGTTAAACGAAAGGACCAAGTCAATGGCGAGAGCCAAAAGCAGTGTAGCCAGACACAGAAGGCACAAAAGAGTATTGAAAGCCGCAAAGGGATACTGGGGCGGAAGGAGCAGACTGTTCCGCACCGCTCACGAAACCGTCATGCGCGCCCAGCGCTACGCGTGGCGCGACAGGCGCGTCCGCAAGCGCAACTTCCGCGCGCTCTGGATAACGCGGCTCACCGCCGCAGTCCGCGCGCAGGGCATGACTTATTCCAAGTTCATCGCCGGGCTGAGGAGAGCCGGCGTGCAACTCGACAGGAAACTCCTGGCCGATTTCGCCGTCAACGACCCCATGGCCTTCCAGCGCATACTGGAGTTGGCGAAGCACAACCTCAACTAGCACACTCGCTCAAGCGAAAAAACCGGGGCCTCACACGAGGCCCCGGTTTTTTTTCACACACCGCAGCCCCTTGAGCAAAGCGCTATTTTTTCAACATAACTGGCACAAAAATGGGGGCATCGCCATGTTGCCTCAACGGTTTTAGGGCATTGTCCCCTAAATTCCGACACCCCCCGCCCCCCATTTCTTTAAGTTGTCAGAGAGCAATATCTTAACGTTTTTCAGGCGTCCCGAACCCCTCAATTTTAGGGCAATTTAGGGCATTTTAGGGCACATGTCCCCTAAAATTAGGACACACGTTTCGCTTACTGCCAAGCCTCCAGAAAAATTTCCTATGCTGCTGACGACCGCGGGCAAGAAACCAAGAACGAAAAACAAAAAACCAAAAACCAAAAGTATTTTTCATTTTTCGTTCTTCGTTTTTCGTTGTTCGTTCACGGCTCGTTCACCTGTGCCCCTTGACCTTACACTTTTCTATGTGTCCAACACACATACTCATGTGTGCACACCACGAAGCATACCCCGCCAAGTTGCGAGCGTCAAGGACTTTTCAAAAAATTCCAAAAAAATCCACAGTTCCACAGATTACGCAGATTGCGGGTAAAGAACAGAAACAAATAGCAAGGCACGAGCCACAGGCGCGGAAACCTCAAGTCTCAAGCCTCAGGCCTCCAGCACGGATGGCCGCTGATGAACGCGGATGAAATCTAAATGTGGGGAACGGCTTTTAAGCCGCTCCATTTCGGGACGGACTAAAAAGAGCGCAGAAAACACAGAAAGGACGTCGGAAGGAATGGGTTTTAACCTGTTCCGCAACCATATTACGTCAATAGCCGATTATGTGACTGCGGGACAAAGCGGCGAAAAGGATATAGAGGAATAAAAACCCCGCGCCCACCAGGAAGATCAGCACAGCGAAATTGCTCGAATGAGAGGATGCCACGCGCTCGGCCTGGATTACCTCCCCAATCGCGCACTTCCGCGAAACCGCGTTCACTATTATCGAAACGATGGCCCACACAATCGCTAGCACGAAAGCCAGTCCGCTGAACGGCCGAAACAGTGCATACCACGGAATGAGATCTCCCCCCATCCCCCACGTTACCAGGCATAGCAAGCCGATGGCCGACGCGATGAGGACAATGAGGTTCAAGCGGAAGGTCAGGCCGCGATTGAGCGCAAAAAGCATGCGCAGCGGCGCCTTGTTGTCCAGCAGCCAGTTCTCAGGCATGGAATCCTCCTTTGCGTCCTTTGCGCGTTGGGGGGTTGAATCAGCCGCGGAGCATGGCGAGGACAATCTGCTGAGGCAGGGGGGCGACGCGCGTGAGGTTCTTGCGGAAATCCAGTATCGCAAGCCCCTCCGCCTTGTCGCTTACCCCGCGGATGACGAGGAACGGCACGCCGTTCGCCGCGCAAACCGCGCCCACCGCCGCGCCCTCCATCTCCACGCAAAGCCCGCCGAATTCCGAGTAGAGCGCGTCCTTCTTTTCGCGTTTGAAGACCGGCGCGTCGCCCGTGAGCACGCGGCCCAGGAACACGCGCGTCTTCTCAAGCCGCTGCGCGGCGTCCCGCGCCTGCGCGATGAGCGATTCATCGCACTTCACCAGCGTCGCGCCCACCCGGTCCACGAAAAACCCGACGAACGACGACCCGCCGCTCATGTCGTAATCGTGCTGGGCGACCTCCGAGGCTATCACGATGTCGCCGGGCTTGAGGCTGGGCTCCAGCCCGCCGCCCATGCCGATGCAGATTATGCTTTTCACGCCGAAGAGGTCTATCATCGACTGCGCCGCCATCGCCGCGCGGACCTTGCCCATTCCCGCCGCCACGATTGCTACGTCCTTACCGGCGAGCCGCCCCGTCACGTAGGTCTTTCCGGCGTGCTCGCGTTCAAGCGGCCCCTCGATTTGTTCGAGGAGAAGGTTTATCTCGGTCTTTATCGCCGCGATTATGCCCGTTCGCGGGGGGGCGGCGTTCTCCGGTGAGGTCATTGCTTGCTCTCTTTCAGCATTTCGATGAACGTCTCCAGCCGCATCTTCGTGCGCCCGTCAAGCGGCGCGGGCGTGTCGCCTTCCAGCGTGAGAATTGGGAGGTCGATCTCGCGCCGCACGAGGAAATCCTGTATCTGCCGGAAACAGAAACTCTGCGTATAGTGTATCACGCCGTGAACCTTGCGACGAGCGATTTCCCGCCCGATGTCCTCAAGCCGCACGAAGATGTCGCACGGGTACGTGTAGCGGCGGTATTGCTCCACGAGGTCGGCCGCGCTTGGCTTTTCGCCGACGCTTGCGGCGTTTGGCATGCTGAACTGCCGCTGGATTTCGTTGAAGACTATGCCGCCGCCCAGCGACTCCACGTACTGGTAGAAGTCGCTGAAGATGGGCGGTATGCCGGTGTACGCGAGGCGCACCTGCGCGCGGCTCGACGGCGCGCGGCGCTTCTCGTCGAGGAAGCGCGCGAGTTTCTGCGTGAAGCGCGCGATGTCGCCCTCGAAATCGCTGGATGAAACCAGCCACAGGTGGTTCTCCAATCCGGAGACTTGGCCGGTCTTCCACGTCATCTCGTCCAGTTCCGCCAGCATCGCGCGCGCCGGGCGCATGGAGGCGTGAACGCGGAGGGTCTTGTCCCACCCCGTCCCCAGCCGCGCCATCAGTTTTTCAATCTGGGCGCGCAGAACGTCGAGATCGCGGTCGAAGGGGAAAGCGAACGGTATGATTTCCCTGCCGTGGTAGCGCAGGACTTCCATGAGCGCGTGCGTGTTGGAGCAGTCGCCCTCGGTGACGGCTATGATGCGCTTTATATCGGGCGAGTCCAGCACGACCGAGTAGAGGCCCTTTATCCACGCGCAGACGTTCCGCGGGAAGCCGGCGTGCTCGGCGGCCTCGACGAATTTCGCCGGGCGGTCGGCGGCGATGAAGCGGTTGTTCAGGTCAACGGGCTTCAAGCCCGCCGCGAAGATGACCTCGGAGGGGACGGTGGTTGTTATGCCTATGGATTCGGTCAAGTGCTCCTCGCGCAACGTGGGGAACGGCCTTTAGACCGTTCCGGTTTCCTTTGCAAGGAAGGACCCGCATGGGGGGCATGTGCATTCTAAGATGTACGGCGCGCGCGTTCAAGGCAAAACCGCGCTGGAGCGGGGCCGCGGGAAGGGAGCGGCAAAAAAGAAAGGGCGTGATTGCTCGCGCCCTTGTTCTTCTTGCGTCCCGCCGAAACCGCTCACCAGTTGCCGGTGGTGAGGTACTCGTCGATGGATTTCGCGGCCTTGCGGCCCGCGCCCATCGCAAGGATGACCGTCGCCGCGCCGGTTACGATGTCGCCGCCGGCGAACACGCCCTTCTTGGTGGTCTTCGCGGTCGCTTCGTCGGTGACGATGAGGCCTTTCTTGTGGGTCTCAAGGCCGGGGGTGGTCTGCGGCACCAGCGGGTTGGGGCCGTTGCCTATGGCGACGATGACGGAGTCGCACTCCATCTTGAACTCGCTGCCCGGTATCGGTATCGGCTTGCGGCGGCCGGAGGAATCGGGTTCGCCCAACCGCATCTTCTGGCACTCGAGCGCGGTTACCCAGCCGTCGGCGTTGCCGTGGATTCTCACGGGCGCCGTAAGGATGTCCATGATTATGCCTTCCTCTTCGGCGTGGTGAATTTCGTCTATCCTAGCCGGCATTTCCTCGTGCGAACGCCTGTAAACAATGTGCACTTCCTTGGAGCCGAGCCTGAGCGCGCTGCGCGCGGAGTCCATTGCAACGTTGCCGCCGCCGAGCACCATTGTCCTTTTGCCGACGAAGATGGGGGTGTCGGCGAGCGGGAACTTGTACGCCTTCATCAGGTTCACGCGGGTGAGGTACTCGTTGGCGGAATAGACGCCGCAGTAGTTTTCGCCCGGTATATGGAGGAAGAGCGGCAGTCCCGCGCCGGTTCCGATGTACACCGCGCCGTAGCCCTGTTCAAAGAGTTCGGTGATGGTGATGGTCTGGCCGATGACGACGTTGCGGGCGATTTCCACGCCGAGTTTTTCGAGGTAGTCCACCTCGAATTGCACTATTGCCTTAGGGAGACGGAATTCCGGGATGCCGTAAACGAGCACGCCGCCGATCTTGTGCAGGGCTTCGAAGAGGGTTACGTCGTAACCCATCTTCACCAGTTCCCCCGCGCAGGCAAGCCCGCCGGGGCCGGAGCCGACGATGGCGACCTTTTTGCCCTTCTTTGGCGCGGGCGGAGGGATGCGGATCTTTCCGTGCTCGCGTTCCCAGTCCGCGGCGAAGCGCTCAAGCGCGCCGATGTTCACCGGCTCGCCCTTTAAGCCGAGCACGCAGTTTTTCATGCACTGGTCTTCCTGCGGACAGACCCGCCCGCACACGGCGGGAAGGCTGTTCGTTTCTTTTATCTTCGGCGAGGCGTCGTCGAATTTGCCTTCGCGGATAAGCGCTATGAATTGCGGTATCTGCACCCTTACAGGGCAGCCCTCGACGCACCGCGGCTTTTTGCATTCGAGGCAGCGGCTTGCTTCCAGTTGCGCCTCATCGGGCGTGAAGCCCAGCGGCACCTCGTTGAAGTTCCGCCCGCGCTCGACTGGGTCCTGCTGGCGCATCTTTACCGTCGGTATCTTGTTGCCTTTTTTAACTTCTATCATTTCTGCCTCAGCCCTATAAGACATTCGTGGTCGTATTTTTCGGCGGATTTTGCTTCCATGCCTTTATACGTCTTCAGCCTCTTCATCAACTCGTCGAAGTCCACTAGAAGCCCGTCGAATTCCGGGCCGTCCACGCACGTGAACTTCGTTTCATTGCCCACCGTCACGCGGCATCCGCCGCACATGCCCGTGCCGTCAACCATTATCGTGTTCAGGCTGACGACCGTCTTCAGGTTGTGTTTCCTCGTTACGCCGGCGACCGCCTTCATCATGGGCACCGGCCCTATCGCGGTCACCAGGTCAATCTTTTCCCCGCGCGCTATCACCTGCTCGAGCACCTGGGTAACAAATCCGTGGAAGCCGTACGAGCCGTCGTCGGTCGAGACGAGCAGTTCGTCGGACACGGCCTTCATTTCCTTTTCGAGGATGAGGAGGTTTTTCGCGCGCGCGCCGATGATGGAGATGATCTTGTTGCCTTGCGCCTTCATCGCCTTCGTGATGGGGTAGAGCGGCGCAACTCCGATGCCGCCTCCCACGCCTACCACCGTGCCGAACTTCTCGAGGTGCGTCGGCCTGCCAAGAGGCCCCACAAGGTCGAGTATCCCATCGCCCAACTTGTGCCGGGCGAGCGCCTTCGTCGATTTCCCCACGGCCTGGAAAATCAGCGTTATCGTCCCCTTCGAGGGGTTTGAATCCGCGATGGTCAGCGGAAACCTCTCGCCGTCCTCGGACAGGCGAAGTATGACGAACTGCCCCGCCTTGTGCTTGTTGGCTATCCGGGGCGCTTCAACCTCGAAGCGGAACACGTCGCTTGAAAGCGCTTCCCATTTGACAATCTTGTTCATGTTTTGACACCACCTGCTAAGGTTCTTCGGAAACCCCTATCGAAAGCGGGGCATTTTACCACCTGCCTTTTTGCAACGCAAAGGAAATTCCCGCGTTGGGTCGGACCCTATTTACGGAGCGCAGCCCCGATATTCCTTATTCTCATTATAGCCGAAAGATCGGGGCCAGCTCGTAGAATAGTGGTCTGACCCTGAACACGCCCTGCGACCTCGTCCGCTAGGGTCAGACAACGAATCCACCTTTTTCTATAATGCAATAAGGAGCGGTAATTCAAGTGTCTGACCCGTCGCTCGGCGGGATTTGACCCCGAACATACTGCCAAACGCCGAGGGACGAAAACTCTACCTCCCTGATAGATACCGTAAGGGATAATTCTCCCGGCGGCTGTAACGTCCCTTGGGGTAGGGCCAGGAAACAACAACATTATACCAGTTTTCCCGCCCCTTTCAACTGAAAACGGCCTCCCCGCGCGGGCGGCTTCTCACCACCGAGCACACGGAGAGCACAGAGGAAATCCACAGATTGCACAGATGACACAGATTCCTATCAACCTTTGGCCACTGACGTTACATCTATTCTGTTATCTCAATTTCGACAAGGAAGATTTCGCCGCCGCGGATCGCCAGCGTATGCAGTTTCGTCGGCGAATCGAAGACCAAGATGCTTCCGTTGAGAAATCCGTCATACTCCTTTCCTTCGAGGCCGTCAACGACTGTAAACCATTTCTCCCCACGCCCGGCCACGTATGCGGTGTGCTTGGAATCGGGGCTGAAGACAGGTTCCCCAATAAGGTCATATTCTTTGCCTTCGACCCCGTCAACCACCGCAATCCACTTCTCGCCGCGCTTCGCGGCATAAGCGATGTGTCGCGAGTCGGGGCTAAAGATAGGAAGTGCGGCCCCGTCATATTCTTTGCCTTCAACCCCGTCAACGACCATCTGCCATTTCCATCCATGGTTCGTCAGGCGTGCGCCGCCGTAAGCGGCGCGCGTGGAGTCGGGACTGAAGATAGTCGTGTTAAGGGTGATAACATGGTATCCCTTGCCTTCGACGCCATCAACAACCGCGAATTCTTCATCTCCGCGCCTTGCATTATAAGCCCAGCGCTTGCAGTCGGGACTAAAAATGGGCGGTGAGGCCATGTCATATACCTTGCCCTCAATTCCATCAATGACCACGGAATATTTCCGCGCGCGCGCAATAACATAAGCGAAATGCTTGGAGTCGGGGCTAAAGGCAAATGACCAAGAGTATTCCTTGCCTTCAATGCCGTCAACGACCATAAACGTTTTCTCTTCGCGCTGACCGCCATAAGCGACGTGTTGGGAATCGGGGCTGAACTTAAGCCAGTCGACTTGGTGGCATTCCGTGCCCTCCACACCGTCAATCACGGCCAACTCTTGCCGCCCGCGAAATGCAATATATGCGACGCGTTTAGAATCGGGACTGAAAGTAGGCGGACCTACGCCTATGTCGTCGTATTCCTTGCCCTCAAGTCCATCAACCACCACGAGCGACTTACCGTCAAGTCTCGCAGCGTATGCGATGCGCGTGGAATCAGGACTGAAGACCGCCGAGTTATGCAGAATGCCGTTGTATTCTTTGCCCTCGACCCCGTCAACGACCATAAAGCACTTGTCTCCCCGCTTTGCGCCATAAGCGATATGCTTGGAGTCGGGACTGAAAATAAGTGTATGCTCGAAGGCCCCGTCATATTCCTTGCCTTCTACTCCGTCAATGACCACGAATTGTTTCTCCGCGCGCTGTGCGACGTAGGCAACGCGTTTTGAGTCAGGGCTGAAGACAATCACATTATAGTTGATGCCGTCGTATTCCTTACCTTCCACTCCATCAATGACAGCGAATTGTTTTTCTCCGCGCTTCACTGCATAGGCGACATGCCCGCAGTCGGGACTGGCGACCAGGCTTTCAGGAATTCCTCCTTCAACAATTCTGCCTAGAGAGGTTTCCGTGGTCTTGAATTTTGTCGCGGGATGGTTATTCGCCTTATTGCAACTGCCCGTAATGAAAATGGGTAGCACCAGCAGGCAGAACGAGACGCAGAGAACCGCTACTAAGTATCTCAATGACTTGAACATTGCCTTCCCTCCATAGATCGGATGCAGCATGCTGAAAAAAATGCCGCGCAACAACAACCGTCCCCGAAGCATTGCCCCGGGGACGGTTGGTTTCGTTGGCTTAAGCGCCGCTTCGGCGTCCCGATTTTATCGGGAACTCAAGTCTAAGGACTCAAGCCTATTCGCAGGCGAGGGCGCCTGCGCCACATTCCCTCAAGCCTCATAGACTCAAGCCTCAGGCCTCTTTGGCGGACTGTTTGCCTTTGCCGAGGCCGGGGATGCGGGCAAGAAGGTCGCCCAGTTTTATGCCGCTGATGGCTTCAATTGTCGGCGGCAGTTGCGCCATGGCGTCCGCGATGTCTTTCGTGAGTTTGCTTACTCCGCCGCCGCTGTCGCCGCTGTTGATGATGATTATCTTTTCGGTCTTGCTCAACGGCTCCGCGATGGCGCGGGCGAGTTCCGGCATCTTGTCGATGAACATTTGCGTGATGGCGGCCTCGTTGTACTGGCGCCACGCGTCGGCCTTCTTGTTCATGGCGACGGACTCGGCGGTTCCCTTGGCCTCGATGACCGCGGCCTCCGCGAGACCCTTGGCCTTGGTGGCTTCGGCCTCGCCGATACCGATGTTCTTCCGCGCGTTGGCTTCGCCTTCGGCCTCGGCTATGGTGCGGTATTTCTGCGCGTTGGCGAGCGTTTCGATGCGGTATTGCTCGGCCTCGGCGGGCTTGCGGACGGTGGCTTCGAGTTCCTTCTCCTTGCGGGAGATTTCCTTCTCCTGCACGGCTATCTGCTTTTCCTTGGAGATGACTTCCACCTGGATTTCCTCAGCCTTGACGGACTGGCCGGTGGTGTATTTTTGCAGGTCGTAGGCGAGGTCGGCCTGGGCGCGTTTCTGGTTGACCGAGGCGTCGAATTCGGCCTTTCTCACCTCGTAGTTTCGCTGGGCCTCGGCGATCTTGGTGTCGGCGACGAACTTCGCTTCCTGGCCGGCCTGGTAGGCCTGGGCGCTCCTGATGGTGGCGTCGCGGTCGGCTTCGGCCTGGCCGATGATGGCGTCCCTCTTGACCAGCGCTATGCGCGGCTTGCCCAGCGCGTCGAGGTAGCCTTGCTCATCGCGGATGTCCTTCAGCGTGAAGGAGACGATGTGCAGTCCCATCTTGCGCATGTCGCTCGCGGCGACTTCCTGCACCTGCTGGGCGAAGGATTCGCGGTCCTTGTAAATCTGCTCGACGGTGAGCGTGCCGAGGATTGCGCGGAGGTGGCCTTCGAGGGTCTGCAGGGCGATGTTCTCGATCTCCGGGCGGCCCTTGCCGAGGAACTGTTCGGCGGCTGCGGCCATGGATTCGTAGTCGCTGTTGACCTTTATCTGGGCGACGCCGTCAACGAGGACAGGGACGCCCGCGACGGTATAGACCTCCGGCGTTTTCACGTCGATGGTGATGAGTTCGAGCGATAGGATTTCGTAGCGCTCGAAGACGGGCCAGATGAAGGTTCCGCCGCCCTTGACGATGCGGAAGCCGCGCTTGCCGTCGGGCGTGCTTTTGCGGCCGTAGATGATGAGGGCCTGGTTGGGGCCGACCTTGCGGTAGCGGCTTGCAAACAGCCAGCCCAGAAGGATGAACAGCGTGACGATGCACAGCACGGCCAGCATGATGAGACCGGCGTCCGGGCCTGCGGCGAGAAAGTTTAAATTAAGGATTGGCTCCATTTGCCTCCTCCGTTAAAAAGATGTCTCCGTCAATATTCCGCTATATGGAATCAAATATGAATACGCGGTTAGCGCGTATAGTCTTTTCGGAATTTTTTGATTCGCCCGGATTCGCGCAATAAGTTAACTCTCCGGCGCGGCCCGGGCGCGTGGTCATTCGCTGATGGTGATTTCCACCCTGTATATCTTCATGTCGCGCATCATCAGATCGCGGCACTTATTGGGCGAATCAAACGTCAGGTTTGCGCCTATGACAAGCCCGTCATATTCCGGCGTTTCCGCGTCGTCCACCACTACACGGACTTTTCGGACTTCCCGTCCGGTCCACGCATCATACACCACGTGCTTTGAATCCGGGCTGAAGACCGGGGCATAGACCAGATCGTATGTTTTCCAGTCTTTGCCGTCCATGTTCACGCAGGCCTTCTTATTGTCGGGGTCGAGAGTTGTGGCGTATGCACAGCGGCTTGAGTCGGGACTGAAGACCGGTGGCCCGACGATGCCATCGCGTTTGGTCTCAACTCCGTCCAGAACCATGGCCCATTTGTCGTCAATCCTTGCGGTGTAAGCAACGCGCTTCGAGTCGGGGCTGAAGAAAATATGGTCATCCATGTTAACGAAGGCCGTGAAGGGTTTCCCTTCAACTCCGTCTATCACGGCCCGAGCGGTGTTGCCGGTTCCCGCGATATAGGCGAAGCGTTGCGAATCCGGACTGAACGTCATGGAGTAGACGCGGTTGCAGGGCTTGCCCTCTTTGCCGTCAAGGACGACAAAATGTCTTTCCCCCGTGGCCGCCTCATACGCATAACGTTTGCCGTCCGGGCTGAATGTGAAACCGTGCGCAAAGTCGTATTCGTTTCCTGCCGCGCCATCCAAAACAACCCGGAACTTCCTGCCCGTGTCTGTGACATATGCCGTGTGAATGGAATCGGCACTGAAAATAACTTCGTAGCCCCAGAGATGGTCGCACTGTTCCCCTTCGACGCCGTCGATGACCGCGCACTGCCTGCCGCCTGACTCGGCAACGTAGGCGAAATGCTTCGAGTCGGGGCTGAAAACGAGGTTGTACAATTTATCGTACGGCTTGCCTTCCGCGCCGTCGAGCACGACCATCCATTTTTCGCCTGATTGCACGGTGTAGGCGACGTGTTTGCCGTCCGGGCTGAAGAGCGGTGCATTTTCGGAAACGACATCGTAGGGTTTTCCTTCGACGCCGTCCACGACCGCGACGAATTTCCCGCCCACGTCGGCGTAATACGCCACATGCTTTGAATCCGGGCTGAAGCATAGGCCGTGCCCGGCGATATGTTCGTAATGCTTGCCTTCCTTACCGTCAACGACGACGAAAAACTTGCCCCAGACGCTGCCTGCGATATAGGCAACGCGCTTGGAATCCGGGCTGAATACCGGCTTGACCACGGCCATGACATCATACTGCTTGCCCTCAACGCCGTCCACAACGACGGCATACACATCCCAAAAGTGTTTTGAGATGTAGGCCACGTGAGCGCCGTCGTCGCTGATGGTGAGCATCTGCTCCTGCACTTGCTCAAGGTTGCAGAAAAGGGTTTCCTTCAAGGTGATTTTAGGTGTGACCTGCTTTTGCGTTGTTCTTGGAGTGATTGCCGGCGGGAAGTCGCATCCGGCGCAAGAAAGCAACGCAATGCCCGGCGATATAATCAGCATCACCAGGCCGGCGACTTTTCCAATCCTGCGCATTGCCTGATCCCCAAACATCATTTTTCTCCATGCCGTTCTCTTGCCCCGGCGGCGAGAGGATGGCCTATTTTCTTCTGCCGAGCAAGCGCTCGAATTTTGCTCCGGCGGATTCCTTTACGTACGCCGTGCCCTCGGAAACGCGGCAAATCTGCACCTTTGAGTGCGCCGGGATTTCCTTGCCGCCCTCCGCGCGCGCCGGATAACTCATGTTCGAACCCGCGGCGATGAAGGATATCTCGCCCGTGCCCTTCTCAGGAATGGTGACGATCACCTCCGCGTTCACGCCGACGAGTTCCTCATCCGAGAAATGACTTGAGGCGGCAGTCGCCTTGAAGATCCTGTTCACGATGTAGAAAGTCCCCAAGCCAAGCCCTATGCCGAAGACAGCCGCGATGGGGACGTGGACGTAATACTTGTCCGGGCCGAAAACCTCCAGCGCAATCAGGCCGCCCCCGCCGAAGCACGCCACGATGGTGGAAATTATGAAGGGGCTCCAGGGTGACAGGTGCGCCGCGGAATCAAGCACCGCAACGCCCGGCCCGCTGCCGCCGACGTCGGTGTCGAACTGCCCGTCCGGGCCGCCGCCGTGGCCGCCGCCTATGTCGTGGCCGCTACCGATGCTGATGTCGTGGTCGCCGACTGCGACTTCGGGGCCGTGGCCGGAAACGTCCGCCGCGTGGAAGACTCCGCCAAGGATGGCGGATACGAGGACGAAAACAAGTCCCACGAAGAGGCATATGAGATAGACGGTTACCATCTCTTTGCTCCGTTATTGCGCGGAGGCGCAAGGGGCAAAGCAATCCGCGCGAAGAATCCGAACCACGATACTACAATATCATCACGGCCGCGGCCGGTCAACCAATTTCCAACTGCGCCGCGTCAAGATTTCCTCCGGAACTCCCGAAATATTAAGCGGCGCTCCTGTTGAACGGACGGGGAGAAAAGGTTATAATATAACATGGTAAGACGGCGAATGTCTTCGGAGCAATGCGATGATTTCAACAACCTGCCAGGACTGCCGCACCTGCGATATCCGCGAGAGGTGCCGCGTCGTCTGCGAGACCATCGAAGCCATCCTCCCCAGCATGGAGCAGGGCCGCGTGGACTTTGAGGACCTCCCTCGCATTTACGAAGGCGGCATCATCACGAACATCATCCTCGACAACGAAGACCTGCTCGCCCCGCGCCAGCGCGAAATCGTCCACTTATATTACCGCGAATCCAACAACCAGGAGGAAATCGGGACCATCCTCGGCATTACCCAGCAAGCGGTGGCCGACTCGCTAAAGGCCGTCCGGCTGCGCTTTATGAGAATGTACCGCAAACGCAAGGCGCACTACGACATCACCGAGCGCGGCAAATATGACGAAATCGAGAATATCCCCACGATAAACCTTCCGGGCATAACCGACGGCGAGAGCAGTGGTTAAGGGCGGAACTGCCGCCCGCAGAAAAATTTCAATAATTTTTCACGCCGGGCTTGTATTCAAGGCAAGATATGATGCGCAAGTTCTCGGGACAATCCGAGGCTTGCGTTTTTCTTTTCCAGCCTTACCGCCGTTATGCGACACTATCCGGAACTTTACGGCAAATGTACCGCAAAATACGGCTTACGCGATTTTTCTCATTACCCCATGTCACCAATAATCTTACGTGCCTTTTTCGCGACTTCCTGATGACATTTTGCGGTACAGGTACCGCATAATTCGCCCCGCGCGGTTTTCTCATTAGTTCTTTTCGCAACAGGTCTTACGATACTCGCAAAAACCGCTAAGCGGAACTTTCCGGAACATTTTTGCGATTTGCACTTTTTTCTTCACCACGAAGACATTTATCCGCCTATGGCGGATCAAGACATCAAGAATAGACTGTCAGGCATTTAGGCCATTAGACATTTAGCCCCGGTAGCATAACGGTCTAACAGTCTAACAGCCCATCTTCGTGCCTTGGTAGTGACAAGTGAAGTGTGTCCCGTGAAGTTGCGAACGTCAAGTACTTTTTGAAAAATTTTGCAAATCGCCCTGAGACCCGCGCCCCGCAAGGGAATAAAATGTACCTGGTCCATTTATTTCCATTTATTTACTCGGTGATTTCGATTTCGACGAGGATGATTTCGTCGCCGCGTTTCGCCAGGACGTGAAATTTCGCCGGTAAAATCTGATCCCTTTATTTGACTATTTTACTTATCTGTGGGTGGCACGGCCGATGGCGCGGCGGCTTCGAGCACGGAAATGCCGCCGCTGCCGTTCCGCATGTAAACGCGGCATTTGTCCGGCGCGGGGAATACGATGTCATCTCCATATCTCATCTGATAAAGCCGGGCCTCTGCGTCATCAAGCACCAGTACCTCGGAGGACCTGTAAAATCCCGCAAGATAGGCCAGGTGCTTCGAGTCCGGGCTGAAGACGATGTGGCTGACTGCGTCATAGCCCCGGCCCTTGCGGCCGTCGAGCACGACAAAACGATTGCGGCCATTCGATGCCCCGTAAGCAAGATGTTGTGAATCCGGGCTGAAAGTAAGTTGAGAGACGCCGTCGTACACGGCGCTCTTTTTGCGGTCAAGCACGACGACCCAACGCTTGCCGTCGCATTTTGTAAAGGCAAAATGCCGAGAGTCCGGGCTGAAGGCGAGTTCATCGTATCTGGCCCCAGTGTCGCGCGCCCATCCATCGTACACCACGCACATCTTGCCTTTCGTGCCGGGGACGTATGCGAGGTAAGCATAGTGGGCCGAATCCGGGCTGAAGATGAAACTGCCGGGACGGATTTGCGGATGTCCCTCGCCAGCGACATTGTCCAACAGCACGCACTCCTTGGAACCCGCCCGCGCCACGTACGCGAAATGCTTGCCATTGGGGCTGAACACGATGGCTTGGTGTACACCGAAAGATGACGTGAGTCTATAGCGCGGGATTTCATATTCCTTCCCGTCGACGCCCGTCATCGCTAGCAGCCATCCTTTCCCGTCATCCGCGAAATAGGCCAGCCGGCTGGAGTCCGGGCTGAATGTCAGGCGCGCGACCTGCGAGTAACCGCCCCTTTCCATTCCGTCAAGCACCACTACCGTCGCCTTGTTGAGGTCCCTTACGGCGTATGCAAGGTGCCGTGAATCCGGACTGAAAACAAGTTCGGGCGTGTTGAACGTCGCCTTCCATTCGGGAAAGGCCTCGTCGAAGTAACCACGGGACTGTCTCACGAAATCGTCAAGGTGCCCCGGCGGCGGAGCGTCATACATTCCGCCCTCAACGCCGTCACGCACGACGACAAATCTTCCGCCTTTCTTTGCCGCAAAAGCCACGTGCTTCGAGTCGGGGCTGAATGCCATGCTGTAAATTTCCTGGTAAGGCGCGCCTTCGACTCCGTCTGCAACGATGAAATAACTCCCGTGAGCCAGCGCCACGTAAGCCAGCCGCTGTGAATCTGGGCTGAAGAAGTACGTACGTGTTATGGGAGCGCTATATCTGTACGATGGTGGATATTGGAAGGTAACTATTTCGTCATACTTCTTCCCGCCCACGCCGTCAACAACGGCTAAACACCACTTGTTGGAACCTTCCGGCGGAGACGGTACCTGTTCAGCCTGCCTCGGCGCAAAGCGTATTGCAGGGAATTCCCAATGTGGATTTTCACAGGTGTATGCGGTGTGCTTGCCGTCGGGACTTATGGCAAGCGTGTCGGGCCGTTCCCCGCCTATTATCACCATTTCTCCGTGGCGGGGGAACGTTTTCTCCGCATAGTCGAACATGCAAAGAACAGTCTCCGTTGTTTGCAGGACTGGCGCAGGGGCGGGCTTTGTGGCGCAGGAGGCGGCGAGGGCCGCAAGTATTGCCAGCATGACTATGGAAAGAACAGTTCGCAATGAAAGCATGGTCATCTCTTTCTCCTCGAAAAAGTTTGCGAAATTCTCCCCGACTGATGAGACGCAGCAGGCGGGAAAATGTTCCGAAAAAGTTCTTGCGGAAGTACTCGGGAGGCGGAGAGGGTCCCTCTCACGGGCGGTCAGCGCGCGTCACGGCCTCGGGCAAGCCCTGTCGGTTGGTTCTCGATCACGCTTCGGAGAGGGCGCAGCCGAAGATCTGCGCGGAGAAGATGAAGATGTGCATGTCGGGGTCGCGGCGGTGGCGCTTCCACGACTCCGGGTTCAGCCCGGCCTTGTAGCAGGTGTTCCTCAGGAATTCCTCCAACTCCCAGCCGTGGTCCGTGGCGACCTGCGGCAGAAGCAGTCCGCGGTTCATGCCCCTGGCGATGAAAATGCCGTGCTTGCCCACTTCCACTTCCTTGAGGCTCTCTATCTCCTTGAGCGGGCTGAGCACGCTGATCTCAAGGTGCAGCGAGGGCATCTCCTGCGCGGTAACCGGCGGGAAGCGCGGGTCGTGGAGCGCGGCGGAAACCGCCATCTCCTGGACGGCCTGGTAGAGGGGTTTGACGCCCTCGATAAGGCCGATGCAGCCGCGGAGGTCGTGGTTCTTCTGAAGTGTGACGAAAGCGCCGCATGGCGTCTGGAGTTCGGCGGACATGCCCGCGAAATCCGGGTCCAGCCCTGCGTCGTATCGCCTGTTGTACTGGAGGCGTTCTTCTATCGATTTGCGCGCTATCCTGAGAAGTTGCTTGCCTTCGGCCTCGGTAAGCATTTCCTCCCTCCCCAAATCCGGACGAAAACCGGGCGCTTATTTCCCGCCCGCTATCATATCAAGTATGACGTTGCCCTGCTGCAGCAGAAAGCCGACGCTCGCGAAAAGCCCTATTGCCATGGTGCAGACTGTTATGACCAGCAGCGTGACCGTCACCTTGTCCGCGGCAGTCACCTCCGGATAAACGGCCGCAAACGGGGCCTCCGGCGCGGCGGCGGCCTCCCGGGTGGGCGCGGCCTTGGCCCTGGCTCTGGGCGGGGCGCCCATCGCCGCTGCTGTCTCGTCGAGCAGTTCAAGCGACTCCGTCTCCTTGCCGAGGTCCGATTCGGAAAGCACAAACGTCTCTTCCTCCTCCTCGGCGGCCGCCTCCGGCATCTTGATGGTGTCGCGCATGCCCTTCTCCGGCGTGGGATGCCGGGTGGCCTCAAGCGGCGCGGTTTCCTCCTCGATGGTGGCAAATGTCTCTTCCTCCGGCGGCTTGGCCTCCACGGCGGGGCCTGTGATATCAGCGCCCAGGTCTATGTCGCCGAGGCCCTCGATGTTGAGCACGGTTTCCGCGAACTCGCCCTCGCCGCCTTCGGTTTCAACGACTTCCGCCGGCCCCTCTTCCTCGCCGCCCGTCGGGACGATCACCGGCTGCTGCGCCAGCGCATCCTTGAGCGAGCGGATGTCTTCCTTTCTGAAGACGGTTTGCCCCTTGTCGCGGAAGCCGCGGATCTCTCCGTCGCTCACCAGGCGCTTGAGTTCATCTTCCTTGAGCCCGAGTTCCTTACGGGCCTTTTCGAATGACATAAACTCGTCGTTCATCGGAGCCACCCTCGATCAAAATTCTTCCTCGGTAGCACAATCTCCATGCAGCCGCGCGGCGAAGCAACTCCGCCGCCCGCGCCCGCTCTCCCTAGCGCAGTGCTTCTTATTCCCCTCCCATCTTTGTAATGGCGTCGCGTAAGCCCGCGGGATAATATGTCCTGTCGTTCGGGCCGACGCCGCCCCAGAAATTATCTTTCATCTTCAGCAGATATTTGAAATCCTGGTCCATCGTCCTGCCGGACGCGGCGTAAACTACGTCGCCCCTCGTATCTAGTCCATATACTATCATCGCGTCGCTTGAAGTGTCAATGACAATAAGCGCCTCGCGGTTCTGTTGGAACTGGATCGGCACCGCGATGTACTTCCCGCCCGCCGCCCCGCCCGCCGCGTACGCCTTGGGCGAGTCTTTCATGAATTCCTTCCCCACCAGCACGCAAACCGCCAGCACAAGCACGATGTTCATTATCAACACAATGCGCATCAGTTCGTTAGAGCCGTTCATGTTTGACCTCCAAAAGGACTCTCAAATCAGTTGCCGCACTTTCCGGGTTTTTCACACCTTGCGAACTTATAATTATAGCATGGCAATCCTCCTTCGCAACAGTTTTCGCTCACGACTTGGCTGAATGTCCCTCGGTCCTTTTACGACGGAGCGGGCGATTTCTTCAAACGGGGAGCGAAGGCGAGGATTGTTCATAAGGCAAAAAGGCAAGAAAAGGGGTCAGACCCCTTTTCTTGCCTTTTTGCTCAGAGTGGCCGGTCCTGGAATTCCCGCGCGGCGAAAACGGTGATGCGGTGCATGGCGACGTTCGCCACCAGGCCCATCAGGATGAACGAACTTAACACCGACGAGCCGCCGTAACTGACGAACGGCAGCGTCATGCCCGTCACCGGCATAAGCCCCATCGTCATCCCTGCGTTTATGATTACCTGCGCGGCGAGCATGCCCACCGCGCCGACGATGATGAGCCTGCCCAGCGGCTCCCGTGTGCGCAGCGCCACCGCGAGCGACAGCGCGAACAGCGCGAAGTATAGCGCAAGCAGCCCAGCCGCGCCGATGAATCCCCACTCCTCGCCGATTACCGCGAAAATGAAGTCCGTCTGGTCGAACGGCAGCGCCTCTGACCAGTTCTGGCTCCCCTGGCCAAGCCCCTGCCCGGCAAGCCCGCCGGAGCCGATTGCGATCTTCGACTGCACAACCTGGTAGCCTTCCTGAAGGCTGGTCTTCTCCGGGTTGAGGAAACCCGCCAGGCGCGCGCGCTGGTAGTCGTGCAGAGCGAAGAAATAAATGGCCGGCAGCATCGCCGCGCCCACCGCGAGAGCGAGCGCAAGGTGCCTCACCCGCGCGCCGCCGCAGTAGAGCAGCGCGAAGAGAATGGGGATGAACAGGAGCGCCGTGCCGAGGTCCGGCTGCTTGAGCACGGCCAGCGTGGGCAGAAGGACGAGCAGAAACGGCACGACGAGTTTCCGCGGCTTCGCCAGGTTGTCGCGGTACATCAGGTAGCGCGAGAGCGCGAGCACCGCGGCGATCTTCATGAACTCGCTCGGCTGGAGCGAAAATAGCGGGCCGACCGGAATCCAGCGCGTGGCGCCGTTCACCGGCGGGAAGGCGTAGCACACGAGCACCAGCGCAAGGCACGCGCCGTAGATGAAGTACGCCCAGCGCGCGAGTTTCATGTAGTTCACCGTCGCAACGAAGGCGAACGCGAACGCGCCCAGCGCCACCCACGCAATCTGCTTGTACGGGTCGGCGCTGAAGGCGTTTTCGTCCACGCGCCATGACGCGCTGAAGACGAAGATGACCCCGCAGGCGACAATCGCGGCCATCGCCGCGACAACCGCCCAGGGCGCCCCTGAAATTTTTTTCATCATGTTTGACATAAGATTCTCAACAACCCACAGATTATTTTTTATCACCAAGGCACGAAGACACCAAGAAACTAATTTGAATATTTTATTTTGTCCTTCCTATTTTCATCTTGGTGCCTTGGTGGTTAAAAGGTTATTCTTGTCCAAAGTACGCGCGAAGGACCTCCAGCGCCACCGGGCCGGCGGTCTTGCCGCCGTGGCCGTGGTCGGGGGCCTTCTCGATTATCACCACCACGCAAATCTCAGGCTTCTCGTACGGCGCCCATCCGGCGAACCAGCAGTCGTTCTTGTCCTTCTCGTCGGTGTCGGCGGTGCCGGTCTTTCCGGCGACCTTGATGGTCTTCATGCGCGCGTAGTCGTAGGCCGTGCCGCCGTCCTCGTTCACCACGGCCCAGAGCGCCTCGCGGACGATGCGCAGTTTTTCCACGTCAAGCCCCATATCCGAGACCGCGTGTTCTCTCTCCGGCTTCAGCACCACGTGCGGCGTCACGAGTTTTCCGCCGTTGGCGATGGCCGCGATGACGCGCGCCATCTGGAGCGGCGTTAGGCTGAGCGTACCCTGGCCGATGGCGGTGTTCCAGATGTCTCCCGCGAAGTGCGCCACGTCAACGCGCCCGGCGGCCTCGCCGAGTTCCACGCCCGTGCGGCTGCCGAGGCCGAAACGCGCCGCCCACTCCGCAATCCGCTCCCCGCCGAGCCGCGTGGCCGTCTGGTAGAAAAATATGTTGCATGATTTCTTCAGCGCGTCGCGGAAAGTCATCGCGTCGGTGCCGGAGTGGTTGCGGCAGAATTTTTCCAGCGGGCCGACCATGATGGAGCCGTGGCAGGGGTAGGTGACATTCTGGTAGTTGTCGAACTCGTGGATTGCGGCGACGGCCTCGACCACCTTGAAGGCTGAGCCGGGCGGGTACAGCCCTTGCGTGGCGCGGTGGAAGAGCGGGTTGCCGGCGTCGGCGCTGAGCGCGGCGTAGTTTGCGCTCACGGCGTTGAGGTCGTAGCGCGGCCATGAGGCGAGGGCGAGGATTTCGCCGTTGTTGGCGTCCATGACGACGACCGCGCCTTTCCTCTCGCCGAGCGCGTTCTCGGCGGCGCGCTGGAGGTCCATGTTGAGCGTGAGCGTGATGTCCGTTCCGGGCGCGGCGTCGCGTGAGGCGAGGGTCTCGTCGCCTTCGCGCGCGAGCACCACCAGCGCGGCGCCGGTGGTCGCGCGCATGTCGTTGTCCATCGCCCATTCCACGCCGGTCATGCCGAATTTCTGCGAGGCGAAGTAGTTCGCGCGTTCGAGCGATTCGTAGCGGTTTTGCCCGATTATTTCCGCCAGCCCGCGCGAGAAGCATCCCTGGGATTCTTTTTTCTCGTAGTCCTCGCGCGAAAGTTGTCCGACGTAGCCGATGACGTGGCAGGCGCTCTCGCCGAACGGATAGTAGCGCATGGAGGAGGAGACGACGCGGATGCCGGAGTCTTCGCCGGTCCCGATTGCGACGGCGTCGCGCGCGGGGACGTCAACGTTCTGGATGAGGACGAAAGGCTCTGCGGCGGCGCGGTCGAAGGCGGCGAGGCATCTCCTGCCGAAACGTTCTTTGATTTGCGCGCGGGCCTGCGCGAGCGAGGCGCAATTGCGGACGGTCTCGGCGATGGAGGCGGCGTCGGCGGCGGAGATTTTGAGGATTTCCTTTTTCACGAGCCAGCGGAGTTGCCGCTGCAGGTTGCCCGCGAGGCGCGCGGTCACGCCGTCGTCGCCGTAGATGCGGCGGCGGATTTCGTCGGCGGGAAGGGCGGTTGTTTTAGCGAGGGTTTCGATTGCGGCGGCTTCGGCCTTTTCGTCGCGCGTGCAGACGCGGAGCGGCACGATTGCGATGTCGTAGGAGGGGCGGTCCTCGGCCAGGACGTTTCCGGCGCGGTCGTAAATCGCGCCGCGCGGCGCGCGGGTAACTTCCATGTGGACGCGGCGGCCGTAGGCGTCCTTGACGTAGCGGTCGTGCTGGAAGAATTGCAACTGCGCGAGCCGCCCGATGAGGACCGCCACGCCGAGCGCAATGAGAACGATGATGATTTTCAACCTGTTTCTATACATGACCGCGAATCTTTTTTTACCACCAGGACACCAAGATATGTAGACTATTAGGCTATTAGACCATTAGACTCTTAGGTAATCTGACTATGTGTGATTCTACCTGCAAATTTCTTTCCCCTGACAGTCTAACAGCCTAACGGTCTAACAGTCTGACGCCTTCGTGTCTTGGTGGTTAAGGGGTTCCAGACGAGAATGAGCGTCTTTCGACGAATCCCATCATACGGTTGAACTTTACGAGCAGCGCCAGCGCGAACGGCGCGAGCGCCGCGGTCCACAGCGCGCTCAAGGCCCCGGCGGAGAGGAGCGCGGCTGCGGAGGTTGTCGGGTATTGTATTTTCACGGCGACGGAGCCGACAATTTCAATTGCGCCGAGCGCGATGAACGCGAGGACGGCCTGGCTGAGCGGATGCTCTTTGAAAATTTTGTCGCGCGTGTAAACGAGGAGCGCGGCGGCAAGCCCGAACAGGAGGGCGTGAACGCCCAGCCGCCCGCCCGCGAAGACGTCGCACGCAAGCCCGGCCATCACTGCGGCGAGCGTGGCGTGAGATTTCGGCGCGAAGAGCGCGGCGTAGAGCGTGACGATGAAGAAGATGTTCGGCGCCGCGCCCAAGACGCGCATCTCACCCAGAAACGCGGCCTGAAAGGCCAGGCAGATAATCAGCAAAATTATGTACGGTATCTCGCGCATATGCGCTCGCGTGCGATGGAAAAACGAAAAAGGAAAAAGAAAAACCATTTTCCATTTTTCATTTTCCTTTTTCCTTTTCTGCTTTTCACGGCAGTCCCGCGTCGCGGGGCGGGACCTCGACGGGCCAGTCGATGAGCACGAGCACTTGGTCAACGCCGTCGAAGGGCGCGGCGGGCTCCACTTCAATCTCGTGGTGGAGGTCGTCGCGTTTGTCCGTGACGCCCCTGACGTACCCGGCGACAAGCCCGCGCGGGAAGCGCCCGCTGTAACCGGAAGTAACGACGAGGTCGTCCCTGGCGACATCAACCTTGCGCCATATATAATGAAGGCGGAGAGGGGAGTCCTCTTTCGCCGTGCCCGCGAGCACTCCTTCGACGCGTTCGCCGCTGGGCGGGGTGGCCTCGTCCGGGTTGCGCGGGACGAGCAGCACGGAGACCTTGAGGCGCGGGTCGCCCAGCGCCGTGACCTCGCTCATGGCTGGGCCTGCGGCGTTGACGACGCCGACGAGCGCGCCGCCGCACACGACGGGCATTCCTTCGCGGACGCCGTCGAGCGTGCCGCGGTCGATGTACAGCGAGCGGTGTAGCGTGCCGGTGCCGCCCTTGAAGATTACGGCGGCGGGGACGGTCCTGCCTTCGGGGAGCGCATTCTCAGCGCGGTTTGCGGCGTAGGCCTGGCGTGAGGCGAGCGCGGAGCGGGCGGCCTCGCGCTGGATGCAGAGCCTTTCGGCCTCTCCGATGGGGCGGAGCGGAGCGGCGGCGAACATCCGTAGCCTGCCTGTTAACGCGGGCGGCAGAATAATCAGCGCCAGAGAGACGGCCAGCGGGACAATAATGTTCAGGTGTTTGCGCATTTACGAAATCTAACCGCCAAGACGCCAAGAACGCCAAGGGAACCACATGACAGGATGAACGGATTTGCGGATGAACGGATTTTGCGTAATAACGGGGGCTGCGCCACATGTTACGCTTTCAATCGATCGGAACTGGGATCATCACATTGGGATATTTCACAGCCACCGGCTCTACAATCTTCCTCACTTCTTGGTTCTTCGTGTTCTTAAATATTTGCACACACAGCGCCTTGCAGCGGTACGACAGTTGCTCGCTTATTTCGGTGCTCTCCGCGAGTTTCACGAGTTCCGTGGCGCTGGCGGGGCTTTCAATTCTAGCGAGACCATCACATGCAATGTCTCCATCACCAAAGCGATTCTTCTCAAGGATGATCTTCTCCAGATACTCGATCGCAGCGTCGGCGTGCATGTATGACAGCATTCGTGTATACCAGACTATTGTGCCACTGTCACTTCGAACTCCCCGTATCCCATAATACTGCTTTGCCAGTTCCTCAAGAGACCCTTCCACCGCTTGGAATTTGAAGTCGGCCTTGAGAATCATGTCCGTATCGCTGGGCTTGACGAGTTGCGGTTCACTGGTACTAAATACCAATTCGCCGCTATACTTGCCGGGTTTGTCGAAGCGGTACCATTTGCTCAGGAGAATCGGCAATGTTGTACTCTCTCCCGGTTCAATCTTAATCCTTCGTCCAATTCGGAAGCCGCCAAGGCGTATAATTTCGCGGCCCACCTTTACGACGGCATCCGGATTGCTGTTTTCCATCGCGACTGTGACGTAATCTTCCGTCGGGTAGGTAATTCCAAAATATACTTCTTTGTCGCCGTCGTTGTGAATTATCAGGTTGAGGATGACGGGTTCGCCGACGATGTAAGTCTCTTTGTCCGGTTTGACCTCCAGCCACGGGGCCTGGGGAGGCAGGACTTCCGTTTCTTTAGGTTTCCAAAGAGCGTTGTGTACGAATATCGCGGCGACGCCGAGGACGGCGAAGGCCGCGATTCCGACAAGGATTTTCCAGGTTGCCATGATTTCCTCAGTCGGACAGGTCAGACAAGTCGGACCTGTCCGACCGCACATAAAAATGACAACAAAAAGGGGCTGCCCCTTCTTGTTGCCGTTTCCCGTTTCCCCTTCAATGTTTTTTTCTCGGACGGGTCGGACAGATCGGACCCGTCGGACAGGTCGGACTTATAGTTGGTCGTCGTTGCTTTCGAGCACTTTGGCCAGGAGGTCTATCTGCTCGAGGATTTCCGCGGTGCCTTTCGCCACGGCGCTAAGCGGGTCGTCGGCGATGCGCACGGGGATGCCGGTTTCTTCCATGATTACCTTGTCCAGCCCGCGGAGCAGCGCGCCGCCGCCGCACATCACCATGCCGTTATCGACGAGGTCTCCGGCGAGTTCCGGCGGGGTCCGCTCCAGCGTTACCTTGATTGCGTTGACGATGAGTTCGACCGGCTCGCGCAGGGCCTCGCGGATTTCGACGGAGTTTATGACGGCGCGGCGGGGGAGCCCCGCGATGGAGTCCACGCCCTTGATTTCGAGCGAGAGTTCTTCGTCGAGCGGGTGGGCGGAGCCGATGAGTATTTTTATTTTTTCCGCGGACTGGTCGCCGATGAGGAGGTTGTAGGTGCGCTTGATGTAGTGCTTGATGGCCTCGTCCATTTCGTCGCCGGCGATGCGGAGGCTTTCGGAGGTGACGATTCCGGCGAGCGATATGACGGCGACTTCGGTGGTGCCGCCGCCGATGTCAACGATCATGTTGGCGGTGGGCTCCTGGATGGGGAGTCCCACGCCGATGCCTGCGGCCATTGGTTCCTGGATGAGATAGACTTTGCGTGCGCCGGCGCGTTCTGCGGAGTTTGTCACGGCGCGTTTTTCGACCGCGGTTATGCCGGAGGGGATTGATATGACGACGCGGGGTTTGACACCCCATTTGCGTTTGTGGACTTTGCGGATGAAGTAGCCGAGCATGGCTTCCGTGATGTCGAAGTCGGCGATGACGCCGTCCTTGAGCGGGCGGATGACGACGATGTTTTCGGGCGTCTTGCCCCACATTTCCTTTGCGACAAGGCCGACGGCGTTGCCGTCCAGCAGCACCTGATTTGTGCCGCGCTTCACGGCGACGACGGAAGGCTCGCAGAGCACGATGCCCTCACCTCGTACGCAGACGAGCGTGTTGGCGGTGCCGAGGTCTATCCCCATGTCCAGCGAGAACAAACCGAGCAGTTTGTCAAGCAGCATATTTCCCCTCTCAAAATATGCCTTGTGGCGTTTCTTCGCCGTAGCCGGTCAGGTCATGAAACAGATTATGGCGGCGATTGCCGTGAAGACGGCGGCGATGCAGAGCATGATGGTGATCATGCCGCCCGCGCCGCGCGCTTCGGTTTCCTCTCCGGCCACGTTGAAGAAGTTTTGTTCAGGTGATTGCATTTCTTTCTACTCTCGTCCGGTGCATACGGCTTGCATCGAGGGTCAGACCAACCCTACGGGCCATCTGCGCTCCGCCCCGATCAAATCGGGGGGGTCTGACCCGGCGGTCAGAAGTTCTGCACCGAGGCTGTGTCGCCCTCCTTGATTTGCTTGCCTTGTTCCTCCCAGTCGATGCGCGCGAAGGCGGTGTCGTCCTTGACTTCGATGACGGTCAGTTTGCCCTTGTAGCCCTCGGCGCTGTTCCACACGAACATCTTCATGTCAACCTTCAGCCCCGCCTTGCTGCCCTTGTCGAGCGCGACGAATGAGTAGCCTTCGCCGCGCTTGACATTGAGGATCGCGCAGTCGAGTTTGACTTCCTCGTGCGGGCCTTGTCCGCTAGCGGGGCCGCCCGCCTTCCAGTAAGCGATCTCTTTATCCTTTTTGTCGAGATCGACTTTTTGCTGGGTTATGGTATCGTTGGCGGTCTTGAGTTGCCCGTTGAGGCCGTCAACGGCGAGGTTCGCATTGCGCAGGTCTTCCTTGAGTTTGTCTCTTTCCGCGATGAGGCCCTGGAGCGTTTTGTTGAGCTCGTCAACCTTGCCCTGAAGGGTCGTGACGGTGTTGTTGAGGTCGTTGATTTTGCCCTGGAGGTCTTGGACTGCTTTTTCCTTCGCGGTGATCTGGCCCTGGAGATCGGTGTTGGCGCTTACTGCTTTTTCCCTTTCATCATTCGCGCTCTTTATCAATGATGCCTGATCAATAAGGCTTTTGTTGAGGTCTTTGTTGGTGGCGTCCAACTCGCTGACTCTCACGTCCTTCTTCTGCCCCTCGTCGTTCAGCCGGGTGATCTTGGCCTCGTTGCCCGCGCTCATGTCGCGCGCCTTGGTGTAACCGCTTATGGCCGCTACGACAAACACCACGCTGAAAACCAAAACCACGATCACAAGGATTTTGTCAACGGTCATGGAGACCCTCCGGGGTATTTTGTGTCGCGAGTGCGAGCCTCTCCCGCCTTTAGGGAAGCATTCTAAAGTTAAGCAAAAGACGTGTCAAGCAATATTCGGCAAATTTTGATTTTGTGCATCGAATGACAGGGAGGGCTTGGGCGGGGAGAAATGTTCTGGACACGCGGCGCTCCGCCGGATATTCTAATGCGTCGGAACTGTGCAAATTGACCACTAAGACACAAAGACACCAAGTAAATTACATTTTAAAATCTTCTGTTCCATTTAGGTTCTTGGTGCCTTGGTATCCTGGTGGCAAAAAATGCCCCGGCGGTTTAATTTTTTCAGGACATACATCATGGATCGGCGAAAAGTAATCATCATCAACGGCCCTTCGGGCGTGGGCAAGTCTACCGTATCGCACATATTCAGCAGGGAAATCAGGAGGGGCGTGCACATCGACGTTGACATCCTGCGCCATCTCGTCGCGCGCCACCGCCTGACGCACGAACAGGTGCACCTCGCCTACAGAAACGCCGCGGCGCTGGCGAGCAATTTTCTGGACGCGGGCTACACTGTCATCGTTGACGGCGTCTTCCCGAAGGGCAACGACCTTGCCGCGTTCTGCCGCGCGCTCAAAAACCCGCGCGCGAGCGTTTACGTCTATACGCTGTCCGGCAAACTGCCGGTCCTCCAGCAGCGCGAGGCGATGAAGATGGGGTCGGACAGTTACCGCCAGCGCGTCTCGAAACTGCACAAGACGATGGAGGCCGAGAGGGGGCGGCTTGGCGTGACGATAGACACGACGGACCTGGGCATCATGGAAACGGTGGCGAGGATAAAGAGCCTGCTCGCGCGCGGCATCGGGCGGCTGACCGACGGCTTTCGCGCGGAAAACCGCAAAACACCAAGAATAAACCGCCAAGGTCGCCAAGGACGCCAAGAATGAAAGAGAATATAAGAGAATCCGCGGTAAAGAAGGAGCCGGACAGCGAGACTGACCGGTTTGCCCACGAGGTCATCGGCGCGGCGATTGAGGTGCACAGCGTTCTCGGCCCCGGATTTCTGGAGTCGGTTTATGAGGAGGCGCTTTGCGTTGAAATGCAGTTGCGCGGAATTCCTTTTACGCGACAGCCTTTGATGGCTGTGAATTACAAGGGGCACACAGTCGGCGAGGGGAGAATGGATTTACTGGTCGGCGGAAAACTTGTTGTGGAACTTAAGGCTGTTGAGTCCATGAACGCGCTTCATGCGGCGCAGGTGCTCTCATATCTGAAAGCAATGGGATTGCGGCTGGGATTGTTGATAAACTTCAATGTTCTCGCGCTGAGAAACGGCGTCAAAAGACTGGTGCTATCATAAGAATATCTTGGCGAACTTGGCGCTCTTGGCGGTTTGTTTGCGGTGTTAATGAATGGATTTTATTTTGATTGACGGGTCGGAGGGGGAGGGCGGCGGACAGATGGTCCGCACGGCGCTTGCCCTTTCTGCCGTTACCGGCAAACCCTTCCGCATCGTCAACATCCGCGCAAACCGCCCGAATCCCGGTCTGCGCAACCAGCACGTCCAGTGCGTCATCGCCACGCAGCGCATCTGCGGCGCGCAATCCGAAGGCGCGCTCAAGCATTCGCGCGAACTCTCCTTCATCCCCGGCAAAATCACTGCCGGCAAACACGTCATCGACATCGGCACCGCCGGCAGCACGTCGCTCGTTCTGCAGACAATCGCGCTGCCGCTTTCGCTCGCGGACGGCCCGAGCGAGGTGACGATCATGGGCGGCACGCACGTCGAGTGGTCGCCGGTCCACGACTACCTGGAACTGGCGTGGCTGCCGTTCATGAGAAAAATCGGGCTGGACATGGATCTCGAGATGGTCTCGCCGGGCTTCTACCCACGCGGCGGCGGCGAGGTCCGCGCAAGAATCCGCCCGGCGAAGGAACTTGCGGCCTTGAGCGCCACGGAGCGCGGGGAACTGAAGCGCGTGGGCGTTCTGGGCGTGGTCAACAATCTGCCGCTCGAAATCGCGGAGCGATTTGTCCGGCGGGCGGAATCGCAACTCAAAAGCCGCCGCGTCCGCAAGATTGAGGCGCACGTCCGCGTGTTCTCCTGCGCTGGAGCGGGGGCGTATGTGCGCCTGCTCGCCGAATATGAGAACGTCGCGGCGTGCTTTTCCGGCCTCGGGCGGATCGGCAAACAGGCAGAGAAGATCGCCGACGAGACGGTCGAGGAGTTCTTCGAGTTTCACCGTTCCGGGGCCGCCGTTGACGCGCATCTGGCGGACCAACTGTTGCCGCCGCTCGCGCTGGCGAAGGGCGAGAGCGTGTTCAGCACGCCGCGCATCAGCGCGCATTTCGGGACGAACGCGGCGGTGATTGCGAAATTCCTGCCCGCCTCGATAACGGCCGTGCCCGCCGGTGAGGCAACGCTCGTCACCGTCCGCGCGCAAATCTGACACCACAAATAAAACCGCCAAGGATGCCAAGGCCGCTAAGGGGGAACCGCAAATTTCACCACAAAGATACCAAGATTTAGAAGGACCGCGGGAAATTTTCTTGGTGTCCCCGATAAGTCGGGGCAGGCTTTGGTGGTGAGAAAAACACCGGACATGCTCGTATGTGCATGCGAAAGGGCGCGCAATCCGGGGGGCGGCGTCTTGCATTTTATAATTTATGAAATGAGGGGGAAGCCGCGCCGCTCAAGGCTTTCAGGGCGCACCGCCCCGATTCAAAAATTAACCGCCAAGGTCGCCAGGGGTGAACCGCGGAGAACACGGAGAAATGGCGGAGGCAACCGCGAAATAAAACAGGGCGCACGTTTGTGCGCCCCATTTGCATATCATTCTCATCCGCGTGTATCTGCATCCATCCGCGGCCATCAGTGGCACAGACTATTTCCGCATCCTCCTCAAAGCCATTCCCGCCAAGCCCAGGAGCGCGGGCGCAATCATCGCAATCGTCGCCGGCTCGGGTACCTGAATCGGCGGGACCGCATCCCAGCCGATCACGTCTATTGCTTTGGCGTCCAGGCCGGTTATCGCCAGTTGCCAGCCGGGCGCGACCGCCGGAATCATGATGCCGAGGCCGAAGGTCTCCTTCCAGTGGCTGGCCTGGTAGCCGTCGCCCCATGTTTCGCCCGTGGAGAAACTGGCCAGTTTGGTCGCGCCGCCGTCAATCGAGAAATACTTGTCTCGCGCGTCGGCGGTCCAGTCGATTACGCCGTTATTGTAACTGAGTGTTGAATACCGGAAGAGGTCCAGCGGGTTGACATACGTGAAAGCGTAGTCAGGGTAGAAGTATGGCGCGGTGCTGTTGTAGTCAAGAATGTCCACGCCGCTGATGAAGCCCAGCACGTGGCCTATCTCGTGAGCGGCAATCCCGACGAAGTCGAACTTGCCCGGGGATATGCCGTCATTGGGGTTGAAATCCCATTGGAAGTTGCTGCTGAAAGAGATGTACGCATCCGAGTCCGGGTAATTGCCGGGCAGAAGGCCCAGGGCCTTTGCATTGGCGCCGGTAAGATCGATGATGCCGTTGTTGTCGTTGCCGTTGTTGTCAATGTAGGGGGTTGCGCTGCCCGCCCCGTAGGGGCTGTTGGACGTGCGGTTAATCAACATGCCGAAAGTGGAGCCGCCGGGGAGATGGCTTGCGGCCGTGTAGTCGTCAGCCGATTTTCTGTCGGTCAGCAAGGCGTTGTGTATGGTGGAATAATACCCCCACCATTCGCTTGTTGACGTTGACCCCAGTATTCCCGGCCCCAGAGCGCTGAAGTCGATGTTGATATTCACCGTCACCGGGTCGTTGAACAGCGCGGACCACCGCGCCCCTGCCTGCGCAAAGGCGTTTATGGCCTGTTGCGACATTCCCGCCGCAGGGGTAAAGTTGAACGTGAGCGCGCCGGCGGCTCCTCCGCAAAGGCAGAATGCCGCCAAAATACAGAAGCCGATTAGAAGTCTTCGTTGACCGCCAAGCATTTTCGACCTCCCAACAATAACGTTCACCAATTGCACCAACCCGTAGCGCCATTCTTTGCTGAAAAATACGGGACGACCATGCCCGGACAACATCATCCCGTTACATTCCGGAGCAACAAAAAAACGTTGAAGCGGAGTTCAACTCCGCTCCAACGTTGAAGTTTTAGTGCCACAACGACCTGTTGTTTCAACAAACACCGACACCACAAATGCTCCATGACCAAATTAAACAGTAACGCCCTCTCCAAATCGAGTATAGGAAGTATACCCTGTTATAAGGGAAAGTCAAGGTAAAAAACATTATTCGGTCATTTCGGGTGCATGTCAGAATTGTGGGTAAGAGTTTTCGTCAGTGGTGATGACTGCTAGGGTCGGACCGCTATTCTACGAACTGTCCCGATCTTTCATTTGCGATGAGAATAAGGAATATCGGGATGCGCTCCGTAAATAGGGTCCGACCCGTCGCGTACCGCGTTACCCGCAAACTTGACATGCACCCCGTCAGTTCCGGTCGCTCCGGGGGGGGTGGGTGGACTGAAGGGTCGAGTTGTTATTACGGAGCACAACCCCGATGTCCCTCGTATTACATACAAATGAAAGGTCGGGGCCGGCGCGTAAATCGGACCTGACCCTGAACGCAAATGGTTAAGGTAAGGTGGGGGTTTTTTCTTGACAGAGGTGGATGGCGGCCTATAATGCAGGAGCGCTTTGGTTTTTGCGGCGTGGGCGCGCGCCCTTTGACAGGAACATGATTTATATTTTGAGGAGAGGCGATGAGCGCGCAAGAGAAGAAGGATGTCCCGGCGGCTCCGGCGCAAGAGGAGCGCCGCCGCATCACGTTTGACGACCGCGAGTGCAAGGATTCCTATTGCAATTTCTTTACCGTGGCAAGCACGCCTGAGGAGGTGGTTATCAATTTCGGCGTGGTGAACCAGGAGCGGGCGAACACGGTGAAACTTTCTTCGCGGGTGTTTTTTAATTATTACAACGCAAAGAGGCTTGTGATGGGCCTTGCGCAGGCGGTGAAGCAGTACGAGGAGGCTTACGGGGTGCTGGAGATTGACCCGTCGAAGCGGGCGAGGAAAGTAGAAGGTAAAGGATGAAGGATGAAGGGTGAAGGATGGACAACTGGACATCTGGCCCCCTGGGAATCCAGGGGTTGGCAGCCACGTTTTTTCCGGATTTGCGATTGACAAAGTTTTTGAGCGGTGTTAAAATATTTTAAACATTCCAAACTGTGGAAAGTTCTAAAGTCGTCTGCCCATATAGTCCGATAACCTGTTCAGGAAATTAGTAGCACGGGAGGGGCGGAACAGGGAAGTATGAGGAAGAAATATGTGTAAGTCCTGCTACCGCACCCACCATAATCCACTATTATAAACTCAGCAAAAAAATTACTGTACGATTGTTTTGTTTCGACCCCGCACGGCGCGGGGGAAAGCGCTCTTTATTGCCGCGAGGAGGGGCAATCGTAAACGGGTAAAATAGTTTACCGGCGCGCGGTGGGCTTGGCCAGCCTGTTGCGCGAAACGGCAAGGAGAAAGATGGTAACTCGGGCAATTTTCCTTCGCGCGAATGAAACTTGACACTGTTTTAGGAGGACAAGCACCATGATACTCAAACGAAAATTGGGCCTGCTGGAACTGGAGCAGCGCATAGCCCCTTCAGTTACCACTATTACTCTGGACGCGGCTAATCCCACCTACTCGTACACCGAGAACTTTGGCGGTACCCTGGGTGACGTCGTTACACTCGCGTTCGACGACGGCAGCAGCACCGGCAGTGTTGACGTGGGGCTCCACTATGACGGCACGAACACGAACGACTACATCACGACCATCGTATTCGACTCCAGTTGCACTGAAGATAGCACTTTCAGGGCGCTGGTCACCGGAGGAGGCAGCAATCCGGATGCGGACGGCATCATCGATAAGGTCCAGGAAGTCGATTTCGACGCCCCCGACGCCATGGGCACCATTGAAATCGAGGGCAACCTGGATGCCAACGGCGCCGGAGACGTAGCGGCCGTCCACGGCAACCACATCGAGCACCTGATTGTCAGAAGCGCCCAGTCCGGCGACGGCACAAACGACATTTCCGACAGGTCAGTCGGCGGCAATATCACAATGGACGAGGACCAGCCCGCTATCTACATATTCGACGGCCTTGACCGCCACGACGATATCGCCGTCTATGGCGCTATCAATGGCGGGGCGGAGACCGACGTAGGCATCCGGATAGACGGCTATGCCGAAGGCACCATCAGCCTTGGCGACATGACCGACCATGTCATCTACGTCGAAGCCAATTCGGGCTCGGGCTACATAGATGACCTTACGGTCAACGTCGGCTATCTGCCTACCGATGAAATGGACCTCGCCGCGGCAAGCCTTTCTGTAATGGACGGAAACAACGTGCAGTCCGCGATCAACGACACCGTGGACGCCCAGACCCTTGATGGTAACCTCGGCGGCGTGTGGGCCGACGATTCAATCACGGACACCCACATCAACGTCGGCGGCAACCTTGACGCGACGGGCCTGTACAAGGGCTTCCCCGTGGATGGCTTCGAACCGCTTGTGCTGGTCAGCGACGCAGACTTTGATGACAGCGGCATATTCGAGCACGTCACCATAGACCTGCCGAACGGCGGCAACATTTACGGCGGAATTGCCCAGTACGGCACGGGCGACGATTTCGACATCGGCGTCACCATCCACACCCACGGCGGCAACGTGGACGCATCGTCCGTGGCGGATGAAATGCTCTACTACTCCAACGAGAACGTCTCGCTCTGGATCGACACCGGCAGCGGCGGGCTTGTCGGGGGCGGCCTCGGCTTCGATGGCGGCGGGCCTTTCGGCAACGTCATCGGCAACGTCGAGGCGGAGAACGATGTCGACCTGCTCATCATCAACCAGGGCGACGTCATCTTCACCCCCGGCGACTGCGGCCATGAAGGCGGCCAGAACGTCTTCGAGTACGACGGCGCCATCGATGCCGATAATGCGGTCAACTTCGTGTACATCGGCGGGGACTTCGGCGGCTCGCTCGACAGCGAGGGCGACGTCGGAGTGTTCTACGTGGACGGCACCATCTACGACACGAACCCCCTGTTCGATGACGTGGTATTCCACGCCGACGGCAACGTGGACTTCTTCAAGGCCTTCGGGGTGGGCGAGGACGCCGTAATCGAGGCGGACAGCTTCCACAACATCATCATCGGCGACGGCGGCATGGATGCCGTCTTCGGAGGGTTTGTCGCGGACAACGGTTCCGGCACCATCGACAACGTCACCATCGAAGGCATACACCCGGACGGCGCCACGCTGGCCGCTATGTTCGATGAAGCGGATACGGACGACACATTCTTCAAGATCTCCGACACCATAATCTTCGGCCCGGAGGGACACACGTTCTTCACGGACGGAGGTAGCGTGAAGGTGACGCCGAATAGCGGCACCGTCGAAGTCACGTATTTCCACTCCGATTTCGTGGACGGCCCCGTCAACGGCATCCACGAAATACTTTACAACAGCGGCAATAGCGGGGACCTGACCGTGATTGGCAAGAACGTCGAGGGCTTCACCATCGACAACGTGTGTGTGTCAGACGCGATCTGGCCCCAGGGCTTCGGCGACCTGACGTTCAAGAACGTTGACGTCGGAATCATCTGCGCCACCGGCAACATCGACGACATCAAGGTCACCAACGGCGACCTGTACAACGTGGTTACGGGTGCCGGGGAGATGGACTCCATATTCACCCTCGGCAACAAGATTGGCCCGTCGTGGAAGGACTTCGGCAACCTCGACAACATCAATGTAACGCGCGGCGACCTCGGCTCCTACGACCCAGAGGACTTCGTCAACTATTCCGAGAACGATACGCTCTACGACATCTTCCACACCCTGGAGCACAAGCATTTCCTGTACGGACAGGGCTGGAACGGAGAGGTTGACGTCCCCAACGCCCTCACCGGCAAGATTATCGCCGATGACATCTACGCCAACATCAACCTCGGCACGGCGGACCACGCCGGCAAGTTCGCCAAGGTCGAAGCCAGGGGCGACTTTAGTGGATTTCTCGGCGTCTACGGCAAACTCGACAGCCTCAAGGCCAACTACATCTATGGCAAGATCCAAATAGGCGACGAGTACATGGATAGCTCCGTCAAGACCATCACGGCCAAGTACGAATTTGACGCCCACCTGAAGGGATACGGCAGTCTCGGCACCCTGTCGACCGGAGACATGTACGGCAATATCAAGTTCCACGGCAACGTGGACAAGATAACCGCCAGCGGTGACGACTGGGATGCCGACATCAAGATTTACGGCAATCTCAAGAACCTGACCGCCGACAAGGTCACGTCGATGGACAGCCACATCAAGATCCACGGCATCCTCGGCACGTTCTCCATGAAGAAGGCCTCCTTCGACAGCCCCGGCACCGTCAGAGCGGACGCCCTCACAAACTACTTCGACATGGCCGGCGTGAACACCAGCTACACCCCAGGACCTCCCACTATTGCCGGCTACGCCGGTGGCGGCACGCTCACCGTGAACAGCTATGTGCCGGACAGCAAGATCAAATGAGATTCTTGCGACCGCCCTTGCGAGGACGGCAAACGGTTAAAACAAAAGCGCCCTCGACCATCCGGTCGGGGGCGCTTTTTTTCGCCACGCTCTATATGTCCTATAAGCCCTATAAGACACATGTTTTTTTGGTGCCAGAGGGGGGAGTCGAACCCCCACTTGCTGATAAGGCAAACGGGATTTTGAATCCCGCGCGTCTGCCAATTCCGCCACTCTGGCATATGCCATGGCAGGACATCTGGTCATCTGGAATACCAGTTGTCCAGTTGTCCAATCGGCGATTATAACAGTGCCGCCCGAAAAAACAACTCCCCGCAGCGCCCGTTATTCGCCGCGGCTTGCCGTGGCAAGAAAACTTCTTGGCGGCCTTGGCGGTTCGTTTGGGGTGTCTGTCTCACCCCGCGAACCACACGCCCACCACAAGGTAAAAATCCGCCTCGCCCTTCTTCACCGTTATCGCCTCGCCCGTGTGCCAGCACGGCGCAAGCACCACGGTGTCGCCCTCCTCGAAATACCGCTTGATGAACGTCTCGCCCTTCCGCCGCCCCTTCGTCACAAGCGCCACGCAGATGTCCCCTTTCTTCGGACGGCGCTCCATGTCGTAAATCACCACCTGCCCGTCCAGAGCAATCGGCGCAAGGCTCTCGCCCTTCACACGGATCGCGCGCAGGCCGCCCTTCAGCGAAATCTCCCCCTTGAACTCCTCATGATTCCACTCCACCCGCGCCTCCCCGTTCTCCTTCGCGCTCGCCGCGCCCACCAGCGGAATCGCAAACGCCCCGGCCCTGCCGACGCGCTCCGCGCCGCCCTCGCGCGCCTGACCGGGTTGCTCCCGCACAAGCCCCTCAAGATCGCGGATCTTTCGCCGCAAAATGTCGGAAGTCTTCTGCAGCGACGCGAGGTAAAGCAACTCCTCCGCGTCCATAGAGAGCGCCCGCGCCAGCTCCTCCACAAGCTCGTCCTGCGGGACGTGCCCCTCCTTGAAAATCCTCCTCACATGCTCGTATGTGCATGACAGGTGCTCCGCAATTTCGCTGATGGGCCGCGCACCCAAAAGCGCCCGCACACGGTCAGTGAAGGGTTTTGACGAATGTTTTTTAATTGCTTTCATGCCAGTATTTTAGCACATGGCGGGACGGTTGGCAAGTGAAATCTTCAAAAAATCGCAAAATTCCCTAAAATTTCCCTTGACATTGCACACACGTTGGTGTATAGTTTAACTGACGCCCGTGGGGGGGCGGTTGGCCGCCAAGGCCTGCCCCGCGAAGCGGGGGACACCAAGATGTGAAATACAAATATTCCTTGTGTCTCGGCGCCTTAGTGGTGAAAAAGAGAGAGGGGAAAATTTTTTGTCGGCGCGCACACACACAAAGGTGTGTCATGCACACGAACGGTTGTTGCGTGCGGTCGAAATTCACCACCACGGCACGAAGGCGCCAGGATGAAAACATGACAACAAGAGGATGCTCCAATAAATTTCTTAGTGTCTTGGTGTCTTAGTGGTGAGTAGTTGAGAATTTCTCGGCGATCTTGGCGTCCTGGCGGTTTGTTTTTGGAGATTTCATGCACAGCGCGCGAATCATTGCCCCATCGCCCGCGCGGCCAAAGGGCAGCCGGACCTGGCAGATCCTCCAGATACTGCGCCGCAACCCGCAGGGGTTGACCACCCTCGAGGTGATGAACGCGCTCAAGTCCTATTACGGCGCCATCACCTGCTCGGCGCACACGGACCTCTGCGCGCTCCGCGAGCAGTTGCGGGCGCAGCCGGAGCACGGCTGCGAGTTGCCCGAGGCGCGGCTCCGCCTCCGGCCCGGCGGCGCGCGCGTTTACGTCTATCGCCTGCGCCCGAGGGGACAAATGAGTCTCATTGACGCATGACCGGACATGGGATCAGGGATGAGGGAATAGGGACGAGTGAAACAGTGGAAGCCTTTTGCTTTCTTCCACTCATCCCTCACCCCCAATCCCTAATCCCTTTGAATCCGTGAAATCCGTGTCATCGGTGGATTGTAGGAATTTGCGGATTTTCGCCCTAAAACTCCGCTGACTTTGCGGCCGGAAACCCGTTATTTGTCGGTGCGGCGAATAAGATTGTCATGCGGGGATCGGATTTTATCGTTCAGATTTATGCCGCTGATAGCCGCTGATCAGCACGGATGGTTAAACCAAAACGAAGAACCAGGAATGAAAAAGAAAAATAATCTGCGACTTTTTGTTTTTAGTTTTTGTTTTTCGTTTCCGTCATCTGTGAAATCCGACACCTTGCGGCGTCCCGATGTCGTATGCCGGGATGTGTAATCTGTGGATTGAATTTTTGGAGGTTCGCCATGCGAGGGAGGGCGCGGACTCTCAAGGATTTCAGGCGATGCGAGATCAACACCGTGGGAACTCTGATGTTCCGGTTCGGCATGAGCGCGCGCGAGGCCATGGCGCACTGCGCCATCCCGCCCGCGAGAATGCGCCTCGTCGCGAAGGCGATCCTTCGCGCGGTCAAGCGGGGCGAGACGGATTCGCTCGACGCCGCGACCGTCGCCGCCGCGCGTAAAATCCTCGCCGCGAGGGAATCAACCACAAAGACGCAAAGACACTAAGAGGAGAATATGAAAAAGGCAAGAAAAGGGGTCTGACCCTTTCCTTGCCTAAAACGACAAAATGTTCCAATAACTTTCTTCGTGTCTTGGTGTCTTTGTGGTGAACGAAACGACATGAATTTCAGGCTTTGCAACAAGGGAGGGAAAAATGATCACTAAATTGACTTTTTCAGGCCTCAAGGGCCAGCAGCGCGCTCACGACATCGGGCTGCTTACGCTCATCAAAGGCCCCAACGGCAGCGGGAAAACCGCCGCGCTCCAGGCGATCATGATAGGCTTCCTCGGCTACGAGCCGCGCCTGGGCAAGCGCCCGGAGGCCACCATGGCGCTCGCGGAGGACGGGCGGATGTCCGTGGAAATACTGACGGACAAAGGCTTCGGCGTCACGCGCCTGTTCGCCTTCGACCCCGCGAAGCAATCCGTGTCCCAGGAAATCCGCCTGCGCGGCCGCGCCGAGATGCTCCAAAAAGAGGCCGAGGCCGAAGTCGCCGCCGCTCTCGGCAATTTCCCGGTGATGTTCGACCTTGCCGAATTCACCTCGATGTCGCCCGACCGACAGCGCGACTTCATCTTCCATCTCTCGCCGCTCGACGGGCGCAAATGGAACCCTTCATCCCTGCTCGAAGGCATTGCCTTCCGCGCGCTCGTGGAGAGCCTCGGCGAGGCCGTCGTCTCGGAAGCCTTGAAAATCAAGGGCGGCGGGGCGATGCGCGCGTTCGATAAAATGGCGCCGCAGCGGCGGCAGACGGCGACCGGAACGCTCATGGCGAAACTCGACCCGGCTTACCGCGTAACGCTCGATGATGTTCTGAGGCAAATCGAGGCGCACTGCTCCGACGACATACAGTCAAGCCTTGCCGGAATGCTCGCGGCGCTCAAGTCCCGCGCGCGTTCGGCCCGCGCGCGCAGGGCAGAGTGCGTTTCCGCCGTCCGCGCCCTCACCGAGGAACGCGCCAAGCACGCGGACGCCGCCGCCGGCGTTGAAGAGATGCGCGCGGCCCTCGCCGAGGCCGAAGCGCGCCTCTCCGCGCTCGCCAGGACCGCCGGGGCCGGCGATGAAAAGCGAAAAGAACGAGCGCGGCGCGCCGCCGAGATTGCAGATGCGATAAGAAACAAACGAGAGAGGATTTCCGAAATCGAGAACGAACCCGCCCCCGACATCGCCGCCCTCAAGGCCGCATCGGAGGAATGCGCCCGCGCAATACGCGAAATCCCGGACGCGTCCGCGTTCGCCGACGAACTCAACGCCATCGAGGAAACGCACGCCGCGGCGGCCGCCCGGCGGGACGCGTCCGGGAGGGCGAATGCGGAACTCGAGGGGAAGACGGCCAGCCTGCGCGCCGCGATTGACGCGCTGCGCGCCGACGTCGCGCTTTTCAGGGAAGGCCGCTGCCCGGTGTGCGGCGCGCCAGCGGAGAGCGCGCACATCGCCGCGCTTATCAAGAGAAAGAATGAAGAGGCCGCGCGCCTTGCCGCGCAGGCGGAGGAGAAGGGGCGCGCGCTTGAGGCGGAGGCGAGAGTGCTGGAGTATTTCGAGCGCGAGACGAAGTCGCTCGTCGCGCGCAGGGCGGAGGTCTCGTCGCGTATCGGTTCCGCCGTGGAGGCCGCGCGGGCTAAGGAGCGGGAACTGGCGGACCTTGAGCGACGGTTTGCGCTCGCCTGCCAGGACCGCGCGCACCGCGCGGAAGCAATCGACGCGCTGGAGGCGGAAATTACGGAACTGGGGTCGTCGCTCGCGGAAGATTCCCATGATGGCGAGGCTTCGCCGGAGGACGGGCGCGTCGCGGAGTGCCGCGCTGAAATCGAGCGGATGCGTGCGATCCTCGCGGAGAAGGAGCGGGCGCGGTCGCTGCTCGACGCGATAACGGAACGCATTGCGCTTGCGCGGAGGGGCGCGGTGGAGAGCGACGTCGTGAAGGACCTCGCCGCCGCAGTCAGGTCTCTGCGCGACGCGCTGGTGGCGGGAATCATCGGCCCCCTGCAGAAGACGGTCGATGAAATTCTGCCGGAGATAAACCCCGCGTACCGCTCGTACTTCGCGCTCGCCGATATGCGCGGGCGGGAGGGGTTCGAGTTCGGGCGGCTGAAGAGCGCGAGGCGCATTCCGTTTGCGTCGCTTTCCGGCGGCGAGACGGTGCTGTTTTCCGCGGCGCTTGTTACCGCGCTGATTCTCAGGGCGGATCCGCGGGAGAAGGTCCTGCTCATCGAGATGGGGGAACTGGACGACTCGAACGCGCGCGCGCTCCTCGTGGGGCTGGCGAGGATTTCGCATTATCTGGACAACATTGTCGTGGCCTCGTGCCACGACGTGGACGCGCCCGCGCCCTGGCGCACAATCGCGCTGGGCGAGAGTGCGGCGTGAAAACGGCTACACCGGCATCGCGCATGAAATCCTTGAGGCGCTCGCGACCGCGTGACTTTGCGGAAAGCATCGGCGACGTGATGAGGAGGATGCCCCTAAGAAAATTTCTTGAGGGCGGTCACTTTTCGCCGGAGCGGAGCGCGTATTTGAGCGCGGAGAAGATTGAGGCGGCGCTGGAATCTTTCTCACCGCCGGGGCTCCAAGGCGCTAAGATTCAAAGAGAGTGAAAGATTTTTGGCATATGGTTTTCTTGGTGTCCCCCGCTGCGCGGGGCGGGCTTTGGCGGTGAAATAAAAAACCCCGCGAGAAATATCCCGCGGGGATGCCTGCTGCGCAAAATTTTCCGCCGCTCGCCGCCTGGCGTCATTTGTCCGCGATCAGTTTAACGACCCGGAGCAGTTCGTCGTTAATGTTCTGCATCTCGGGGGATGGCAGAAACCCCTTGCCTCGGGTGACGATGGCGGAACAATTGACCATCTTGCCGCCGCGCACGGTGCACGCCCAGGAGCCGTAACGCACGGCGTAACCGTCCGCGGAGGCATAAGTGGCGCCCGCGTCGGTTCCGGGTGCGCCCTTGTTTCTCAGCCACTCCTCGTCCGCGATGCCCTTGACGTAGAAATCCCACGGATGATCAAACCACGCGCCCTTCGCGTCGCGCCCAGAGCGGGATTTCCACAACTCCACGATTTCCCTCGCCTTCTCCTCGAAAGTAACCACATTACACCTCGCTTTCCCGTCTGTGCTGGATATCGATTCAAATCCGCGCAACACCATAGCAAATCACTCCGCAAAGTCAAGTCCCGTCTTGAAAGCACGAATGGCTTTTTTCACCGCCAAAGCCTGCCCCGCGCAGCGGGGACACCAAGAAAACTATATGCCAAAAATCTTTCACTCTCTTTGAATCTTGGCGCCTTGGCGCCATTGTGGTGAAAGTGAATCTGTGAAATCTGTGGATTGTTTAAAAATTCTTATGGCCGGAGAAGCGTGCGGGGAGCGGATTCCCGGACAATTTTCATGATTTTTTCAAAAAGTGGTTGACGTTCGCAACTTCACGGGACAAACTTCGGGTAGGGCTGTGAACTAACCACCAAGACACAAAGGCACCAGGAAAACCACATGCTAAAAAGTTTTCATTCTCTTTGAATCTTGATGCCTTGGTGTCCTTGTGATGAAAACGGGCGGGTGTGAATATGAAGAAGACAAAGAAAAAACCCCCGGCGTTTCAAATCCTCGCGGAGGCGCGCGCCCTGCGCGAGGACCTGGGCGCCGGGCTGAGCGTGGCGGAAATCTGCGCGAAGCGCGGCTGGGGCGCGTGGACGTACCAGCGGCGCATGCGCGTCGCACGCAAAATGGCCGAGCAGGAGTACAACCCGGAGAGGTCCTTTGATATCTTTATCCGCTATGAGGCGCGTTATCGCGCCTTCCAGGCGCAGGCCGAGTCGCTTGCGCGGGTGCTGGACAACTACCTGGGGAAATACATCGACTCGCCCCTTGCGAGCAAAATCGCGACCGTGGCGCATGCGCGGGCGGCCGTCAGCCGCCTGATTGCGGACTGGGAGGACAGGATAATCGCGACCGCGCAGAGGCTTGGCGTCATCCCGTCCGCGCCGCCTGAGCGCGAGGACGGCGGCAAGGAGCGGTGGACGTTTGCCGAATTTGCGAGGGCTGCAATCGTTGAAAGAGAATCATCAACAGAGCCGCGACGCGCTCTATCAGAAGTACCAGACTGACTGGCGGCCGTTCGTGCAGAACGTCTTGGGGCAGAAGTCGCTCTGGCGCGCGCAGGAGGAAATCATCGAGAGCGTCTGGCGCAACCGCGCAACCGCCGTGCGCGCGGGCCACGGCGTCGGCAAGACGCACGCGGCGGCCGTGGCGGCGGTGGCGTTTCTTTATGCCTTTGCGCCAGCCAAGGTGCTTGTCACCGCGCCGACGTGGTGGCAGGCGGAGGAGGTTTTCTGGCGCGCGGTGCGCAGAAGCTACGCCTCCGCGCGGCCCTCGCTGGGCGGCAGGATGCTCGAGACGAAACTTGCGCTCGGCGACGACTGGTGGGCGCAGGTGCGCGCGACGGAGAACGCGAATTTCTTCCAGGGCGTCCACGCGCCGAACCTCCTCGTCATCGTTGATGAGGCCGCCGGTGTCGCGGAGACCATCTTCGAGGGCGTCCGCACGCTCGGCACCGGCGGGGCGAACAAACTGCTCCTCATCGGCAACCCGACCGCCCGCACGGGCTCATTCTACGCGGCTTTCAGCGATCCGGCGTTCAAGCATATACATATTTCGTGCTTCGAACACCCCAACGTCGTCGAGGGAAAGGAAAGCATTCGCGGCGCGGTAACGAGCGAGTGGATCGAGGAGCGGCGCGGCGAGTGGGAGGGCACGCCCCTGTGGGAGGCGCGGGTGCTGGGCGAATTCCCGGCGCAGGTGGAGGACCAACTGATTTCGCTCGCGTGGATAACGGCGGCGGAGGCGTTAGGACAAAAGGGGCCAGACCCCTTTGTTTCTAATTACGGGGACGTGGCGGCAATTGGCGTGGACGTGGCGCGGTTCGGCAGCGGCGAGACCGTCATTTACGTGATGCGCGCGGGCGCGGTGGTGGAGCAGCGCATTTTGCGCGGGCGCGATTTGATGGAGACCGCCGGGCATGTGAACGCGCTGGCCGCGAAGCACGGCGCGGCGAAGATCGCCGTCGATGACACGGGCCTGGGCGGCGGGCTGACGGACCGATTGCGCGAGATCGGGCACGCAGTGCTCGCGATAAATTTCGCCTCCGCTCCCGACAACGTGCAGAAATATTACGACGTGCCCAGCGAACTTTGGGGTGAACTTGCGGAAGGAATGAAGGCGGGGCTTGTCGGGCCGATCCCGAAAAACGACGCGCTCGGCGCGCAACTGTCGGCGCGGAGATACACGTACCGCGACTGCCGCTTGAAGGTGGAGAGCAAGGAGGAGATGAAGTCGCGCGGGCTGAAAAGCCCTGACCGCGCGGATGCGCTGGCGCTCGCGTGGCGGGCGTGGCGGGTGGCCGCCGGGCTTTATCATGCGCCGGGGCGCGGAACGCTCGTATGCCTCGGCGACCTTATGCCCGAATGATTCTGAACCACTCAAACACAAAGGCACCAAGATGAAGATATGGGAACGACAAAATATTCCAATAAATTTCTTGGTGCCTTGGTGCCTTTGTGGTGAAGCAATCCGTGAAATCTGTGTAATCTGTGGTTCATTTGAAAATTTGTGTGGCGGGCGAGGCAGGCGGGGAGCGGGTTTGGAGACTTTTTGCGGAATTTTTCAAAAAAGTACTTGACGTTCGCGGTTTTACGGGATATGCTTCGCGCTGAACACACATGAAATGGTGCGCGAAGGCACATGAGCAGGTGGAAGGAACTTTTATTTTGCCGGCGCACACACAAAACAATGTGTGTGTTGCCGGGTGGCCCCGGCGGTTAACTGATTTTCTACGGGGGCGAATATGTTCGGACGAAAATCGAAACTCCAGAAACGTTACGACGCGGCCATCGCGGAACTCCGCCAGCAGATCGACATTCTCTCGGCATCCTCGCTCGACTCGCTCACTCGCGACCCGGACTCCTACCGCTCCGTCGAGGCGCAGGTGGAGGGCATGCTCGCCAAGTACCGCGGGCTGGCGGAGAAGGGCGCGGAGGTCGTTAAGCGCGTCGTCAACGTCCGCCGCGCGTTCGTCCTGCCGAAGGGCGTCGGCCTTTGCGCCATTGACGGCGCGAACGCCGCGAACGAACTCGCCTTCCTGCGCGACCACGTTGACGCGAACAACCTGAACGAATCGCTCGCGCAGGATTACATCCGCGAGGCCGAACTGCAGGGCAAGGTGCTGGTGAGGCTCGTGTGGGACGGCGAGGCGCGGCAGGTGATGCACCGCTACATTCCGTGGGATGCGTACCGCTACAAAATTTTCGTCGATCCCGCCGACCCGCAAAGAATCACAAGATTTGTTTACACCGATCCATACACGAAAGAGGATGAGACGATTTCCGCCGCCGAGGCGGTTTTCCGGGCGTTCAACGCGACGCTCAATTCCTACGACGGCGCGCCGACGCTTGGCCCCGTGCTGCACGTGTGTGACAACGTCTCCGACGCGCTCTCCGATTTGCGGCGGCTCAACCGCGTCAGCGCGCTGGTTACGCCGTACTTCGAGACGGAGGACGCCGCGAGCGCGGAACAGATAACGAAGGACATCAAGTTGAGCGGCTGGAAGATCGGCAAGGCGTACGTAGCCTCGAAGGCGAAGTTCTCGCTTGTGTCGCCATCCGGCATTTCAAGCACGGTCTTGGAAAACGAGATCCGGCTGGGGATGCAGATAATAAGCGGGGTTTCGGGCGTGTCTCTGCATTTCCTGGGCTTCCCGGACATGCTCTCCAACCGCGCGGTTGCGACGGAGATGAGCGAGCCGATAGAGGTCGCGAGCGCGGCGGACCTGACGGCGTGGCGCGGGTTTTACGAGGAGGCGTTCGACAAGGCGATTGCCATGTGGAACCGCGAGATGAACCCGGAGATGCGCGCGGGGCTTGTGAAGCCGGTGCTCACCGGCGTGACGAAGGGACAATGGGAGCAGATGCGCACCGTGTGGCTCCCACTGTTCCAGGCGGGCGCGATCTCGGTCGAGCGGCTGCTCAAGGAACTCCCCGACACGGACATCGAGGTGGAGGTTGCGCGGATAAAGGCGCGACAGAACAATCCACAGATTTCACAGATTACACAGAATTAACATTTACCACCAAGACACAAGGACGCCAAGATAAAAATATGAAAATGACATAAATATTCCAGTGAATTCTTTGGTGCCTTTGTGGTGAAGTTCTAAAGTTCTTTGAAAATTTTGGCGGTTGATGCAAGCGGGCCTAAAAGCCGTAGTCGCCTGACTGCGTGATGTGTAATTTCTGGAACGGCGGCCCGACGCCGTACACGAAGATCAGCATGAAGAGTGTGCCGATGGCAAGCGCGATGATTGCGACGGTGTTGATGGTGAACCGAGGCTCGACTTCGTGCGGAACGAGCGGGTTGCCGTGTTGCCGCCAGTTCATTGCGATTCGCAGTTCCGAGACGAGCGAAAGCACGATTGCCGTGAAAAGCCCGATCCATCCCAGCAAGAGAGGGATGGTGTTGCCGGCATTGTTCATGGAATGTATGAAACCGATGGTAAGGTAGAACATGACGAGAGCGACGACGATGACGGCCGTGTCGCAGAACCGAATCGCGCGGTACCGCAGTTCGATGCCGCCCTTGGGTGATTCGGTATCTCGCTTCTGTTCTTCGACAGGAGTTTCACTTGGCATGTGCTTCTCCTTTCATAAAAGTTTCCGGCATTATACATTTCGCCTGGCGCGGGCGCAAATAGATTTGCGCGTCGTTTTTACCACCAAGACACCAAGACACAAAGGTAACGGATAAGAAGCGGGGAGCGGCAAAACAGTAAAATGAATTTCTTTGTGTCTTCGTGTCTTTGTGATGAAATTTGTAGTTCCCCTTGGCGAACTTGGCGGTTTATTTGTGGTGTGCTGAACATTTATGTGGCTAGGGAACCGTGCGGGGCAAGGGTTTTGAGACTTTTTGCAGGATTTTTCAAAAAAGTACTTGACGTTCGCAACTTGACAGGACACAATTTATCCAGACGAGTTAAAACAAATCACCAAGACACCAAGATAAACTTATACGAAGCGGGAAGACATTAAAATGAATTTCTTTGTGTCTTTGTGGTGAAGGGGGCCCGGCAGGGAAGGGGAAAATTTTTTTACCGGAAGACACACACAATAATGTGCGTGTGGCAGTTTGGGGCGGAGGCGGCGGACTTTGGTCCGTCCCGGAACGGGCTGAAGTCGGTTCCCGACATCGAGTCTCTGTGATCTCCGTGTCCTCTGTGGTGCAAATTTTGGGAGCATCGAATGAGCGCGAAAAGTTTTTCCGAGCGCGTAACCGTCTGCGAAATGAGCGCGCGCGAAATCATGGACTTCATCCCCCAGGCCGTGCTGGAGGCCGTGCGTGCCCGCGACCCGCACCCGTGCTTCGTCGCCTGGGAGGTGGGACGGACGGGATTCTCCACCGGAAGGCTCGGCGAGGCCGGAAGCGTGAAAAAATTCTGGAGCAGCGAGGTTGTCCGGGAACTCGCCGAGGCCGGCAACGCGCGCCCGGCCATACAGGTTGACCATTCTGCCGGCGCATCGCGGCCGCGCCGCGTGGGCGAGATTTTGCGCGGCATCGCGCGGCGCGTGGGAGAGGCTGTCCGCGCGCTCTGGATCGGATACATTGAGGACCGCGAAACCGCCCGCGCCATCCGCCGCAACGAACTGCCGTCGTGCTCCATCGAGGGCATGGTTGACGTGCGCGAGTCAGGGGAGATGGGCGTGGAGGTGGTGGGCGTTCCGGCCATGCGCGCGCTGGCGCTCGCGGGGCCGGAAGCGACGCCCGGCTTTGAGGAGGCCGGGGTGCTGGCGGTCGTTCAGGAAACTTCACAGGGCGAGGAGCAGAAAGTGTCGGACGCAATTTCACTGCGCGGCGTGCGCCGGTTCATTGAGGAAAACGGCGTCCGCGCAGACGAGTTGTACCCGGCGGAGGCGCTGGCGTCTCTGCCGGTCATCGCGGACCTTGTCCGCAACGAGGTGGGGACCGCGTTGGAGTCGCTAGACCTGGCGAAGGTTGCGGAGGGTAAGGGAAAGATGGCGGATGCAGTGCGGAAACTCCGCGAGGAGCGTGATGTCGCCGTGCGGGAGCTGGCTGAGCGTCGGGTGGTCGAGGCCGCGCGCGAGATCCGCGCGAAGGCGCTCGCGCACCCGCTGCTTTTCGGCGTGCAAAAGAGCGTCGCCGTGCTGATAGCGGGCACGCTGAACGTCGGCGCGATTTCCGGCGCGCAGGACGAAGCGGCCGCGATCGACCGCGAGGTGCGCGCCGCCGTGGAACGCGCGCGGGAGGCGGGAGTCGAGATTCCCTTCGGCGCGAAGCCCGCCCAGGCCGCGCAGGGGGGCGTTGCCGCAGGTGGCGACGTGGAGAGCGTTACGCCGGGCGCATCCGCAAAGGACTACACGAAGCCGGAGAACAACGCGCTCATCCCGTCGATGGAAGACAAATGAACCACCAAGGCACAAAGACACCAAGAAAAAATAGGTGAACAACAATTTATTTATATGCGCCCGGGAGTTTTTTTGGTGCCTTTGTGTCCCCGATAAGTCGGGGCAGGCTTTGGTGGTGAGAAAACTTTGGAAATACAGGGCGAAGGCCCTTTGCGATAGAGACGAAACGAAACTTCTGTTTGGAGCCATTTTCATGTCCAGCAATCTTAATGTGCGCTGCGAGACGCAGCGGATCGACCCGATTTCCTTTACCGCCGCGGCGAACGGGGCGGCGGGCGACGTGGTCGGCGTGGGCGACTGCATCGCGGTTCTCCAGAACACCGTTACAAGCGGCTCGCCCGTCGTGGGGATCCTGCGCGCGGCGAAGATCGTTCTGTCCAAGAAGGGCACGGATGTCGTCGTTCCGGGCAACGTCCTTTACTGGGACGCGACTGCGAAGAACCTAACGCTGACCGCGAGCGGCAACAAGAAGTGCGCCGTGGCGCTTGAGGCGGCCGGCAACGGCGTGACGAGCATCGCCGTGGATTTCAACGGCGCGATGTAACATTTCCCAAAAAGGCAAACAAAGGGGTCTGACCTCTTTATTTGCCTATTCTGGGACAACACAACACAGGAGCGAAACATGGACGCAGTTTTCAACATGACCAACATCCCGCGCCTTTACAACGGCGACGGCTCGCTGAACCGCGAGGCCGCCGCGCAGGTGCTCGGCGCGATCCAGAACTTCATGGCCCGCCCGTCGAGGCTCGCGGAGGCGTTCCGCAGGCTCCCCGTGGCGGAACTGACCACAAGCGACGATTTCCCCGCGAAGATCAAGGACGTCGCGAAGATGATCCAGTTGACGCCCGCCGAAATTGACCTCACCTACGAGCAGGTCTTCGACATCGGCGATTACACGAACTCGAACAAGTCGGGCTTCAAGGTCCGCAAAGCCGCAAGCGGCCTGGCCTTCCGCAAGGTCCTCCCCGGCGAGCGCGTTGACGTTTACAAGTTCTCCGGCGAGGACTACGAGGTCCCGTTCGACGACTACGGCGGCGCAATCGGCTTCCTCAACAGGTGGTTCGAGGACGAGGACTTCGTCACCATCGAGTCCCTCGCGAAGGAGTTCCGCGCGAAGTACTACCAGCAGAAGGCGCGCGCGTTCGTCGGCCTCGTCGAGGCCGTCCCCGCGACAACCGACGTCGCATGGCAGGGCACGTCAGGCGATTTGCAGGTTACGCGCGACATCCTCACCGTCAACGCGGTCATCGAGAAACTCATCCAACTGACCGAGAACACGGGGCTTGTGAGCGACTCGACGCAGTTTGTCATCTACGCGCCGCTGCGGCTCAAGGGCCGAATCCTGCGCGCGCTGGACACGAACTGGCACCGCGCGAAGGACGACGTCGCCAGCGAGGTTGTTTACGATGTGAAGCCGCTGTTCAGCCCCAACTTCTCCGCAGTGGACAAGTTCTACGGCGTCATCCCGAAGATGCTGCTGGACGGCGGCAACCGCAAGGACCTCGCCACGCCCGCCCAGCCCGACATCCTGGCCAACGCGCAGGTGATGGCCGGCTGGGGCCGCTACGGCGGGGCGATCGGGAAGATTGCGGTCAGCGGGGCGGACACCGTCGTCTCCGTCGTGCGCGGCGCGACGAGTTAAATGGAAACAAAGGGGTCTGACCCTCTTGTTTCCGGGTGATTTTTTGCGGAACGGGGCGGCGGCTGAAACCCCGCCCCGGCCGCGGATTTTGAGGCGCACCGAACATGGCAACCGTCGGATATATCACGGAGGACGAGGCGATAGCCCACGTCCACAAAATCGCTCTGGACAAGGGCGCGCCCTTCGACGCAGAGGATCAGGCGCTCGTGAAGAAGGCGTGCGATCACGCATTCAAGCGCATCCGCGCGATCCTCATCAAGCGCGGCGTGGCTTCCTCGGACGTGGCGCTCTGGGAGGACGGCGCGAACGCGCAACTGGCGCTGACCGCGCATTATGCGTTGAGGGACCTCTTTGTCGCGAAGGGCCGCGAAGTCCCGGCGTGGCTGGAGGCGTTCAACGTGGAGGCCGCCGTCTGCGATGACACGATCCTCGCAGCGGACGGCTCGGTCCTGGCGCAGGGCGCGAAAGGCAGCGCGCCTGCGAGGCTGCACGGAGTGGACCTCGAACAGATGATGGACGACGCTGAGTCTATGGCCCCGTAAGGCAAGGAAAGGGGTCTGATCCCTTTTTTGCCTTTTTTGGTCCGATCCATGGATTGCGGATTCATCCGTCCGTGGCGGATTGCACAGATAAGGTGGTTACAAGGCGAAAACCTGCAATAAACGATGCGCCTGAGGCACACAAATCTGTGAAATCCGCCATGGGCGCGGGTCCGCAGGCTTTGAGAACGACAGGAGAATCACATGACGATTGACTGGACGAACATCTTCAAGGACATCGGCTGCAACGTGCGGCAGGTGAATCTTTTCACAAAGACGGTCATCCCAACGGACATCGTCGCCGAATCCGTCAAAAAGGTCGCGCAGTTCACTGACGGCGACGAGCGGCTGGCGATCCTCTCTGAAATGCTCGTGCAGGACCGCGCGAATATAGACGCGGTTCAAAAAATGGCCGACAGCGTCGTGGACGTCGTGAAGTCGTACATCACCATGAAGGTCGGCCCGGTGGATTTCGGCAGCACTTACGCGACGCTTGAGGAATTTCTCGCGGAGATGGAGGCGAAGATGACGGCGGACTCGCAGACCGTTGACGCGAATGCCGTCTCTGCGACAACGCCGGTGGCGGGAAGCGGCAACTACGGCACCTGCACGTGCGGCACGGTAACGCCGAACCAGATGGCGAAGACGCAGAATTTTCGCCTTGAGTGCTATCAGGAGGCCGTCGGTGAGGAGACTGGGGCGCTGTTCCACGTTTACGCAAGCAAGGACGGGTTGCTCGAGGCGAGCGCGGAAGCGGGAGTTGAATATGACACCGGCAACGCGCCGGGCGGCGTGAAGTTCACGATTGATGCTCCCTATGTTCAGGAATTCAACGATCAGGCGGACCAATGCGCCGATTGGTTCCTATATGATTGGGTCTCTGGCGTCGTCACCTCGCCCCCGGAAAAGGGCGTGAACACCGCGGCAGACGGGAAAGTCTATGTCAGCCTGACCAAAATAAGTGACACGGTGTATGTGAAACTTTACAAGGACGCCGCGCGAACGGAACTCGTCGGCCAAGGTAGTTATCCAAATTATCAGGGCACAGTGTCCATAGACATCACTCCCGAAGAGCCTAGCGGCCTGGGCGGCAGCGTAACCGTAACCTGGAGCGTTGACGATACGGACATTTATGTCATCCCGGCCTACCCGTACCGCATCGGCGACATCTTCACATTCTCGACGACATCGGACGATGCCGGGACGTTTCAGAGTTTCTTCCGGGATTACTTGAGGCGCGCAATGCCGTCGGACGCCAGTGGGAATGAAACCATAGAGGATGCGTGGGCTGAATGATAGAACGATCCGCGGAAAATTTAATCCACAGATTTCGCATATTACACAGATGGAGGTATGAGTAACCCACGAAAAGTGTGAATGAAAAAATTAAATCTGTGAAATCTGTGTAATCTGTGGATGGTCAAAAAAAATCTTAAGCGGCGAGGGGCGAATGCACTTTGCGGAACAAATGATCATCGACGCGGTGAAGCGGGAACTGGCGGATATGACCGTGCCGCTGACCGCGGGCGGGATTTACCTGGGCAAGAAGAGCGGCGAGCGGCTTTTCGCGCTGGTGGCGGAGGGCGCGCCGTTTGAGGCGGCGCAACTGCCCGCGGCGATGGTGCAAGTAGCCGCCGACGCGATCGCGCCGGACGCGCAGACCGGCGCGGACGAGCGGCTTCGCGTGGAGATACATCTCGCCGTCGGCGCGCTCTCGCCCGCGAGCGACCGGATGGCCTTGATTTTCCTGAGAAATCTCGTCTATGAGGCCTTCGACAAGAAGCGGGAGATGGGCGGCATCGCCGACCACTACATCACCGAGGTCCGCCGCGACAGCATCTTCCCCGCCGAGTCTAACGCCCTGCGCAGCGTGGTGCATCTGGAACTGAGCCTTTACAAACCGGGATAATTTGGCCGCGAAATTTTTTAACCACCAAGACACAAAGACACCAGGGGTAAGAATATGAACTGAAAAGAGAAAGTATTTTTGTGAGTTTCTTGGTGTCTTTGTGGTGAAAAAGATTTGTGGTTTCAAGAAACGTGAGGCGTGAACATGGAAGGCGCAAAAAACTTTAAGTACGCGCTCGGCAAGGAAACTTCCTTCAAGGCGAAAGCCACGGCGGGGCTTATCCGTCTGCCGCTCATCGGCGCGCCCGGCCCACGGAGAAGCCAGGCCTACGAAAAAGTCCCGGCGGCGTGGGGCGCTCCCACGCGCCCGAAGGACGCGCTTCTCCCCTCTACGTACTCGATGGAATTCTCCTTCGAGGTTCCGGGCGCTCTGCCGTTGTTGAGCACGCTGCTGGAACTCGTGCTCGGCGCGGCCAACGGCGGCGTGTTTACCATCGCCGACGTTCTGCCGTCCTTCACGTTCTTCAAGGCGAGCGCGCTCAAGAGCGAGGCGATCTCCGGCTGCAAAGTCCGCGCCTTCCGCTTCGGCAGCGCCGACAGCGCGCAGGCGCTTCGGCTCGCATTTGACGTCGTCGGCTCCGCGCAGGAGTTCGAGTCCGCGCCGACCGCGATTCCGGCATTCGCAAGCGGCCTGGCTCCCTTGATACACAAAGGTAGCGCGCTCACCGTCGGCGGCAGCGCCTTCCACGTCAACTCCATCGCGTTGAGCGGCGCGTGGGCCTTCGACGAAGCGGACTTCAAGGCGTCCGAGACGCGCGCCTCGCTCGGCGAGGACGGGCTTATCATCGGCGGCGAGATCCTTTGCGACTGGGACGCGGCGACATTCAACAACTTCCAGGATCGTCTCGGCAGCGGCGCATCCGTTGCGCTGGCGCAGAACTGGATTAGCGGCACGAAGGGCCTTCTGGTGGAGGCGCCCGCGATAATCGTTCAGGAGATCCGCCCGCTTGACGAGCGCGGCCGCGCGAAGCAGTTGATTCGCTTCGAGTGCGCCGACACCGCGCCGGGCGCGAAGGACGCGATAAAGTTCACGCTCGACCTGACATAAATTCCACCACGGATGGCCGCAGATGAAAATGCAGGGGACGGTCTTTAGACCGTCCCATCAGGATATTGGCGTCCCTGGCGTCCCCCGCTTTGCGGGGCAGGCTTTGGCGGTTCATAATTTTTGATTTTTGGTGGGACGATGGACACGGACAGGTTGAAAAATTTCCAGGACACGAGCGACGAGGCGGCGCGAGGCGCAGCGGCTGAAAGCGCGCCGGAGAATTTCGGCGCGGCGGGCTTTGCACACGCGAACGTTGCCGGCGGGAACGCCGCTTCGGGCGGATCCCCGCTTTCCGGCGCGCCTATTGAGGAGCGGGGCGGCGCGAACGTCGTTGTGCGCGAGGTCGCGTACGAGAAACCGGCCGACGGCGCGCAGGGCGTATCCGAAATCCGGGTGAAGTTCGACCCGGTGCGCATCGTCGTCGCGTTCGACGCGTCCGGCGCGCAGAGGCGCTTCGCCTCCGAAGTCGCCCGCGCGGTCAATGAAATCAGCGCCGCCGTGGACGGTATTGTGAAGAACGCAATCGCCGGCCTTGACCGGCGCGCATCCGTGAGAGAGACGGTCTGATGGCGAACATTCATTTTCACGCCAGCGCGGCGGAGATTACGCCGTGCCCGACGGTGGTGATCCGCAAAGAGCGGTTCAGCAACCCGGACCGCACGGAGCGCGGCTGGAAAATCGCGTGGGACGTGAGCGGCACGATCCGCGCCACTTCTCAATCCGCCTTGAAAACTGCGGTGGACGCGCTCGAAGCCGCGTTCGTGAGCGGCGTCGCGTACGCGATAAAGGGGGCGGACAATTCCGCCGCGCTCGCGGAACTCCCGCAAACCAGCGCGATGGAGGGGACGAGAGTTACGAACCGGAACTTCCCGAAGGGCGAGGGGGTGGAATGGTGGCGCAAGCGCGAATGGTCGGTGAATATCGAGGCCTCCTACCTCGATGCCGGCGCGAGCAACGTCTATGACGACCAAGTGACGACGGCCTATGCGACGGACAAGATACAAGGCATTTCCGGCGGGAATGACAGGACCACGATCACGGTTTCCGGTTCTTTGAAAACGCCAACCGGCGTGTCGGCGCTCAGCAAGAAGCCTGCGGCGTCTCCGCCTTCCGGCTACTACACAAAAGACAGCAACTACTCGACGAATGTGACGGATACTTCCCTGTCTTATTCCTATGTTTACGCCCAGCGCATCGACGGCTCGTCGAGCGGGGCGGGCGTTTGGGAAGGTTCATACACCAAGACATCATCGCAGGACGCGCACAATCAGTTTACGACGAACGTGAGCGGTTCCTTCACCGGCGACTCGGCCGCGGTGCAGACGTGGATCGCGGGCATCATTTCGGGCATTACTTCATCGACGATGATACTCCAGACCTACTCGCTCTCCCAAGTGGAATACACGAAGACATGGCAGTTCAGCGCGACCTGGCTTGACACGGCGAACTCGCACAACCTGGTGGAATACACGGAGACTATAGCATACGCGGACGTCATGGCGGAGAACGTTTTTCATCGCCCGGTCGGGGGGATTCCGGTAAAGGAAGGGCCGACCGGCTACACCACGGCGACATGCACGCAGTCCGGTCACGCACGCGCGATTTCAGGCTTTCCCGCCCCGGCGCTTCCGCGTTACAGCACAACCTATTACTCGGCGAGGCCGGAAATTTCTCGTACTGGGCCTGATGAAGTGGGGAGTGTCTATAAATACTACGAGACGACGTGGCATTACTCTTTTGAGTTTACCGCAAATCCCATGAAGTTGGCTCCGCATTACGCGGGGAATCCATGATGCAGGCGCGGTTCAAAAATATCGACGTTACCGACGGCGCGGCGACATTGCGCTGGACGCCGGGGATTCAGCCGTCGAGTACGTCCGTGCGGCTTGCCCGCGCGCCGAAGGCTGGCGACGAGGGCGTGTTCATGCTCACTGACGGCTTCGGCAAGATGGCCTCTGTGACAATGGTTGTGGAATCCGTCGAGCAATCGTCCACCGTCGAGAGCGGAACGGGCTATGCCGTGGTTCTGAAGGACCTGCGCGCGTTTTGGAAGTTCGGCTCAATCACCGGACGGTATAACCAGCCTGATGCGACCGGCGCGCCGACGCAGGAAAAAAATCTGCGCGAGTTGGCGGAGATGTGCCTGGAGGCCATGCCCCGCATAAGGTCGTATTCGGCAGGCAAATTGCCCGCCGATGAATATCCGGCGGTGGAGTGGATTTGGGAGAACCCGGCGGATGCGCTGGAGGCTTTGCTCGGAGATCGCTTTTCCATCGTCTTTGGCTTCGACGGCAAGGTGGAGATTTACAAGGCGAATGACGGTTTTGATTACAAATCCACGAAGCCTTATCTTTCGAGTTCGCTGAAGACCCGCCGGGAGCAGGAATATGACGGCGTGATAGTCGTGGGCGACAGGTCGATCCGCCAGGTAACGCGGGTTCTAATGCCGATGAGCAAGGACGTTGACGGCAAATGGAAGGCGCTGAAAGACCTCTCCTACGCGCCGGACAAGAGCAAGGATGACGGCGGTTTCGGAACGTACTACGCCCGCGATCCCGGCTTTACCGATTTGCAAAACCAGTATGATAAAACCTCCGCAGATTACCCCAAAATCATCGAAGGGTTTTCTTATATTTTCCGCGTCTATGGCGGGATTCCGGCTGATGAGTTGCCGCTGCTGAGTGAAATCTGCGAGAAGGAATTCGACGAGAACGGCGTCGAGCGATACAAGGCTCCCTACCTGGTCGGGCCATTGATGAAATACGCGTTTGTCAATGGCGTGCCGGTGACGGAAGTTTTTGACGGCCCGCTTGACGGCTATCAGATTGACCATCAGCACGGATTGGTTACGTTCCAAGAAATTCAGTATCAGCCGGTACTATTGAGTGAGAGACTTGACCAGATGGCGGAACTGGTTCCGGCGCACATCTACCTGGTCTATTCTTATGAGGCGAAGGCTGAAAAGGATACCGACGTTTACCGCTACGGCGACCTGAAAGCAAAAACCCCGCTGGTCATCAAGAAAAGCGAACTGAAACTGCGCGAGAAGTGGCCGCGCACGGTCTATCCACTTGTGCAAATTCCTCCGCCGTACCAGAAGGAGTACGGTTGGACGGCCCTCAACAAGGCAGACCTCGACGAGTACGCGAAGAAGGTCTATGACTCCTACAAGGCGCAGGATGAAGATGTTTCGGGCGGGAGCATCACGCTCATCGGGTTGAGGCGCGTGATAATGGACGGGCTTTTCCGCTCGGCAACGTTCACGGTCGGCCCGCAGGGATCGACCACGGAAATCGAGTGGGGCATTGAAACGCCGAAAATCGAAATCCCCACCTACAAGGAGCGCATGCGCACGCGCGCGCTGGAGGCCATTGTGAAAGCCGGCGGTTCCGGTGCGCCGCACCTGGGCGCGCTCGGCAAGGCAATCACCGGGTTTATCGGCGGCGTGGCGCGCTCTTTCGGGGCCGTCGGGAAACAAGTCTATGAGACAATGAAGCCCGCTTTTGACTTTCAAAAGATCTCCGACCTGGTTCTAGTCCGGAACACAGCGGCGTTTGAACTCCCGGCGGGCTGCCCGTTCGCCTTTGATGCAAACAACCCCATGACGGAGGGCATCTGGAACGTGATCCCCCTGACCGTTACTGGGCCCTACATCCCCGGGATCTCCGTGTCCACCATCCCGGTCGGAAAGGTTGGCTACGGACGAATGCCCGCGTGGGGCCTGTTCTTGATCGACACGACCTCGGTTCCCAATGTCATCATCGGCTCCCCACTGAGACCAATGGCGATGTACTATGCTTGGGCCTATACCACTCCGCCCGCGTGCGCGTGGGTCGTTTATAAATATCCGGGCAGCGACATTGCGCTGGTGTACGTCGTGGGAAGTCCGGTCGGTCCCTAACATAATAATCCGAGGTGTCAGATGGACGATTTAACGAAGATGCAGCAGCAGATCATCGCGCAGAAGAACCGGAACCTGACGCTGGAGTTTCCGGTGCTTGACGTGAACGGCAGTCCGCTGAACCTGACAGGGTTCAAGGCGACCTTCACGGTGGACTATAAGGATGGCGTAAAGCAATTCGACCGCAAAAATACCGCCGCTGGCGGAAGCGACGCGGAGATAAAGTTCACGAACGTCGCGGGCGGCGTCTTGCAGGTATATCTTGTCCCGGCGAACACAGCGAACATGACACCGGGGCCAGAGTTCCTCTGGGACCTCACGCTTGAAAAAACAGATTACGGGATCGTGACCGTCGCAGGTGGGCAGTTCCTCCTCGTCGAAACCGTAACATGAAAAAGGCAAGAAAAGGGGTCTGACCCTTTTCTTGCCTTTTTGGCTGCGGAATGTCTTGGTGGTGAAAAAGCGATCTGTAGATTGTCGGAGAGAATGATGCAGGCGCAGGTGAGCAATCAGAGGGCGGGCGCGGTCGCGCGCTCTCTTCAGGCGCTTTCCGCGGGGGCGGCGAAGCGCGGAGAATCGGCGATATGCCGGAAAATCCAGGGCTTGAGCGCCTTCGCGGGCGGCCGTGCGGTCGGCGCGCTTGTGAACCCGATCCTCGGCAACGCAAGGGCCGCGCAGTATCGCACGGGGCTGCTCGTGGGATACCTTCTGAACCAAGGCGGCTTCGACGGAGTTTTCTGCATCCAGAACTGCAAGAGTGCGCCGCTGAAACTGCGCTGGTGCTTGTGGGGGAAAAACGGCGAGCGCCTCATCCCCATCCAAAACGTGACGCCGGACATTCCGCCCGGTCACGAAGGGTACATCGCTTTCTCCATGGCCGCGCCCGGTAAGGAGGGCGTCGCGGCGCTGTGGGACTCGGAGAGAATGGACGATGGCGTTGAGGACCGGTTCACCGGCTGGCAGTTGCTCACTAAGGTCGGGTTCGTCGATTTCTATGGAGTGCAGAACTTGCTCAAGGTCCGCGATCTGCGCGGGCAGGCAGGCGCAACGCGGAAGCAGTTCGCGCACAATTCGTACAACAATCCCGGTATTGACACGGGGCTGATTTTCATCAACCCGAATCATGCGTACGCGGATTTTCCGGGCGGGACGCTCACCGGCATTGTATCTCCGCAGTGCAGCGTGACGCCGGCGAACGCGCGGTTTTACGGGGATGACGGGACCGAGTTTGATCTGGTGGCGGCGGCGCCTGTTTTTCCTCTGCACGCCTACGAGGTATCACTGATTTCGGACACGCCGCCGTTCCGCGGGGCGCACGGCGAGACGCTAAGCGGGCGGTCGGGCGTGGTGGAATATGTGCTGACGGGCGACATTGAGGGCTTGTACTTTGAGGCGGACTGGCAGGTGGCGTGGGGCTACGGGCTGGCGGAGATGGCGCACGGCTTTGAAATCTGAAAAAGGCAAGAAAAGGAGTCTGACCCCTTTTCTTGCCTTTTTGAGGAGGGAACGTGTATCGCGAATATATTGTTGACCGGATTGCCGCTCTGGAGGCGGAAAAGCAGGCGGTTGGCTTAAGCGCGTTCGCGCTGATGGGGATAAACGGGCGGATTGCGCTGCTTGAGGCGAGCCTCGCGGAGTACGACGACCTTGTGGCGCGCGGCTTTACGATAGTCGGCATGACCAGCGGCGACAGGCCCACGTGGCAGGTCTCCGCGCCGTGAAGTCGGACGATCCGCAGATTACACAGATTTCACAGATTGTTTTTTTACCACTAAGACACTGAGACACAAAGAAATCAATATGCCTTTTATTCTTGGCGCCTTGGTGGTGCAAATGAATCCGCGGACTATTTAGAACGGAGTGTGACATGAAACGATTTGGAGTCTTGATTCTGGCGGCGTGGTGCGCTTTTGCGGCGGGTTGCTCCACCGCCCCCGAAGTTCAGGCCGCGCACGCAAAGCAGCAGGAGGCGCTGATAAATCTGCGCGGGAACCTGCAATTGTTCGCGGACGCGGCGCTGACGGATTTGCAGACCGCGCTCCTGGCGCAGATTGACAGGGAATTCGCGGAGCGGCGCGCGGCGCTCATCGACGCAAACAACCGCGTTGACATAACCGCCTATGACAAGGAACTGGCCGAGGCCGCCGCCGCCCGCGACAGAGACCGCGCAAAGGTCGCGGCGCAGATGGCGAAGTTCCGCGAGATCGAGCAGGACCTTGACGGCGCGATTGCCGTCGGCGCGGCGATTGACAAATATCTGAACCGCAAAACTTTTACCACCCATGACGCGGTCGCCCTGATGCAGGAGATCGCGGCGATTCTTGAGGAGAAGTAGCATGGCTTACGAGACGAGCGGTACGAAAAACCTTGACGACGCGAAATACGCGCCGCCCGTGCTGGCGCCGGAGGAGCGGGAAATCTGGATAAAGCGGATCGAAGCGGCGGTGGAGCGCGGCGCGGTTGTGCCGGCGGTGGTGGAGTTGATGAAGGCGGCGCTGCCGTTCTTCAAGGCCGCCGGGCTTTTGGTGCTGTGAATGGGCAACTGGGCCGCCGGGCAACTAGTCATCTGGATGACCAGATGTCCAGATGACCAGATGTCCGGAATTGAAACCACTTCCTTATCTCCTTTTTTACGGGTCGGCGGGCGCGGAGAGCAAACGCCGGCCCGGATTGAAATCACGAGGTGACGCATGGACCTTTTTCTTAGAAACATTGCGGGTTTTCTGGGCAAGACCAAGCCCAAGATCGTCGCCGTGGGCGCTGGGCTGATGCTGCTTCTGCAGCAGTTGGGCGCGTCCGAGACGGTCGTGATAATCGCCGGGGTGCTTGACGGCATCGCGCTGGTCGCGCACACGGTCACGGACATCGCGCACGAACTCGCGGTCGGCGCGGGAACGGGGGTCAGACCCTTCCCGTCCCTTCGCTCCTCCTCAGCGTCTGACCCCCTCGGCGACGCGGAGGCTGAACGGTGACGCCGCTTGAACTTGAGGACGAAATCCGCGAGATCCGCCGCGACATCGGGGAGATCCGCAAGGACCTCGCCGGCATCCGCGAGTGCGTCACCACGCACGCCGAGAGGTTCAAGCACCCGTGCGAGCGGCATGAGCAGACGGTTGAGCGCGTCCGCGCGCTGGAGGCCAAGCGCAGTGGTGCGCTTGAGATAGTGCGGCTGTGGCTGCCGGCGGCGGTCACGGTCGTGGGCTGGTTCGTCCTCTTCATCCTCTCGCACATTAAATAAATCCACAGATTTCACAGATTACACAGATGAGTAAATGAAAAAATAAAAATCCAGAAGCGTCATATAAAGGGCCGCCCCCTTTGTATGACGTTTTTATTTGGGCGAAAGGAGACGCGCGGCCGCATCCTTGACACACCGCGCACACCCCCTATAATAGGCCGACCCCTTTGTTTGGACATCTGGACATCTGGACATCTGGACATCTGGACATCTGGATATCTGGACATCTGGATATCTGGACATCTGGACATCTGGATATCTGGATATCTGGATATCTGGACATCTGGACATCTGGACATCTGGACATCTGGACATCTGGACATCTGGATTGAAAAACTAAACGGCCTAAAGCCTTCCCCATATCTATAAAATCTGTGAAATCTGTGGTTTCTTTTCGGAAATGGGGCGTGAATCGTGGCGATTACAATACGCGAAGCGACGAAGATGGACCTCGACGCCATAACCGCGCTGTGGCGGCAATTGATGGATTTCCACGCTGCGCTGGATCCGGCGTTCACGCTGAATAAGAGCGCGGAGAAGGACTTCCGCAAGTTCGCCGCCCGCTGCATCAAGGACCGGAACATCCTCACCATTCTCGCCGAGGATGACGGCAGGCCGGTGGGCTACTGCTGCGCGATGCTTGAGCCGTCCGCGCGGATGTTCGTGCCGAGGACGTATGGCACCATCGCGGACCTTGTCGTTGACGGCGGCAGCCGCAGGCGCGGCATAGGGCGGATGCTTGTCGATGGGGCGCGGACGTGGCTTGCCGCGCGGGGTGCTCGGAAACTCCACGTGCGAGCGGCCTGCGCCAATGAGGGCGCGATGACGTTCTGGCGGGCGATGGGGATGCGCGAATTCATTATCACGATGGGGCAGGATTTAGCGCCCGCCGTTGGCGAGGGGGGCGCATGAAAAGTTTTTTCCCGGATTGCCATACGCACACGCGACAGTCGAAGGACTCCAACGCGACCATGCGCCAGTACTGCGAACGCGCGATTGCGCTTGGCGTGGACTACCTTGCCTTCACGGACCACATAGACCTTGACCCGCTTGATGTCTCTTACGGCTACTACGATTTCGACCGCGCGCTCAATGAGTTTGAGGATGCGCGCGCGGAATTCGGCGACCGCATAGAACTCGCCTTCGGCGCGGAAGTGTCGTGCCAGAAGAGCCTCTTCGAAGACGCGCGCAAGGCCATCGAAGGCCGCCCGTACGACCTCGTCATCGGCAGCGTCCACATTCTCGACGGCATGGGCGGCGACATCTCCTCGCGCGAGGGTACACCGGCAATTTTTGAGCGGCACGGCGCGCACGCGATTTTCGAGAAGTATCTCGACGAGGTGGAGTTCTCGATAGACTGCGCGCTTTTCGACGTGATCGGGCACATCGGCATCCTGCGCCGTCACGGAATGAAGTACCTGGCGGACTTCGACATGGAGCCCTTCGAGGAGCAGGTGGGGCGCACCGCGCGGAAAATCGTGGCGGCGGGCATAGCGCTGGAGGTGAACGCGTCGGGGATTTGGCAGGGGCCGCAGGAGACGTACCCGTCGATGGATTTCGTCAGGCGGTTCATGGAGTACGGCGGCACGAGGATAACGGTCGGCTCGGATGCGCACGGGCTGGCGAACGTGGGGCGTTGCGTGCCGGAGGTCTTGGAAATGCTGCGGCAGACGGGCGTGAAGGAAATCACGGTGTTCCGCGCCCGCAAACCCCGCAAGGAAAAAATCTGATTTTAGCCACAGCACGTTTTTAACCACCGAGACACCAAGGCGCCAAGAAGTTAAAATGCTAAAAGGCAAATATAATTCTCTTCGTGTCTTTGTGTCCCCGATAAGTCGGGGCAGGCTTTGGTGGTGAGGACTTTAGCATAGGAAAAGCATGAATCCTTTTATTGCTGACATTGTTCGTTTGCTTGGCCCGGTTACGGGTATGAGCAACGGCGACATCCTTGCGAGCATCGAATCTCCGCCCGCGAGTGACATGGGCGATTTCGCCTTCCCGTGCTTTCCGCTGGCGAAGGCGCGAAAGGCCCCGCCCGTGAAAATAGCCGCGCAGATCGCCGCGGCGCTCAAGCCGACGCCGCTCATCGCGCGCATCGCCGCGAACGGCCCCTACGTCAACTTCTTCGTCAGCCGCACCGACTGGGTCCGCGAGGTCTTCTCGCAAATCTTCCGCGAGAAGGACCGCTACGGCTCCTCGGGCGAAGGCGCGGGCAAGACCGTCGTCGTCGAATATTCCTCGCCGAATGTCGCCAAGGAATTCCGCGTCTTTCACCTCCGCACTACCGTGCTCGGCCAGGCGCTGCTCAACCTCCACCGCGCGCTCGGCTACAAGTGCATCGCGATAAATCACCTCGGCGACTGGGGCACGCAGTTCGGCATCGTGCTGGCCGCGTTCGAGGAAAAAGGCGACGAGAGCAAACTTTCCGAGCAGCCGGTAAAATATCTCACCAGCCTCTACGTGGAATACAACCAACGCATGGAGGCCGACGAGGCGCTCCGCGAGCGAGCGCGCGAGTGGCTCAAGAAACTCGAAGGCGGCGACGCCGAGGCGCGGCGCCTCTGGAAGCTCTTCGTGGACCTGAGCATCCGGGACTTCAAGCGCATCTACGAGCGGCTCGGAATCGAGTTCGATTACTACCGCGGCGAAAGTTTCTACTTCGAGGAAGCGCAGGAAGTCATACGCGAGGCGCGCGAGAAGGGCGTTGCCGAAATGAGCGAAGGCGCGCTTGTCATCCGCGTCGGCGCGGAGGGCGACCCGCCCATGATAATCCTCAAGAGCGACGGCGCGACCACTTACGCCGCGCGCGACCTCGCCGCGGCAATCCACCGCCACGAGGAATTCCGCTTCGAGAAAATGCTTTACGTAGTCGGCTCCGAGCAGTCGCTCCACTTCCGGCAAGTTTTCGAGGCGCTGGAAAAACTCGGTCACAGGTGGGCGCGGCAGTGCGTCCACGTGCCGTACGGCATCTACCTTGAACTGCAGGAGGTGGACGGCGAGACGCGCCGCGCCAAGGCCGGCACGCGCGGGGGCTTCAAAGTGCTGCTCGAGGAAGTGCTCGACGAGGCCCGCGACCGCGCGGGAAAAATCATCGACGAGAATTATGAAAAAGGTTTCTTTGAGAACAGGCATGAAATCGCGGACGCAATCGGCATCGGCGCGATAATCTTCAACGACCTCAAGACCGGGCGCATCAAGGACGTCGTGTTCGACTGGGACGCGATGCTGTCGTTCAAGGGCGAGACCGGCCCGTACCTGCAATATACGCACGCGCGGATTTGCAGCATCCTGCGCAAGTGGGCGCGCGAGGTTGAGGGCGACGTGAACTTCGCGCTGCTCTCCGACGCGGAGGAGTTCGAGATTGCGAAAATTCTCGCGCGCTACCCGGAGGTTTTCAGGAGGGCGGCGGAGGCCTGCGAGCCGTCGATACTGGCGGCGTATCTGCTGGAGATCGCGGGGGCGTTCAACAAATATTACACGGACCTGAACCGTCACAAGGTCGCCGACGCGAATGTGCCGGAGTTGAGCGCCGCGCGGATTCTGATGACGGACTGCATCCGCCGCGTGCTCGCGAGCGGCCTCACGGTCCTCGGCGTCGCGCCCATCGAAAAAATGTGAATCGATTTCATCCACAGATTTTACAGATTACACGGATGACTGAATTAAAAACGAAAACGGAAAATGAACAACAAATGTAGAAAAAGGGGGTCTGACCCCTTTTTTCCACACTTTGTGCCTTTGTGGTGAGAAACCTGCGGAGTCGGCGGTTCATTTATAGGGCAGCATGACGGCGAATTTCAAACATCACCCCGTCCACGGCTACACCGCCCGGCGCATCGGCGCGGACGCGCGGTTCCTCAACAACCGCGTGGACGAGGAGACCGCGACTTTCCGCGACGTGGTGATCGCGCTCAACCGCGACGCCATCACGAAAAGGCTGGACGCGCACCTCGCCGCGCGGTTCTCCAACCTCTCGCGCAACTACTTCCAGAACCTCATCGCGGACGGCGAAGTCCTCGTCAACGGCAAGCCCTCGAAATCCAACTACCGCCTTAAATCCGGCGACGTCATCACGCTGAAGGTCCCGGAACTACCCGAGCGCATCCTCGCCAGCGAGCCAATCCCGCTGGACATCATTTACGAGGACGCGCAACTTATCGTCATCAACAAGCAGCCGGGAATCATCTGCCACCCCGGGCGCAGCAACCTCAGCGGGACGCTCGCCAACGGGCTGGTCTATCACATGCTCAAAGGCGCGGAAAACACGATGGACCTCAATCCGGGCATCGTGCATCGGCTCGACAAGAACACTACCGGCGTCATGGTCGCGGCGAAGGAGCCGTACGCGCACCTTCACCTCTCGCGCCAGTTCGCTGGAAGGAACACGCGCAAGGAGTACCTTGCGCTTGTGCGCGGCGCGCCCGCCGAAGACCGCGGCACCATCAGCCTTTCCATCGGCTTCCACCCGACCGAACGCGAACTCATGACGTGTCGCGAGGACGGCATTGACATGAAGCCAGCCGAGACGGAGTACGAAGTGAAGGAGCGGTTTCGGGGATTCACTCTGCTCGTCGCGCGGCTCCTCACCGGGCGCACGCACCAGATACGCGCGCATCTTCAGGCCGTCGGCCTTCCCATCGTGGGCGATCCCGGCTACGGTGGCTGGCTTGACGGCAAGCCGCACGACTGCGCCGCCGATCCGCCCGAAGTGTCCGCCTTCCCGCGCCAGGCGCTGCACGCATGGCGGCTGGGCATCACGCATCCCGCCACGAAGAAGCCCATCGAGTTCACTGCGCCGCTCCCCGCGGACTACGAGCGAATGCTCGACTCTCTCAGGCCCCGCTGAAACCCCGCCGCGCAAGGCCAAAAAAGGCAGGAAAAGGGGCCTGCCCCTTTTGTTTGGCATTTTATCCGGCGGCCTCCTTTGCAGGTTACGGCTCGACGGGATGGACAGCGACTTGAATTTTTTCGCCGCGTACGGCGACTTCGAGATAGTGGAACTGCGGGTGGTGGCCGCCTGACAGACCAGCCCCCCCGCCGCCGGTGATGTAAATGGGGACGCCTTGCCAGTTGAATTCGAAGCGGGTGTGAATATGGCCGCAGAAGACCTGGGTGGCGCGGTATTCCTTGAGTATGCGCATGAGATGCTCGCTGTCGGTCTGGCTCATCGAGTAGCCGGAGTATTTCATATTTGTGTCCACAGGGGGCATGTGCATAAAGACGATAAGGGCGTCGTATTTGTCGCGCTTGTCCTTGAGGAGTTTTTCGAGCCAGGGGAATTGTCCGGGCAGGTGTCCGGAAGCGTTGTCGAGGCAGACGAACAGGGTCTTGCCGACGGAGAAGGAGTAGCGGGTGTCGCCGAGGTATTTTTCATAGAGTTGCGCGGGATTGGACTCCGTGGAATCTTCGGATTCATCGTGGTTGCCGGGGACAAAGATGAAGGGAGTCTCGCGGACGTTGCGGAGCAAGGCGCGGCAGAAGGCGGTGTAGCGTTCATCGGTGGCGCCGGACACCATGTCGCCGACGCACATGAGAAAGTCGTACTTGCCGTCTTTCTCTACGGCTTGGACGATCTTTTCCATTATTTCGGGGCCGTCTTTGATGTCGCCGAAGACGGCGAAGCGCGTCTCGGCCGCGTCGGGTCGGGCGGCTATGCCCTTGTATGCGTTGCGGACTTTGGCGAAGTCGGGGCGCGCGGGGGTGTCGTTTCGTCCACCCTTAGGGCATCCGGCGGCGAGGCCAAGCAATACCGCGAGCGCGGCGAGGGTAACAAGGCCGATTGTTTTTTTCATTTGTTGTCTCCCGCCTTTTGGGGCAGCGTTTCGCGGCGCGGCACGGGTCGCGGAAATATTTTATTGCGCGGCGCGGAATTGTGCAACCAATACGAGGTGCGCTTAAGCCATTTTGAAACAAAATGGTCAGCCCCCTTTATCACACCATTTTCGTTTTTGGTGTCCCCGCTGCGCGGGGCAGGCTTTGGCGGTGGGAAAAACGCAACCGTAAAATACCGCATAAGTTTTACGGGCGCGGGTGAGACTGAAATCCACAACATCATGTTGCGAGTAAGATTGCGCGATTTGAGGGGCCGGACAAAAACGCGTGCTTCGCGAAAATGTACCGCAAAATATCGCATGGTGGCCCGGCAGCCGGATGTGAGGCGTCGCGGACCGCACGGAAACCAGCCGCTTCCAAACCGGGGACGGCCCGTGGATTTTCAGTTGAAGGCGGCGCGCCGCCTGCTATAATCAGCCCGCCGGACTTCCTTTTTCATGGAGAAAAACGTGGGAGAGATTGAACCGCGCCTCTTCAAGGGCACACGCGACTTCCTGCCCGACATGATGAGCCGCAAGCAGTACATGACGGACAAACTCCGCGTCATCTTCGAACGATACGGCTTCGAACCCGTCGAAACCCCGGCGATGGAATTCTACGACATCCTCGTCGGCAAATACGGCGGCGAAAGCGAAAAACTCATCTACCCGCTCGCGTACCGGGACGGCAAGACGCTTGCGCTGCGCTACGACCTTACGGTGCCGCTGGCGCGGCTGGTGGCGATGCACCCGGAACTGCCTCTCCCGTTCAAGCGCTACCAGATGCAGCCGGTATGGCGCGCGGACAACCCGCAGTTGCGCCAGGGCCGCTTCCGCGAATTCGTCCAGTGCGACGTGGACACCGTCGGCGCCGCCTCGGTGCTGGCGGACGCGGAAATCATGGGAATGATAGACACCTGCCTGATGGAATTAGGGATTCGCCGTTTCTTGTTGAAAGTCAGTCATCGACAAATACTCCCGGCGCTAGTTGACCTTCTTCTGGCGGATGCAACACCATCTAGAGTGGCCGAGTTAATCCGAATAATGGACAAGCACGACAAGGTTGGCACTGAGGGCGTTCGAAGGGAACTCGGCACTGCTGGTCTAATAGAAAAGGCCATCGACTTCATGATAGAGATCATAAACATCAAGGGCACCAGCGCTGAGAGATTTGAGGCAATTACCAAACTCATCGACCAGTATGCGCAAAAACACGGACGCACTGCCAGGCTCGCGCAGATCTTGGCAAGGCTTAACGAAGCTATAGATCAGTTGCGCATCATTTACGATGCACTGAGGAATCAAGGGATTGATGAGTCCCACTACGAGTTCTATCCGGCGCTCGCGCGCGACCTGGCCTATTACACCGGGCCGATTTTCGAGGCGGTGCTGCCCGACCAGCCGCACATCGGCAGCCTCTGCGGCGGCGGGCGCTACGACAAACTCATCGGACGCTACGCCGGGCGCGAGGTTCCGGCGACCGGCACGACAATCGGGCTGGACCGCATCATCGCGGCGATGGAGCAACTGGACCTTCTGCCGGCAAGCGGCACAAAGGTTGACGCGCTGGTGTGCCTGTTTGACGAGGCGAGCGCCGGTGCGACGCAGCGGGCCGCGGCGGCGCTCAGAAAGGCCGGGCTGAACGTGGACACGTACTTTGAGCCGGAGAAACTGAAAAAACAGTTCTCTTACGCCGACAAGCGCGGCATTCCGGCCGTCGTCGTCATCGGCCCTGACGAGTACGAGGCAAACAAGGCGACCGTCAAGAACATGAAGACCGGCGAGCAGAAGTTAGTCGCGTTCGACGATATGGCGCAGACCGTCCGACAACTCACGCGGCAGTAGTTCCGCACACCAGGCCGAAAAAAAGCGGAAGCAAAGGGCTTTATTGCCTCTTGCTTCCGTTTTTTATTTGCTGGTCTGCTGCTCAGCCTTTTCGGTGGTCTTCGCCTTGCCGGGGACCGGTGTCTTGGCGTGGGCCGGCGTCTTGTCGGTCTTGCCGTTTTTGCCGGCCTTGGCTAACTTCAGGAGGTCGCTCAGGGAAAGCGGGTCGGGCAGCGCCTTAACGTCGGGGAACAAGTCCGTCGAGCACATCGGGAAGGCCGGGAGGATGCATATCGGCTTGTTGTCGTCGAACAGCCGTATCTTGCGGCATGCGTGGACCGCCGGGCCGATTTCCGATTCGTCGGAGAGCCGCATCAGGACGGCGTCGCAGGCGGGAGCCCTGTTTGGGGCGTCTTCGATAGTGCAGTGATCAACTAGCACGGAGCACCTGCGGAAGAGCATTTCAAGAAGTATTGTGCCCGTTTCGCGCGCGTGCGCGATGGTGATTTTTTTCCATCGGATGCCGCTGGCCCATTCGGGGAGCTTCGCGTGCTTCCCATGGTCGTCGCCGATTTGCGCGCTCGTCTTGTCGAGTTGCGAAAGCGCCCGGTCGAGCGCGGCGGCGAGCGACCTGTAGTTAATCTTGAGCGCGTCCGCCGCGGTCTCCACGTGCGCGGAGATGCAATCGTCTCCGCCGTCGCCGGGGTCCCAGATGCGGTCGAGCGCGTCCGCGACTTCCACCGCAGCAATAAGGGCTGGGTTGTAGCGCGCCCTTTCAACAATGTCCTTGTACGGCGTATGGTGAAGCCTGACGACTTCCACGAATTCCGGCGGCACGCCCCACGTCTGCATCACTTCTGCCGCGAAGGCGGCGTGATCCGTGCCCAGCAAGGAGCGCTCCAGCATGAGAGCGGACTTATGTTCCTCCTGCGATTTATTGAACACCTGGCGGTATTGCAGCGGGAAACGGTTATTGAGCAGCACCTTGCCGAAGTCGTGGAGCATCCCCGCCGCTATCGCTTCGTCCGGGGAGCAGATTCGCGCATCAAAGGCTATGTTTCGCGCCATGATGGCCGTGCCCAAGAGATGCCGCTGGAGGATGCGGCTTGAGAACGCGTAGAAGGATGTTAGTACTGCGGCGCCGAGCGCGAGGTTACGCAGGCGGCCGGGCTCGATGTCGGTAAGGGGCCGCTCCTCCTGTTCCTTGTCGTCGTTCATGCCGGAGAGTCCCGCGAGGATGGATACGGTCTCGGCAAGGCAGGTGTTTGTGTCGAACAGTTTCGCCCAGTCGTGAACGGAGCAGTCCTGCCTGACGACGAGCGCAAGGATGTCCTTGATTCGCCCGGGCATTATGGCGGGGTTGCCCATCTCCCTGGCTGCGCTTACGATCTCGCTCTCCGGGACGCTTTTCCCGCCATTCCCGGAGACGAGAAAGTCGGCGCTCTGGTCTTTGCGCTTCTCCAGCAGCCGCTCCATGCGCTGGCATATCTCGCTGATGCCGATTGACCCCTTGATGACGTAGTCACCGGCGCCCGCGGCGAGGGAAGAGTAGACGGCCTCCTTGTTGTTGACGGCGGTGAGCATGAGCACGGGGATGTCTCTTGTGGCGTCGATTTTCTTGAGTCGCCTGAGCGCTTCGTGTCCGTCAACGACGGGCATCATGACGTCAAGCAGTATTATGTCCGGACGGCGCGCCACGGCCTGTGCGACCGCCTCTTGTCCGTCGGCGGCCTCGATTACCGTGTAGCCGCGGCGCTCAAGGTAAACCCTGATCGTCAGGCGTATCTGGTAGTCGTCGTCAACGAGAAGTACGGTGGCATTCTCTACGGTCATTGTGCTTCTCCGGTTTCTTTCGGCCCGGTGGTTGTTTTTTGAAACGTAAAATTATCGGCAATCCCCCCCCCCGCGGTACATGAGCGGGAAAACATTTCCGTTTCGCTCCGGCGCACGTCATCGCTGTTCTCCCCTGCCATCAGCGTCGGCATCTTCGGGCGCGGAGGATTCGCGCACCTCAATCAGGCATTCGATGCGGCTCACCACTTCCTGTATTTTCATCGATCCCTTGATTATGTAGTCGGAGACGCCGCCGAGGAGGCCCCTGATAATCTGCTTCTGCTCGTTTACGACCGTCAGCATGAGGACCGGGATGTCCGCGGTGGCCTGGTTGCCGCGCAGCCGCTTTGCGGCGTCGATGCCGTTGAGCACGGGCATCATTAAGTCCATCACGATGGCGTCGGGCCGTTCGGCGTTCGCCAGAGCCACGGCCTCCACGCCGTCCGCGGCCTCGATTGTCTCGTAACCCTTCCGCCCGAGTCCAAGGCATATCGTTTTTCTGTGGGCGGCATTGTCGTCAGCAACAAGAATTTTTTTGCGGTTTTCTCTCACAATATCTCTCGCCTTTTTGCCGGAAGGAACATTTTGCCTTCCGGGGATAAAGGAATGACGTATTTGGCCCGAACGGCGGGCCGGTCCTGTTGGCGCTGCTTGCGGGGATGAACGGATTTGAAGACGCGTTGCGGCGAATCAGGCATCAACTATTCGGCGGAAATTGCTCAGAGATCCGTGTGCGAATCGCGGCCTCCTTCGACCCTGACGGCCCCGACCTGTGGGATCATCGCCTCGAACTGATCCAGGCGGCACGGCAGCGCCAGGCACCTTATGCCCGCGTCAGGCGGCAGGAACAAAGCGTTGACGTCGCTGTTGACCAGCGCGAGCACGCTGCACTCCGGCGGCCTGCACCGTGATTCCTGCACCGCTTCCCACATCGTGCGCAGCACCGATTCGGTGCGCGCGCGCAGTATGAGCAGGTCCTGCTCGTCGGACGGCTGCCTTCTGATCTCCGTGGTCTTGATGTACTTTACCCTCGCGCCGCAATGGACGAGGAAGAACTCGACGGGGCTGAGCGGCGTGGGCTTATTGTCAACGATGGTGACGTGCACGCCCCGGTGCGTTCCTTCGGTCTGGGCTTCGGCCAGTTTTTTGATCATGGCCGGCTTGGAATGCAGCATCATGTTGGTGCGGAGGTGCCGGTAGTGCGCGCATGCTTCCGTGTAGAGTGAGTCAACCGAGACGTCGCTGATGCCGAGGGCGTCCACCATCTCGTGTTCCGGCTCGGCCAGCCTTTCTTCGCCGGCGAAGCCAAAACGGCACGCCTGCGCGATCATGTCGCCCAGCATGATGCACACTATCGAGGCGCTCTGCGCGCTGGCCCTTCGTTTTATTGTTTCCCACGGCTGGTGGTGCAGAGAGGGCGGCAGCGAGATTTCCGGCGGCATCATCCACTTGTTCAACATAAGCGCGGCGACCTCGCAGTGGCTCATGCCGAGCATGTGCTTCTCAACGTCTTCCAGCGCCAGGCCGGTGTCGGCGGCGTACCGGATGACCTGGTCGTATTCCTTGCCGCAGAACTGGAAGAGCATGGATTTGCCCACATCGTGCAGAAGCCCGCCGAGGAACACCTTCTCAGGCTCGGCCCTTGTCGTCCTCATGGCGAGCAGCCGCGCGATGACCGCGGTGCCGAAGGAGTGCTCCGAAAGGAGAATCTGCTGCCGGCCGAATTCACCGTTCTCGTCCTTGAACGCTTCTATCACCGCCAGTCCCATCACCAGTTCACGGATGGTTTTCATGCCGATGATCGCCACTGCGCGATCGAGCGTCGAAATCCTCTGGCCCGCGCCGTAGATGGCGGCGTTGGAGAGCCTGAGGACCTGCGCGGCGATGGCGGAGTCGCGCTCGATGACGGTTACGACTTCCCTGACGTCAACGTTCGGGTTGCTGCTGAGCGCCAGCAGTTCCTTGACGGCGAACGGCAGCGCCTTTAGTTCGCTCACGTTGGATATTTTCCTCGCCAGGCTCGCGCGCGTCATGAGTCTCGGCGGCCCGGCCGGCTCGTGGGCCTGTGGTTGGAGCAGGGAGTCGGTCTTTTCCCGCTTCAAGGCGTCAGGGAAGGCCTTTTTTATGATTGTCGTCGTTTTGTGGTCGGGGTCGCAGGATTGGATCTCCCCCGCGTCGCGGGACTCCTTTATCAGGCGCATAGCCCGTTCCACGAGTTCCTTGTTGCTGATGGCGCCTTTTATGACGTAGTCGGAAGCGCCGGCCTGAAGCCCGGCCAGCACGGTTTGCCTGTCTCCGACCGCCGTGTACATGAGTATCGGAATTGAGCTGGTCTGGGGCATGTTGCGCAGCCGCTGGCACACCTCTATGCCGCTGAGGGTGGGCAATCTCAAATCGAGAAGGATAAGGGTCGGCGGTTCGGCCCGCGCGGCCGAGAGCGCATCAACGCCGTCTCCCACGGTAACGGTTTCGCACAGCCCCGTCCGCTTGAAGATCGCCGCGAGCAACTGCGCCAGCCCATCATTGTCCTCGACTATGAGGATGCGGTTCTTCTTGTCCCCCATGAAGTCTCTCCGATACCGACAGATAGAGCCTCTCCCGATGCCAATCTACCGCCAACTACCCTGGCAAATCCTTTTTCGGCATTCCCCTACGGGAAATTTATGAATATCGGTCGGTTGCCGCCCCCCCCCGCCCAGCAAAAAGGGCCGCCCCGAATGACGGCCCTTTGATGTTGCTGGTTGCCGGATGTTCGCGTAGTCCACAAGGCCGCGGTTCCGGCGGTTACCTCCTTCTGCGTACAATCGCGCCCAACCCGAGCAGCGCTGGAACAATCATCGCCAGCGTCGCAGGCTCCGGTATGACCGGCCCGCCGATACCGCCAACCCCGCCCGGGAAAACGGTAACCGACCCATTCAACACGGTGCCGTTGTTGGTGAAAGTGCCGCAGTACAGGTGGAAATTATTCAGGTCCAGTGTGCTGCCGCTGTTGATCAGCAGCGTGTGGACATAGAGCGCCTCGGCATAGGTCGAAGGCAGAGTGCCGCTGTAATTTACAAAATCGTTGACAAGTTTCACCGTAGCGGTTCCCGCTCCGCCGATGGTCAGCGCCTTGAGGTGGAAGTTGCTCGTGAAGCCGTCAAGGACCGCGCCGAGGTCCTGGCCCGCCACCTCAAAGAAGTTGACCGAGGAGTTACCGGTGCCGTTGAACAGGAACGTTGTCTCCGACAGACCCGCCACGTCGGTTGCGACCTTCACCTCGTCCTTGAATTTCGTGTCGTTCGCGAAACGAAGCGTCGTGCCGCTGACGGCCGAATACTTCGCGCCGACCTGGAGATCGACAGTCCCCGATATGTTGACGGTCGCGGAACTGTTGGTGAGATTGAATGTGCCAAGCGCGCCGACTGTGAGGTTCTTCGTGCTGAACGTGCCGCCTTCAAGTTTGAGCAGGCCGGTGCCGTCCTTGCCGACGAGCGTGTCGGTGACGTTGACGGTTCCAGTGCCGCCCAACTGATAGGTCCCGTTGGAGCCGGAGAAATAGCCCATGCCCAGCGTGTTGAGCGTGAGCGTGCCGCCGGATTGCGTGCACACGCCGGTGCCGGAGAAGCCGACGTAGATTTTGTCAACCGTCGCGCTTTGCGAAATCTGCGCGGTGCCGCCGTCGATGCGCGCGTCAAGCAGCGTATCGGGCAGGTAGTTGTGCGACCAATTGGCCGCGGTGTGGAAGGAACCGGTGCCGCCGTTCCAGTACGTCACCGGCTGGTCGAGCGCAGAGACCGCGCGCAACTGGTAGCCGCCGCCGCGATAGGTGGGAAGCACCGCGGGTCCGCCATCGTCCGTCACGTCGAAGTACAGCAGTTGCTGCGACCCTTCCCCGTCGTCCGAATCCGTAATCCAGACCCCCGTGATGGCGCTTCCGTCCATCTTGTAGCCCCAGCATGTAATCGCATGGCTGCTCGGACCGTACACCCACAGCGACATGCCGTAGCCCTTGTCGGTGTAGTCCTTAATGGAACTCATCACCACACTGTACTGCTGGCCGGTGTACGCGTGGTAGAAGTCGCTCCAAGTATAGGGCGGCGTGTAAAAGCCGCCGCCCGGCCCCTCCACCATATCGAAATGCGTGCCGTCAAACCACCACTGCCATCCCCAGTACGCCCAGCCCCCGTAATCAGCCCAATGATCCAGATAATAGTTCCAAATCTCCGGGGCGGTGTCCAGGCTCGAATTCGGCGTCCACCCCAGCCACGCCAAGGTGTTCGCATCCGTCGCCGCCCAGCACATGTAGTCATCGTCCTGGTTGGCGCCTGTCTTGTTCACGTCGTTCCACGTGCCGCCGTACTTCTGGAAGTTGTAATAATCCGCCACAGTGGCTGAGGCCCCGACCGCGGATATTGCCAATATACCAGCCATCACCGCCGACAACATAATAAACTTTCTCATAGGCCACCTCCCCCAACATAAACGGAAAATGAAAAATGAAAAGGTACGCGCAAGAAAAAAACCGGGGCGCTTCAGATTCGCACCCCGGTCTTTCCAGCCGTCATGAGAGACCTTGCAATGCCGCCAAGAAGGCTTGTGAGATGTTTGTATGGCAGGAATGGCAGCGCGCGGCGATGACCGAGCGCTTCCTGTTTGCGGGCAGATAAGACCGCTACCGGCCAGGTGTAACCCGTGCATTACCAACTCCCTACATCTCCCCCGTGGCGGAAATGTCCGCCGGACCGGGTCACTCCGCATTTTACTTCCCTGCTTCCCTGCTAATATTATCCCGCTACGGATGCTTCGTCAAGCGATTTTTTTTGAAATACAGCCGCTTTTTTGCATAACCGCGCCAAGAGGTGAAGAAATCTCATCTTATGGCCGCTGTTCGAGAAGTCTGAGTATTGCGGAATCCGGCTTGAGCGCGCCGAGCCGCTCAGCCGCCTTCGGCGCTTCCGCCCCCAGCGGCTCCAACGCGAGATAAATCTCGTAGTAGTGCGCCGCCTTCTGTTCGCTTCGTCCTTCGAAGGCGGCGTTGTCATACAGATTTGCCAGGTAGAAATATGCCAGCCCGCCGTGCTCGCCGCCCCCGTCAAGCCGCGCCGCCTCGAGCAGTTCCTCCTCCGCCTTCTTGTAGAACTTGTCCACCGCCAGGAAGAAATATCCGCGGAACAATCGCGCCACGAAGTTGTCCCCGTCAATCCGCTTCGCGTCGTCGAAATCTTCCCTGGCGCGATTCCGATACTGCTCGTCCGGAGCGCTCTGGAACATATCGTAGAGCGCAAGCGCCCGCGCGCTGTAAAAGCCGGCGATCACCAGCCCGCTTTCCTTCGCCCGCGCCATCGCCTTATCGTACAGGGCCGAGGCGTATTCCAGCCGTTCCTTCGCGTTCTTCGGGAAGCCGCACCGCAGCATCCTTTCTCCGAGGTCCCGCTGTTTCTCCGCCCTGTCAAACAAGTCGAAGCACGGCTTTGTGCCCGTCATTTTTGCAACCGCCGCGTCAAGTGGAACGAACGGCTTCGCCGCCAGCACAACCTCCGGATACTTTGCCGTGAGGATGTCCTCCATTCTCCGCTTTCTGTCGCTCGGCCCGGGGTGCGTGTGCCGCCATGACCGCATTTCCGCCACCGGCGGGCTTTGCAGCGAATCGAGCATTCCTTCCACGTCCACGACCGCGCGCGGATCGTACTTGTTTGTCCGCGCCACGTACTGCATTGCTATCGCGTCGGCCTCCGCCTCGTCCTCCCCGGAAAACCTAAACTCCCGCAGGTTCCTCGCGAGCACCGTCCCGTCAGGCAGGCTCAACGGGCCCGGACACTGCTCCGCAACCGCCTCGGCGGGCGCGGGCTTTTCCAAACCCACGTTCAAAGTCAGCAGGGCGCTCGCGTTCTTGTCGAAATGGCCCATCGTAACGTGCGCCATCTGGTGCGCCAGCACGGCGGCGAGTTCGTCTTCGTTGTCCAGTATCGCAAGAAGTCCCCTCGTCACGTAAATGTATCCGCCCGGCGTGGCGAAGGCGTTCACCGTTTTTGCGTTGAGCACCCTGAACGAGAACGGGAAATTGCGCGGGTGGTTTTCGGGAATCGTGATTACAAGTTTTGCGCCGACGCCCTCGACGTACTTTTGCAGGTTCGCGTCGGGGAAAAGCCCTCCGCACGCGCTCTCAAACGCCGCCGCGCCCTCCTGCGTGACCTTAATCTTCTGCTCCGCGCTCAACTTTATCAACGGCGGCTTGGCGGGTGCCGGCGCGGGCGCTCTGCAACCCGCGGCGAACAGCGCTGCCGCAAAAAGGGCGACAAGGATGACCTCTATCATTCTCACTATTTATTCCTTTCTCTTTATCAATGCCACGGCCTCCGCGCTGATTGCCTCGCCCCGGCCCACCTCGCCAAGCCCCTCGCGCGTGCGCCCCTTGACGCTTACCCTATCCGGCGAGACTCCCAGCGCCTCGCCGATGGTCTTCTTCATCTCCGCCAGATACGGCCCGATCCGGGGCTTCTCCGCGATGATGTTGGAATCCACGTTCACGACCTCCCAGCCGCCACTCTTTAGCAGCCGCGCCACATGCTTCACCAGTTCAATGCTCGCGATCCCCTTGTACGCGGGGTCCGTGTCCGGGAAATGCCCGCCGATGTCGCCAAGCCCCGCCGCGCCCAAAAGCGCATCGCATATCGCATGAAGCAGGGCGTCGCCGTCGGAGTAACCGAGCAGCCCCTTCTCAAACTCCATCTTCACGCCGCCCAGCCACAGCGGCCGTCCCTCGACAAGGCGGTGAATATCGTAGCCGATCCCTGTGCGCATCTCGCCCATTAGGTCCTCCTGAATTATCGAAACAAAGGGGGTCTGACCCCTTTTGTTTCGATTTTGTTTTATGTTCGCCGGGCGGTGTACTTTTTGAATGCCGGGGGAAGCGCTTCCAGTATGTCTGTGGCGATCATGCTTATCTCGCTCACTTCCTTCGCGGCGATGTCGCCCGCTAGGCCGTGAACGTACGCGCCCAGTCGTGCGGCGTCGAACGAGCCGAACCCCTGTCCCACGAGCGCCGCAATCACGCCGGTGAGCACGTCGCCCGCCCCGCCCGTCGCCATGCCGGGGTTGCCGGTCGCGTTCACATAAATCTTCGAACCCTCGGCGACGATCGTCCCCGCGCCTTTGAGCACAAGCGTTACCGGATACTCTTTGACAAAACGCATTGCCGCCCCGCGCCGGTCCTTCCTGATTTCGTTAATGTCCATGCCCGCAAGCCGCGCCATCTCGCCCGGATGCGGCGTAAGTATCGTGGGCCTCCCGGCAGGAAATTTCTTCAGAACCGCGGGGTCTCCCGCCAGCGCGTCAAGCGCGTCCGCGTCAAAGACCACGGGTTTTTCAATTCTCTCGTAAAGCGCGCGCGCGAAACGCCGTGTCTCTTCCTCGCGCCCGATTCCCGGCCCGACGGCGACGACATCCATGCTGGCGCAAAACGCAAGCGCCTCGTCGATGGCCGCGAGCGCGAAAGTTTTCCGCGCCGTTTCCGCGAACCCGCGCGTCATGACGCAAAGCATCTGCGATGCGACAATCGGCTGGACGCTTTGCGGCACGGCCAGCGTTACCAGCCCCGCCCCCGCGCGGAAGGCCGACATCGCGGTCATGCACGCCGCGCCGCTCATGCCGAGCGACCCGGCGATGACGCCGATCCTTCCGAAGTCCCCTTTGTGCGCGTCCCGCCTGCGCGGCTTTATGACGGGCAAAGATTCATTTTTTTTCGGCATTTCCGTTTTTCCCCGCTGCGAGTGCATTGATAAGCGCGGCCATGTAGCCCGCGCCGAAACCGTTGTCTATGTTTACCACCGCCACGCCGGCGGCGCAACTGTTCAGCATCGTAAGCAGCGGCGCGATGCCGCCGAAACTCGCCCCGTAGCCGACGCTCGTCGGAACCGCGATAACCGGCGCTTCGACAAGCCCGCCCACCACGCTCGCGAGCGCCCCCTCCATCCCAGCCGCCACGATGACGACGTTCGCGGCCTGGAGTTCCGAGGTCTTTATCAGCAGACGATGAATCCCCGCCACGCCTACGTCGTAATAAACGTCCACCCGCGCGCCCATGATTTCCGCCGTCGCCCGCGCCTCCTCGGCGACCGGGATGTCCGAAGTGCCGGCGCTGAGCAGGCAGACGAGCCCGATCTTTTCAATCGGCTCGCGCGCGACCGACACCGTGCGGGCGCGTTCGTAGTGCGTCGCGTCGGGGAATTCGCGCATGAGCAGGGCGACCGTCTCGTTGTCGGCGCGCGTGGCGAGAAGCCGCTTTCCGTGCGCCATCAGCCGCTTCGCAATCTCGACGACCTCGGCGGGGTGCTTGCCCTGGCAGAAAATCACCTCCGGGAATCCGCAGCGGATGTGCCGGTGATGGTCAATCCGCGCGAAACCCAGGTCCTCGAACGGGAGCGCGCGGAGGCGCTGTATCGCTGACTCGATGTCCATCGCGCCGGAGCGCACCTGTTCCAGAAGTTCCTTGATTGAATCTTTGTCCATGCTCACTCCGCCAAATCGCCGGAGACGGAAAGCGCGGTCGCATTATTCACGCGGACGTTCACGATTTCGCCGGCGAGGTTTTTGTTCGATTCGAAATGCACGATGTAATTCGTCCGCGTGCGCCCGGTGAGGCGGCGCGGGTCGCGCTTGCTCACGCCTTCGACGAGGACTTCAACCGTCCGCCCAATCAGCGCGCGGCGCTTGCGCAGGCTGATTTCGCCCTGCGCGTCGAGGAGCGCCTGGTTGCGCGCGCGCTTGACTTCCTCCGGCACGTCGTCGGCGAGTTCCGCCGCGGCGGTGTTCGGGCGCGGGGAATACTTGAAGACGAAGCAGTTGATGAATTCCGCGTCATTCAGCAGGGCGAGCGTTTGGGCGAAGTCATCCTCGGTTTCGGTGGAGAAGCCGACAATGAAGTCGCCGGCGAGTTCGACTCCGGGGACGATTTCGCGCGCCATCGCGACGAGTTCGCGGTAATGCGCGGCGGTGTAGCCGCGGTTCATGAGTTTGAGAATCCGGTCGCTGCCGGACTGCGGCGGCACGTGGAGATATTCGCAGACCTTGGGCAGCGATGCTACCGCCGTGAGCAGTTCGCGTGTGAAGTCTTTGGGGTGCGAGGTGATGAAACTTATCCGTTCCAGCCCCGCAACGGGGTTTAGCATCGCAAGCAAATCGGCCAGCGTCACGCGGGGCGTGAGGCCCGCGCCGTAGGAATTGACGTTCTGGCCGAGGAGCGTTACTTCTTTGCATCCGTCGTCGGCCAGCCGCCTGACCTCGTCAACGATTTCTGCGGGCGGGCGGCTGATTTCCTCGCCGCGCAGGCGCGGGACGACGCAGTAGGAGCAAAAGTTGTCGCAGCCGGTCATCACGGCGACGTAAGCGTGCCAGGGCGCGGAGCGCGCGCGTCCCTTGCGGTCCGGGCCGATGCTTACCGCGCCGCGCGAGGCGGAGCGGCCGGAGTCGGTGGCGACCATCGGCTCGCCGCCGTTGACCTGTTGCAGTAGAAGCGGCAGTTCCTTGAGGCGGTTGGGCGAGCAGATGAGATCCACGACGCTGCTGCGCTCGATGAGCGCGCGGCCTTCGCTTTGCGCCATGCAGCCGAGGACGCCGATGATGAGGGAGGGTCGCCTGGCCTTCATGCGGCGTAGCGCGCCGATGCGTGAATACACGCGGTCCTCGGCGTGGCGGCGGACGCTGCACGTGTTGAAAAGGATGACGTCGGCTTCCGACTCGTCGCGCGCCTCCTCGTATCCCGCGTCGATTAGGCGTTCGAGGACGAGTTCGGAATCCAGTTTGTTCATCTGGCAGCCGAAGGTTTGTATGAAGACTTTTTTCACGCGATCTTGAACGGAAATCCAGACCTTGCAAAAATGTATAATAAAGGGGTCTGGCCCCTTTATTTTACTTTTCAATCGCGGGGAACATTTTAAGGATAGCCGCAAGGGGCCGATAAGTCAAGGCAGGCAGGTTAGGGCGCGGTGTCGAGGGCTTTGAGGCGGCGCTTCTGCGAGCGGATAATGAGCCATATAATCAAACCCGCGATAAAGACCGGTGTCCACGGGATATCAAACGTTATCTTTCGCAGGACAACAAGGTCGTGAATTGCCTCAATCATCGCGAAACCGGTGATGGTGCCCATGAACGTGTTGTACTCGCGATAAAGGACGCGGATGAAATTGAACTTGAGCGCCGGGCGCTTCCAGAGCAGCGGATTGGGGAAGATGGCCGGTGTGCGCCGCGAGTATTCGCGATAGGCGTCCTGGAATTTCCCGAGAAGGAACTCCTCCTCCTGGAAAATGATCGCCACGTAAATGAAAATAAAGAGAAGCGTGTTGATTGCAATCACCTGGTAATAGGGGAACAGCATTGAGATCCCGAGGAGGTTGAGGTAATTGCCGAGATAAAGCGGGTTGCGCACGATGGAGTACAGGCCGTCGGTGTTCATGGAATCGGCCAGTTGCGTCCTTGTGTTGCGGCCGGAAGTCCTTCCCCTTGAGTACCCAATCGTGAGGACGCGGACCGTCAGCCCGACAATCGCCACGCCGAAGCAGATGAGTTCGTAGCCGATGCCGTATCGGCTGTAGTCGCGGAAATGCTCGCCAACGAGAAAAACCAGTATCACCAGAGTGAATGGGATGGGAATATAAGAGCGGTACTTGAAGAAGAACGCGCCCAATCTCGTGAATTTTTCCTTCAGAAGCATGTTCTCTCTCTGTTTGAGGCCCCCGTTGACAATCCGTATCCCTTAAGCATATACCGCCGCGAATCCGTCTCAACAAATTTAAGAAATTCCTAATCTTGACGCCCGTCGCGGCAAGACGGCGGCAGGCAAAAAGGACTCGGCAAGGCCGGCCATTGCTGGTATAATGTCCCCGTAACATTGGGAGACGCGCTCATGCGGATAACCGTCTTGTTACTGATGCTTATGATAATCGCCATCGGCGCGGATGTCAACGCGTCCGCGGCGGAACAGGCCGCGCCACGGGACATCATCACGTCAACCGACGGCGCGTCCGTCCGAGGGCAAATCCTCGCCATCAGCAGCGACGGGCGCATCAGCATAAAGGCCGAAGACGGTGCCGTCGCGGAGATGAACCTTCTCAACGTCACGCGGATAATCCTCAACGCTGGGCGCGAACAGCCGCCGGTTTACCTCAACGGAACGGTGAGCCTCCGCCTTGCCGCCGGCTCGCGCATCACCGGCAAAATCAAGGAAACGAGCGGCGAGACGGTCGTCATTGAAAACGATTACTGCACCGCGACCGTCCGGCTGCTAGGGATAACGGGCATCTCCTTCGGAACAAACCGGGCGCTCCCGCGCATTGACGGAACCTCCGACGCCATTGTCATCATCTATCAGCCGGCCTTAGAGGTGAAATGCAAGGTCATCTCGATAGGCGACAACAAGGTGAAATTTAAAGTCGGCGATACGGTGCACACCGCGCTGTTCGAGCATGTCGTCGGCATCGCGTTCGCCCGCCCGGATGTGCCGCCGGGAGCGCGCGAGGCTGACGGCTGGTACGCCTCCGTCCGCATGGCGAACGGCGACCGTCTTGCGGGAACGGTGGAAAAGATGGACGGCGGCGCGCTCACACTCCTGACGCAATATGCGGGAGCGGTCGCGTTGAAGAGAAAGGCCGTCGAGCGGATGAGTTTCTCGCCGACAATCGCCTTCTCTTGCGGCGATCTGCTCATCAGCGACGCCGTGGGCGGCCGCGTCGTTCTGTTCAGTGACGACGGGAAAGAACTCTGGGAATACCGGGGCGCATGCGCGGGCAGCGATGCGCTTGAACTGCCGAGCGGAAGGATCATCACCGTCTCGGACTTCGCGGACAAGTTGAAGGCGCTCTCCAGCGCCGGCAAGGAAATCGGCGACATCAAGCCCCTCCTTAAGCGGCTGGAGTCCGTGACCCTCCTTGAGAATGGCGATTACCTTGTGGCCGAAGGCGCGGGGGGATGCCTCGCTGAAGTTACGCCGGATAGCCATATCGTGCAGCGTTTTTTCCAGGGACAGATACGGACCGACCCCGTCGTCCGCACGACGTTTGACGGCGAGGCCCTTCTCGTGGATGGCAAAGACCGGGTGAGCAGGTGGTCGCTTGCGGAGAAACGGATGACGTGGTCGCTGAGCGTTGACGGCGCGCGGGGCGCGGCTGACATGGGTAACGGCGAGATTGCGGTCGCGGGCAAGGACGCGCTAATCGTTTTTGGCAGGAACGGCAAGGAGAAATGGCGCGCAAAGGCCGACTTCCCGCCTTACCGCCGGGTGGGAATCTGCGTCACCCGCGACGGCGACATCCTCATCCCTGTCGTGCGGCGCGAGGAGGGCGCAGACCCAAACATCTACACCACCGTCATCGTGGAGTACTCGCCCGACGGCGAGAAACTCCGCGAGATCCCGCTTGAAGGCCGCGGCTTCCCCGTCTCTTCAATTCAGCAGAGCCAGCAACATTCCTCTCGCCTTCCCTTTTCTTTGCCGCAATCAGTTGTATTATCGCCTATTTTATACGCAAAATTTTCCCCTATCGACAGTAATTGCTTTGAGGCTTATGGAACCGGGGCGGCGCTAATTAGTTCGATTGCAGGGCGTGAAAAAAAGTCAACATATCTTTTTCTCCTCGATACCCCCAGCAAATCACCACAAAACGGGGGTGCTGTTGCAAAAAACAACAGATGTGGAATATGTCAACTGAATTAACTGCGTCGCGGCGAGCGGCCGTTTCCGCGCCGCTAATCCAACTATTTGATTTCACGACAGTTGCAGCATAATGTCAAAGTTTTTTGTGCGGCACGGCAATTGCTCGTTTCTGTTGACGATCATTTCGTGACCCACAGGGGCGTATCCGTCGGATGGCGGAGAGACAGAGGGCGGTCACGAAAATGCCCCCGTTCCCGAGGACGGGACGGGGCGTTGAAAACGAGGTCTTCGGACCTTCCTAATAAAGGTTCACGGGCGACAAGGGCGCGACGGAAAAGGCAGTCAGGGGAAACGGCTTCGATGATAATGTGGAGCCCTGGCTTGCGGAAGGTGCCGGGAACTGAACGGCCCTTGCGGCTATTGGAAACTTAGACAAGATGACACCCACGGGGGTACGAACGAAAACTGTTTTGGTGTGTGAACTTCTCCCTTCACTGTGCCTCCTTGGGTGCCCCTTGAACAGATCGGGCGGAAGCCCGAACGCATACACAATTTTGACATTACCGTCTCCACTTATCTTCTGGGTATATTGGGTGGCGGCAAGTTAATCGCCACCCGCCCAATATACCCAATGTTTTGAACTGCAGGGGAAGGCAGGTTCGACCAAAAATGCCCTCAGGGCACCGTCGAGGCCTGCCCCTTTTTTATCACACCGCTAATAAACCAGCCTAAGGCTGGCAAGCCGCCGCGCCGCCGCCCGGAGACAGGTGAACGGTAAAGTAGGTGAGAGGAGAGGATGGCGGCGGAAAAAGTCCTTGCCGATATCGGTTCGGCGGGGTATAATATAAGTATCTAATACACATTTCTTATGACTAGCCCTTGGCGGTTGGGGTTTTGGTGCCGGTAACGCCAATACTCCAGTGCCAAGGGTATTTTTATTTTCGTGCCATCACAGAGGCGAGAGATTTCACCGAAACACCACAAAATAGAGCGCAATTGCCGCAAAGACAACAACGGGATTTGCACGGCAAGCCATGCGGCTGCGGGACAGGAAAAAACAATGAGCAAACAAAGGTCTGATCCCTTTGTTTGCTTTTTGTTGCCGGAAAAGAGAAGGGCCCCGCATTAAAAAATGCGAGACCCTTTGACGTTTGTGCCGTACACTCCGCATGCCGCTTCACGCCCGAGGCACAGCCGGAGTTGTCATTTCACCGATTTCCCGCCCGTTTTGTGCCGGTTCTATCTCAGCGCGTCAGTGAGCCGGAGGCGGCGGAAAACTGAATTTCAGGTCTTGGCTCTTGCCGCCGCGTAATATCGTGAATGTGCACATCTTGTCCGGCTCGCAGGACGACAGCGCCTTATTGAAACTAGCGACGTGCGTAATCTCGGTTCCGTTGACCGAGTAAACGATGTCGTCCTCATGCAGTCCGGACACGCTCTTCATGTCGCCCTTGACATTATAAACAATGACGCCGCCTTTGAGGTCCAGTTGGGACATGATGGCGGGGCCGAGCGGAACCACAACGAGGTCTTCGCGGGCCGGCGGAGCGAAATTGAGCGAAAGGCCTTCTTGGAAGCCATAGCCTCTGTAGGTGATGCAAATGTGGTCAGCGCGCGTGCAGAAAGGGCCGAGCCTATTGATAAACATGTCGAAAGCCTCGGTCTGATTGGGACCGCCGGTTTCGAGTCTGTTCAGAAGTTCTTCCAGGCTCAGGTCCCTCAGCGGCTTCTCGAGGGGCTTGGTGGGCGCGGCGAACAGCATGACCAGCGGTATGCACGCCATTATCGCGACCAGCAACAGAATGTTCAGCGTCTTCATGACATATCCTCCTTAGTGAAGAAATGCTTTATATCCTTGCGGCGGCACATTGCCGACTCGCTTTTTTCGCCTTTCGTACTCAGACCCAAACACTAAACCAAATACGGTTCAATTCGTCAACAAAACTCGCGGCGCTTCATTTTGCCCGCGTGCGGCGGGCCATGCGGCAACTTTATCGTAGTTACGACGGGGGGCGAACGTTATTCAATAAAAAGGCCCCGCATCTGAATACGGGGCCTTGCGCATCTCTGCGTTGCTTCTAGCCGTCCTTACGGCCTTTCTTTGTCAATTGGCGGGGGCGGAGGAGGCGGAGGATTAATAGGCTCCAGAGGCACGGGAGGCTTGGGCGCCATAAGCGCCGCAAGTATGCCCCCTATGATCATGGGCTTGCCGCCTCGGATGATCTTGAGTTCGACTTCCTTGTCCGGCGGGCAGGCCGCAAGCGCCTTGTAGAAGCCGCCTGTGTCGGCGACGTCTATGCCGTTAACGGCGGTCACGATATCATACTTCTGCAGGTTGCTCTTCGACATGTCGGCCGTCATGCCCTCGACAAGGACGCCCTTGATGTTCAGATGCGACATGATGGCAGGCCCTAGCGGAACAATGACGAGTCCGGGTGTGGGCAGCGGCTCGAAGTTGAGCAGCAGGCCGTCCTGAAGGCCGTAGCCTCTGTAGGTGATGAGGAGCTTGTCAATGTGCGGGCACATTGGGCCGAACTTGTTGAGGAACATATCGAAAGCCTCGGTCTGATTGGGGCCGGTTTCGAGTTTCGTCAGAAGTTCTTCAATGGTCATGTCCTTCAGCGGCTTTTCCACCGGGGGGGCTGGCAGAGCAGGCGCGGCAAACACAATAACCAGCGGCATGCACGCCAGGATTGCAACCAGCAACACAACGTTCAACGTCTTCATGGTACATCCTCCTTACTGAAGAAAAACACCTTTATATCTTGCGTTGGCACATTGCCAACACGCTTTTTACGCTCAAAACCAATCTCACGAAAGGAAAAGAGCGAACCCCGCATGCACGCGGCATGCAAAGATCGCGCTTTACAGGCCCTGATCGGCCAAGTTGCTTCCTGTCAGTTCTTCCCCATTCCGCCAGGGAACGGGGGCCGGAGGCTGGAACCTCCGCCTTGGGCGGGATTACTTCAGCGTTTCTTCCTTCCCGCCTCTCACAACCTTGACTTTGTACTTTTCCTTATCCCGGCAATTCAACCACGTTCTATTTACTTTGTCAATAGAATTCGCGACTGTTCCGTCAATCGCGCTTATTATGTCGCTTTCTTTCAGGGCGCCCGCGAGGGACAAACTCCCTTCCGCACTCCATCACCACCAGCCCGCCCTTTATGTTGAACTGCGCCTTCATCGCCTCGTCAACGGGCATGACCTCAAGCCCGAGGGCCTCACACGCCGGGCGCGGCCTGCTCCGGGGCTTGCTGGGCCGGAACCGCCCCGGCCACCGCACGAAGGCCGATATGTGTCCAAAAACCCATCCGTGAATCATCAATTGCCGCCCGTTGCAGGCGCTGGAGCAGCCTCTGGCGTGGGCGCCGGGGCGGGCGGGGTCGCGGGACCCGGAGCGGGCGGCGGCACGGGCGCGGGAGCCGCTTCAGGAGCCGCCGGAGGAGCCGCAGGCTTCGGCGGAGTTATCGTAATCGTCTCCTCCTTGCCGGCCCTCAGAATTTTCACCTCGAATTTCTCCACAACGGCGGCTTCCCGATCTCCCGGGCCCGCTTTGTAGGCGACCCATGCGCCGTTGAGTTCCTCCACCGTGTTGACGGCCGTTCCGTCCGCCTCGGTGATGATGTCGTAAGGCTTCAGGGTGTCTTTGAGGGGCGAGTCCTCTGCAACACCCGTCACAAGCAGTCCGCCCTTGATGTTCAGTTGCGCCTTAAGCGCCTCGTCAACCGGCCTCACTTGCACGCCGGGTATTGCGCACGCCGGGCGAAGGATCCACGCGTCGAAGTCCAGCGCGTTCCTGAGCGACCGCCCGGCAAGTTTCTGCTCTATCACGTCAAGTTGCTTCAATCCCGCAAGAAGTTCATCTTCCATGCTCTTGAGCATCTTTGCGCGCGCCTCGGCGTCCTCCAACTTCTCAATTGCCTTCAGCCGCATCTCCAGCATTCTGCCCAGCATCGGGATCGAACTCAGGCCGCCCCTCTGCGCAACGGGGCCCTTCTTCACGGCCTCATTGTACTTGTTGAAAAGCGGCTCGTTGGTCTTCTTCATGTCGTCGGCGTTTTTGAAGTGCCCGGGCTCGGAAGTCGTCTTGCCTTCGGCATCGGTCTTTATCACCACCACGTCAATCCCATTGTCGCCGCGGTCGATGAATTCGTATCTGATTTTGACTTTGTCAACGGTCTCTTCAAGGCTGTATTCCTTCACCACGACAGCCGCCGCTTCCGGGGCCGGCACGGCAACCGCCCCCTGAGGCCCGACGAACACGAGTTTCACCTGTCCTCCTCCCACCACTCTTACTTGCATGGCGTTGGCCTGGTTTCTACCGTTGTCCGGCCCCTCTATCTCTTCGATGAGTCTTTGGGCGGAGGCGCGGATTTCCGCATCCTCGCCCTTGAGCGCCTCTTTAAGTTTATCCAGCGCGGGCTGTCCTATTGCGTGGAGCCTCTCGTACGCTTCCCGGCGCTTCTTGTAGTCGGTGTCGCCAAGTTGCGCGATGCATTTGTCAATCTCCGCGGCCAGCGCGGGGTCCACGTTAGACGGCTGCTCGGCATTCTCGGGCTGATCGGCAGGCGCCGCGTTCGGATCAGGCATCTGGGCGCCTTCCGGTCCGGGCTGCTGGGTCGCTTGCTGTTGTGCCGCATCCTCCGCAAAGGCAATCCCCGCAAAAATGACGGAAAGGGCTGCAATCAACGTTAGCAAATATTCGGTTCTCATTGCGCTGCTCCTTGAGATGAATAAAACTCTTTTGGACTTGATATGTTGTACGTCATTCGCGCCGCCGCGTTTGGCGCGCCCTCACGGCATTTGGCCGGGCGGCTCGTTGTGCGGCTGCGTTTCGCCTTCCTTCGCCGCCTCTCTTTCCCTCGTCTCCTGGGCGCGCTCAATGGCGCGTGCCATGATGTGCTGCTTGTATTCCTCGCGCACGGCGTGAAAGTTCTTGCGCATGCGTTCGGGGTGCGGCACGTGGCGAATTGCTTCGCGCGAACCACCCACTGAATTGACCGTCAGGTCCCCGAAACAGAGGATACGCTCGACAAAATTCTGGTCGCCGGAAATCTCGTCGTACTTGTCGAACGGCAGGTCCCAGAAGAAACTCGATATCAGCCCCGCGCTTATCGTGAGCCGCTTGCTTGTGAGCGCGTAGCGCGTCATGTACCAGCGGAAGAAGAGGTACGCCGTGAGCGGCAGGACCGCCACGACCACGTAATACCATGGCGAAACGTCGTTCCAGCCGAATATCCCGAAACCGATGAAGATTATCATCGCAACGGAGGCGATATAGCGCTCGACCCTGTAATAACTGGTGAGCCTCCGGCTGCTTCTGTGCAGGAGGGCCTTGAGTTCCGCCTCCGGGGTTGCCATTACATCCTTGGGGGGCTTGGGAGTCTTCGGCGGAAGCCCCGCGGCCGTGCGCTTCTTGGCGCGCTGCGCCTTGACGACTTTCGCGACGATGAAGGTCGCGACGGCGAGAAACGCCAGTCCGAGGAGTATCAAGATGTTCTGGTGCATGCCGTTGGCAAACCAACTGCCCGCCGAGGGGTGGAACACGCCTTTCTGAGACGCTTCTGTAAAAAGGAAATTGTCGCGGAACTGGTAGAATCCGTATGAGACCCAGTACGCCGCAAAGCCCACCACGATGAGCAGCAGCACCTGCGGCACAAGAGTGGCCCAGGACTTGCGCACCTGAAGAATGATTTTCTCATCACCCTGAAGATCGATCATGGCACTACCTCCGAAGATTGGTTTCCATGCTTTCCTGTTCTGCGCGCCGATTCTACTAATTCGCCCTCATGGCGTCAACGCGTTTGCCAAAAAGGCAAGAAAAGGGGTCTGACCCCTTTTGCTGCATTTTTCTTTAGCGGTTGTGTAAACTATCGCGGTTGAATTTGCCGAAGTATTGGCGTCGCCGAATTGTTGACTCAAACCACTCGGGAATGCCATGAGCAGAAATCAGGAAATCGCCGTCCTCGTTTTCATCATCGTGCTCGGCGTCGGGGCGCGCTGGTGGGGGCTGGGAAGCCGCTCGTACTCGTTTGACGAGATGCAGACCGCCATCACCGCCTCCCAGCCGCCCGTGAAGGTCGCCGAACTCGCCATGGATCAGGAGCGCAAGGCCCCGCTGTTCCACTATCTCATGTACCCGTGGCTCAGCGTCTCCCGTGATGAGACTTGGGCGCGCATGCCCCCGGCGTTCTTCGGAGCGCTTATGATACCGTTTGCGTGGCTCCTTGCGCGTGAGGCCGTCCCGAAGCGCAAAAGCGAGATTGCGCTTCTCACGGCGCTTATCGTCGCGCTGAATCCCGCGCTGATTTTCTACTCGCAACAGGTGCGGATGTACACCGCGCTGGGCGCGGCGAGCCTGCTGAACATGTACTTCTTCCTCCGCGCGGCGCGGGCGTTCGCCGCCGGCGAATCCGAAGCGCGGGGCCGGGACTGGCGCTGCTGACAATGCGGGGCGGCGAGATGAGCGAAGCCGGCGGCGCGTTCAGGGCCGTGAACGTGCTTGACCCGTTCAACGTCTTCAGGCACATGGCGATTTTGTACCCGACGCCCTCTCCGATGACGGGCCTGCGTGACGCGGTTGACAGGATGACCTCCGGCGCGCTCCCGTGGCACGTGGCGCTGACGGTCGGCGCGGGGGCGCTCATCTTCGGCGCGCTCTTCATCGCGGGGGTCTTCTCGCGACAGGTGTGGCGTGTCAAGGCGGCGCTGCTGCTTTTCCTTCTAGCGCCGCTGGGGATAATGCTGGCGTTATCGCCGTGGAAGCCGTCATTCTTCAACCCGCGGTTTATGATGAACGTTTATCCGGCCTTCTCGCTTTTTGTGGCGCTGGGCATGACGGCGTTGCCGTGGCGGGGCGCGCGGCCCACAGCGGCGGCGCTGGTGATTGCGCTGTCGCTTGTCTCGATCGGGTATTACAATTTCGACCGCAACTACGACAACAGGCACACGCGGGAGGCTGCGGCCTATCTCCGCGAACACGCCGAGGTCAAGCACATCATTCATACTTCGTGCGCCACTTACTTCAGCAGTTATTTCTACAATCGCGGCGCGCTGGGCGAGCGCATCCTTGCGCCGGAACTTCTGCCGCTCCAGGAAGGCGGAGAAATGGTGAAGGCGTGCCCGCCGGGGATCGCGCTGCGCATCGAAGACGTGGTGAGGCCGAGAGAGGAATTTTTCCTCGTGCTGCCGGAACCCACGAGGGACCGGTCGGAGGAAGAAGGCGCGGACAGGGCGCTTGGCCGTTTCATCGGGGGAAACTATAACGTCCTCGAGCGGAAGCCGTTTTTCGGCGTGGTCGTTTACCGTGTAAAGCGCCTGTCATAGCACGCCGCCGGCGGCGAGAGGCGCGGCTTTCGGGCGCTTCTTCCGCTGAGCGCCGTCCCATTGAACTTTCCCGGCAACCCCACGCTCGGAGCGCACGATATCGTGCGACCGCGTTCATTTTCGGGCCGTTTGCGCCGCCGCACATTGACCGCGCCGGAAACAGAGGGCTGTTCAGAAATCTCTAATGATTTTCCTATCTCTTTATGCCGCAACAAGTAATAACATGAAAACCCGCCGCATTTCGCGCGCTCTGGCACGATTTGGAATGACGTTTGCGAAACATACTATCGAATTTCCTTTCATTTCTTTGGGTTTTCCTTCGGGGTTCGAAGGACTATTACACTTTTTTCTTCTATTCCCTATCGCGTCCCGACGAGATAGGAAAAGTCGGGATTGCAATTTGGACCCCGGAGTGAAGACCCACCGAAAGAAACCAGCGGCACGTTTGTGCCGCGTTACGGGCGGCCGTTCGTGGCCGCCCACATTTTTATACGAGGAAAACTCCGACCGTGCGCGATTCGGCCTTTTTCCTTGAAATTACCCCTCCGTTGAATTACATTGCCCCGGTCAACCGATGGACGCGATGTCTCATGTTTCAGGAGGAGACCGTTATGAAATCCCGCTTGCTGGTAATCCTTCCGCTCGCGTTCTGCCTTGTCCTTGCCGCATGCCACGCCAAGCCTTCGCACCGGCTGGCGGAAGCGCTCAACAAGGCCGGCCTTGAAAAAGCCCCGACGCTCGGAGAGGCGTTCAGGCAGTTCGTCGTCGATTACGAAACGAAGAACTACAAGCACATGTACGCCAGGTTCTCCCGGGACTCGCAGGATGAACTTATGCGAAGGCTCGACGCCGACATCGCCGCAAAAGAGGCCGCAATCGCGTAC
>Ga0315288_10000036_pt1 | contig 153896 bp, 130 predicted proteins | sample YL17G11_20_MG_FD_203454 | JGI IMG/M metagenome (GOLD analysis project Ga0315288, IMG submission 203454) | Sediment microbial communities from Yellowstone Lake, YNP, Wyoming, USA - YL17G11_20 | ecosystem: Environmental > Aquatic > Freshwater > Lake > Sediment | place: USA: Wyoming | collected... | reverse complement strand
ACGGACCCGGTCCCGCCAATAATGACCGCCACGACGCCCATCAACAGGGCGTTCATCCCCATCGTCGGCGTCATGTCGACGTCGAGGGATACCAGGATACCGGCGAGGCCGGCCAGCGCGGACCCGACGACGAACGCCGCCAGGATAACGCGCTCGGAACGCACCCCCGTCACCGCCGCGAGGCCGGGGTCGTTGGCCACCGCGCGCATCTCGAGGCCGAGACGCGTCTTCTTGAGCGTCAACCAGACGCCGGCCGTAAGGACGGCCGCCGCGGCGATAATGACGAGTTGGATAGGGGTGACGCGGGCGCCGAGGATGAGCAACCCCTCTTTGACCGGGCCGGTCCGGATGGTCTGCGTCTGGTCGCCGAAGAGGAGGGATATGACGTTCTGAAGGGCGACGTAGGCGCCGAGGGAAGCGATGAGGAGGATGAGGGGCGTCGCGCCGCGGCGGCGGAGGGGCCTATAAAGGCCGAGCTCGAACGCGGCCCCCAGGCCGGCGCAACCTACGACGGCGAGCGGCGCGCCAACCGCTAACGGCAAGCCGAGGCGCGAGACGAAGAGGAAGGCCAGGTACGCGCTGGCGGCGTAAACGGCGCCGTGGGCGAAATGAAAAAAACGGGTTGTCGCGAAGATCAATCCGAAACCGAGGGCTACTAGCGAAAAGCCCGCCCAGCTTATTAATGTATTAGCTATCAATTGGGTTAACATTACAGTTTGACTATTTCCCGGAATTGTTCCAATTCTTCTTGGAAACACACTGCTGGAATTTCTTTAAATTGCCTTTCACTAAATACCGAAGTATACTTGCCGAATTTCTCTATTTCTTTATTTAAACATTCTGCGGATCGCTGAGCCCAATTAGCGGCGCCCCGGCAATTGCCTAAGTAATAATCGCATAATGCTATCGCTAAACTGTAATCGGCCAGAATCGAATAATCATCTGACCTTAAATATATCTTTACAAATTCCTTTTTAATACTACTTATTCGCCAACTGTCGGTATCGCCGGACTCGATGAAGCGTAACCTCTGGATATAAAAACTAACGTACGCGTCATCGGGAATATCGCCGTACAATACGTCTTGTACAATATATTTATAAAAACTTTTTAAAGGATAGTGACTCTTCGTACCCCAAACATCTATTTCACCCGAGTGTGCATCGCTTAATTCGCCTAAGTAAGCGTGCAATTTGGCGCAAGCGATATAAACCCTCTTTCTACTATTAGATTTATATTCATCTAAACATTTATCTGCCAACGCCATAGCTTCCTTGTAAGATCCAAATTTCACTAAAGCTATTAGATAGCGGTATTTAATTGTATAATTAGTTTCGCCACCTTCATCTATGTTCAGAGTCTCGTTTATTTCAATAGCCCGCTGGAAAAAAAGCAGACTTTGTGGGTCCCTATTACCGCATTCGCGCAACCCTTTCACGTAATAGTAGAACATTTTTATGCGGTCTGCGGGCAAACGAGTCTTAGCTTTATTACACACGCTTTCGTAAAAACTACTAAAATTATTTAATATCGTATCTATATTTGCGAGGACGCGTTTCGGGAGATGGACGCTAATCGAGATATCAGGGATGAAACCTAAAGCCGTATTGAATATCCCGGGTAAGGTTGCGGCTATTTCGCCTACTTCCTCATCCAAGTCGTCTACTTTCACAACTTTCCTATAAAAAAAATACCCGAGTATAGCGATAACTAAAGCTATGAAGGTTAAGATACCATAACCGAAATTAAGCGCAGCGTTAACATTGCCAGGGAAAGCCGTTTTAGTAGGGTCAAACCGAACGAGGAAGATCGTAACAAGCAAGAAAGCAAGAAACGCCAACGAAACGATAAAATAGAAAGCTTTCAATATAGCATCAAGTGCTGTCCGAACCATCCGTTCGAAAAATTTCCCGGCACTACGCGGACGCGCTCCCGTAACTCGAGCCCATGCGTAGAAACCTAATAGACTTAATAGAATAGTCGTGCTATAAATAATCAAAAATAGATTGGAAACTACTAACGCTACGAGAAGCCAAACACCGGCCGAAAAAGGAATAGCCATCGTGGTCCCGCCTCTCTGATTTTAACTTAGCTTAGGTTCCAGGATTTTATCGAGCAAACTACCCAGTTCGATAATCCCTTTACGGACTTCGGTTATAAGCGTTTCCGTCGCGCTTATTAAGTAATTGGAAACGCTATTAACGTATTGCCCCTTTGCGGGATCCCCGTCGTCCGATTCGCGAGTTTTACCGTATATCGCCGTTTCTGATCGGACGAAATATTCTAAAAGCCGCCCCCTCCAAATCGTATCTATCGCGGAAGCCACTATACTTACCGGTCCGGATAACGCGGGGATATCGCTTTCGACGTCGAGGGCGTGTTTCCCATAATCCTGGGGGTAAACCCGCAACAGCCTTAATATCGCGCCCGGGTGTACCGTTAAACCTAGGTCGTTAATAAGGTATTTTAAGAAGTTGAGGTTCACGCCGATTTCATCGAGCGTGGCCGAAGGGGCATACATAATGAAACCGACGTCCACATTTAAACCCAACGACCGAAGGCCGCGTAGCGTCCGTAAGTTCGTCTCGGTTTTTATCCCCTTTTTAAATTCGTTTAAAATCCGTTGATTCGCCGACTCGATCCCCAGATAAACAGAAATTAAACCTGCCTCTTTAAGCTGTTCGAATACTTCCGCGTTAAATCCATCAGTTCTTATAGTGATTTCAAAAGGGATCTCTCCGGATGTAATAGCTTTTACGGTTCGCGCTATTTGTTTCAACCTCACGTATTTTCCTCTCCCATAACCTACGAAATTATCGTCCACGAAGGTAAAATAATTTAAACCGGGCATGGAATCCAACAACGATGTAATTTCTTCTCCTATATTAAATGCAGTGCGGCCTTCCCAGTATTTGCCACCATACGCGTTTCTGCAAAATGTGGGAACGCTACAAAAAGTGCAATTATTTAAACAACCACGACTAGCGGAAATATAAGCTTCGACAACGGAACCGTGAGCGGTCCGCTCTTCAGCGCCTAAGGTGCGCTTAGGGAAAGGGAGCTTCGTAATATCGGGGGGAGTCTTCGATCGAAGAAGCCTTCGCTTGGGTCCTAGCGTTTCGATAATAAGCCCGGATCCGCCTTGGCCCGAAAGCACACGGCAATATTCTACAAACGCGTTTTCGGCATATCCGAGAATAATATCCGTAGTACGCGGGACGGACCTAAAAAAATATTCGGCCCCGATAGTCGGGGCGTGGCCCCCTAGTACCAATGGCACTCCCGGTTTTAATAGGCCGGAGATGTCATTTAAAAAACCGACGTATTCCTTCCGATTTTCCCAGAACGGTAAACTAACAGCAACACAATCGGTATCGTTCAATTCCGCATATATCCCGGGCACACCGCCCCGATCTAGGTTCTGATAAACCAAGAACTTGAACCCGTTCTCTTCTAAAACCGCCGCCAAGTATCCCAACCCAAGGTTCTCGCGCAAGGAATTGATATATTCGTATCCGAGATCCCGCTCCCTCGGAGATAATAATAATACGCTAACCTCTTTGGATTTCTTCAAAACCAAAAAAATACTCCCGAATAATAAGGTTATAAGCACCGATTATTCGAGCGCGTAGCGGGTCAACTCCTGCGCCCGGTAAATCGACCCGTATAAACGGTACCGATACCGTTATGGTTTCCGGGTGGTGTCGGGTTTCGCGGTCTTGTTACGCGTGGACCCGTGGGGTTTCTTTTTACCCGCTAGGGGTACGTGGCTCGCCGCACGTATGCTTGGCCGTATTAGACCCATAATAACCTCTCGGAATGGATTATTGATCCGCTTGCCATTTATAGTCCTTAACCACCGGATAGAACTTCCCGTCTTTCGCCTTTGAAACCCGAACCGGTCGAACGACATCGCCGCCCTCGGAAAACGATATGGGCCCGGATACGCCTTCGTAACCTTTCACGTTTTTAAAATACCGGCTCACCGCGATAGGATCAGCGCCGACATTGTTGATCGCTACCGCTAATAAAGTTAATGCATCATATGCCGTAGCCGCCAGTACACCGGGGTCTTTTTTATACTTCGCTTTAAATTTTTTTAAGAATGCCTGCCTCAAGGGCGCCGGGTCGGTGAAATCGACGCTTACGTCCGTTATAACGGTGCCGTCGATAGCACCGGTCGATAGTAAGTCGGTAATCTCAGGGTCGTTTAAAGTACTGATGCTTAGAATCTGCCCTTTATAGCCGGCCTCCCGCAGTTGCTGTATGCATCGAGCCATCTCGCGGGGGTTCCCGGCAACGTAAATACCTTGCGGTTTATCTTTCAAAATCTTCGTTATCTGTGTGCGGAAATCCGTAGTCGCTTGGTCAAACGATTCCGCAGAAGTTATTTTACCACCGTACCCCCGGAACGTATTCTCGAACGGCTCTTTCAACCCGATACCGTAATCGTTATTAATAAATAATATTCCTATCTCCGCTAGTTTCAAATCCTTAGACGCGTATTTAGCTATAGCCACAGCTTCCGCGTTATCGGAAGGCCACGTGCGGAAAAATAGGTTCGAAACCCCAGTTAGCTTCGGGCTAGACGCGCCCGAACTGATAAATAGGATGTTGTTTTTATTTATTATCGGGATATACGCCAGCGCGACGGAGCTATTGGCTACGCCCGTTAAGAATTTTATTTTATTTGTGTAGACCAGCTTATTCAGCGCCGAAACCCCGTCTTTTGCCAACCCTTTATCGTCTTCGTAAAGGAGCATTATTTTCAAAGGATATGCCGGATTCGAATTAATATCGTCCAGAGCCAGATCGTAACCCTCTTTCTGGCTCGTACCCCAAACCGCAGCGTCCCCCGAAAGGGGTAACGTACACCCGACTATAACTGCTTCCGGTTCTTTTTTCCTACAGCCGCCGATGAGCCAGCCGGCCAGTATGAAGGCAAAAACCAACCCTAGAAAAATCGCGGGTTTTATCCTCATGGCTTATTTCTCCTGTAATCATAGACTCCGTTTGGCTCGGAAGCGTTTACCGCATATTCTAAAAAACAACCGGTAGTTTGTCAAGGGGGTAAGCGTTGAAAATCTGAATACACCCGGTACGCGAACCTACCCGAGAACCTGCTAATAATGGCGGCGCCTTCTCTGTCTATATCCCATTAAAGACCGTATTTGCGAATTCTATTCCCCGAAACGATTCTTATCCCTTCAATTGAAACGAGGGCGTGGTATTCCAAGGCGAAACAGGTTCCCCGGCGGCCAAGCCTCCGTCGTCGACCGCCTACGGGGTTCCCGTCTTACTCAACGCGAGTATCCTCGGTAAATTAGCCGGGTCCTTGCTGACCACGAACCGCCATTGACCGAAGCCGCCGTGGTGGTTGATAGCGCGTTCCCAACGCCGGGCGCCGGTCTCCTTCGCGCGGTCCTGCTCCGTTTCAAACCCTTTGAGTTCCAAGACGGCGTTAACCTCGTCGTCGCCCTTACGGTAACGGATAATAAAGCCCGGCTTGTAGTTATGCGTAACGCCATTGAACTCGTAACGGATGTAGAAGTCGAGGCCTTCGTTCTTGACGGACGAGGCGACCCGCGCCCACACAATACCGCCATGACACAGGATCCCGAAGACCGGCGTCTTGACTGTCCCCCCTCCCCGCTTACGGTTCCGTCCGCTTCCTCGCCTTCTTTCTGCCGCGCGTCACTCCTCCTCCAATGGCTCGGGGATATACACCCGCTTCAACGGTATTAACCCTTTATACCGCGGGTCAAGTTCTTCGTAATGCTGTAGGACCAGGTCGACCAATTCGTCGCCGTCGATAAGGCGAAGGTTGCTCTTGCTCCGTGCGAAGTTCCTCGCTTGCAGCGTTATCGTCCCGAGCGTTACCAGTAACCCGAACTCGTTCGCGCCGACTTTCCCGTACAAAGCTGAAACGGCCGGGTCGCCGACGCTACCTTCGCTGCTTTTAACTTGGACCTTTACGAGCGGCGGCTCGAAACCGAGCTCGTCTTTATGGGCGATAACGTCGATGCCGCCGTCGGGGCCCTCGGGCGAGACGCGGGTGCGATAACCCATCGCCCCCAGGAGGTGGGCCACGAAGTCGGCAAGGGGATGGCCCTTTAACTCCCGGGCGAGTTGCTTCAACACGAAATCGCGCGTCGCCTGTTCTATGTCCGCAGCCACCGCGCCCGCCGTATCGTCCGGACCCACCGGCGGGACGGGACCCGTTTCTTGTAAGGCCTTTAGGTATTCTTCGGCGTTGTTGCGTATTTGGAAGAACGACATCGCGGAGCCGATTTCATAAAGTGCCCCTTGCGTGAAACGCGTCCGCGGGAACGCCTTGAGCCACTTCACCACCCTGACGTGGGGGAAATCGTCTCCCTTTCCAGGACTATACGAGTACGGGCCGTCAACCCGCCCGATATGGACCTGCCGGTCCCGTTGCGAGGGATAAACGATGACGTCTCCCGTCTTCATCTCGTGGACGAAACGGTAGAGTTGGCCGACGTTATTCGAAACCGCGGCCGGCGTCTTTTCGGGGTACGCTTCGACCAGCTTAACGCGGAACGCGTCGCGGTCGGCGGCCAACGCCGCCAGGTCGCCCGTCTTGTGCCACCCCAAGGCGACGCAGTTGCCGTGGAGAAACTGGTGGTCGGCCTCGCCGCTGCGGCCGGCGTGAATACCCCAAACCGTTGCTTCTTTATCGACCATCGCCGTCACTCCTTGGAGTTATTACGTTCCCTGCGCCGCGCGTTAACATTCCGCTTCGCCTTTATCCTCGCCAACAGCTCCCACGCCGGGCGGGCAGCACGGTTCGGCACCCGTTGGCGTCCGCAAAGACGGTTAGACTAGGGTCCCTTGTATCGACCGTTTAACCACCAGTAGCGGCCGCGTTTAGCGATGCGGTAACCAAATCTTTTACTTACCTAATCTTAGTTCGCGGGTCCCGTCGACTTCCTCGGTATAAACGAGCACCTTGTGTTTCGAGATGCCGCTAGCTTCCCAGAGAATATGCTCGACATTGACAACACGGAGGACGGTCTGGGGTGCGCGAGACCCAGGCCACAGATTAGGTTCAATAATATCGTTTCGGTTTATCGCCATGAAAGGCGAATCCGATTGGAACGAAACCCAACAGCTTTCTGTACTTCCTGGTTCATAGATTTCGAGCGAATAGCATTTTTCTTTGCCTTCTACCATTATCGAAACCTCCTGTTACCGGGTTATTAAACCCTCCGCCAGTTTCGGTTCTTCCCGGCGAAGACGATTTCTACCCATCGGTATGCATCTTAACGGCTGCTTTCCTTATTCTTAGTACGTAAATATCTCTCGAACAACCAGTCGAACAACGCCTTCGCGAACTCGCCGTTATCGTTGACTTGCTTATAAAATTTGTAGTCGGTATCGACCATCTCCTGAAGCTTGTCGTTGGCGACGTGGTCGAACGTAAGGCGCGCGTTCTCCTGGCGGTTAACCATTACGCTTAAAGCCAACGCCTCGTCGTCGCGGAGCTTGGCTTCCAGCTTCTCGATAAATACTCTATCTTTCCCGCTGAAATCAGTCCCAAACCGCTCGTTTAATTCCTTGATGATGGCCGATAAAGGCTCGAGTTCTTCCGGCCCCGCGTCTTCCCTACCCTTCGATCCGGTAGGTTCGAGGCCGCCCTTGCCGCGCGGGATATTTATTCTCCCTACGGCGGTCTTCTGAATCCTTAGGGAATCGAGGTCGATCTGTTGCTGGATTTCGAGCGGTAATTGCTCGGGGCTAGAAGGCAGTCGGCGCCGCAGGGATCGGCCAAAGGCATATAACTTCTCTAGGTCGGCGTCCGCGAAAGGGAGTATTTGGGAAAGGAAAGCATACAACCTCACGAAATCCACTAACGCGCCCCGGAACTCGAGCCGCTCCGTTTCAGGCGCAGCGCGGTAGCGGTCCACCACCGGCTCGAGCGCCGCGTAGAGCTTCGCCTGGTTGGGCTTGGGTGCGAAGTATTCGCGGGCGAAGCGATCTACGTCCGTCTCGTCGTAGTAATGGAACCCGTCCATCGTGGTCTGACGGTCGTAGAGGATATTGGGGTCGGTCCCCTCGGTTAAGAACGTCCGCTCGTAATAAGGCTCGAAATCCTTTTGGATCGCGTCCGCCTCGTTGGCGAAATCCAACACCATCGTTTCGTCTTTGCCGGGGTAAGTCCGGTTCAAACGGGATAACGTTTGGACCGTCCGGACGCCGCCCAGCTTCTGGTCCACATACATCGTGTGCAGGAACGGCTGGTCGAAGCCGGTTTGGAACTTGTACGCCACTATCATAAGGCGGTTTTCGTCGCGCTTGAATGCGTCCGCGGTCTGCGTCTCCGCGAAGCCGTTCAAGCCGGCTTCCGTATAATCGACGCCGCCGTCCCGCACCATCCCCGAAAACGCCACCAGCGCCTTAAACCCATACCCGCGCTCTTTGAGATATCTATCCACCGCGAACTTGTAACGGACGGCGTGAAGGCGCGAACGCGTTACGATCATGGCTTTCGCCCGGCCGCCGATCTTCCCCATCACCTGGCCGGCGAAGTGCTCGACCATTATCGCTACTTTCCTATCGATCGTTTGTTCGTGCAGGTCTACGAATTGCCGAAGCAAATAATTGGCTTTACCCTTTTCATAACGCGGGTCGTTCTCCACGGTCTTCAACAGCTTCCAATATTCCTTGTACGTTGTATAGTTCTCGAGGACATCCAGGATGAAGTTTTCCTCGATCGCCTGGCGCATCGAATACAGGCTGAACGGCACGTAAGTACCGTCGGCCTGCTTCTCGCCGAAACGCTGCATCGTTTTCGCCTTCGGCGTGGCGGTGAAAGCGAAGTAGCTAAGGTTGGATTGGGGACCGCGCCTCTCGGCCGCGGCGACGATGCGGTCTTCGAGGTCTTCCCCCCGGTCCGCGTCCGCTTCCTCGGCGTCCTCCAAGTTGCTTACGGCTAATACGTCCTTAACACTATCGGCCCCCTCGCCGCTCTGCGAGGAATGGGCCTCGTCGATGATGACGGCGAAGCGTTTCCCCGGCAGTTTTCCGATATCATCTACGATGTAAGGGAATTTCTGCAGGGTGGAGACTATGATCGTTTTACCCGTCTCGAGGGCGTGCTTGAGCTTCGTCGACGTCGTATCGATATTCTCGACGACGCCCGCCACCTGTTCGAACTGGCGGACGTGGCGCTGAAGCTGGCGGTCGAGAACCCGCCGGTCGGTAAGGACAATAATGGAATCAAACACCCGTCGGTTTTCGCCGTCGTGAAGCGTCGAAAGTTGGTGTGCGAGCCAGGATATAGAGTAGCTCTTACCGGAACCGGCGCTATGTTGGATGAGGTAATCGCGCCCCGGCCCGTGTTCCCGGGCGTCCGCGAGCAGTCGCCGGACCGCGTCGAGTTGATGATAGCGCGGGAAAACGAGCGAGCTGGCGCCGGTCTTCCGGCCGCGGTCATCTTCCTCATCGACGACGTGGGCGAAGTTCTGGATAAGGTCAAGTACGCTGTCGCGGGCCCAGATATCCCGCCAGAGGTACGCGGTGGCGTAGTCGGTCGCCGACGGCGGGTTGCCGGCGCCGCCGTACCGGCCTTGATTGAACGGCAGGAAGCGCGACTTCGGTCCCTGAAGATAGGTGCACATGTGAACGAAATCGGGGTCTACGGCGACGTGGGCCAAACAGCGGCCGAAGGCGAACAACGGCTCCCGCGGGTCGCGGTCCTGGCGGTATTGCCGGATAGCGGCTTCGACGTTCTGGCCGGTAAACGGGTTCTTAAGCTCCGCGGTAAAGATCGGCAGGCCGTTCAGGAAGATAGCGACGTCCACGCTCGCGGCTGTCGCGGCGCTGTAATGGAGTTGCCGCACGAGGGCCAACTCGTTCCCCCGGTAAAGGCGAAGGGTCTCGTCGTTCAGGCCGGAGGCGGGTTTGAAGTACGCGAGGGCGAAACGGACGCCGTCGCACTTGACGCCCTTGAGGAGGACGTCGAGGGTACCGCGCCGCCCCACCTCGTCGGCGACGCGGGCCCGGAAACGCTCGCGCGAGTCGCCGTCGTAGGTCTTCTTGAAACGGTCCCACGCCTTTGGCTGCGTCGCGATAATGAAATTAAAGAGCGCCGCCGGCAACATACACAGCTCGGCGTCGTATTCGTCGCCGTCGCGGCGTTTGTAGCCGCCGGTTACTAACGCGGCTTCGACATCTTCTTCGAGTTTTCTTTCGGAAATATCGATCACGGCGTGCCGTCCGTTGGCTGAAAGATTATTAGGTTATCAGATATGGACCTAAAGGGTTATTTGTTGATTGGTAAGTTAAGACGTGTGATTGACCTAACAAGCCACACCCCTTCGGAGGACGCCCATTATTTAAACACGTTAGCGGGGGGTCATGGGGGTGTTTATACCTATTTTTCCTTGCGCACGACGTTACGGCATCGGTAGGCTTGTAAATAGCGCAAAAGGCAGGTTCGCATCCCGTATTACTACAATGGTGGGTAACCTTGTAGAACCGATACGGAACCCTCCCTTCGGGCTTATAAGACGATGCTACCAAATCCCCTAAGAAAAGGCCGGGGATGTCTCCGGGGAGTAACGCCGATGACTTAGTATTATTTAAAACGAAAGCGAGGGCGTGGTCGTTAGGGTCGTTGCTTAACGCGGGGTGGGAAGGGAAGTCTCGGGTCCGTATCAAAGTCGCTTCGAGTGCACTCCAGCTGGTTTGTTCAGGTTGAGCTAACTTCTTCGTGATCCCTTTTTGGTTGCACAGGTCGAGTAAATTCCGGACAGTACCCGTCGGGTGAGCGAGTGTATCAGGAACTACGACTTCAGCCGGGTTTAAGTCATTAACCACCTTTTCGCCGTTCTTAATATGGTCGTAATGGAAATGGGACACTACCAGACGATCGAGAGAGCGGTTACCGTACCGGCTGCGGTACCAATTAATGAAACCTTGGTAACCCGCTTGCCGGTCGAAAAAAGCGTCGATAAGCCATAGCGATTGGCCCGGGAACTCTATGAAAATCGTATCCCCCTGGCCGACATTAAAAACAAATATCTCTGCTTGGCTCGGGCCGGACGGCGACCCCGGCCCGGCCCCGCCTCCGCGGAATGCGTTTTCGCCACCCAATTCCGGCGCGCCATTAAGGAAACGTCCTACGTCCGTACGTAGTTCTTCTTCAGCTTCCGGTAAGCGCCTGATAACTTCGCCAAGATGCCGCCGCTCGATCGTCGGTTTGTTTGGCGCCCCCGGGCCGAACCTCCGCGCAGAAAGCTCCCCGAAACGCGGCGTGTCTATTTCGTACGCCCGGCCGAAATCGAAAAGAGGCGTCTCGGCCCTGTCGAAAGTTTCCGTTTCGGGGCCCCGGAGCGTGTCTTCTGCCGCTAATACGTACAACGGTCGCCCGGGCCCGGGCGTTCCGCGCGTATAATGAACCAATCGTACCAAATGAAACGGTATTTCCGATTCGAACCGAAACCTTACGCGGTCAATCGCGTCCACCGACCATACCATAGATATCCCTTCCCTTTCGTAAAACGAACCTTTGGGTTAACCCTGCACGTCGATCTTCCCGGTCACGGTCGCCGAGATGAGCGCCGTCCGGTATTCCTTCAACAACTCGATCCCATCCCGTACTTTCGCGACGAGGGCATCTATCTTCGACGTCTCGCGGTCTAAAAAGGCGACGATTTCCTTTTGTTCGTCGATACGAGGTAAAGGGAGTAATAGTCCCGCGAAATAGTCAGCTGGTATCCGCTTTTGCCCTGCGGTACCAAACATAAACGCGACTCCTCGCTCCCGTACATATGTAGCGTTCGTTACGTAGAATAAATAATCGCCCGAAATATTAATCCCTGGTCGTAATACGTGTAGCTCGGTAGTCCCGAAGCCCATACCGTTGTATAACCCTTCGCATAAGGCACCCTTTCCGTTTTCGAAACAAGGAGTTATTTTCGCCACCAAGACATCTCCGTTAACAAAATAAGTGTAGCCATTCCAGACTTCTCTGATTTCTTTAGTCGAATCTAATAACATAGCGCGATGGTTAGTTATCTTCTCCATAGGCACAAACGATACTTCTAAATCACGGTCGATATACCTAATTTCGTTTTTCGAAGGGTTGACACAACATAAATATTTCGTTTTCATTAAACTCCAATGCGCCGGTATCTCGCCGAGCCAAGGAACGCCCGAATCCTTAAAAGGGACGTTCGGGTCGAGGCCGCGGGTGACGGCACGGCTTATCAACGCCGCCCGTTTCTCTACCAATAACGCGACGAGGCTTTCCTTCTTCACGATTAGCTCGTCTACCTTAACCGTCTCTCGGTCGAGGAAGGCGGCGATGGCCTTTTGTTCTGAAGGAGGGGGTAACGCAATGTGGAGATCGACCAAGTCACTCGGATTAATACCTGGATAACTTACGCCTACAGACCGCGCGACAACGCCATCTACGAAATACGGAGCTCGTAGGGTATATGCGGCAAACGAGCTAGTTAATACCCCGGTGGGCCGGATTACCACAAAGCCGGTCGATACGACCAAGTTAGGTTCGGGGTCGGCAATCGGTACTATCGCCCGTAGGTACGTGCGAACGGTGGATATAATTACGTCACCGTTGCGAGCTCGTCGCCTGGCCCGTGATGGCGCGTTCTTAAATAAAAGTTGTTCCTTATTAGTAATACCGTAAACGGAGTCCACGCCACTAATATCGACATAGAGCATCTCGAAATCGGGGTCGGTGCCTTCGCCCAAAACGTCGTCGTTTATAGTCGATAGATGCTTCAAGCGGCGGACCTCCCAATGCGCCGGGACCTTGCCGAGCCAGGGGACGCCCGACGGCTTGTAGGCCGGGTAGGGGCAATTGTTCATTCACCCTCCTCCCGGCGTTGTTTCCGTTTAGCGTTGGCTTTACCCTTCTTCGTCGCAGTCGGTTTCTTACGCTTCGTCTCTAGCGTCTTCACGGAGGTACGCAGGTCTTCCACGTACCGCGCCTCGGCTTCGGCTTCCGCTTCCAGGCGCCGTCGCTCTATGAAGGCGTCGTATTGCTCGAGCGCCCAGTCGAGCGCAACCCCGTGACTGACCGTTCCCGGGCCTAACAACACGGGGAGTTCGGTGTCGCGTAAAAATTTATCGAGGAACGCCTCCCAATCGTGTACATGGAGGTCTTGCCGCCGCTGGGCGCGGAACTCGGCCTGGTCGAGAAACATCACGGTAATACGGTTGAGGGTGTCGATTTCCTTCGCGTCGAGATAATTCTTCGCGATCCCCACGTCGCGTTTGAGTACCCGACCGCCTTTCCACGAAGTTAGTCCCATATTGGTCTTACCTGCGTGGGCGCGCCGACGGACGATCTCCGCCGCCGTCATACCCGCGGCCGCGAAGTGTATCTTGTTCTGCATAGTCGCGAAGAAAACCTGCGTTTCCTCTTCGCCTTCCCGATAGTCGCAGGCAAGCGCGAAGATCTCGCGTATCCGTTGGTAGACGCGCGCTTCGCTGGCGCGAATCTCGCGGATGCGGGCAAGCAGTTCGTCGAAGTAATCGACGAGCCCGCCGCCGCCTTTGAGCCGTTCGTCGTCAAGCGTAAATCCCTTAACGATATACTCGCGCAAGCGCGCCGTTGCCCATTGACGAAATCGCGTGGCGACGCCGGACTTGACCCGGTAGCCGACCGCGATTATCATTTCCAGGTTATAGTAATCTAGAAGGCGCGTGATCGTCCGCGAGCCTTCCCGGCGAACTGTCAAGTATTTCTTGACGGTTGCCTCCGGGACGAGTTCGCCTTCCTCATGAATATTTCGGATATGAAGGCTTACGTTCTGTTTCGTGGTCTCGTATAGCTGGGCCATCAGGTTTTGCGTGAGCCAGACGGTTTCGTCCTGAAGCCGTACTTCAAGGCGAGTCTCGCCGGAAATCGACCGGTAAATTAGTATTTGGGAATCATCGGGAGCGGGAAGGTTTTCGCTCATTCCGTAACCTCCCGCAGCATTTCCAGGATATCTTTCTCGACCTTCTTGATATCCGCCTCGATCTCCTCGAGTGGCCGGGGCGGCGTGTATTTATAGAAGTAGCGATTGAAGTTTATCTCGTAACCGACCTTGCCGACGAGGGCGTCCTTGTGGTCGCGGACGCCGGCGTTGACCCACGCTTTCGGTACGTGCGGCCGAACCTCACGCTCGAAATATGCGTCCACGTCCTCGCCCAACGGGACGTTCTCGTGGTCGCGCAGGTCGGGGTCCGGTTCGGGGTCGCCGTCGCGGCCGCGGCATATCTCGGCCGTCTCGTCCCTCGCGCCGAGCGCGGCGAGGACGGCCTTCCGCAGGGGCGAGCTCAGCTTAATACCCGCCCGGGCGGCGGCTTCGTCGAGGGCCGCTTCGAACGACGGCCGGTCTTTATATAGCGTATCGGGCAGCGTTGCGAGCATCGCGAGAACCGCTTCCTGCTGTTTACGCCCTCCTTCTTCTTCTTTAGCTTTCGCGGCGCCGCGTTTCTTGCTCATCGCGAGGTTGCGGAAGGCCACCTGGTCGCGTAACCGCTCGAGGCGCTCGGCGCTCGCTTGGAAGTTAAGGCGGAGCGGCCGCTCGACCTGAATCTTGCGGTAGCCGAACGTTTCGTTAGTGAAAATCTTTGACCTCCCGCCGTCCGCCATTCGCACAAAGACGTCGGTTATTTCCCGAATTTGGTCCGCGGATATTTCACGGCGTTTATCGCCAAGACTCTTCCGCATCGGGACCCATAAGTCGGTGGCGTCTATAAGCTGGACTTTACCGCGGCGTTTCTTATCCTTGCGGTTGGTGAGGGCCCATACGTACGTCGCGATGCCGGTGTTATAGAAGAGCTGTTCCGGCAACGCGACGATGGCTTCGAGCCAGTCGTTCTCCAATATCCAACGCCGTATTTCGCTTTCGCCCGAGCCGGCGTCGCCGGTGAAGAGGGGTGAGCCGTTCATGACGATGGCCACCCGCGAGCCGCCTTCTTTGGGCGGCTTCATCCGGCCCAACATATGCTGGAGGAAGAGGAGCTGCCCGTCGGAGATGCGCGGGAGGCCGGCGCCAAAGCGGCCGGCGTAACCCTTCGTCTCCTCCTCATGGACCGCCGCCTCGTCCTGTTTCCATTCCTTGCCGTAGGGTGGATTAGTAAGTAAGTAATCGAATCGGCGGTCGGCATGGCCGTCGTTCTTGAGCGTGCTGCCGTAAGCGATATTTTCGGCGTCGCGGCCGTCCGCGCTTTTCATATAAAGGTCCGACTTGCACACCGCGAACGTCTCGGGGTTGACTTCCTGGCCGAAGAAATGGACGTCGGCGCGCGGGTTGATCTCGGCGATTCGTTCCTTGGCAATCGTCAACATACCCCCGGTTCCGCAACACGGGTCGTAGACGGTGCGCACGATGCCCGGTTCGCCGAGGGCTTTCTCATCCTGGGCTATAAGGAGGTTGACCATCAACCGAATGACTTCGCGGGGGGTAAAGTGCTCGCCGGGGTTCTCGTCGAGGGCTTCGTTGAACTTGCGTATAAGCTCCTCGAATATCTGGCCCATAACTAAGTTGCTAACGCGGTCAGGATGTAGGTCCACGTTTTTGAAGCGCTCGAGGACTTGGAACAAAAGGCCTGATTCGTCGAGTCTCGTAATGGTGTTATCGAAGTCAAATTTCTCGATAACCTCGCGCATATTGTCGGAGAATCCCCGGATGTAATTTCGGAGGTTGGCGGCGCAGTTGCGAGAGTCATGGAGGAGAGAATCGAAGTCGTACTTGGAGGTATTATAGAAGGCGAAGCCGGAAGCCTTTCGGAGTTGCGGGGCGAGGTTCTTAAGGTCCGTACCTTTGAGTTTTGCGTTCCGTTCAAGGACCCGTTTTTTTGTTGGAGCGAGGACGCAGTCGATCCGCCGGAGGACGGTAAGGGGGAGGATAACGTCCTGGTACTTCCCGCGTTTAAAGACGTCGCGGATGAGATCCGCAACTCCCCAAAGGAATGCTACTCTTTCATTATGGTTATTCATATACAAACTCCGCGGCGCCTAAACGCCGAGACGGAAAGCGAGGAATTCGGGCCACCTTCGTTTCACCCACCGTGCTGCCAGCAGTATCTGCTGCCAGGTTTCGCCGCCCGTTTTCAACGGGTGCCTTTCTTGGTAATGGCTTCGCATCTGCCGTCCGACGACCCCGACGACTTCGACGGTTTTTCTTTCACGGCTACGCCGCCGATACATACCGAGCAGGGATCGTATCCTCGGGAAACCGCCTCTTCCATGCTTATCGGGGTCGCGCTCGCCGCAAGATAACGGCAGCCGGCGACATGGTACTTCTTCCCGCTTTTAGTGACGAAGAACCCGCCGCCTTCGGTCGGTGCGGCTACGCCGGCCGGCGCAGTCGTCGTACCAGCCGCGAATCCGGGCGTTGCGCCGCCAGCGACGTCAGCACCGGTTCCTAAATCCCCACAACCCACGGCTAGCCGCGACGGCTTCCTTCTGTGCCGCTGTGAACCTGTCGACGTACTTGACGTTCGGTGGGATCGTCAAGAGTTGGGCGTACCCGGCCCTCAGTATTTGCTCGTTGACCATAAGCCCGCCGGGTAGGTAGACATACGCGAGAGTTCGGCCGTACTTATCCGTCGCTGTGACGTCGTATTCGAGTTCCACTTGGCGCCCAATTAGAAGCGCGTCTAGGTAATCCCCTACTAATCGGCGCGTATGCGGACGCCGGCCCGTGGGGGTTGTCGGCGATTTCCGGAGTGTCGATACCGATTAGTCTGACCTTCGCCGTCTCCCCGGACTCGTAACGGACCGTGATCGTGTCACCGTCGTAAACGTCGACGACGTCGGGCGGGACGAAGGCAGCCGCGGCGGCAACTGCGACGTACGCGAATACGAAGGGGGCTATAAATATTAACTTAACGTTTTTCATTCGCCGCGTTTTTATTATTAGTAATCCGCGTCGGGCAATCCTCGTATCCAGTCACCGGCGCCAGGTGGGAGATCATACCATGCCGAACCCTTATTCAACCTTCCAACGAATAGCCGGTCATTACCGTCGATGAAACGTTGCAAGAAATCCCGTACTTGGATATACGTATTGCTGGTGACGATCAACCAAACTGATTTTTGAATACGCATATTCTGCGGATATTGCGAAATAGCTTTAATGACCCCGTCGTAGTCCGCGCCGGGATCCCGAAGATCGTACGTGACGATGTAAATCATAAAGGCTCCTCTTCCGAATCGTCACTTGCGTATTTAGGAGTACGGCGTAAATGCCGCGCCGGCTTTGTTTTGAAGATTAACATCCGATGAAATTAAACTACGATCGACGAAGGGTACGCAATCTGGACTTCTAAAACACTCGCGATAATCCCGGTGTTGGCAATCCTCGTGCGCCCGGCGGGCGCCAGGGACGGTGCAAGCGGCGTGTTTAAAAAGACCCGGTACGTCGTACCGTAATGGTCGCACATCACCTGGTACGCGGGGCCTTCGCCGTGTTTTTCACATTTCAGCGGTATATAAAAGCGATAATATATCCAGCGAATTGGAGCAACACCCCTGAGGCTAAGATAATGAAACCTAAACGGCCTAATCGCCTTTCGTTGAGGTAGTTATGGACTAGCAAATCACGGTAATGAGCGATTTTCCATCTTTGAATATTCGGTGTCGGGTCAGCGACGCTCATGAAAGAGGATTCGTTTGGTTCAATCGGGACGTCGCTAAGTTCGCGGATCTTCTTTTCCGGCCTAAAAATACCGAACGCCAAGAGTAAAGCTCCCGAGATCTCTAGTAATAAACCTAGGCAGGGTAAAGCGAATCCCGTTACGAAATCCAACGTAGACATATACGGTTCGCCGTCCGTCCCCTCTATTATACGGATTTCTTCTTCGCGATATATTCGTTGAATACCGTTAAGCCCTCTCTCAGATGCTTCGTACTAATAGCCCATGCTAATGGATGATGCACGATCCCGGATAGTATGGGGACAGTGGTGGTTACGATACCCCATACTTCCGGCCGGCCATCGTAATAGGTAAACAACGGCCCACCGCTCATTCCGGGGTAAACAGTACAATCCAGCTGATACACGTACTTGTCGTCCATCCAAGAACGCGGAATATTAGCCGAAACGATCCCCGTGATCGTCGAAAGATAATAACCAAACCCATCCCCTTTGCCCGTACGAACCATCGTTTTCATATCGCCAATGAATCCACATGCCGCGATATCAGTACCTTCGATTAAATATCGGTCTGGCATATTAACGTAAGGGATCATCTTACGCGGCGATTCTACTTTATAAACAGCTATATCTAACTCGAAGCTAGTTAAAACAAAATTCGCATCATACGGGCCGTCGGGGAACCAAATGCGTACAGGGTTACACGGGTTACTAGCCGCCTTTTTTCCGCCCGTGTCGAGGGTCGCGACTACGCGAACCACGTGCACTGCGGTTGCGACGAAGAACTTACCATCGCCATGGCCGATTACGAACCCCGTTCCCATTTTCCCTATAGAGGAGCATTCTACGATGCAAACGGATTCCTTAACTATAGCTAAAGCTTTTGCCAACGGAACCTGCGTTACCCCTTCTTTGTCGGTAGTTTCCATTATTAGACCTCGATTTTATCGGTAGTTTTTCTCAGGTTCATTTTATTTTTTGAACCGCGCTTCGCTCAATTTAATAACTGATTTCGGGTGGAAATAGAGACGGAAAAAAACTGGGGTCCTGGTGAGTAAGTATTTTAGCTTTAATACGCCCTTGTATTGGTCTTCGTAGTAATACCTACACCAGTGACAGTAATAAACGAATGTCCTCACGCCCCATAAGAGTATAAATACGAGGCCACCGATAATTAGGGTTGCGCCCAAGGATTGAAACCAGTCTGACCATCGAAGCCGCCAAGCATCGCCGGCAGTATATCCGGGGAAATCGGGACCCGTCCAGTAAGAAGCGTATTCAGGTATCTTCCGGGCAAAGAACGGCCCCGAAAACCATAATACCGTTCCGACAACGACTAATATTATTTCTAAAAGCCAAGTCATCTCTGTGACGTCGTAGGGGGTCCTTAAGACTATGCTTATAAATCTATTATCCGGCCGTCGCCCCTAGGACCTCCTAACGGGTCCGTCATATCCCTTGAAGGAAAACCGTAGGTCGAGTAATCGACGAACTGGCCTTGATAATCAAGCAAACTGAGCATGAACTTAAAAAATAGGGTTCGCGCAGCCTTTAAATAGTCAGACACCAAGAGCTGTTTTTCTTCTGGTATCCTACCGCCGTGGATGATTGGATTTCGCGCTTTTAATACCTTACGTTCAACATCACCAAGTTTAAACCCGCACCCCGTAGCGAAGCGTTCAACCCGTATACCTAAGACGGCTTCGTTACACTTTTTTATCTTGTTAATAATAATTTCTCTGCCCTCGATTTCGCCTAACGCTTCTTGGATTTCCGTAATAGGCGTTTTTATTACCGTGTCCCATTGGTCTCCATCTATGAATAACGACGCGGTCGTCGGTTGTGTTTTTACCCATGCGTTCGTTAACAATTCTATCGCCGTCATAATCGCCGCATACGCAGTATTTAGAGGGGTACACCCCGATATCCAAAGATACCACAATGCCCGCGAAAAATCGTATATATCGGCCACCGAGAAGTAAGCATCAGTGAATAACGCGAAAAAAGTTTCGAGCGAATCAACCGGCGTTAACATTTCCCATTTTACTGGCGGAAACGCCGGTTGCCTGCATTCGCTTTTTAGCCACGAAACTCCCCAAGGTCGATATGCGATTTCCTTGCAAACGCTTCCGTTTTGGAAATACGTTGTCTCCCCAACTAATACTAGCCTTTTCCCCAATAAGAAACTCGCTATCTCTATTATTTTAAAACGAATCGTCTCGTCAGCGAAACCTTGTTCGCCACTCCGGAATTCAATCGCCAAATTAGAACTCCACGAGGGGCCAAAAACTTCCGGTACTTTGCTGACCAAAAACCTAGTCGATTTAGCGTTTACGTTAAACCAATCTCTGCTTAAGGATTCCGCATAATTAGGTACGTCAATGTCGCTCTTTCGGCCGTCATGATGCCTAATACGGGACGTAGTACCGCGGGAAATACGATTCGTATTACGTAAACCCACTACCTCGATATCCCCGTTTAAAAACCATAAGGTAATCCAACCGTCCGGTTTTATCGATTCGTCGTAGAAACGTCTATTCAACTTGGTTATGAGTAAGGGAAACTCAAAAGTGGAACCTACGCTATGATATCCTAAATCGAAAACCCCTTCTAAGCTTACTACTCCACCAGTACCACACCTAGCGATTACGGTAAAACCATCGGTATGCTCGCCGGCTTTCAAACCCTGTATCCCCCGATTATTCGTACGAATTATCCCCGTCCCGAATGCACTACTTATAATCTCGTAATCTTCGTCACGGGCGACCGTTATACCCTGTACTATATCCGGTAATAGCCCCCTATCGATTAAGGGGTTTAGTTCTTGGGGTTCTCGTAGGATTTCCCACTCTAGATGTGCTGCGTATTTATAATCTAAGGGTTTCCGGTATTGGTTCATATGATCAGGTTAACCCATTATTTAAGGAGTATCTCCTGGATGCTAGAAAGCAGCATTTTCGAATCCGACTTCCTCCAACCTTACTATCGCCGCCTTCCGCGAGAGACGCCGAGGCGGAAGGCGAGTAAGCCCGTTCATCTTATCAGCGGTTTGCAGTTACGGTTCAACTCCGCGCAGATGGAGACGACGATCGTTATCACTATAAGGAGTTCCGCGGTTAATGCGTTGGTAAGGCGTTCGTTCGGGCCGCGGACGCTACGGGTAATAAAACCGTCCGCAGAAAAAACTACACGGCTAACCACTAACAATTCGTACCCATTTCGGTCTTATTATACCCTCTCCGATAAGCCAATTTAGGAAATCTCCGACCGTAGACGTAGATAGTTTTCGGCTGTAATTCCTAATAGTTTCATTTAACGAGACCCGAACGATATTTATTCCGGCTAACCCAATCCTTTGGGATTCCTCTTTTTGGTAGAGATAAACGAATTTCAATACGGACGGCCTCCCGGTATCGCTGGGTTGATAAACCCAGTACCGGAAATATCCCCCGGCCGGCTTCTTTAAATTCCGGGCGTCAATAAACATAGGGTGAAGAAGAACGAGAGATTGAAAAGAAACTTTTTTCCCCACGATCCGGTCTTTCGAATCTCCGACGATATTAATTAAGCGGATAATGGATTTATACATTGTTTTGGGTTCGTTATAATTCAAGCGGTTCTCGCGGACTTCGTCGCTCAATTTATAGAATATATCGACAGCACTGGGAAACCTTTCTGCATACAACGCTAAGATATCTTTCTTATAAATCGGAAGATCGCATACTTCTTTTAATAGAAGCACGGCGGACAAAAGGGCTAAATCGTTTTTCCCTTCCTGTGGTTGTCTGAGTTCAACGAGTTTTCGGAAATATTTTTCCTGGCCCGGCAGCAGGTCGAAACCCTTACTCGTTAGATATTTATCAATCCACCGGTGAGCACAGAAATCAGTTAATAAACGCCCCATATCAAGAAATATAGCGAATAAGTCATATTCATCAGTAGCATATGATGACCTAGGAAAACCGCGAACCGCTAATAATACGTGACATAACTCGTGCGCAAGGACCGAGACGTCCGCGAGTTCGGGATTTAATTGAATGGTAAATTTAGTTTCTTTTTCACAATGGGCTTCGGGGAATCCGGTTCTCCCTCCTTCTGCAACGTATGCGGGCGTATCGAAACCCGGTAACGATACGATATCAATATCCACATCGTGAGAAAGAGCGTTTGAAATATCGTCTTTTATCTGCGGTATTATCTGGGGGCCGTTAAGGTCTCCGAAGTCACCGAAATTTATATTTACTTGCCCGACCATCTTTTTGCACTTAATCCTTCACGCTCGCTTGCAGCGCTTGCTCGCTGGTCGTGAGTATGCGCGGGGAACTTCCTCGCAGAACCCCGCAGTAAGAAACGTCCCGCCCCGCGCCAAAGCCCAGCGACCTCCCGTTCGGGTATCCATAGGCCCATGCCGAACACGCTAACTAGATAATCCCGTAAGCCACGACTTAAAATCGGGATCCCTACGTGCGGATTATAAACCCGTCCCCGTTCTATTGCAACGTTTATTATTAAACGGCTGACCACCTCTCCAGAAACCCCCGGACTGACAATCTAATAGGGGTTCTCGTAGGACCGAAAACCTACGCCTATAGGGTTAGTATAAATATCCTCATTTCATTCTCCCGGCTAAAAAACACGCTATTTCTGATTTCGATAGAGAATCGCGTTTCCCCCTCATTGCCGTAACCACCTATTATTTCAAGATATTATGAATTCAATATTTATAATTAAATAACCTACAATTGTGTTATATAGCATAGGAAGGATAAAATAATAGTACGGAGACAGAAGTAGAGATTCGGGGGAATAAATTAGAATATACCCGTTTGTGTAAGGTAGTAGAAAACCCATATTAGAATTAGAAACTAGATGAAGATTCCAACGGAAACTAGATAAACGCGATAAAGGAGGTGGTTATTAAATGTATTGAGTGTTACCGGAGATAATTTAATAATACCATTATAAGCAACGATAATAGAGGAGGTAGGATATGATAAATAAGAAATACGATAATGAATCGCAGAAATCATTAATAGAAATAAGAATATAAAAAGGGGGATAAGGAGGGCAAATGGCTAATAGAATAATTATCGCGGACGTACTGAAAGGACTCGGGGAACTGGAAGATAACACCGTGAATTGCTGTGTCACGTCGCCGCCTTACTATCGCCAACGAGATTATAAAGGTATAGCGCCAGTAGAATGGCCCGACGGATGGGTAGGACAGTTAGGCCACGAAAAAACCATTGAGGAATATATTGCTCACGTCGTCGGCGTATTTCGCGAGGTGAGACGGGTGCTACGGAAGGGCGGGACGGCATGGCTAAATTTGGGGGACAGCTATGCGGGGAATAGTAGAGCGGGAAATAAAATATTCGGTAATCCTGAATTTAATAAAAACCGCCCGAGTCGTGCGAATACTAAAACGCCGGGCAAATCAATCCCCCTGGGCCTTAAACGCAAAGACCTCTGCGGTATCCCTTGGCGCGTCGCCCTAGCTTTACAAGATGACGGGTGGTGGCTACGGTCGGATATAATATGGCAGAAGACCAACTGTATGCCGGAGAGCGTAAAAGATCGGCCGACGCGGAGCCATGAGCATATATTTCTACTCACGAAGTCGGCGCGGTATTGGTACGACGCGGAGGCGATAAGGGAAACGATGTCACCCGCAACGGCGGAGCGCGACCGATACAGGTTTAAAGGTGCATTTAAGGGGCAATTCAAAGGCACGCCAGGCGAAGAGCGTTATCAGGACGGGAAACCGATAGAAGACTCGAAATTTTATAACCCCGCCGGCCGCAACGCCCGCGACGTATGGACGTTCCCGTCGGGGAATTATAGGGGGGCGCACTTTGCGACCTTCCCGCCCGAACTACCGAAGCGATGTATCTTGGCGGGCTGTCCTTCTCGCGTGTGCGAAAAATGCGGCGCGCCGTGGGTGAACGAGGTGGAGAAGGGGGAATTACGCGATGCACCCCAACGCGAAAATAGAAGCGTTGCCGCCAAGCAGTTTCACTCAAGCGATAACATATACGGCGAAGCAGGAACGCTTGGCAAGACGCGGGATATTAAAATCCTTGGCCTTCGCCCCACCTGCTCCTGCAAAGCCGAAACACGTCCCGGCGTCGTCCTTGACCCCTTCGCCGGTTCAGGGACAACGGGAATGGTGGCGAAGAGTTTGGGTCGGAACTTCATTCTGATAGAAGCTAACCCCGCCTATGAAACCCTTATAGAAAAACGTTTGGCGTCGGCGCAAGAGCCGCGTCCGTGAACGTGGATGGTAATTATTACGCATCCGCGAAGTAATGGGAAAGGAGATTGCCCTAAGAATAATTCGCAAAATATTATTCACCGCGTGAAGTGCATTATAATGGAGTTCCAAAATAGTAATTAGTTAAATACCGAAAGAAACTCAAACAAAGGAGGTAGGGTAAATGAAGAAACCAGCATTACTACTATTCGTCGCAGGCGAAAGTGATTAGTCGTATTATGGAGGTATATTAAATCGTGATACAATAGCACACTAAAGAATATGCTTGACTTTTAATGAATACTATGTTATGTTGTATTTCTCAGAGTAGAAAGTTAGCAAATAAATAATAAAACCTGGAGGTGGTTTTAATGAAATGGGACAGTAAGATATTCCTAACGATCGACGAATTAGCTGAGTATTTAAATGAAGCCGTAGGGACAATTCGCGAGTGGGTCTTGCAGCGACGCATACCCTTTTATAAAAGGGGTAGGAGGCTTCAATTTAAATTGCAAGAAATTATCAAATGGGACGAAGAGAGGAACCATGTTCTTCCCCACGAGGGGTAGAGGGAATCGGACGCGGAGCACGGTGGGGAGGGTTTCTATTAACGGGTTGAGACCACGTCCCCCACCTTTACGCTCGGGACCCGCGTATTGGATTAACTAAATAATAGAGTTAAGGAGCATTAACACTATGCCGCCGAAAACGAAGACCGATAAATATAATTTGCGGGACGACTTAATAGTCGAATGGTTAAACGCCGTCGCGAGGTTATTAAATTATTCGGAACGCCCTGGGAGTAGAAATGGGTTTAAGTCGCCGAAGAGTGCAACGAACCTAAACGAGGTCCTCGCCCCTTTATGGGAAAAGACGAGGGTCAACGATATCGGTAACTGCCGAACGGGTCTGCAATTCCTCGTATGCATCTATGACCTCGATATAGAGGAGACGGTCGCTATAGTAGCGCTCCTATTCGAATATTTGGCTATAGCGGCGAGTGTACGTACGGACATATCGATCGCGGGATTGTTTCATACGGACGACGTCGCCGCCTCTTTGGTAAACGCATACGAAATAACGGGTCCGCGAAGTAAACTGGTCACGAAAGGTATTATTGGACGGCGCGGGTTATTCGGTTCTGACGTCTTTCTCACACCGCGGGTTTTACGATACTTCGGGATAGCGGACGAACGCCGCCGGATCGTTAACGAATTAACCAAGAATCGTAGAAACACGAACGACGATTTAGTCGAGGTCAACGAACCCCGAGTGCGATTAAGCGACGTAGTATTACCCGCGGCGACGCGGGAGACCTTGAAGGACGCGTTGTATTTTATTCGCAATCGCGATACTATCTTATCCCACGCTGGGTTAGATGACCGTATCGAAAAAGGCAAAGGCGTTGCGCTCCTTTTCTACGGTCCGCCCGGGACCGGCAAGTCCATGGCCGCCGAAGCGTTCGCCGGCGAGTTAAAAATACGTTTCACTGTCGTACGTCCGGAGAGGTTAGAGAGTTCTTATTTCGCCGAGACGGAAAAACGCGTCGTCCGACTATTCGAAGAAGCGGAGAAATATAAACGGTTATTAATTTTCGACGAATGCGACAGCCTATTCGCCACTCGCCCCCACGGCAACGCATATCAAAATATGATCGTAAGTAGGTGTATTAACTTATTACTGCGCGGTATCGAAGAAGGCACCCAAGTATATATCCTAACTACTAACCGCCCCGACTACCTCGACCCGGCGCTAGAACGTCGTTTAGCAGCGAAGGTCGAATTCGGCTTACCAGACGAACCTGCACGCCGGGAGCTGTGGCTTAGATTCCTACCCGCTAACCACGTTCTCACCCGCGACGACATCAACGCGTTAGCAGCGCGTTATCCCCTGACAGGCGGTTATATTAAACAAGCGGCGCTAGCGGCGTTACGACGGGCGGCGCGAGAAGGGCGACCGATAAACAAAGAGGATATCGCGGAGGCGTTAAGCGTTTACCAGGAGAAGGAGAGGAAGATGGGCTTTTAGAAATGGAGGCGGGAGCTATCGTTTGATATCGGGAAATTGGAAACTTAAAAGAGACCAATAAGAAGGAGGTGATATGACCCGAGGCTTAGAGGATCAACGGCAGACTATATCTAGCAAAGAAGATAAGGAAACTAAACTAAGGGCGTTAAATCGATCGCTGTAATAATATAGGAGGTATAACATGACGGTAATAGATAATAATAATCCAAAGAGAGGTAGAAGGTTCGGCCAAAAGAGCCAACGGAAATTAGTACTCCCGAGTTTGAAGTCTAGTACAAAGCCCGAATACTACGGCGAGGTCGATGCGCGGAACAACTGTTACTCACGAATCGATAACCAATTACTTGAAGCCCTCGCTGGTTACGGATTTTCGAGCGGTGAATTAGAAACGGTTTTAGTAATCGCGAGAAAGACGTATGGTTTTCGGGCAAATAAAACCACCGGGGCGCATGAACAAAAACTAATCGATTGGATATCTCTTTCCCAATTCGAAGAAGCTACGGGCGCTGATGGGCGAAGAATCAGTAGGAATAGGAAGAACCTCGTAAAGGACGATGTGCTGATCCAAGTGAATATTATCCTTCCCTACTTGCGTGGCATTAAGACCCACCAATCAGTCAAAGCCCATTATGCGATAAACCATTGGAAATACTGGAGGAAGTACAGGAACGGTAGTAAGGAAGATTTTATCGGTAAATTCAAGGAAGTCGAGGCGTTTTCCGGAATGCAAACGTCGCTCCAAGATAATTTCTATCAGGACGTCCTGGATAAATGTATCGAGTTAATTTTAGAAAGAAAGAACGAAGCGGCCTACCCGATCGAAGCCGAGATCGTGAATTTAAATAAACGTTTTTCCTACGATGAGATCGAAAAGAACGAAAGCGACTGGGTGGAGCAATTACAAATACGAAAGGCGGAGGAATCGAAAAAACCATTTTACGTCGATCGCCCTTTGAACAAACGGCAAAGGTTAGGGAAAGAAATTATTCAGAACATAGGGCAAACCTACGACGGGACTGGATTAGAACCTGAGGATGAATTTGAGGGATGCGGTATTGACGCCGATCAAGAGTACGATGAAGCTGAATTTATTTAGTGGTATCACATCCTCGGGCCGTAATTAATAATTACTTAATGAAATTATTATTATTAACCGGACCCGTAATTATTATTAGCAAATATCGTGATTCCGAATAACTAGTATTGGAATTAGAGATTACTGAAGGGAGTATAAGGCAACCCCTACAATAGATACAATACCATATAAATATTAATAGATAAATATAATATATAAACATGATAATACATAAATATATTTGTGAACCCCCCGGGCGGGGCGAAAACCAAAAGACCGCCCCGCCCTTAGGGGTTCACAGTGATCCGCTTTTTAAACTGAAGTTTATAGAAGCCTAAAACCAAGACTTATTAAATAATAATCTATATTTATAGGAATATCTAATCACAGTACGATTTTACAGGACAGCGAAACTAGTAAGCCCGCACCGCGAACAAAAAATAAAATGAAAATTATTATTCGGATAAGGGGTGGGACGAGGGAACGGAGTAGAAACCAGGCACGAAATAGCCCTTTCGATAATAAAGACTATTTCAGAGCTATAGATTATCAGTATGATAATTAGCGTGCGTCTATATTAATCGTAGGGCTTCTGGTGAGTTGCTAGGAATAACCGCCAGGTACGTTAAAAGAAGATTGAACCTCAGTCGGAGTCGATCGATAGTTGTGCCGGGTTAGCGTGCCGGCAAAAAACGCTCCCTTTCCTCTCATAAAGTGGGGAAACGGGAGTCCAAAGCAAAGGAGGTGCCTTGTTTTATGGGTCATAATGTCAGAAAAAGAGGGGATATTTACTGGATATTCGGGCACATAAATGGCGTCCGGCTCGACGGGTCGTTGCGCACAAAAATAAAGAAGGTAGCAGAAGAAATAGCCAAGAAGAGGGTAGAGAAAGCGCTAGAAGAAACGGAAGGGGTCCGTCTAACCGGAAAAATCAGACTACCCGCGCTCTTCGATAAATATCTCGAATATTGCCGCAGCAATAATAGGGCATCGACCTGCGAAATCAAAAGCCATATCGTAAAGCCGCTATTAGCGTACTTCGGCGACGTACCGTTGAAAGCTATCACCTTCGAACGAATGGAGGATTATAAAGCCGCCCGCCTTGCCCTTGTAAAACCGAGTACCATCAACCGGGAACTATCCCTTATAAAACACGCTTTGCATCTCGCTGTCGAATGGGGGTACGTTTCCGTATCGCCCGCAGCCAAAGTAAAGAAACTGCGAGAACCTGCCGGTAGGGCTACGTTTCTAACCGAAACCGAAGCGGAAAAACTCCTCGCCGCTTGTTCCGACGACATACGTCCAGTGGTGGTTACCGCCCTCCACACGGGGATGCGGCGCGGCGAGATCTTAGCGCTCGACTGGTCCAACGTAGACCTGGACCGACGCCAGATTCGTATCATCGATTCGAAAAACCACGAATCGAGGGTTGTCCCAATTAATGAAATATTGTATAATATGTTAGAGGAGCTACCGGACCGCCAGGGGAAGGTTTTCCTTCGCCGCTCGGGAAGCCCTTACTTATCTATACGCTCTGGTTTCGAGGCCGCCCTAAAACGGGCCGGTATAATCGACTTCAGGTTCCACGATCTAAGGCATACGTTCGCGTCGTGGTTGGTAATGGCTGGTAAACCCCTATATTCGGTAGGGCAGTTGTTGGGACATAAATCGTACGAGATGACGCAACGGTACGCGCACCTCGCGCCAGGTCATTTAGCCGACGTCGTCGAAGTACTCACACAAAACTCACACAGTGCCGAAAACCGCTAACCTTCAACGCCCGCAACTACTTGATAATAAAGAACGCCGAAGTGGCGGAATTGGTAGACGCGCTAGATTCAGGGTCTAGTGAAGGTATACTTCGTGCGGGTTCGAGTCCCGCCTTCGGCAAACCGACCTCATGAGAACCGCCCCCGCCCATTTGACTGTAGTCGTAATCGCCGCCGTGGCGGCGCTTTTGGCCTCGGCGGCCGCCGCCGGCGCCGAGGACGTCGGCGACCTCCTCTTCCGCGCCGACAAGTCCCTGGCCGCCAAGGACTGGGGCGAGGCCATCCAGCTCTACGACCAGGCGCTGGCGGCCGACCCCGCCAACGTCAACGCGCTGAAGGGGCTCGCGGCCGCCCACGACGGCGCCGGCAACTGGCGGGAGGCACTCGGCTACTACGAGCGGGTCCAGGCCTCGGCCGGCAAGAGCGCCGAGACCTCCGCGCGCATCGGCTTCTGCGCCGAGAAGATGGGCGACCGCGTCCGCGCCGCCTCGGCGTACGAGGAGGTCGTCCGCCTCCAGCCCAACGACCTCAAGACCTGGCGGGCGCTCGCGGACATCTACGCCGCGGGCAGCGACTATAAGAACCAGGCGCGGGCGCTGGAGCAGCTCGTGGCCCAGGGCGGCGACACCGCCGACCGGCTGGAGCTCGCCAAGTTGTACGAGACCAAGCTGGGCCGCACGGACGACGCGGTGGCGGAATACACCCGCATCACCGACGCCGAGCCCCGCAACATGGACGCCCACCGCGCGCTAGCCGGCATCTACCTCGGCCGCAAGGACAACGTGAAGGCGGCGGAGGAGCTGGAGGTTTTGTCACGGCTCGCGCCCGACGACGCCGACGTCCTGTGGCAGCTCGCCCAGGTGCGGGTGGCGTTGGGCGACGACTTCAGCGCCATCAAGGCGCTGGAGAAGATGCGGGCCATCCGGCCCCGCGACGGCGCGGCGCTCAAACTCCTGGGGACGCTCTACAACAAGGGCGAGGAATACAACAAGGCCGAGCGGACGCTCAGGGACGCGCTGGACGCGGGGGCGGACGACGCCGACGTCTACTGCCAGCTCGGCGTCGCCCAGGCGGGGCTGAAAGACACCGCACAGGCGGAGACCTCGTTCGGCAAGGCGCTGGCCAAGGACCCGAACCACCGCGCCGCCCTCCAGAACTTCAGCGGCCTCCTCTACCGCGACGGCGAATACGAGCGGGCGTGGACCTACGCCGACAAGCTCACGACGCTGGAGCACGACAACCTCCCCGGCCACTTCTACCGGGGGCTCGCCGGCGCCGCCACGGGCCGCTTCAGCGAGGCCGAGAACAGTCTGAGCAAGGTCATCGCGGCCGAGCCGGCGAACGTGGAGGCGCGCGTGGGCCTCGCCGGCGCCTATATCGGCCAGGAGAAATACCGCGACGCCGAGAAGGCGCTGGAGCAGACGGGCGACCCCGGCGCCTACGCCGACAAGGTCTCGTTCTACCAGGGCCGGGCGGCGGAGGGCCTGGGCAAGATGGACGCCGCGGCCTCCTTCTACGAGCAGGCGGAGGACCGCAACCCGAAATACTACGACGCCTTCTACTACCACGGCCGGATGGAGTTCCGCCGCGGCAACTACGAGCCGGCGGAGAAGGCGCTCGGGCGGGCCACGCTGCTGGAGCCGGGGCGGATAGACGCCTTCCTGATGTTGGGCGCGCTCTACGAGAAGACGGAAAAATGGCGGGACGCGGTCCGGACGTACCTCCAGGCCAAGGACGTGGACCCGAGAAACGTGGAGTCGTACCTCGGCCTGGGCCGGTCGTATACCGCGCTCGAGGATTGGAGCCCCGCCGAGAAGGAGCTGCGGCACGCGCTGCAGCTCGACGACAAGTCGTTCGAGGCCCGCTACCAGCTGGGCCGCATGTACAAGGCCCAGGACCGGGTGGACGACGCCATCCCGGAATTCGAAGAGGCCGTCCTCCTGGACCCCAAACACGTGCGGGCGCGCACGGAGCTGGGCTACCTCTACCTGCGTAAGGAGCAGTACGACCGGGCGGTGACCGTCCTGGAGAAGGCGTGCGCGCTGGACGCGAAGGACCTGGACGCGAATTACCTCCTGGCCATCACCTACGATAACCTGGAGAACTACGCGAACGCCATCAAGTATTACGAGCGGGCGAGCGCCCTCTCCCCCGACGACTACGAAATTCAGAAGGCCCTCGCGACGTCGTACCGGCTGGACGGCGACCTGGACAAATCGCTCGCCCTCTTCGAAAAAATTACCCGCGAGAAGCCGGACGACGCCGTGGCCTACGAGATGCTGGGCGACATCTACCGCATCAAGGGCTCCGAGGCCAAGAAGTGGCGCCGCTACGAGCGGGAGATAGAGTTTTACGAGAACTCGTCCAACTTCTACCGCCGTTACCTCGCGCTGGCGCCGGATACGCCGAACCGCGCGTTCATCCAGAAGTTCCTGGAGGGTTACGAACACTACCGCCTGCTCCAGGCGCAGGAGCGGGAAGGGGTGGAGTTTTACGAGGAGTGGTGACGCCGCGGCCGATTATTCTTTAACGGCGCCCGCGGGCGCTTTTTTTATTGCCGGCGGATGGCCCCGCGAAAAAGCGCCCCCAGGGGGGGCGCTTTTCGTCGCCTACGCGGGGGACGGTCAGAAGTCCGCGCGGGCCACGCCGAGGAGGAGGAACGCGTTGGGCATCTGCGTTTCCACGCCCTGCGTCCCCGCGAACGGCGTCGCGTCGCCCGTAACGATCGTGTAATCGGCCTTCACGCCCAGCGAGAACGCGGGCGTCAGGCGGAAGTCGCAGCCGAACGGGATGTCCAGCGCCGGCTTCACCTCGGTATGGCTGTCCAGCTCCACGCCGGTCCCGAGGGCAACCAGCGACCACGGGACGACGGCGACGCCGCCGCCGAAGCCGACGTAGGGTTTAATCATGGCGCCGGGGCCGAAGCCCACGCCGAAGGTGGCGTCCTCGCGGACGGCTATAGTTTCCCAATGTATCTCGTAATCCTCGAAGTAACCGCCGGTTTCGCCCTTGTGCGTCGTCGTGCTGAAGCCCGCGTCCGTGACGAGCTCGAGCGACATCGTTATCGGGCCGCGGAAGGTCCAGACGGGCACCGCCGCGCCGCCGCCGACCCAGAACGACGTCCCGAGCGGTTCGCCGACCTCTATCGGGAATCCCCAGACCACGGTCCGGCTCACCAGGTCGCCGTAGGAGGCGAGGCCGCCGGCGCCGTAAACGCCGAAAGCGCCCGCGGCCGCCGCGCACGCCAGCAGCACCGAAACCAAATACCTAAACCATAGAGCCATGGTTATCCCTCTCGCTTACGCGGACGACGGTTTACGGACGAAAACGCCGCGGCGCAAGGCCGCGGCGCGACGAGTTGACCGCCACTACCACACGTTGACGCGGATGCCGCCTTCGAGGTCGAATTCGCCCGACGTTTCGTCGCCGATGAGAAGTAGGCCGCCCATATCGAAATACGGCGTTATGGGCGCGCGCGGGATTTCGAAGTCCATCCCGCCGCCGAAATGGATATAAGCGCCGTTCTGGTCTTCGCCGGTGGTGGGCCACCCGTGCCACCGGTCACCGATAAACAGGTGGGCGAACCCGCCGCCGAACGCGGCGTGCGGTTGGATTATAAAGTTGTAATTCGGTATAAAATAAATCCGCGTCTCGGCGCCGAGCAATAGCGTCGTCACGTCGTCCCCGAACCCCAGCATGATTTCGGGGCCGATACACACGTAGGGCGGGAGGGCGAAGTCGAATTCGCCGCCTATATACGCCTGGTCGATATCGCCGAAATAGCCGCCGAAACCGACGCCCAAGCCGGAAAGGCCGCTGGGAAGCGCGAACGCCGCCGGCGCCAACGCCAACGCCACGACGAACACCGGGAAACTCTTGCGCATGGGTAAATCCTCCGCGTAAATGGGTTGTCCGGACGTTTCGCCAATATACCACATCCGGCCGCCGATTATCAATTACTTTCGAAAACGTCACCACACGTCGAAGCGGAGGCCGCCCTCGAGCCGAAACGCGCCGCCGCGTCCTCCGAAAATCTATTTCCCGAAGCGGACGCCGACCTCGATCTTAAAAGCGGCGCCGGTTCCGCTCCCGATAAACACGATGGCGCCGAGGTCGACGTAGGGGACTATGGGCGTCTCGGGAATGTCGAAGTCGGTGCCGCCGCCGAAGTGCAGGTACCCGCCGCCCGTGGTCTCCGTCCCGCCGCCCGGGTCATGGGGCGTATCGTCGCCGTCGCTCGTGAAGTAGACGAAGCCGCCGCCGCCGAAGGGCAGATACGGCTGGACGAGGTAGTTGTAATTGGGGATAAGGTAAAACCTGCCCGCGACGCCGCCGAGGATGCCCACGCCGCCGCCGAACGCCACCATCGCCTCGGGCCCCCAGGAGACGTAGGGCGGCGCGGCGAAGTCCAATTCCCCGCCCACGAATCCCTGGTCGCCGAGGATGCCGCCGAAGCCGACGCTCGGGCCGGCGAGGCCGTGGGGGAGAGCGAGCGCCGGCGCGCTCAACGCCGCCGCCAGGCAAACGACCGTGCGTAACATCTTCATACCCGTCACCCTTTCATCATTTTGGCCAGGGGCGTTGCGGCCCCGGCTAACGCCTCTTTAAGACCGTCGTTCGTTCGCGCGCCGGCCTGGGCGAAGTCGGCCTTGCCGCCGCCGCCGCCGCCCAACGCCCGCGCGACCTCGCGCACGAGGTTGCCGGCGTGCGCGCCGGCCTGGAGCGCCGCTTCTCCCGCCCCCGCCCACAGCGTCGCCTTCCCGCCCTCGTCGGTCGCGAGGACGACGACGAGGTCGGCGTGCTCGGCGATGAGCTGCGACGCCGCCTCCTTGACCGCGTCCGAGGTCGCGCCCTCCAGGACGCCCACGACCAGACGGACCGGGCCTACGGCGACCGCGCCGTCCAACAACTCGCCGGCCCGGGCGGCGGCGTCCCGGGCCGTGGACTGGCGGAGCTTCTTCTCCAGCTCGCGCCGGTCCTCCAGCGCCGCGGCCACGCGGTCGGGGAGGTTCTCCCAGCCGGTCTTGATGGCGCGGGCGCTCTCGTCCAGGACGCGGCGCATCCGCTGGGCGTAGGCGAGCGCGGCGTCCCCCGCCACAGCCTCCACGCGCCGGACGCCCGCCGCCAGCGCCTCCTCCTTCACGAGGAAGAACGGGCCGAGCTCGCCGGCGTTGCGGAGGTGGGTCCCGCCGCAAAGCTCCAGCGACACCTCGCTCCCCGTCGCGCCGACGCATACGACCCGCGCGGTCTCGCCGTATTTCTCGCCGAAGAGGGCGGTGGCGCCGCGCGCCTTGGCGGCCGCGAGCGGCATCTCCGTCCAGCTCACCGGATAGGCCGCCATCGCCATCGCGTTGACGCGCCTCTCCACTTCCTCCGCCTCCGCCGGCGCGAGCGCCCGCGTCGAGGCGTAATCGAAGCGCAGATAGTCGGGGCCGACGTGCGAGCCGGCCTGGGTGGCGCCGGGGCCGAGGACGGCGCGCAGCGCCGCGTGCAGGAGGTGCGTCGCCGTGTGGTGCCGCTCGATCTGGAGGCGGCGTTCCCGGTCCACGCGCGCGGTCACGGCCGCGCCGGCGGCCAGCGTCCCTTGGGTTACCACGCCCGCGTGCAGGTATTGCCCCGCGGCCGTCTTGGTCGTATCCTCCACGTCGAACGTGACGCCGTCGGCGAGCAGGAAGCCGGCGTCGCCCACCTGGCCGCCCGCCTCGGCATAGAACGGCGTCCGGTCCAACACCACGACCGCCCGCGTGTCCTCGGCCGCGGCGTCCGCCCGCCCCTTGGCCGTGACGAACGCCAGGACCTTGGCGCCGGCGTCGTAGCCGTCATATCCCACGAACGCGGTGGGGGCGACGTCGTCCAGCGCGCCGGCGAGGGGGAACTCGTCGGCACTCGCCCGGGCCGCCCGGGAGCGGTGGCGCTGGGCAGCCATCGCCTCCTCGAAGCCCTCCTCCTCGACCTTCATCCCTTCCCACGCGGCGACCTCGGCCGTAACCTCGAGGGGGAGGCCGTAGGTGTCGTAGAGGGTGAAGGCGTCGCCGCCCGGAAGGACGTCGCCCTTCTTCATCGCGGCGAGCCGGGCGCGGAGGCGGTCCACGCCGCGGCCGAGCGTCGCGAGGAAGTTCTCCTCCTCGCCGCGGACGACGCGCTCCACGGTGGCGCGTTGGGCCTTGAGGTGGGGATAGACGCCGCCCATAACCGCGACCACCGGCTCCACCAGCCGGTGGAGCGCCGGCTCCTCCAGCCCCAGGAGGTAGGCGTGGGCGAGGGCGCGGCGGAGGAGCTTGCGGACGACGTAGCCCCGGCCGACGTTGGAGGGCAGGACGTTCTCGGCGACGGCGAAGGTCAGCGCCCGGGCGTGGTCGGCGGCGATGTTGAGGGAGCTCTGGACGCGGCCGCCCGCGGCGTAGTCCACCTTCAGTATCTCCTCGGCGCGTTTAATGATGGGGAGGAAGAGGTCGGTGTGGAAGTTGGAGGGGACGCCCTGGACGACGAAGGCCAGCCGCTCGAGCCCCATGCCGGTGTCTATGCCGCGGTTCTTGAGCGGCAGGCGCGTGCCGTCCGGCTGCTGGTCGTATTGCGGGAAGACGATGTTGTAAATCTCGATGAAGCGGTCGCAGTCGCAGTTGACGTGGCAGCTCGCCGAGCCGCAGCCGTATTCCTCGCCGGCGTAGTAGTGGATTTCCGACGAGGGGCCGCACGCGCCGACGCCGCCGGCGGGCCCCCAGAAGTTCTCCTTCTCGTAGCGGCCGAAGCGCGCCTCGGGTATGCCGACTTCCTTGAGCCAGACGTCCGCGGCCTCGTCGTCGTCGGCGTAGACCGTCGCGTAGAGCCGCCCGGCGTCTATCTTCAGCGTCTCCGTCAGGTACTCCCAGGCCCAGAGGATGGCCTCGCGCTTGAAGTAGTCGCCGAACGAGAAGTTGCCCAGCATCTCGAAGAGGGTGTGGTGGCGGAGGGTGTGGCCGACGTTGGCGAGGTCGGAGTCCTTGCCGCCGGCGCGGAGGCAGGGCTGGCAGCTCGCGGCGCGGCGGAAGGCGAGGGGCGCGGCGCCCGAGAAGTACGGCTTGAACTGGACCATGCCGGCGACGGTGAAGAGGACCGTCGGCTCGTCGGCGGGAACGATGGGCGCGGCCGCGACGACCTTGTGGCCGCGGGCGGCGTAGAAGTCCAGGAAGGACTGGCGGAGGACGGTGGAGTTCATTTATATCGCCTATTTGACGACGGAAGCACGGACGTTTCAATCCGACCTTTACGATTATTAGCGAAACGCGCCGTCACATCCCCCACTTGATGGCGCGGACCTTCTCGCGGAATTCGGCGAGCGTCAGTCGCTGGGAGCCCTCGGCGAGGCGGGAGAGGTCCAGCTCGCCGTCGGCGCCGCCCACCACCTCCGCGATGCCCCAGCGCGTGTTCCAGAAGAGGTAGGGCTGGTAGACGCCGCCCGGGCCGCGGATGGTGAAGAGGACGTATTGCGCGCCGACCTTCAACTCCACGCGCTCGACGCGCGGCTCCTCCCCCGGGGCGCCGGGGACCTTGTAGCTCGCGTCCAGCCACCCCTGGTTCTCGAAGTCGCCGAAGTAGACCTCGCGCACGTCCACCTCGGCCGGCCCCTCCGCCGGCACCGCTAGGACCTTGACGCGGACGATTTCCGGGGCCTGGGCGATGGCCTCGTCCAGCGTGGGGACGGGCGCGGGCTCCAGCGCCACCCCGGCCGCCGCGGCGGCAAACGCGAACCAGGCCCAACGCGCCACCGCTTCCCCCTATTCCGAGAGGTTCCAGATGAAGTCGAAGAAGCGCAGGTACTCGGCCGCGACCGCCGCGTCGTGGATGACGACGACGTCCGTCATGGGCGAGGAGGCGCTGTCGTCGATGAAGGGATAGGAGCCGACGATGACGGTGTGGTCGTCGATGACGACGAAGCGGTCGTAGAGGTTGGAGGTGCTCCGGTCGTAGGCCACCTCCGCGCCGCCGGCTTTCAAATAGTCGCCGATGGCCTTCCCCGTGAGGACGTTGCGGCGGTCGCCGTCCACGACGACGCGGACGCGGCGGCCGCGCTTGGCGCACGTGATGAGCGCTTGCGCGAGCGAGTAGTCGTTGAAGCGGTCCACCGCCACCGTCACGTCGTGGTCGGCCTCGCCGAAGGCCTCGCGCAGGCGGTTGCGGACCGGCACGTCGTGGCCGAACCAGACCTCGACGACGGGGGCCGGCTCGCCCTGGGGCGCGACCGCCGGCGCCACGTCAACCGCCACGCGCGCGCCGGCGTCTTCCTCCGCCGCCGGCGCGAAGCCGGCCGCGGCGGCCAGGGCCAACGCCGCACCCAGCGCGCATCTAATATTAACGGCCATTTTCCGGTTAATATAGCATAGCGGCCGGGGGGCCGCAACGCGATTAACGGCGGCGGGGAGGCCCGCCCGCCATGCCACCCGCCCGGGGTTTGACCACGTATAACGTCTCCCCTACCTCCGAGCCCTCGTAGGTTCCCACGGCGGTTCCTTCCCCCAGAAGGCGCCGGCCATAGCACGCGAGGGGACCCCGGCCGAGGCGGAAGAAGGCGCGGTCGCCGAAATAAACCTTCTTGCCGCGCGAGAGCTCGACGTCGACGTTGTCCGCGATGAGGGCCGCGGCGACGAACTCGTTGCCGCCCGCGGCGTTGACCTTCCAGTCCGGCGTCTGGGCGTGGCGGAGGCCGCCGAAGTACCGGGCGTAGAGGACCACCGGCGAGTTGGCAAGGTAGACGACGTTCCGGCGGGGAACGGTCCGCGCGAGCCACGCCGCGGCGCGGTAGTCGGCGCCCGCGGCCAGGTCGCGGTGGGGGCGGACGCCGTCCCGCCAGTTCGCGGCGGCGACGCCCAGCCCGGCGAGCGCCACGCCCGCGAGCGCGACCCTCCCCCACCACCCGGGCCGGCGCGCGAGCGACGCCGCGACGAGGGCCAGAAGCATCACCGCCGGGAAGAGGGCGAAGCCGGCGTAGCCCGGCGCCCAGAGCGTCGCGAACAGGGCGTAGAAGAGGAAGGGGACGCCGAGGAGGAGCGAGGCCCGCCGCCCCGGCCCCCGTACCGCCCACCACGCGAGCGAGCCGCCGCCGAAGACGGCGCCGAGCCATAGGGGCAGCGCGAACCAGACCAGGCCGGCGTCGCGTTTCGCGAAAGGGGCGAAGGCGTTGTCGGCGACGTCGTTCACGTATATCGCGCGCGAGACGGCGGCCGCCACCAGCGCCGCGTTGTGGGGGCCGACGCCGGCCCAGCGGTTCATCCGCGGGTAGTAGAAAAACCAGCCGGCGTAGTCGGACGGGGTCCGGAGGTCCAGAAGCGCCGCGGGGAGGACGGCGTAGCCCAACGCCGCGGCGACGGCGAAGCCGGCGAGGAAGCCGGCCGCGCGCCGGCCCCGGCCCGTCCCCGCCGAAACCAGGAATAGAAGGGCGGCGGGCAAAAGGAAAAGGTTCAACTGGTGGGCGAAGGCCGCGGCGGCCCAGGCCGCGCCGGCCCACGCCCCCGCCTTCGCGCCGCCCTCCGCCGCCCGGGCGACGGCGAGGAGCGCCCCCAGCGCCGCGGCGACGGCCAGGGCGTAAACGCCGGGCGACGCGGCGGCCACCCAGAAGCCGGCGGCGGCGGCGAGCAACGCCGCGCCCAGGAGCGACGCCGCCCTGCCGGCGCCCAGGCGCCGCAGCAGGTAGAACATCAGGCAGACGGCGGCGGCGCCGGCGGCCGCGTTTACGGCGTGCATAGGCCCCAGCGCCCGGCCGTGATAGCCGAAGACGCCGGCGGCTTTATAGACCAGCCAGCAAATCGGATTGTAGAGGAGGTGGTGGGGGTGGAGGAGCCGCGCCGCCGAACCCATCTCCACGCCCTCGGCGTAGGTCAGGGCGTCGCTGGTGTAGGCGCGGTAGGGAGCGGCGAGGTATAACGCCAACGCGGCCAGCGTTACGCCGGCGGCGAGGAGGCCGTCGGCGCGGCGGCGGCTGGTAAACCAGACGGCGAATATACGGAGGGAAAGCAGCATGGATGGCGATACTAACGGCGGGAGGCGGGGCGGCGCGCCCGCCATAGGAGACGCGACCCTTTATTCCGCCGAAGGGTCGAACTTGAACATGGACCCCGAGCCGGCGAGCCAGACGTCGTCGCCGCCCAGCGTGAACACGGCGGAGAAGCAATCATCGGGCGACGGGACTTCGTACCATCGCTCGCCGTCGCACCGTATCACGCGTTGGCAACCCGCGGCCCAACCGTCGTCGGGGCCGGCGAAGTTGACGTCATGAAAAGGATGAGAATAGGGCCGGGTGAAGTCGACGTCGCACGGGAACCACGAGCCGCCGCTTTCGTCCCAATACCCGAGGTAGTAATACCCCGGGATTTCGGCGTAGCTCTCCATTCCACCTACGCCCCACGCGTTATTCCCGCCCGGGCAAGCGATCGCATGGAGACCGCCGCGCTCTCTTTTCGTCCACCCGCTACCGTCCCACCGCCAAGTAAACGCGCCGACTGCCCAGCCGTTCGTCGGCGACGAAAAGCCCAAGGCGATAATAGACGCGCCGTCCGCCAACTCCCACCGCGACCACGCGCCGTCGTGGTAACGATACGCCACGCCCGGTCCGCCGAACCATACGTCGCGCGGGCCCGCGGCGCAAACGCTAAAAAGCCCGCACAACTCGGTACGGCGTTTCACGGGTGGAAGGTCGAAAAGCGACCACCGCTCGCCGTCATAATGGAATATATAAGATTTTTCGGGGTGATAGGTTTCGTCGTGGCCCACGGCCCAACCGTCGTCGGGCGCGCCGAAGCTAATGCCCTCCATCCAAAGGTCGTCGTACGCGCCCGAGAAATCCGTATGGACCTTCCATTGGGCGCCGTCGTAATGCAGGAAGTGGCCCCCGCGCGTCACGGCCCAACCGTCGGCGTCCGAAAGCAATAAGACGTCTACGATACCCGTATTGCCCATCTCGGGCAGGCCGGCTATGGGGTACTCGCGCCAGGGGCCGGCGTCGTTTTCCGGCCCGCACGCGGCCGCGCACCAAACGAGCACCGCGGCGAAGCTTACGAGTTGGCGGGTGTTATTCCGCATCCTTCCTTCCCCCTTCACCCCCGGCGGGGCCGTGGTTACTTCCCCTTGGCCGCCTTTTCGCCGCCGGCCGGCGTCTCGCGGCGATACGGGATGGGAATGTATTGCACCGCCGGCTCGGCGCGTTTCGGCTGCGGGAAGAACGCCATGAATTGATAAATCTCGTCCGGCATCTGGTCGCTGACGGGCAGGCCCAACTCCTTGGCCTGGGTAAAGGTGATGGCGTAGTCGTGGGTCCAGGTCCCCATGGTGAGCTTGCCGGCCAGCTCGTCCGCGGCGTGGACCTCCATCCGCTCGCCCAGAAGGGCCTTGACGCGCAGGCGGAGTTGGTCCACGGCCTTGCGCGCGACGTCGGCCAGGATAAGGGTCTGGTCGTCCACGGCGTTGGCCGTTTTGACGTCCAGGACGCTCAGGATGGACGCGGCGGGGAGGCCGCCGATCTGGGGGTCGATGGGCCCCAGGACCGCGTTGGACGCCATGACGATCTCGTCGGCGGCGAGGGCCACGAGCGTCCCGCCCGACATGGCGTAGTGGGGCACGAAGACGGTGACCTTGGCGGGGTGGTGGACGAGGGCCTGGGCGATCTGGTCGGCGGCCAGGACCAGGCCGCCGGGGGTATGGACGATGAGGTCGATGGGGACGTCGTTGTCGGTAAGGCGGATGGCCCGCGCCACCTCTTCCGAGTCGTTGATGTCGATGTAGCGCATCAGCGGGAAGCCGAGGAGACTCATGGTCTCCTGGCGGTGGATGAGCGTTATGAGGCGCGTCTTGCGCTTCCGCTCGATGGCGCGCATGGCCGCGAGCCGCCGCGTCTCGTTCATCTTGCGGGCCAAAATCGGGAAGATGAACGTGAGGATTAGAAAGATCCAGAAGATGTCCGTGAACTTCATAGGGGCCTCCTACACAGCCCGCGCATCCGTCAGGGCTTGACGCCGTAGCGGTGCGGCCGGGACTTCGGGAAAATCAACACCAGGACGATCCCCGCGACGAAGCCGCCGAGATGGGCCCACCACGCTACGCCGCCGGCGTGGGCTCCGCCCAGCGACAGGACGCCGGCGAAGAGTTGTATCAAGATCCATACGCCGAGGTAGAACCACGCCGGGATCTCGATGAAATAGGGATAGAAAAGGAGCGGAATAAGCGTCAGGACGCGGGCCTTAGGGTAGAGGAAGAGGTAGGCGCCCATGACGCCGGCGATAGCCCCCGAAGCGCCGATGGTCGGGAGGGTCGTCGGCCCGGCGAGTAACGACTGGGCGACGGACGCCGCGACGCCGCAAAGGAAATAAAACAGGACGTAGCCGACGTGCCCCAGCCGGTCCTCGACGTTGTCGCCGAAGATCCACAGGAAGAGCATGTTGCCGATGATGTGGATCCACCCGCCGTGGATAAACATCGCCGTCACGAGCGGCACCAGCGCGGCCGCGACGCTCCCGAACGAGTGGAAGTCCACGCCCCACAGCCGCGCGGGGACGACGCCGAAGCGGTGGATGAAACCCTCCAGGCGCGCCGGCCCCATCGCGAGCTCGGCCCAAAAGACGAGGACGTTGGCGGCGATGAAGCCGATGTTCACGAACGGGAAGCGCGCCGCGCGGGGGCTATCCTTGATGGGTATCATGAACGGTTTATTCTAACGGCGCGCGGCCGGGGCTTGACGCCGAAGACCGCTTTACGGCGACGCGAGGTCGCCGTCGCGGGTCGCGCGGGCCAGGAAGGCGCCGCGCGCGAGCACCGCCGGCGGCACCGCCGCCGGCGCGCGGGCGTAGACGCGCAAGTGGTAATCGCGGTCGTACGTGAAAGTGAAGAGGTATTTATAGTCGCGGACGAAGTCGGGCGAACGATAATACACCCAAACCCAGGAACCGGCGGGCGCTTCCACGCAGTCGGGCCGGCGGCTGAAGAGGATAAAGAAAGCCGGCTTCCGGCGTATGAACTTGGCGGCGTCGTAGCCCCAGCGCGTCGTCTCCGTCGACAACAAACCCTCGGGGTGGATGTCGTAATTGACGGGGAAGTCGGCGTAATACGGTATGGCGCCCATGTCCCACGCCGCGAGCGAGCCGCCGACGGGGGCCGCGGTCGCGAGCCATTGCCCCAGCGCGCCGTGCGCCCGCGCGAGCTTCGCGCCGTAGCCGACGTCGCCGTAGAGGAAGACGCCGGGCAGAAAGGCGTATAGGCACCCGGCCGCCAGCGCGAGGGCCGCGACGCCGACCCGGGCGCGCTTCAGGAGTTCGGCCAACGCCCCGGCCGCCGCCACCGCCAACAACCCGAGGAAGGGGATTTCGTAGCGGTAACCCGGCATCCATTCCCGCTTCGCCACCAGCGGGGCCAACATCGCGACCACGACGCCGACCCAAAGGATTCCCGTTTCCGGCTTTCGCCAACGCCGCGCGCCCCACGCCGCCAGGACCGCCGCAGGCAAGACCCAAAGAACGAGGGGCCACAGCCCTATGAGACGCGAAGCCAGACTGCGGACGCCGATGCCGGCGCGCGCGTAAAACGTGTTGGGCAGGAACAAGCCGAAGTAGTGCCACCGCCAAGCGAAATACACGCCGTACAGGACCGCGAAGACCGCGGCCGCCAGCAACCCCGCGCGCCGGGCGCCGCGTCGCGAAACGATAATGTAACCCAGGACGGCCGCGGCCATGACGACGCCGTCGGGTCGGGCGAGGGCCGCCGCGCACCACGCCACGCCGGCGCCGGCCGGCCAGAAACCGCCGTCTTTTATCCGGAGACTCAGGAGAAGGGCGACGAATAACAACAGGAGGTACTGCGTGGTCTCCAGACCGCCGATCGCCCAAAACGGGACGGCGGCGTTGGCGCCGACCAAGGCCGCCGCCAGGCCGCCCGCAGCGGGGCCGTACAGCCGCCGGGCGAAGAAATAGACGGCGACGACGGCGGCGACGCCGAAGGCGACGCCGAAAAGCTTGGCCGCGATAATGGGGTCGGCGGCGGGCGCCACCCGGAAGACCGCGGCCTCCAAGACTATCCACAGGAAGTTGGAATACCCTTCCACCGGCGGGCCGACGCGGTTGAAGACGAAGCCCCATCCGGCCGCGACGTTCCGCGCGTACCGCAGCGAAATAAAGGCGTCGTCCACGGTAAAGCCGAAATACGACGCGCATAAAATGATAAACGCGCCGATTCCGGCGGCGAGGCCGGCGTAGCCCAAAACGCGCTGGGTGCGCGAATTATCTACGGGGCGATCCATGCCAACGTATATTACCAGAACGGCGTCGGGAAATTAAGCGAAATCTGCGCGGCGGCCAACGAAAAAACCGCCCGTAAGGGCGGCGAGGGGGCGCCTCCGGTCGGCGGTCATTCGGGGCCGGTCGCCCCCAAACCCCTGGCCTCCAACGCGTCCATGAAGTAATAGGCGAAGGTCTCGGCGAAGCGGGCCCGGGCGTCCGCGGCCGCGCCGGCAGTCGCGGCTGTTACCGCCTTAGCGGTAACGGTCGCCCGGTTCTACCATCCCATGGCCATTAAACGCTGGAGGTTCGCGCGTAATACCGGGGCGTCGGGCTGGAGGCATAACGCTTGTTCCAGTACCGCCCGGGCTTCCCGATAACGACCCTGTTGGATAAGGGCGAGCGCGTAAGCGTTCATAAGCTGCACGTCATTATTGCGGTACGCGAACCGCTCCAATAACGCCAGCGCGTCGCCCGTTCGTCCCTGTTCTTGATACAGCTGGGATAGTATTATTATGGTGTTGGCGTCATAGTACTTCAATGCGACCGCCCGCTCCAATTCCCGTCGGGCCAAGTCGCGTTCACCCCGAACGAGGTAGACCGTAGCGAGTAAGCGGTGGGAATAACCGTCGCGAGGTTTAAGCGCGACGGTCCGCCGGGCGTTCGCGAGGGCGCCGTCGGTATTGCCTTCCACGCCGTCCACCATCGCGAGGTAACCATAGGCGGTATACATTTCGCGGTTGGCGGCGAGGGCTGCGCGCGCGGCGCGTCGGGCGTTTTCGTAATCGCCCGTTTCCCAATACCAGCGTGCGAGGTTGGACTGCACTGCTTCCATCCACGGCGCGAACGCCGCGGCTTTGACGTAGTAAAATCGCGCGAGCTCTTTCTCGCCTCGGTATTCGTGGAAGAACCCCAGGTCCTCGTAAACACCGACGGCGTATTCCACGTCGAAATACCGACCCGTGAATGCGCGGCGGCGGCGGACGCGGTCCGCGGGTATCTCCCGGATGGCCCGCGCGGCTTCCTTTAAAACCCGCCCGTGGAACGGGGCCGTCTCGGTAGGCGCCGTCGCGCGCGGCAATATCTCCACGACGAAACCGGTTGGGCGGGCGCGCCCGAATAGCGACTCCCGGTCCGGCGTTTTCCTGATGAAACTATAATCGGCATATACCCGTTTAACCCCCGCCGGTACGGCTAACGTAGCCGCCTCGGCGGAATCCGTATTATCGGGCGGCTCATTCCAATTAGAAAGCATTACGTCGGGTCGTAAGCCGAGCGTATACCGCGAATGCCAGTATAGGAAATTCGTCGTAATATCGCCCGCCGCGTACATCGCCTTATACCCGAAGGGCGTCATTATACTACGGGTGTAGAAGTCGAGGAATTTAACGGGCCGGCGGTGGATATCCCACCCCTGAACGACGGCCGTAATGGCCACGGCGGCCGCCGCGGCGACGGCGATGAAGCGCAGACGGCGGCGAAGAACCGAGAAGGACGCCAGCGCCCCCACCGCGCCGGCGGCCAGTAAAAAGCCGATGGCCGGGAGGCGGTAGCTCCCAAGGTCCGGGATGTCATAGATACAGAGGATGAAGACGTTGGCTACGATAATAGCCAGCGACGCCAGGAGGGTGCGGGGCATACCGCGTCGCGCGCGCCAGAAAGCCCAGGGCGCCAAGAAAGCGAGCGGCCCCGCGTTGCGCCAGACCGCGACGCCGAGGTCTTCTATGCGGTATGAGGCGACAAGGAGCGACGGCCAACGGACGGAACTACCGAATTCGCGGCCCGCAACGTGGCGGAAGAATAATAAGGCGTTGTTGACACCCTCGTCCGTCCACGCCCATTTAAGAGGAGTGTCGGAAAGGGCGCGGAGGGGAAGGTACAGCAATACCGAGAAGCCGAGGAGGAAAGCGGCGGCGACCGGGAAGATAAGGCGACCGCGGCCGGGGGTGGACAGGAGGTTTATAACGAGGGCGACGCCTATGCATCCGAACGCTAGGAGGTGGACGCCCGGGGCAACGCCCAGGATGAAGGCGGCGGCGAAAATGAAACGGGCGTCCCGCCGGCTTTCCGCGGATTCGAGGAGACAGAGGGCCCCGAAGATAAGGGCCAGCGCGGGGCCGTAGGCCTCGACGGACGTCGCCTCGAGCCAAATGGAGGGCGCGGCCGCGGCGAAAACGCCGAGGAATATGGCGAACGCGGCCGCAAGCCAGCTATCGTCGAACGGGCGGGAGCCGACCCGGTAAGCCCAGAGCGCAAGCAAGGCGGGGGCCAAGGCCACGACGAGGGCGTTTACGGCGTTCGCGCCGGCGGCCGCCCAAAGCCGGGGGAATATTAAAAGCGGCAGGGCGAGGAACTGCAGGTAGGTGGGATAACCGGTGGGATGCGCTATACCCAGAACGGAGGCGGCCGTTACAAAATCCCCCCAATCGCCGGTAGCGGGCCCCCGGGCGGCGGAGGCCGCGTAAAGGGCCGCCGCGCCGACGAACGTCAGCACGAAAACGATATACGCTAATTCGCCGCGGGACGGATGACGCGCTCCTAATACCGCATGCGTGTTTCGCGCCATATTAAAAAAAGCCGGTACCCGGAGGGCCGGCTTTCTTAACTCGGCTCATCGTATATGTAGTAGCTGTCATCGCTCGCGAGGTAATCGGAGCCGCGCTCTTGGAAATATAGCAAAGCCGGCGCGGGAAGACAAGGGGTTAATAATCGCGCCGCGTTCGCACTACGGCTGTAAGGCTCCCTCAAAGTAACAGGCGAAAGTCTCGGCGAAGCGGGCCCGGGCGTCCGCGGCCGCGCCGGCCTCGTCGTCGCCGAAACCCACGACCTCGCCGGGGCGGGTCTGGCGCTCGGCGATAATCTCGCCGGTGGAGGTGTCCACGGCCTTGAGGTTGCCGTTGGCGCGCGCGATTTTCAAACCCGCGAGCGGGTTGTCGCCGCCGTAGGGGGTGCTATCTTCCACCACGCCCGCGTCCACGGTCGTAACGTCGCCGTAGATGATGACCTGGGCGAGGTAGCGGCGGCCGAGCCCCTGGTAGACGTCGGGCGGGGCGCCGGCCGGCGGGAGCTTGTCGCCCGCGCCCGCGGCCGTCAGGAACGCCGTGTCCAGGACCTGGAAGCCGGCGGCCGCAAGCCGTTCGCGCATTATCCCCTCCACCATCCGGGAGCCGCCCGCGCCCTTCTCTTCGGCGACGCTGACGACGACGGCGCGCTTGAGGCGGTCCAGTTCGGTGGCCAGGAGCGACGGCTCCACGTCGCAGGATATGGTTACCTGGTAGAATTCGCCGGCGGGCCCCTCGGCCGTGACCACCTCGTTGGTGACGAGGCCCGCGGCCTTGGTCAGAACCGTATCGTTGACCAGCAATTGATTCTGGAGCAGGACGGTGGCGTTCACCATCACGCCCACGGCCTCCTCCACCGCGTGCCGCCGCGCGTCCGCGAGCGCCGCCGCGCGGTCCGCGGCGTCGTCGCCGGTGAGGGGGACGCGGCCGTCCGCCACCACCGCGTAGGCGGCCGAGGCCGCGAGGGCCGCCGTCAGTATCAGCCGCCGCATCACTGCAGCCCCCGCGTCAGGATGACGAGGCGGCCGCCGTCCAGGAGCTCGTCTCGGTTCTGGAGGGAGAAGAGGATGTCCACCAGGTCCTTGGGCAGGACGAGGTCGCAGGCGTATTCGCCCACGGCCTTCAGCGCCTGGATGACCAGCGGCTTCTTCCCCGCGCCCTTCTCGCGCGCCTGGGCCAGCGTCTTGGCGTAGGATGCGACGCCCAGCGTGGACACGCGCTCCGGCCCGAGCGTCCCCGCGCCGTAGACCACCCTCCCGTCCTCGGTGAGGAGGGTCGGGCAGAGGGCGGGGTCGGCGGCGAGGCCGGTGGCGTCGATAATTACGCCGGTGTAGTCGGAGGCGGCGGCGCCCGGGTTCGCCGGCACGTAGGCCGGGGCGCCGTCAGGCGGGACGCGGGCGGCGATGGCGGCGAGGCCGCGGGCGGTGGTCATGGGCATCGCGAGGGTCACGGCGCACAGGATGGAGCCGTCGTCGAGCTCCTCGTGCGTGACCTTAACTTCGTGGGCGTCGCGGATGAGCCCCGCGGTCACGGTGACGAGCTGGTCGTCGGTGGCCACGGCGCCGGCGACGGTCACGCGGGAGTTGACGCGGACGCCGTAGACGCGCTCCGCGAGCTTGCGGTAGGCCAGCGCCCGGGCGGTCTCCTCGGCCTGGCTCAGCGCGTGGGCCTTGCTCTGCGCCAGCGCGAGGTTGGCGGTCCCGACGGCCGTAACCTCGATGTAGCCCTCGGTCCAGTTGGTGACGGCGACGCCGTCGTCGCCGGCGGCGACGTCGGCCACGTCCTCGGCCGCGACGGCCTCGGCGGCCTCCGCGGCTTCCGCGACCAACTCCGCGGCCGCGGCCCCGCCGGCCAGAATAGCCAATAATAGCAAGGAAAATACCTTGGGCATGGGAACCTCCCGCCCGCCGTGGCGGGCCTTACCCTTCTGACGCCCGGGTTGCGATATTAGTTTAACACAGCCGCGCGGCCCGGCGTTAAACTATCGGGCCGGCCGCCGCGTCAGAACGAACGAAGACCCGCAATTCGACGCTCCGTCATTTTTCCATACCCAACGCAAAGGAGTCGCACCATGAAAAACAGCCTGATATTGCTACTCGCGGGAGCGCTCGCGCTGGCGCCGCTGGCCGGCGCCGCGACGCCGGGGGCCTACAAGGACGCCGCCATCGCGGTGCTGCCGTTCGTGAACACCTCCCAGGTGGACCGGCTTAACTACCTGGAGGGCGCGCTGGCCAAGATGCTCGTGACCGACCTCAAGCAGTCGCAGTCGCTCACGGTCGTGACCCGCGACAACCTGGACGACGTCCTGGCCGAGCTCAAGCTCTCGCGCTCGGCGCTCGTGGACCCGGTCAACGCCCAGAAGATCGGCAAGCTGTTGGGCGCCGACGTCATCGTCGCCGGCTCCATCGTATCGGTGGGCGGCGCGCTCCGCCTCGACGGCCACGTCATAGACGTGACGACGGGCGAAGTCGTGGCGGCCGCCAAGGCCGAGGGCGCGGGCGAGAACGAGGCCCTCAAGATGGTGGACGAGCTCGCGACGTCCATCATCGGCGACCTCACCGGCGAGACCATCGCCCTCAACTCCTACGACCCGCTGGCCAACAAGTTCACCCCGGCCTTCCAGACCACGGCCCTCACCTTCTGGCCCATCCTGGGCAACGAGTACGGCCTGATGGGCGCGACCGCCACCGCCTACCTCGAGCTCAAGTTTCGCGCGGCCGACGTCCCCACCTCGGCCCTCAACGACCGGCCGCCGCTGAACCTGTGCCTGGTCATCGACCGCTCCGGCTCCATGGGCGAGGCCGGGAAGCTGGAATACGTGAAGGCGGCCGCGAAGTACGTGGTGGACGCGCTCGGCGCCAAGGACCGCATCAGCATCGTGGCCTTCGACTCCGACGTCAAGGTGGTCCAGGACAACACGGGCGTGGAGAACAAGGCCCTCCTGAACTCGCGCATAGACGAGCTCTTCGCCGGGACCAACACCAACCTCTCCGGCGGCCTGGAGGAGGGCTACGACCAGGCCAAGAAGTTCCACAAGAAAAACTACCTGAACCGCGTCCTCCTCCTCTCCGACGGCCTGGCGAACGAGGGCGTCACCGATTTGGAAAAGCTCTCCTCCCTCGCCAAGGACTGGCAGCAGAAGGGGATTAACACCACCGCGATGGGCGTGGGCGCCGACTACGACGACCAGCTCCTCCGGCTCATCGCCACCGGCGGCGCCGGCAACTACTACTACATCGGCCAGCCGGAGCAGGTCCCGACCATCTTCGCGCGGGAGCTCGCCGGCATCGTGAACGTAGCCGCGACAAGCATCAGCGTCCAGCTCGCGCTGGAGCCGGGCGTCAAGCTCGCGAAGGTCAACGGCTACCAGTATCGCGACCTGGGCGGCGGCCGCTACGAAATAGCGGTGGGCGACATCGCCGCGGGCCAGGAATACACCATCTTCACGGAGCTCGCGCTGCCGATGGTGAATGAGGAGAAGACGGTGGCGCTGGGCGTGGTGGACGTCCGCTACGACGACGTGCTGGCCAAGAAGAACGTGGCCTCGGCGCCCACCAAGCTCGCGATGCACTTCGTCCCCTCGGCCGACGTGGTCGCGCTGAACGAGGTGCCCGAAGTCATGAACACCGCGTACGTGATGGAGAACGCGGAGGCGATGGAGCAGGCCCGGACGCTGGTGGGCGAGGGCCGCCGCGACGAGGCCAAAGAGGTCCTGAAAAAGCAGAAGGACCTGAGCCGCGACCGCGCGGCCGACGGCCAGAGCCAGACGCTCCTGGACAGCGCCAACGAGTTGGAGAAGCTGGAAGAGCAGGCGGACGACGAGGACGTGGCGCCGGCGGCGGTCATGAAGGCCGCGGGCGCCGCGGCGACCGAGGCGGCGTATCACTAACGCCTCGACCAACGAGCACTCCCAAAAACCCCGCGGCGCAAGCCGCGGGGTTGATTTTTGCTTACCGCTGTGATATTGTTACTTCTTTCACAAAATCGCCCGATGCCCGGCCGCGGCCGGGCGCGGGCCCAAGCCGAGAAAAGCGAGGTGGATATGAGCACGCCGGTCATAGGCATCAGGCGCGAGGACATCAACCGGTGGGAACGGCGGACGCCGCTCACGCCCGTGGAGGTGGGGCGCCTCGTCTCCCGCGAGGGCGTCCAGGTCCTGGTCCAGCCCTCCGACATCCGCGTCTTCGACGAGGCGGAATACACGCGGGCGGGCGCGACGGTCGCCGAGGACCTCTCGAGCTGCGGCACCGTCTTCGGCATCAAAGAGATACCGCTCGCGGCCCTCGCGGCGGGAAAGACCTACGTCTTCTTCGCCCACGTCATCAAGGGCCAGCCGGCCAACATGCCGATGCTCGCGCGGCTGCGCGAGCTGGGCTGCGCCGTCGTGGACTACGAGCGCATCGTGGACGAGAAGGGCCGGCGGCTCCTGTTCTTCGGCCACTTCGCGGGGCTCGCGGGGATGATAGACTCGCTGTGGGCGCTCGGCCGGCGGCTCGCGGTGGAGGGGCTGGAAACGCCCTTCGCGGACGTGAAGCCGGCGTGGCAATACGCCGACCTGGCCGAGGCCCATCGCGCCATCGCCTGGGTGGGCAAGGGCATAGAGGCCGGCGGCGTCGGGCCGGGGCTCGCGCCCCTCGTCGTCGGCTTCGCCGGCTACGGCAACGTCGCCAAGGGCGCCCAGGAGATACTGGACCTCCTGCCGGTGCGGGAGGTCGCGCCCGAGGACCTCGCGAAGCTGGCCGGGGAAAAGAAGCCGAACGACCGCGTCGTCTACAAGGTCGTCTTCAAGGAAGAGCACATGGTCCGCGCCAAGGAGAAGGGCGGCGCCTTCCAGCTCCAGGACTACTACGACTACCCGGACAAATACGACCCGGCCTTCGAGCCCTATCTCCCCCACCTCACGGTCCTGATGAACTGCATCTATTGGGACCAGCGTTACCCGCGGCTGGTGACCAAACGCGAGCTGCGCCGCATCTTCGGCGGCGGCCGCCGGCCGCGCCTCCGCGTCATCGGCGACATAAGCTGCGACGTGGACGGCGCGTGCGAGGCCACGGTTAAATACACGTCGCCGGAGCAGGCGGAGTACGTGTGGGACGTGGACAAGGGCGAGGCCGTGAACGGCGTCGCCGGCAACGGCCCGGTCATCCTCGCCGTCTACAACCTCCCGGCCGAACTGCCCCGCGACGCCTCGGCCTACTTCGGCGCCCAGCTCCTCCCCTACGTCGGCCCCATCGCCCGCGCCAACTGGGGCGACCACTTCGGCGCGCTGGACGTCCCGGCGCCCATCAAGCACGCGACCATACTCTACCGCGGCGACTTCACGCCCGCGTATCAATACCTGGAACGTTATCTTAAATAAGATAGGAGCAGCCATGGCCAAGGAAATACTAGTCCTGGGCGCCGGCATGGTATCGCGGCCGCTCGTGGCATACCTGATGGACACCCCCGGCTTCCGCGTCACCGTCGCGAGCCGGACGGTCGCGAAGGCCGAGGCGCTGGTGCGGGGACACAAGCAGGGCGTGGCGCGGGCGTTGAACGTGGACGACGCGAAGGCGCTGGAAGCCGCGGTGGCGGCGGCCGACCTCGTCGTCTCCCTCGTCCCCTACATCTACCACGTCGGAATCGCCGAGCACTGCCTGAAGCACAAGAAACACCTAGTCACCACCTCCTACGTCAGCCCGGCGATGCGGGCGCTGGACGGCCGGGCCAAAGAGGCCGGCGTCCTCTTCCTCAACGAGATCGGCCTGGACCCCGGCATTGACCACATGTCGGCGATGAAGGTCATCCACGCCGCGCAGGCCGGCGGCGGCAAGGTGACGCGCTTCCACTCCTACTGCGGCGGCCTCCCCGCCCCCGAGGCCAACACCAACCCCTGGGGCTACAAGTTCTCGTGGAGCCCGCGGGCGGTGGTCCTGGCGGGGCGCAACACCGCGCGCTACCTGGTGGACGGGAAAAAGGTCACGACGCCGGGCGAGAAGCTCTTCGCCGACGTGCGGCCGGCGTCCGTCCCCGGCGCCGGCGACTTCGAGTGCTACCCCAACCGCGACAGCGTCCCCTACGTCGAGACCTACGGCGTCGCCGGCGTCCGCGACATGATGCGCGGGACGCTCCGCAACGCCGGCTGGTGCGAGACCTGGCTCAAGATGGCGGCGTTGGGCTTCCTGGCCGACGCCAAGCAGAGCTTCGCGGGGATGAAATACCGCGACTTCACCGCCCGCGTCGTCGGCGCCCGGGCGGGCGAGGACGCGCAGGCGGCGCTCGCCGCCAAGGCCGGCCTCGCGGCCGACTCCCCCATCGTCGGGCGGTTGGCGTGGCTGGGGCTCTTCGGCGACGACGCCGTCCCGGTGGCGGAGGGGGCGCCGCTGGACGTGCTGGCGGCGCGCCTGTTGGAGAAGTGCCCCTACGCCCCCGGCGAGCGCGACATGATCGTCCTCCATCACGAGTTCACGGTGGAGCACGCCGGCGGCAAGGCGGAGCGGCTCACCAGCACGCTGGTGGACTTCGGCATCCCCAACGGCGACAGCGCGATGGCCCGGACGGTGAGCCTGCCGGCCGCCATCGGCGTCCGCATGGTCCTGGAGGGGAAGCTCGCGATGACGGGCGTGCACATCCCCGTCACGGCGGACATCTACGAGCCGGTCCTGGCGGAGTTGGAGACGCTGGGGATAAAGTGCGTGGAGCGCGTCTTGACTTAGCGGATCTTTCACGTGAAGCCAAAAGCCGCCCGGGAGAGGCGGCTTTTTTGTGGGTTTACCGGGTTTACCTAAACAGGGCCTTAACCTTCCCGAACGACGCCGGTTCCACGCCGGTCATCGTCCCGATATGGAGACGGATGTATTGGCCGTTATTTAGAACTGTACCGGAATATGCGTTCTCTTCGTTGGAGTATACGCGCGAGTACGGTTGGTCGGACCGCCAGCAAGTAACGTCATTCCCGGTATTACCGGAAAAACGGACTTCCATTAATAGGTTGTTGGTATTGTTATAGAGGAACGTATTCGGCGTAATGCCTATATCAAAATAACCGGTAGTAGGCGGGAACGTAAGGGAGGGGACGTTCAAGACCTGGACGGGCGTAAAGCCCGTGTAGTTGTTGTCGAACCACGACTCGAGTTGAGTCTTCGTCGTGTTGGACAACCAGACGCGTACGTTATAGAACGAACCGCCGAAAGGTGCCGTCCTTTCGAATTCGACAACGTTTATATAACCGGCGTGGCCGATCTCTGGTTGGAGCCAAAGGCATTGAAACCTTATACTTGCTAGACCGTTATCCCACGGAAGCGCACTTTGGGCAACGTGGGTACCTATGGTAACGACGTAACCGGTTGCGAGGGCGGAGCCGGCCAATAAAGTCGTGATAAACGGTGCGGTTAGGGCAAAGCTAATACGTTTCATACCTACCACTTCCTTCACTACCCAGGTGCTCGAACGTGTTTAAATCGTCTTAGTGAAAAAGGGCCTTTATCTTCCCGAACGACGCCGGCTCTACGCCCGCCATCGTCCCGATGTGGAGGCGGATGCACTCGCCTTCATTAAGAACCACGCCCGAATAAGCATTTTCATCATCCGAATAGACGCGGGCGTACGGTTGGGCGGACCGCCAACAAGAAGCCTGGTTACCCGTATGGCCGTTGAAACGGACTTCCATTAATAGGTTGTTGGTGTTGTTATAGAGGAACGTATTCGGCGTAATGCCTATATCGAAGTAACCGGTAGTAGGCGGGAACGTGAGCGAGGGGACGTTCAAGACCTGGACGGGCGTAAAACCCGTGTAGTTGTTGTCGAACCACGACTCGAGCTGGGTTTTGGTAGTATGGCATAACCATACCCGTACGTTGTAAAATGAACCGCCCAAAGCTTGGGTCTTTTCGAATTCCACCACGTTTATATAACCCGCGTGGCTTATCTCGGGTTGTAACCATAGGCATTGAAACCGGAGACTGGGGAAAGAGTTATCCCAAGGAATGCTACTTTGGCTAGCGTGGACTCCTATAGTGATAACGTAACCCGTAGCTTGGGCCGGACGCGCCAATAAAGGGACGGCAAAGAATGTCGCTATGGTAAAACGAATCCATTTCATCTCTGGCGCCTTCATCACCGCTCGGGAAATTTTTAGCGTTTTTGACGCTTTAACGGAACAGCACCTTTAACGTCCCCCACGACGCCGGCTCTACAGCCGAAGGGTTGCGGTATATATAAATCCTGTCCGTCGCGTCGTCTACGACGGCCAATTCGCGCACCGAATTATTCATTAACCACAACGCGTCCATACCCACGGGGTTCTGGATGCCGGTTATTATCTCTTGGGTGATTCCGGAAACGACGCCGTAAACGGCGTGGGCCTGCGAATCCGCGACGTAGTAAGGCGAGGGGTAGTGGCCGTCGTAAGCCGTGGGATAAGTCCCGGGCGCCGCGAACGAGCCCAGGAGGGAACCGGAGTTCATATCGACCACGGCGATCTTATTTTGCGCGGGGATGGCTATAAACACGTAACTGCCGTAATTCGACCCGTACGAGGTGTAATACCCCAAATCGCCCGGGCCGGCGACGGGGCACATAAAAGAGCTTATAAGCGAACCGCCGGTGGTAATGCTGTAGATAAACGAATTGACTTTGTTGGTAATTATGAGCATACCGGTATTATAAAAGAGGCCGCATGCCCCCGGGCCACCGGGCGCCTGGAAGCTGGCGTATACGGAACCCGTAGGCCAATACATGTAATAGATAAACGGCGGCGTGCCGTCCTGGACGATATAGCTCTGGTAATCCGAATACCCCGCGCACCCGCGGGGGTTCGGCCCGGGCGTGGGATACGAAGCGAGTAAAGACCACGCCGCGGCGGCATCGCTGAACGAAAGGGCCGTTAACGCGACTCCCGTTATAATTATTTTACGCATACCGGTTTTCCCCCTTACGGGACCGTTACGTCGTCGTCGCCGGACTTTTATCCACCGCGATACCCTCGGGCGTATAGAACGTCCCCCAGCCGCCCCATTGGCCTTCAAAGTGCCAAGTAGCGAGGGCGGGGGCGGGGATAGATAGGATAACCAGTACCGTTTTCATAGCAGGGCCCCCAAAACAAAAACGCCGGCCCCACCGCCCGCCGTCAGTAACGGCGGGCCGGGCGCACCGGCGTCGCGTTCGCGTATCACAGCCCTATTCCGCCGCCTCTCGGCCTAAGCCACGCGACTATCTTAAAACGGCGCGGCGCCGGAGTCAAGATGTATCTTCGGGGCCGCCCGGGCTATCCGCAAAAAACGCCGCCCCGACTCGGGGCGGCGTTTTCATTAAGGTTCTTCGCTCAAGGTGACACCCGCCCCTGCGGCGGGGCGTACTTCAATAACTTCCCGTCCGAGCAGCCGAGCCAAACCTCGTCACCGCCGAGGGTGAAGACCGAGTCCGCGCACGTGAACGGCGGCAACGGGACCTGCGTCCACCGCGAGCCGTCGTAGCGGAGGCAAACCTGGCCCGCCGCCCAGCCGTCGTCGGGCGCGGCGAAGTGGACGGCGTGGAGCGTACAGTGTTCCGCCGGCGTTCCCAACAAACCGTCGTACGAGCGCCACGTATCCCAAACGGCGTCGTAGTACGCGACCACGATTTCCGTAGGGATTTCGCAATAGCCGCTGAAGGCGCCCACGGACCAACCGCTCCCCGGCGACGGCGCGGAAACCCCGCCCGCTTGGTTACCGCCGCCCCCCGCCACCGGCCGCCACCGCGTACCGTCCCAGAGCCAATGCTCGCCGTGCGAATCTATACCCCAACCGTACGACGGCGAAAAGAAATCGACGGCGGCAATATCCGACGCCGTTCGGTAATGGGTCCAGCTGGAACCGTCGTAATGGAAGAAGCCGTCGCTTCCGCCGACCCATACGTCGTCGGGCGCGAGCGCGTAAACCGTCGCGAGCGACGCCGATGGCGGCGGCGCCACCTCCCGCCATTTGACGCCGTCGTAGTGTAAAACGATCGGCGAACGGTCGTCGTAATCGCCGTGGACGTCGTACCTGTATCCAACGACCCAACCATCGGTAGGGCCCGAGAAACTCATGGACAGTAGATGTTCGTACATGGTTTCCGTATTAGAACTGCAAAAAACCCGCCACTTTGTCCCGTCGAAGCGGATAATCTCGCCGTTGTCAACGCAGCCCCACCCTTCCCGGGTGGATACCATGTATATGCCAGTTATATCCGAATAATGCGATAATCCGGGCACCCCGTAAACCCGCCACGGGTAATCGTACGGTTCGGTTTCGCCAACGTCGTCGCCGCAGTTCAAAACGAAGACGACGGCCAAAGTAACGCCTACCGCCGTTACTCTAAAAGCCCGCTTATTCAAAGTACTTCACCTCACGCGCCACAAGTATATATCAGTACGGCGCGTACGTCAAGATGGTCCCGTCCTCGCACGCGAGCCACACCTCGTCGCCGCCGAGGGTGAAGACGTCGCAGACAAAGTAGTCGCACGGAACGGCGTGCCACTTCGCCCCCGTCCCGGCGCATGACTAATTAACCAGCTGCCCAACCGTCGTCCGGCGCCGCTGGGTAGGATAAAGGCGTTGTACCGGCATCGTGGCACTATCGTCCCTAGGCGTGAAAATAAAACGCCGCCCCGACTCGGGGCGGCGTTTCCATTTCGGCAATGTGAAAGACTAGTGGCCGCCGCAGCAGCCCTTCTTCGCGCCGGCGTACTTGTCCGGGTTCTTCTCAAACGCCACCTTGCAGCCCGGCGAGCAGAAGTAGTAGGTCTGGCCCTTGTAGTCGGCTTTGGCGGGGGCCGTCTTCTCGTCCACGTCCATCCCGCATATGGGGTCCTTGGCCATAAATAATCCTCCTTGCGTGCGTGGTATGGTTAGAAGACCAGGAGGTCTTCGTTTTCGCGGAGCCACTTCTCGGCGTCGCGGTAGCCGGGGCACCGCTTCGCGAGCAGCTGGTGAAAGCGCTTGCCGTGGCGATAGGTCTTGCGGTGGGCCAGCTCGTGGACGACGAGGTAGCGGACGATTTCGGGCGGCGCCATCGCGACGTGATAGTTGAAGCTGAGGTTGCCGGCGGTGGAGCAGCTCGCCCACCGCGTCCGCTGGTTGCGGAAGAACAGGCGGCGGTAGTCCACCTTCATCGCCGCGGCCTCCGCCGCCACCAGCGGCGCGATGGCCTCCCGCGCCTGGCGCCGGAGCCACCGCTTCACCGCGGCGCGAAGCGCCGCCTCGTCGGCCGCCGACGCGTTGACGACGACGGCGTCCTCGCGCACCGTAACGGCGCCGGGGCGGCCGCCGTTGGCCTCCGCCCGCAGCTCGTAATCCCGGCCGGCGAAGAGGAAGCGGCCGCCGTCCCGCACGCGGCGGTCGCCGTTGCGCAGGCGGCGCCGCTCCGTCGTCTCGAGCTGGCGTAATATCCACCGCTGCTTATGGGCCAGGATGTCGTCCAGCTCGGCCAGTTCGGCCGAATGCGGCAGCACGGCGACAAGACCCGCGCGGTCGCTATACTCCAGCCGCCAGGCCCGGGCCCGCATGCTGCGCTTGACGCGGTAGGGGACCAGCCGCTCGCCGAGGGCCACCTCGCGGCACCCGGGCTCGGCCGCGAGCGGCTCGAAGGGGTAACGTCTCGCCATCTAGCGTTTCACCAGGCCGAGAGGATACGGCAAAGGGGGCGCGGCGTCAACAACTATTTTTCGCCGGGGCCGTTGAGGGCGAGGCCGGGGGGTTTGAAGGCGAGGACGAACAGCGTGCGCACGATGATGGCGGCGTCCAGGAGGACGCTCTGGTTCTTGATGTAGTAGAAGTCGAACTCGAGCTCGCTCTTGACAGCGGCGCCCTGGCGCACCATCACCAGCCACAGCCCCGTCATCCCGGGTTTCATGCGGTAGCGGTAGGTCTGCCAGCCGGCGTGGCGCCGGCCGTCGTCGTAGGCGTGGGGCCGGGGGCCCACGACGCTCATCGTCCCCGCGACCACGCTCAGGACCCAGGGGAGGCGGTAGAGACGCGAGCGGGCGAGGAAGCGGCCGAGGGCGCCGTTGCCGTCGGTCCGAAACTCCCACCGCGCGAAGGGGTAGCCGCTCTGCCCCATGGTCGTGACGCGGACCAGCGGCCACCGCCGCGTCGCGAGGGCCAGCGCGGCGGCGCCGGCGACCAGGAGCGGGAGCCACGCCGGGAGCGTAAGGAGAGCGAAAAGAAGGTCGCCCGTCCGCTTCACCACGCGCTTCACCGGTTGGAACGGCGTGTCCACGAAGTCCACCAGCGGGATGTCGGCGATGGACTTCAGCTCCATGGGCCCGCCCACCGTCTCCAGCGCGCTGTAGATGACGTGGAAGGCGGCGCCGGTGCGCTCGCACGCCGTCACGAGGCCCAGGACCTTCTCGGGCTCCAGCGCCGGCTTCGCCACGACGACCTCATCCACGTAGTGCTCGCTGATAAGGTCGGGCAGGTCCTCCAACCGGCCCAGGTAGGCCCCGGCGGGGAGCGCGTCGCGCGGCGCGTCGTCCACGAAACCCACGGCGCGGTAGCCCATCCCCGGGAACTGCTGCATGCGTTGGGCCACGAGGCGGCCGGCCTCCCCCGCGCCCACGATGATGACGCGGGTCTGGTTGTAGCCGCGGCGCTGCATGCCGTCCTTGAGGACGCGGATGCCGTAGCGGACCCCGAGCGACAACGGCAGCGCGCACAGGAAAAACAGCGCGAGGATGACCCGCGAGAAGTCAAACTTCACGACGTAGGACGCGGCCATGCTCACCAGCGCCACCACCGCCACCGCCCGGAAGGTCTTGATGGCCTCGTTCATGAAGAGGGTGGCGCGGCTGGGGCGGTAGAGGCCCATGAGGGCGAAACCCGACACCCAGAACACGGCCACGGCCAGCGCCGCCCGGACGTATATCCAGAGGGGGTGCCAGATGGGCTGCAACACGGCCGTCAGCACCGACGACCGGAGCCAGTAGATGAAGTAGATGCTGGCGGCGATGGTGGCGAGGTCGCCCACGAGGTACAGCGTGGGGAACAACAGGTCGTAGCGGCGGCGGCTGAGGAGGCCCGCGGCGCCGCCCACGGCGAACACGAACGCCCGCGCCGCGAGCGCGGCCGGCGCCGCCAGCACCAGCGGCGGGTCGCGCACCAGCGCCGTCACGACGAACGGTATCGTGGTGAGGAGGAACACGGCGGCCAGGCCGCCGACCACGGCCCATGCCGGCCCCCACCAGAACGCCGCGGCCGCGGCGGGGACGAACGCCGCCATGAGGAATACCTGAAGCTTGAGGAGCTGCGGCGTGTACGTGTCGGAGAGCATCATCTCCGGGAAGCGGCGGTAAACGCGGGCCCGCCAGTAGGCCCGGCGCAGCTTCAGCGCGAGGTATCGCCGCCAGCCGCCGGGGTGCCGGTGGTAGACCACGGCCTGGGGGCAGAAGACCATCTTGCAGCCCTGGCGCGCGAGCTTGAAGGAGAAATCCACGTCCTCGTTGTCGGCGAGCGGGAAGTGGGGGTCGAAGCCGCCGACGGCGCGGAAGGCCTCGGCCCGGACGGCCGCGGAGTAGGAGTCCACGAAGGAGATGTTGCGGGTCCGCGCCAGGATGCGGTAGCGCCCCTCGAACTCGAGCTGGGCGAAGCGGGCGGCCCAGGCGCGCTGGCGGGTGCGGTAAACGCCCTTGACGGCGTCGGCGCCGTTCTCCGCGATGGGCCGGACGAGGGCGGCGAGCCAGTCGGGCGCCGGCTCGCAGTCGGCGTCCACGAACACCAGGACGTCGCCCCGGGCCTCGCGCGCGCCGCGGTTGCGGGCGGCGGCGGGGCCGGCGTTGGGCTGCTGCAGGACCTTGACGCCGGCGTAGCGCCGGGCGACCTCGGCGGTGTCGTCGCGCGAGCCGTCGTCCACGACGATGACCTCGAACCGGAACGCGACGCCCTCCTGCCGGCTCAGCGAGTCCAGCAGGGCGCCGATGGTTGCGCCGGCGTTGAACGCCGGCACGACCACGGACACCGCTACGGGGCTTTTATTCGGTTTCAATCTGCTCGGCCACGACCTTGTCTATGTAGAGGACCGCGCTGCCGACGTACTTGACTTTGAACTCCACGGCCGACGTTTCGGTGAGGGTGAACTCCAGCGGGAAGTCGTGGTAGACGCCGCCCGCGGCGACCGCCGCGGCGCTCAGCACCTTCGTGGCCTTGGGCCGGGGGACTTCGCCCGTGCCCGCGGGCGCGGCGGCCACCTCAATCTCCGCCACCAGCTTGTTGGAGCTGACGCCATCGGCGCGCAGGTAGAAATGGGCCTTGTACGTCCCCGGCTCGAGGGTGCTGTAGGGCCCCCACAGGACGGGCTTGTCGTAGAGCATGTCGGCGGGCGCCACCCTTATGGCCTTGCCCTGCGAGGCCGCGGCGTCGTCCACCACCGCGCCGCGCATCTGTTTGCCCGCGTTCTCGGACTCAAAGGCCCAGCTCCGGCCCAGCGGCTTGTGCTCGAGCCAGGGATAGGGGAAGACCACGACGTCCGCGACGTCCGCGCGGTCGCCGCCTTTATACAGGAGTTTGACGCCCTTGGCCCCCGGCGCGGCCTTGAACGGGATGAGCACGGCGGCCGCGCCGGCCTCGACGTCCGCGGTGGCCAGCGTTTCCCCGCCGGCCATAACGGCGAACGAGCCGGCCGGGGCGTTCGTCGGGACCAGGCGGACGGCGTAGCAGTCGCCGGCGGCCGGCGCGGCCGGCAGCGCGAGCGCGAGCGTCGCCCCGCCTTTCAAGCTCCGGACCTTGGCCGGGCCGCCGTTGGCCCACCTTCCGGGGGAGACCCAAATCGGCGAGCTGTACGAGAGGTGCCCGTCTTCCGACATGACGCGGAGGTAGTAATAACCCGGCTGGCCGTCGTAGGCGTCGTCGCGCCAGCTCACGCGCGCGTAGTCGCGGCCCGCGGCGGCGGCGTCGGCGTAGGCCGCGACGCCGTTCCGCATTATCTCCAGCGACTTGATGTTGTCCTCGGTGGCTACTTCCGCCTCGACGGCGGGCGGCCCGGCCACGGGCACCATGGCCGCCATCGGCTGGCCGTTGAGCGTGAAGTCGATGAAGTCGCGGTTTCCGGACGTGGCGTAAACGCGCCGGTTGTAGAGCGCATCGAAGACCGCCGGCCGCGAGTTCTCCTTCATTTCCAAGGCGGTGATGCCGCCGGTGTAGTACATGTGGGGGAAGCGGCTGGGGCCGTGGTTCTGGCCCGGCGCGCCGTTGTGGTTGTCGCCGCCGCCCACGAAGCCGAAGAGGTAATGGGCGTTCAGGGCGTCCACGACCGCGCCGCCGTTCCAGACCGTAAGCGGTTGATAAGGTCCCCCTTCCACCTCGGAGCTGCCCCAGTGGGATACGATTTCGACGTTGCGCTCGATGGCCGGGTCAATCTCGGTCCACCGCATGCCCGCCAGCGTGTGGTGGGGCGCGGCCACGACTTCGCCGAGCTTGTATTTGGCCCACAGCTCCGAGGGCTTTTTGGCCCCCTCCACCGTGGCCAGGTAATATTCGCCGCCGTCGCCGGCGAAGTAGAGGCAGCGGTGGCCGTAGCCGCCGGACCAGGCGTCGCTCGTCCACTCGTACGACGCCAGCGTGACGAAACGCGGCGGGTCGTTCTTGGCGTTCGCGATTACTTTCGCGGTCGGCCAGGTGTCGCCGTACATGCACTCCGCGTGGTCGGTGAGGCACGTTACGTCCAGGAGGCCGACGTAGCGGCCGTAGTCGAAATATTCGTCCGGCTGGCCCATCCCGTCGGAGAAGGCCGAGTGGCCGTGGAGGTCGCCCCACCATATCCGGCGCTCCCACGCCTCCCGGCAGACGACCGGGTTGCTGCGCCAGGCGCCGAGCGGGCTCTGGACGACGACGCGGTAGACGCCCGGCGCGGCGACGCTGAAGCCGTCGACGGCGAGGTAGCCTTTGTCGGCGGGCGTCATCGCGGCCGCGGCCGGGCCGGCGCCGCCCTCCAACGCCAGCGTCAACCGGCCGGCCCAGGGGGCGCCCGGCGGGTTGTGGTTGGCGTCCAACGCCGCGACCTTGACGGTGAAGGTCTCGCCGGGCGTGACGCACGTGGGCGCGACGACGCGGAGCTTGGCCGCCGGGCCGCCCGGGAAGTGAACGACCGTGGCTTGGGCCCGGGCGACGATGGGACGCTCGCCGCCGGGGGTGACCGCCGGCGCGCGGATGACGGTCGCGAAGGCGCGCTCCTTCTGCGAGAAGGGGTGGATGTGTTCGTTCTTGAGGAAGAGTTTGAAGCGGGTCCCGGCGGCGACCGGGCCCGATTTAAAGGTGGCGCGGAGGACGTAGTTGCGGGGCTTGTCGTCGCCGACGGACAGCTCGAGCGCCGTTCCGCCCGGATTTTGGGCCGAGAAGTAGTTGTCGGCGCCGGCGTCGGTCGTCTGGGGGACGCCGCAAAGGTATGGGAACTCGACCTCGACGGTGCTCCCCGCCGGGACGGCCGCCGGGAGCTTCACGTCGAAGGTGACAAGGGGGACTACCGAGCCGGCGGGCATTACCTCGGGCGTGACCGTAACCCACGGGACGGGCTCGCCGTCGGCGGCCCACGCCCCGCACGCGGCCGCCGCAACCGCCGCCAAGAGAACGCGTCGCATCCTGAACCTCCGTGACGCCGTTATTATAACTTAACGCCGCCGCGGCTACAAAATAAATTCGCTATACCGGCGCGGGCGGTTCGCGGTTGCCCGGCGGGCCGCGACATAATATAATCGGGGCAATGGTTGACGAGACGATAGATGAAGGCGGCGTGCCGCCCCAGGCGGGTACGCCGGTCGCGCTGACGGCGGGCGCGGACGCCGCGGGCCTGCGGCTCGACGCCTACCTCAGCACCGTCTTCCGCGACTACTCGCGCAGCCGCCTGCAGTCGTTCATCCGGGGCGGCCACGTCCGCGTAAACGGCGCGGCCGTCAAGCCCTCCCTCCGCCTGCGAGCCGGCGACGTCGTCGCCGGCGTCTTCCCCGCCGCCGAGGAGGCCTTTCCCGAAGCGGAGGACATCCCCCTCCATATATATTACGTGGACGCCCACGTCGCGGTGGTGGAGAAGCCGGCGGGGATGCTGACGCACGCCGCGGGCCGCGTCCGCCACGGGACCCTCGTCAACGCGCTCCTGTTTCACGTCGGCGCCCTCGCGCCCATCGGCGGGCCCAGCCGCCCCGGCATCGTCCACCGGCTGGACAAGGGGACCTCCGGCGTCCTGGTCGTGGCGCGGTCCGAGGCCGGCCACCTCTCGCTCGTCCGCCAGTTCTCGCAGCGGACGACGGCGCGGACGTACCTCGCGCTCGCGCGCGGCGCCGTCCCGCTGGACGAGGGCGTAATAGACGCGCCCATAGGCCGCTCGAGCCGGGACCCCAAGTTCTTCGCCGTGAGCCCGCTCGCGGCCAAGGAGGCCCGGACGACCTTCAAGGTCGTGGCGCGCTACGGCGCCGCGGCGACGCTCCTCCGCCTCCGCCTCCACACCGGCCGCACCCACCAGATTCGCGTCCACCTCCGCTACCTCGGCCACCCCGTCCTCGGCGACGAGGTCTACGGCTCGGCCAGCGACGTCATCGGCCGCCCGGCCCTCCACGCGCACACGTTGGCGTTCGACCACCCCCTTACGGGCGAGCGCATGAAGTTCCTCTCGCGCCTGCCGGCGGATTTCGTGGCGGCGATGGAAAAATTAAAGGCCGGCGCTTAGGCCGGCCCAAAAACCGGTTGACGGCCGGCCGGGAATGGGTTATAATTTCGGCGTTCGCATTCCCCCCTATCCCATCCCCTTTTTCCCCTCCTCCATCATGCCCTTAAACCTAGCGGAACTCACCAAGAAGACCACCGCGGAGCTGGTCGCCCTGGCCCGGGAATTGGGCGTCACGGGCGCCTCGAGCCTCCGCAAGCAGCAGCTCATCTTCGCCGTCCTGGAGGCCCAGGCCAAGCAGAACGGCCTCATCTTCGCCGAAGGGGTCCTGGAGCTGATGCCCGAGGGCTACGGCTTCATGCGCTCGCCGGGCTACAACTACCTCCCCGGCCCCGACGACATCTACGTCTCGCCGTCGCAGATTCGCCGCTTCGACCTGCGCAAGGGCGACTCCGTCTCGGGCCAGGTCCGCGCCCCCAAGGACAACGAGAAGTATTTCGCCCTCCTGAAGGTGGACGCCATCAACGGCGCCGACCCCGAGAGCCTGACGGAGCGGCCGCTCTTCGACAACCTCACGCCGCTCTACCCGAACCAGCGGTTCAAGCTGGAGGTCGCGGACGGCAACATGACGCTCCGGGTGCTGGACCTGATGACGCCGGTGGGCAAGGGCCAGCGGGGGCTCATCGTCTCGCCGCCGCGGGCCGGCAAGACGACCATCCTCCAGGACTACGCGCACGCCATCGCCGCCAACCACCCCGAGGCCGTCCTCATCGTCCTCCTCATCGACGAGCGGCCGGAAGAGGTCACGGACATGGAGCGCTCGGTCAAGGGCGAGGTCGTCAGCTCCACCTTCGACGAGCCCGCCGACCGGCACGTCCAGGTCGCGGAGATGGTCATCTCCAAGGCCAAGCGGCTGGTGGAAACCGGCAAGGACGTGGTGATACTCCTGGACTCCATCACGCGGCTCGCGCGCGCCTACAACACGGTGACGCCGCACTCGGGCCGCGTCATGACCGGCGGCATAGACGCCTCCACCCTCCAGAAGCCCAAGCGCTTCTTCGGCGCCGCGCGCAACATCGAGGAGGGCGGGTCCCTCTCCATCATCGCCACGGCGCTCGTGGACACGGGCTCCAAGATGGATGATATAATCTTCGAGGAGTTCAAGGGGACGGGCAACATGGAGTGCATCCTGGACCGGCGGCTCGTGGACCGGCGGGTCTGGCCCGCCATCGACGTGGCGCGCTCCGGGACGCGCAAGGAAGAGCTGCTGCTCACGCCCGAGGAGCTGGTCAAGATCCAGCTCATCCGCAAGGTCCTGGCCGACATGAACGGCGTGGAGGCGACGGAAGTCCTCCTCCAGAAGATGCGCAAGACCAAGGACAACGCGGAGTTCCTCGCGAACCTCGAGAACCTGTAGGCGGCGCGGCGGCCCCGGCCGCCGCACGACGTCGGGCGCCCGGCCGTAGGGCGCCCGTTTTCGGCCTTATTAATACGTAAGCTTCGGGCGGATACCGGCGAAAATGGTACCTTGGAAAAGGATATTAGCGGCCCAACTTATTTTAGCGGCGATGGTATCGGCGGGTGTATGGGAATACGTCATTATCTGGGATAATCCTCCGGCCGCTGAAAAACCCACGGCGGATAAATACTCGGACGCAGCGGTAGGCATAAGGCCGAGCGGTTTAAAACGGGGAGAGCAAGTAGGAGTCACTACAAGCGTTCATATGGGAACCCGGTATTATTGGTCACGATTATGCTATTTGGATTATTTTATCCCTTCGCCCGCATTGGTTAGCGCGCAGGTCTACGCGGCCTATTCCGAAGTTGATAAACTAGCGCGCGGACGCGAAAAGGAGGGAGCCTACGAAACGCTGATTTCGATATATCGCGATTTCGACCTGTACGGTAAACAAGGAAAACGCCTAATATTCGTTTCCCCGGATAAGAGCAGAGCACTGTGTAATCTTAACGACGAGGCGATATTATTCGAGGATGGTAAAGGTTTCGCCGGTTGTTTGGGGTGGACTTTTGACGGCGGCGCTTTCTATCGATGGGCGGGCGATAGTAGGTATTGTGCTTTTTCGTTATACAATTCCGAACCCATGGATACATTGATGGTTTGGGACACCAATAAAATGGTTATAACCGCCGTGTTGAACGGCGTTTCGGAGTACGAATTTTCGTCTAACTATCTTATTTTCGCTACGGAACAATTATACGAACCCACGAAGGGAACGCCGGCCAACCGCGCGGAACTGAAAATCATTAAAGCTCTGGATTTAAAAACACGTTCTATAATAAGCGTTCTTGAACCGGACGTAGCGCGTATAAAAACCAAAGGTTCAACCGGTTCCGTGCGCTTAGTCCCTTCGGCGCGTTGTCCTACGGCGTGCAAGCGTTCCGCCCTTTTCGATAAATACGACGGTTACGTTCAAAAATGGGCCTTCCCTTAAACCACTCTATGCGATGGCGATTTTTCCATTATGAGTAAATTCTTCCGAATAATAAGTTGTATCGTCGCCGGCGTAATCCTATCATCCTACTTCGCCTTCGCCGAAGACGAGCCAGCTGCCCCGGTCGCCCTCGCCGCCGACGCCGACGTCGGCGTCCCGGAGAAACCCGCCTTCCACGGCTCGCCGGTGAACTACGGCGTGCCCGCGACGGTGGAGGTCCTGGCGCTGGGCTGCCAGGGCTGGCCGGTGGGGGAAACGCGGGCGGTGCTGGTGGGCGAGCAGCCGGCGGCGGACCGGGGCGACGGCATCCTGGTTTTCGAGGCGGTGGAGGCCGGCGCGCACCGGCTCTACGTCTACGCCCCCGGCGGCACGGTGTCCGATACGCCGCTGGTCATCAGCTCGGCGATGGCGGTCGTGCGGTGCGAAGTGATGCTGGACATGTGCGTCGAGACCGAGCTCACGGCCGTCACCGGCGTGGTGCGCGACGGCCGGGGCAAAGCGGTGAAGGGCGCGCGCGTGGCCGTGGCGGAGCTGTTCCTGGAGACGACGACGGACAACAAGGGCCGCTACGCGCTGGAGGTGCCGCCCGGCGACTGGGAAATCCGGGCCGAGGGGCCGCTCGGCGCATGCGCCGCGGCCGTACACGCCGACCCGCCGGAAGAAGGCGGCGGCGGCTACCGCCAGGAGAAAACCGCGGACCTGACCCTTACGCCGCCCGCGCGATGATGCGATACCGCGACTTCGGCCGGATGGGCTACAAGGTAAGCGCGCTGGGCTTCGGCGCCATGCGCCTCCCCGAGGACGGCGGCGGCCGGGTGGACGTGGACGCGGCGGTGGCGCTGGTCCGCGCGGCGGTGGACGCCGGCGTCAACTACGTCGACACGGCCCCGTTCTACAGCCACGACCAGTCCGAGGAGACGGTCGGCCGCGCGCTCCGGGACGGATACCGGGAGCGGGTGTGGCTTTCCACCAAGTACTTCCACGCCGCCGAAGACGGGGCCGACGATTACCGCCGGAAGCTGGAGGCGTCGCTCGCCAAGCTCGGGACCGACTACCTGGACGTCTACCATTTCTGGGGCGTGAGCTGGGAGGCGTTCGACGCCGCGCTCAGGCCCCGGGGCCTGGTGGCGGCCGCGCGCCGCTGCCGGGAAGAGGGGCTCTTCCGCCACCTGTTCTTCTCGTTCCACGCGCCGCCGGAGGACCTCACGCGGCTGATAGACACCGGCGAGTTCGACGGCTGCACCGTGCAATACAACCTCATAGACCGGCGTTACGAACAGGGCCTGGCGCACGCGGCGGCGCGGGGGTTGGGCGTCGTCGTGATGGGGCCGGTGGGCGGCGGCCGGCTGGCCGGGCCGTCGTCGGTCATCGCGGGGCTGCCCATCCGTTCGGCCTCGACGCCGGAGCTCGCGCTGCGCTTCGTCCTCGCCAACCGGAACGTGAACTGCGCGCTATCGGGCATGGGCGACCGCCGGATGCTGGCGGAGAACCTGGCGACGGCGGCGCGCGCCGAGCCGCTGGCGCCCGCGGAGCTGGCGGCGGTGGAGGCCGGCTTTGACGAGTTTCAAAAACTCGCCGAGCTGTACTGCACCGGCTGCAACTACTGCGCCCCCTGCCCGGCCAAGGTCCCCATCGCGCGCATCCTCTCGCTTTACAACCTGGCCCGCGTTTACGGCCTGGAGGAGGCGGCGGTCGCCCTCTACGACGACATCGGGAAGCGGGGCTTCTTCGCGTCGGCCGCCGACGCCACGGCGTGCAATTCGTGCGGCGAGTGCAGCGAGAAGTGCCCCCAGAAGCTGGACATTCCGGCCGAGCTCGCCGCGGCCCACGACGACCTGAACCATGGCCGCTAACCAAGACAGATCCCGCGAAAACTTGGCGGTGACGCGCATCGCCGTCGCCTCCAACACCGTCCTCACGGTCGGCAAGCTCTTCATCGGCGTCTCCATGTCCTCGGCCGCCGTCATCGCCGAGGCGATACACTCCGGCGTGGACCTCGTCGCCGCCATCATCGCCTTTTGGGCCGTGCGCAAGGCGCGAATCCCCGCGGACGCCGACCATGCGTACGGCCACGGCAAATACGACGCCCTCTCCGGCGCCGCGGAGGGCCTCCTCATCTTCGGCGCCGCCATCTTCATCATCGTCGAGGCCGTGCGCAAGATAATCTACCGGCAAGAGGTGGAGCGGCTGGGGCTGGGCGCGCTCGTGATGGGCGCCTCCGCCGTAATCAACTTCCTCGTCTCGGCGCAGCTCTTCCGCGTGGCCAAGCGCACGGGCTCGCTGGCGGTGGAGGCCGACGGCCACCACCTCCGGACCGACGTCTGGACCTCCATCGGCGTCCTGGTGGGCATCGTTCTCATCTGGACGACCCGCATCCACATCCTGGACCCCATCGCCGCGTTCGTGGTGGCGCTTCTCATTTTACGTACGGCGTGGTCCATCACCCGCAAGTCGTTCGCCGACCTGTTGGACCGCTCGCTGCCCCCCGAAGAGGAGGAGCAGATAGCGGAGATCATCCGCACCAACCATCCCCATTGGCTGGAGTTCCACCAGCTCCGCACCCGCCGTGCCGGCGGCCAGCGCCACGTGGACCTGCACCTCGTCACCTGCAAGAACATCACGGTGGAGCTGGCCCACCAGCTCACCGAAGACCTGGAGGCCGATATTTCCAAGGCCTTCCCCGGGTCGGAGGTGGTCTCGCACGTCGAGGCGTGCGAGGGGACGCGCGAGGACTGCGACGCCGGCTGTCCGATGGCCGAGGTCGTAAGCGGCCGCGGGGGAAAGAAGACGCCGAAATCCCGAGGCAAGCCATGACCGTATCCGACTATCAGGTCTTCGCGCGGCGCTTTCGCCCCACGGTCTTCGCCGAGGTGGTGGGCCAGGAGGTCGTAACGCAAACGCTGGCCAACGCCGTCCGGGGCGGCCGCCTGGCCCAGGCCTACCTCTTCGCCGGCCCGCGCGGCGTCGGCAAGACGTCCGTCGCGCGCATCCTGGCCAAGTCGCTGAACTGCGCCACCGGCCCCACCGTAACCCCCTGCGGCGTCTGCGACAACTGCCGCAGCGTCGCCGCGGGCAACGACACCGACGTGCTGGAAATCGACGGCGCTTCCAACCGGAGCATCGACGACGTCCGCGAACTGCGCCAGCGGGTGCGCTTCGCCCCCGGCCACAGCCCCTACAAGATTTACATCATCGACGAAGTCCACATGCTCACGGCCGAGGCCTTCAACGCCCTGCTCAAAACGCTGGAGGAGCCGCCGGACCACGTCCTCTTTATCTTCGCCACCACCCATCTGGAGAAGGTCCCGACCACCATCGTCTCGCGCTGCCAGCGCTTCATCTTCCGCCGGATCACCACCGGCGCCATCGAGGAGAAGCTCGCGCGCATCGCGCGCGAGGAGGGGCTGGAGGCCGAGCCCAAGGCGCTGGCGCTTATCGCGCGCCGGGCGGGCGGCAGCATGCGCGACGCCGAGTCGCTCTTCGACCAGGTCATCGCCTTCGCGGGCGAGCGCCTCACGGCGCGGGACGTGGAACTCACGCTGGGGTTGGTGGCGGGGGAAGCGGTGGAGGCGCTGATGGCGGCGGTGCTGGCGGGCGACGGCGCGGCCGCGCTGGGCGCGGTGGACCGGCTGGTGCGCGAGGGCGCCGACCTGGCCCAAGCGGCCCACCAGGCGGTGGAGTACCTCCGCGACCTGTTGGTGTTGGCCGCGGCGCCCGACGCCCCGGAGCTGGTGGACGTGGGCGGCGAGGAGCTGGACAGCCTCCGGCGCGCCGCCGCCGGCCACTCCCCCGCCGTCCTCCTGAACCTCATCAACATTTTCCTCGAGGCCACCGGCCCGATGACGCGCGTCTTTTCGCCGCGACTGGTGCTGGAATACGCCGCGCTCAAAGCGGCGCGGGTCCGCAGCCTGCTGCCCGTCGAGGAGCTCCTCGCCGCGTGCGAGGGCGCCGCGCTTCCGGCTTCGGCCGCCGCAACCGCGCCCGCCGGCGGCGGCGCCGCCCCGGCGCGTCCGCACGGGGCCCACGCCGCGGCCCCGGCCGGCGACGCGGCGGCCAGCATCACCGAAACCTGGAAAAAAATACTGGAGACCGTCGCCCGGGCCGACCGCCCCCTGCACGCCCTCGTGGCGCCGGCGCGCATCATCGCGATGGCCGACGGCGAAATCCGGCTCGGCTTCCCCCCCTCCCACGCCGCGAGCGCGCGGAAGGTGGACGAGGAGCGCCGGCGCGCCGACCTCGCGGCGCTCGTCGCCAAGGCCGTGGGCGAGCCGCTGACCGTTCGGATTGAGGTGGAGGAGGCGGGCGCGGCCGGCCATACGGCCGAGCCGCAGCTGTTCGAGGACATGCCGCTCGTATCGGAAATACAGAAACGCTACGGCGGCGAAATCGTGGACGAAAAAGAGACGCCGGCCGCGGGCGTCGACGGAAAGTAGCTCCCGACCGGGAAGGAAACGGATATGCTAGGCAACCTGGGAAACCTGGCCCAGCTGATGAAGCAGGCCAAGGAAGTTCAGAAGAAGGTCGGCGACGTCCAGCGCAAGTTGTCGCAGACCAAGGTGGAAGCCACCGCCGGCGCCGGCATGGTCACCGTGGTCGCCAACGGCCAACAGGAAATCCTGTCGGTCAAGATCGACCCCGCGGCCGTGAACCCGGCCGAGGTGGAATTGCTGGAGGAGTTGGTTTTGGCGGCGGTCAACGCCGCGCGGAAGAAGGCCGAAGCGTTGGCCCGCGAGGAGATGTCGGAGCTAAGCCGCGGGTTGGGGCTCCCGGAGGGCTTCGAACTCCCGGGCGTCGGCGGCTGACGGCGACGCCGCGGCGGGATTATAAACGGGCTTCGCGCCCGTTTTTTTATTTGACGCGGGCGGCCAACCACGCCACGACCGTATCGCGGAACGCCGGCTCCGCCACGAAGATATTGGTGCCGTGGCCGGCGTCCGTGAACATCTTGTAGTCGGCGCCGGGGGCGAGCGCCCGGAGTTTCGTTACGCTCTCCGCGGCATAGCCGTCCTCGTCGCTGGCCGCGAGGTAGACGGGGCGCGTGCCGTAGGCCGACATCGCGGCCTCGGTCTTGACGCCGTGGTAGTCGAGGCCGGGGGAGAGGAGGACGACGCCCTTGACGGCGGCGTCGCCCACGGCGTAGTCCAACGCCAGGTTGGCGCCGATGGACGCCCCCACCAGAACGAGGCGGGCGACGTCGCAATCCTTGCCGGCCAGGAAATCCTTGGCGGCCGCGATATCCCCCACCGAGGAGGCGTAGGCGGCGTCGTCGAACTCCGTGTAGCGGCTGGGGGCGCCGTTGTGGTCCAGGGATTCGCCGTGGCCCCGCGAATCCAACGCGAGGACGTTGAAGCCGGCCGCGGCCAGCGCCGAACCCAGGTCGTCGTAGGAATGGCGGTCGGCGGGGAGCATGTGAAGCAGGATGGCGGCGGGGCGCCCGGCGCCGGCCGACCAGTAGGTGGCGGCGACGTCCCAGCCGTCGGCCGTCCGAAAATGGACCGTCTCGGGCTTGGCCAGCCCTTCGGGCGGGGCGGGCGGCGCGGCCGGCGTAGCGGCGGGCTGTTTGGCCTGGCACCCCGACCCCAATATCGCCAGCAGGACCAATGAAGAAGCGACGGCAACGTATTTCATCTCGCACCTCCTGCGCGCCGCGGCGGCCGCGCACCCAACCGTTTGTTGACCTCGCTTTCGCCTTTGTGGTATTATACCTGAAAATACAGTATTACCGCAAGGGGGCGCCTCTGTCGACGCCCCAAATAGGGCCGGCGCGCGTTTCGGAAGCGGGCGGCCCCATACACGAAAATGGCCGAACCCCATACCCCGCAGGAGTGGCTCGCAGCGTTGCCCGTCAAGGTGGAGCAGACGCTGCTGGGCTACGACGTCTCGCGCGACGACATCGCCGAGCTGTGCGCCGTGGCGGCGCGGGAGCACTTCTTCGCGGTCGTGGTAAACCCCACCCATATCCGCTACGCCCGGGAGCGGCTGGCGGGCACAGCTGTCCGCGCCATCACCGTCATCGGCTTTCCGCTGGGCGCCAACACCAAAGCCGTCAAGGTATTCGAGACCCGCGACGCGCTGGGGCGGGGGGCCGAGGAATTCGACATGGTCATGAACATCTCCGCATTCACCCACGGCTACTACGATTTCGTGCGGGGCGAAATCGCGGAGGTGGTGGCCGCGGCCGAGGGGCGCCCGGTCAAGGTCATCATAGAATGCGGCGCGCTGACCAACGACCAAAAGAAAACGGCGGCCGACATCGCCGCCGCCGCGGGCGCCCGGATGGTAAAAACCTCCACCGGCTTCGGCCCGGGCGGCGCCACGGAAGAGGACGTGCGGCTCCTCCGGAAGGCGTTGGGCGAGACGGTGGGCATCAAAGCGTCGGGCGGCATCCGCTCGTACGAGCGGGCCATCAACCTCATCATGGCCGGCGCCGACCGCGTCGGGACCTCCAGCGGCGTCGTAATCATGGAAGGCCTGCGCTACGCCGTCAAAGCCGGACGGCTCGGCGCGGCGCTCGGCGTGAAGTAAGTCTATGACGGACGCGAACCCGGCCGCCGGACCTTGCCCCTTCTGTCACGCCCAGGCCGCGGCGTTGGTGGTTGCCGGGCGCGACTGGGAGTTCGGCACGCCGTCCGAATATTACGTTTACCGCTGCCGCCGCTGCTCCTGGCGTTGGACCATGCCGCGTCTCACGCCGGCCCAACTCGCGGCCCTCTATCCTCCCGAAAATTATTACGCCTACCGCCCCGGCGCGCGCCCGCTCGGCGCCGCGCGCGAAGCCGTCATCCGCGTCATGTTCGGCTATCCGAATTGGGTCAAGCCGGCGTGGCGGGCGTGGGCCCGGGCCGCGGCTCCCCTCTTCCGCCGGCGGTATTACGGCATACCGCGCTACGTCCGCGGCGGCCGGCTCCTGGACGTGGGCGCGGGCGCCGGCCACTACCTCGCGGTGGGGGCGTCGCTCGGGTGGTACGCCGTCGGCGTGGAGTTGAACCCGGGCGCCGTGGGCGAGGCGCGCGCGGCGGGGCTATACGCGGTGGCGGGCGACGCGGCGGCGGTCCTCGCCGGCGCCGACCTCCCGGGGACTTTTGACTTCGTCCGCATCCACCACGCGTTGGAGCACGTGGCGGACCCCGCGGCCGTTCTGCGCGCGGCCGCGGCCGTCGCCCGGCCTGACGCCCGGCTTTTGGTGGCGGTCCCCAACGCCGCGGGCGTGCTGGCCCGGCTGTTCGGCCGCTTCTGGTACCACTGGGCGCTGCCTTTTCACCAGAGCCACTTCGACGCGCCGGCGCTCCGCGGCCTGTTGCGGGTAACGGGGTGGGAACCGGAGCGGGAGTACTGCGTCTCCTCGGCGGAAGGAATAACTCAGAGTCTGCGGTACGCGTTGTGCCGGGAAAAGGCCGCGGCGCGCCCCTGGCGGTGGTCGCGCGGGGCGGTTTGGGGCAAGCTGTTGCGCCCCGTGCTTTTCGCCCTGGACGTCCTCCACCTGGGCGAAAATCTGATAATCGAAGCCGTCAGGCGCCAGCCGACGCCGCACGAAAGCGGACGAGCGGTTTGATGGACCGAAGGGAATTTTTAAAAACGGCGGCCGCGGGTGCGGCCGTGGGCGGCCTCACCGGCCTCCTGGGGGCGTGCGAGCGGCGCGGGCCGCGGCGCAAGGCCCGGCGGCGCGTCGTCGTCCTCGCCGCCGGCGGCATCGACGCCGGCTTCCTGGCCGACCTCGTCAACCAGGGCCAGCTCCCCAACATAGCGGCGCTCGCGAGGCAAGGGACGTTCGCGCCCCTCGCGACCACGACGCCGGCGGAAGCCGAAGTGGCGTGGGCCACGTTCGCGTCGGGGGCGACGCCGGGACGGAACGGCATCTTCGGCCGCTTCGGCCGCGACGCCCAAAGCTACCGCCCGCGGGTGGCCGACGTCGCGTACGAGGAGGCGCGCTTCCTGAGCGGGATACCGGTCGTGCCGCCGCGCTTCCGCTCCATGATGTGCCGGGAGCCGTTTTGGCGGCTGGCCGCCGACGAGGGCGTCGCGACGTTGGGGCTGTGGGCCCCCGCCGACTTCCCGCCGCGCGACGCGCCGGCCGGCCTTTTCCTGGCGGGCCCGGGCGTGCCGGACGCCTACCTCGGCGCCGGCGACTATCAATATTTTTGCTCGAACAATTATTTCCCCGACCGCGACACGGCCGCGGGCGGCCGGTGGCGCCGGCTCGCGCGGCGCGCCGGCAAGTCCCGGTTCGCCATAGAGGCGCCGGCGTTCGCGGGCGGCCCGGCCGCGCCCGTCTACGTGGAAGTGGTCAACGAATTGGCGATAACCATCGCCGTCGCGGGGCAGACGCAGCAAGTGACGGCGGGGACTTTCAGCCCCTATTTCTCCATCCCGTTCGGGCGGACGCCGCTCTCGCGGTGCCGGGCGCTGGCCCGCTTCTTCGTCCTGTCCGTCTTCCCGTCGCTGCGGCTTTACGTCCCCCCGCTGGAAATGGACCCGCGCGACCCCGCGGTGCCGATTTCGGCGCCGGCATCGTTCGCCGCCGACCTCGCCGCCGAGGGCCCCTTCGCCACGCGGGGCGCGCCCCTCGACTTCGGCGCGCTGTGGGACCGCGTCATCCCCGCCAAAACCGTCATCGCGGCGCACTTCTTGCGGGCCGAAGAGCGCCTGGCTGTCGGCCTCGCGGCGTTGCGCCGGGTGCAACCCGACCTGTTGGTCTGGGGCGACGGGGGAATCGACGCCCTGGCCCACGTCATGTGGCGGTTCTACGACCCGGCGCACCCGGCATACAGCGCTGAAACTTTTTACACGTACGCGGACGCGCTGCCGGCGGCCTACGTCGGCCTGGACCGGAAGCTGGGGAAGCTCATGCGCGCGCCGGAATGCGCGGACGCCGCGTTCGTCGTGGTCTCCGCCCACGGCCAGCGGCCTTTCCGCCGCTCCTTCGACCTGAACCGCTGGCTCGCCGAGAACGGATACCTGAAGCTCGCGGCGGGGGCGACGCCGACGGGCGTGGCCGCGCCCGCGCCGGAGACGGCCCTGGCTCGCGGACGCTACCGCCCGGCGATAGACTGGGCCGCGACCCGCGCCTGGGCCCAGGGCTTCGGCCAGATATACCTTAACCGGAAGGGGAGGGAACGGCGGGGGACGGTGGCGGCGTCGGCCGCGGCGGCGCTCAAAGACGAGCTGCGCGCGCGGCTCCTCGCCGTCGCCGACGGCGGCCGCCGGCCGGTGGCGGCGGTGGACGACGGGGCGCGGCTTTTCCGGGGCGTCCGCGACTTCTGCGCCCCCGACCTCGTCGTCTCCTTCGCCGAAGGATACCGCGCGTCGTGGGAATCGGTCCTGGGGGGTATGGCGCCGGCGACAGCCGCCGACAACCGCGGCGCGTGGAGCGGCGACCACGCCTCGGTGGACCCGCGGGCCGTGCCGGGGTTCGTGGTCAGCAACGTGCGGATGGAAACAAAAAACGCCGGCGTCGAGGACCTCGCGCCGACGATATTGGAGCTTTTGGGTTTACCCGTCGCCGCCGGCTTCGACGGCGAACCGCTCGCCGAAAGCCCTTAAGGCTCTTCCTCGCCGGCCCGCAACAGCGACTCCGCGCGCGCCAGATCCCGCGGATAGGTCACCTTGACGTTGTCGGGGTCGCCGGCCACCACGACCACGCGGCCCCCGGCCCGCTCCAGGACCGCGGCGTCGTCCGTGGCTTCCCACCCCTCGCGGCTGGCCCGTTCGTAGGCGGCGGAGATGGCCCCGAGGCCGAAGGCCTGGGGCGTCTGCACCGCGCGCAAGTGGTCCCGCGCCAGCGTCGCCACGACGCTCCCCCCCTCTTCCACCCGTTTAATGGTGTCGGTGACCGCGACCCCCGGGACCGCGCCGTCGGCATCGGCCAGGGCAACCAGGACGCGGCGGATGAGGTCCTCCGTCGCGAGCGGGCGGGCCGCGTCGTGTATCAACACCGCGGCGCGGCCCGAACCGCAACGCGCCGCCGCGCCCAGGCCCGCGACCGCCGAGTCCTGGCGGCGCGCGCCGCCCGGCACAACCTCGCGGACCTTGCGGAAGCCGGAATCCGCCACCAGACGGAGGACGCGTTCCCGGCAGGCCGGCGCCACCACCGCCACGACCGCCCCCACCTCGGCGCACCCCTCGAACAGGGCGAGGGGGTAGCAGATCAAAGGGCGCCCCGCGAGGGGCGCGAAAATTTTATCGGCGCCGCCCATGCGCCGCGACAACCCCGCGGCCAAAACGACGCCGACAACGTCAGCCTTGCGCGGCCTGAGGTTAGCGCTCACCGTCGTTAGCCATCGCTGACGTAGTCTTCCGGTCCCGGGATTTTGGCGAAGATCATGCGGCCGGCGGCGGTCTGCAGCACGCTGGTGACCAGGACCTCGAGCTGCTCGCCCATGCGCTCCCGGCCGCTCTCCACCACGACCATCGTCCCGTCGTCGAGATAGCCCACGCCCTGGCCCCGCTCTTTGCCGTCCTTGACCACCTGCACCGACATCATCTCGCCCGGCAGGACCACCGCTTTGAGGGCGTTCGCCAGGTCGTTCAGGTTCAGGATCTTTATTCCCTGGAGCTCCCCCACCTGGTTCAAGTTGTAGTCGTTGGTGACGAGGTTGGCGCCCAGCTCCTCCGCGAGGCGGAGGAGCTTTTCGTCCACCGCCCGCAGGTCCGCGTAGTCCTTCTCCCAGATTTCGACCCGCGCCAGCGACGACTTCTGGATACGGTTGAGGACCTCCAGAGCCCGCCGACCGCGGTTGCGCTTCAACGGGTTGGAGGAATCGGCCACGAATTGGATTTCCTTGAGAACGAAACGCGGAATGAGGACGGCGCCGGGGAGGAACCCGGACTCGATGACGTCGGCGATACGGCCGTCGATTATGACGCTGGTGTCGAGGATGTTGGCGGCGAGGCCGCCCCCCGGCCTGGGGTTGAGGGCCGCGAACGCGGGCAAGTCTCGAAGCTTGGCCGCCCCCAGCATCGTCCCGATGTAGCCGAAGATAAGGACGACCAGGACGTAGAGGTATTCGGGGGCTTCCAGGATCTGGGAGAGGGCGTAGGCGAAGAGGTTGCCGGCGATGAGGCCGGCGATGAGGCCGGCCGTGGCCGCGATGAGGGTTTGAACCGAATACCGGCCGAGAAGTATTTCCGCGAGGACGATGAAGCAGCCGGCGGTGAAGCCCAGGACCACGCCCCACCACGGCGCCGCCGCGGCCTTGGACACGAACGGCGCGAAGTAATAGCCCACGATGGTGGTCGCGGCTATGAGCAGGAACCGTATGAAGTGCAGTACGCGCAAGGCCTAACCTTCGGCGTCAGTGAAATATTTCGTCGGCCAGTCGCCCGGCTATCGCGGCGCTGAAGCCGCGCCGCGCGAGGAACGCGAGCAGCGCCGCCCGGCCCCGCTTCTCGCCTCGCGCCCGGAAGGCGTCGCGCCGCGCTTCCGCGGCCCGGCGCGCCAACTCCTCCTCGGCCTCCGTGAACTCGTCCCGCAACGCGGCCTCGACGTCCTCGGCCGCCACGCCCCGCGCCGCGAGCTCCGCGCGGAGGGCCCGCCGGCCTTTGGGTTTGAGCGCCAGGCGGTCGCGAATCCAGGCCCGGGCGAAAGCGGCGTCGTCGCACAGGCGCCGTTCGGCCAGCATAGCCACGACCGCCTCCACCACGGGCGGCTCGTAGCCGTAGCGGGCGAGGCGGCGTTCAAACTCGCGCCGGCTGCGCGGCCGCGCCCGCAAGTAGAGGAGCGCCCGGTGGACCGCCCGGTCCAGCTCGGCCGCGCGGACGGTCGTTTCCACGTCTTCGGCCGAGACGTCGGCCCCAACCACGAGCCCCAACGACGCCGCGACGTCCGCGGACAACCCTACTACGAACCGCCCGTCCACGAACAGCGAAACCCGGTCCGGGTGCCGCCGCTGGGGCGCGAGCGCCGTTATAACCGCCATGGCGGGCCGCTACGGCTTCGCTTCGGCCAGGGCGGGGTCGAGGGGAAAATCGCCCGCCGGCGCCAAGCCCAACTTCTCCCGGAGCGCGGCCTCGAGGCGCCGCGCGATCTCGGGGTTCTCGCGGAGGTAATTGATGGAGTTGGCGCGGCCCTGGCCCAGGCGCTCGCCGCCGTAGGAAAACCAGGTTCCGGCTTTCTCCACCAGTTTGTGTTCGACGCCCACGTCCAGGAAGTCGCCCAGGGCGGAGATTCCGACGCCGTAGACGATGTCGAATTCGGCCTGGCGGAAGGGCGGCGCGACTTTGTTTTTGACGACCTTGACGCGCGTCCGCGACCCCACGGCCTCGTCCCCCTCTTTCAACGTGGCGATCCGGCGGATGTCCAGCCGGATGGAGGCGTAGAACTTGAGGGCGTTGCCGCCGGGGGTGGTCTCGGGGTTGCCGAACATCACGCCGATCTTCATCCGTATCTGGTTGATGAAGACGACGATGGTCTTGGTGCGGGAGATGACGCCGGTGAGCTTGCGGAGGGCCTGGGACATGAGGCGGGCCTGCAGGCCGACGTGGGCGTCGCCCATCTCGCCTTCCAGCTCGGCGCGGGGGACGAGCGCCGCCACGGAATCCACGACCACTACGTCCATGGCGTTGGAGCGCACCAGGTTCTCGACGATGTCCAGGGCCTGTTCGCCGGAGTCGGGCTGGGACACCCAGAGCTCGTCGACGTTCACGCCCAACTTGCGCGCGTACTCCACGGGAAAGGCGTATTCCAGGTCGACGAGGGCCGCGTTGCCGCCGCGCTTCTGCGCCTCCGCGATGATGTGGAGGGCCATCGTCGTTTTGCCCGACGCCTCGGGGCCGTAGATCTCGGCGATGCGGCCGCGCGGAATGCCGCCCACGCCCAGCGCCAGGTCCAGGCTCAGGCACCCGGTGGGCACGACCTCCACGTCCGTGCGCGACTTCTCGTCGCCCACTTTCATCAACACGGTTTCGCCGTACTTCTTTTTTATGCTCTCGATCGCGCGGCTCAGGGCCGCACCCCGTTCGTCTTTTACCGGCGCAGGCATAAGCCCTCCGTTAGGCTTTGATTACGGGTGATTATCCGCATATACTACCATAAAAACGGCGCCGCAATAACCCCCCTCGGCCGCGGCGCGACCCTTCAGCCGCCGAGGGGAAAGCGCGCCACCTCGTCGTAAGCCGAGCCCGCGGGCATGAGCGTGGATTTCATAAGCGCCAGGGCCTCGGTCCGCGCCGGCGGCGCCGCGAACGACGCCAACCCTTTGAGCTTGGTGGCGCAGGTCGCGGCCCCCGACTTCTCTTCCTTGACCCGCCCGATGGTGAGATGGGCGCGGAAAGGCCGGGCCTCGGCGGCGAAGCCGAGGGGAGCGAGGGCGCGCTCCACCGCCACCGCCAGCGCCGTCGCCTCGTCCGCGCCCCGGTCGACGCCCACCCATATAACGCGCGGCGCCCGGGCGCTCGGAAAGCAACCGGCGCCCGCGAGGGACAAATCGAAGGGAGCGGCGCCACCCGCCACGGCCGCGACCGCCGCCTTCAGCTCGGGTACCAACCGATACTGCACTTCCCCGAGGAACTTCAGCGTCAGGTGCACGTTTTCGGCCGGCACCCACAGCACGCCGCCCCGGCGGCCCCGTTCGCACGCGGCCCTCAGCCCCTCCCGGAGAACCGCCGGCAGCTCCAAGGATACGAACAACCTCATCCCTTGCCTCCTTTCGCGAGCAGGCGGCGGCGCAAGAGGTCGAGGGCCCGCGTCGCGGCCCGCCACCGAATCCATTCCCGGTCGCCGGTGAAAAAAGCGGTCTCGCTCGCGACGCCGTCCTCGGCGGCGAGGGCCAGGCACACCGTTCCCACCGGCTTGGCGTCGGTCCCGCCCGTCGGGCCGGCGACGCCCGTGGCCGCGAGGGCGTAGTCGGCGCCCAGCCGGCACCGCGCCCCCGCCGCCATCTCGCGCGTGGTCTCCTCGCTCACGGCGCCGAAGGCCGCCAGCGTCGCCGCTTCCACGCCCAGGAGGTCCACCTTGGCGTCGTTGGCGTAGGAGACGACGCCGCCGCGAAACCAGGCCGAGGCGCCGGCGACGTCGGTAAGGCGCTTGGCGATAAGGCCGCCGGTGCACGACTCGGCCACCGCCAGCGTGGCGCCGCGCCGCGTCAACAGTCGGCCCACGACCTCCTCCAGCGTCGCGTCGCCCTCGGCGAATACGTCGGCGCCCAGCGCCTTATGGATGCCCTTCGCGAGCGGCCCCGCGCGCTCCCGAAACGCCGCCTCGTCCGGCGCCGCGCCCCACATCCGCAAATCCACCTGGGCGTGGTGCGGCAGGTAGGCGAGGCGGACGCCTCCGGGCACCGGAAGCTTCCCCACTTTCTCCGCCACCGCCGACTCCGGCAACCCCACGGTCCGTATCTGCCACTCGAAGACGCGCTCGCCCAGGTATCCCTTCTCCTCCAGATAGGGCGCCAGGCCGTTTTCGAAAAGGTATTCCATTTCCGCGGGGACGCCCGGGAGCAGGCAGAGGACGAAGCCGTCGCCCTCCACCACAAGGCCCGGCGCCGTGCCCAGCGGGTTGCGCAGGACCCGCGCCCCCGCGGGGACCCGGGCCTGGCCGACGTTCAGCGGCGGCATCGGGATGCGGCGGCGCTCGAAGAGCTGCTCGATGTGTTTCAGCGTCGGGGCGTGGAGGACCAGTTCCAGGCCGAGGTAACCCGCGACCGCGGCCAGCGTCCGGTCGTCGTCGGTGGGGCCCAGGCCGCCGGTGGCGACGATGAGCGTCGCCAACTCGCGGCCCTCGCGCACCGCCGCCACGATGTCGTCCCGGGCGTCGCCCACGACGAGCTGCCGCCGCGTGGGGACGCCGAGCGCGGCGAGCCGCCGCGAGAGAAACGCGGCGTTGTTGTTCACCGTCTTCCCCAACAACAGCTCGTCGCCGATGGCGATTACGACGGCGTCCATGTCGCTACTCCGGCTCGCCCGGCAGCTTGAAACCGGGGGGAGGAGGCGCCAGGAACGGGCGCAGCTCGCGCGCGGCGGCCGCGAGGGCGTCGCGCTCGCGCCGGTCGCGGGGGTGACGGAAGACGCGGGAAAGCGAAAGCGACGGCGAATCCACGTACAGGTGGTCGAAATAAAGGTCGCAGTTGCCCTCGGCGTAGAGGCGGAACTCGTACGCGCTCACGCCGTCGCTCTCGAACGCGACGGGCACCCAGGAATAGCCGCCGGCGGCGGCGAAGTCCGAAACCCTGACCGTCCGGGCCGCGACCACCTCCGATTCGCCGGGCGTGTCGTGGCGCAGGACGACGAGCGTGGCCGCCGGCTCGAAGGGGTTGGCGGGAGGGCCCATCGCGAGGCGGGCGTTAACGCAGACTATGCCGGCGGGCCAGTAGCGTTCGCCCCGCACCACGATGCCGAGCAACCCGTGGGCGGCCGGGCAATACACGGCCCGGCCGTCGCGCGCCCGCGGGTCATAGATACGGACGCCCAGGTCGTTGTGGAGCTCCGAGTCTTCCACCACCCGGAACAACGTGTCGAAGACGTCGGCCGCGGCGTAGCGCGGCGCCGCGCCCCGCCGCAAGAGGACGTAATGGCCGTCGGCGTAGACGCAGCCGTACCGGTGGTCGCGCAGGAGCCCTATCAACGTGTAGCGGCGCCAGCTGCGGTCCCAATCCCAGGGCGCCGGCATCATCCAATTTTCGGCGCGGCCGCCCGCCTCCAGGTCGTCCACCGATACCAACACCTCATACGGGAAAAGCGCGTTGAGCCGTTGGAACTGGTGGGGAAAAAGGTAGACCCGCCAACGCTCGGTGAAGTGGGGCAAGAGGAACATGGACGCCCCGAGCGATTGGTCGCGGGAGACCAGCGATTTTACGTTTTCGAAGCCGGCGGCGGCCGCGGGCGGCTGATACAACGAGGGGTTATATTCGCGGCCGAGAGGCCCGAAGGCGTAGCTCGTGGCGACGCCGGCCAGGATGAGATATCCGGCGAAGGCCCGGCGCCCCCACGCCAGGAGGACCGGCCGCGCCGCCCCCCGCCGCTCCAGCCAGCCCCAGGCGCGGAGCGCGAAGTAGAACAGGAAGGGGATAAACGGCATCGTGTATTGGAAGTTGATGTCGTAGTGCGTGGGCACGCGGGAGAACAGCGCGTACGTTACGGGCGTGGCGAACGTCACCCACCCCCCCACGGCGGCAGCCGAAAGGAAACCCCAGGGGGCGGCCATCTGCAGAAGGTACGCGACGCGGCCGAGGTCCCGCACCCGGCCGAACCATTCGCCGGGATACTCGAATACGTAGCGCAGGAGGCCGAAGGGGGAGTTAGCGACGCCGAAGGTATTGAGGATGGGGTTGGAGGCGCCGCCGCTCATGTTCATAAGCTGCGGGTAAACCAGATAGGTGGCGGAAAGGAAATGGACCAGCGCGAAGACGGCCACGGCCAGCCCCAGGCGCCGCCGGCCGCCGAAAAACGCCAGGTAAATGCCGGCGGCGGCGACGTAGAGCTTGAGCTCCTCCAGGACGAGCAGCGTCAGAAAGAAGAAGAGAAGCGCCCCCCGCGCGCGTCCGGACGCCAGAAACCAAAACGCCCACAGGACCAGCGCCGGCGCCATGATGCGCTCGTGGTAGTCGTAGAGCGAAAGCGATTGGAACGGGACGAGGAGGAGGAGCGACAGGCCGAAGGCGAGGGCAAGGTAGCGCGAGGCGGTGAAGCGCCGCGCGAGGAGGTAGGCCGGGATGGACGCCGAGCCCAGAATCGCGGCCTGCAGTATCAGGAGGGTGCGCGGCGACGGGAACAGCCGCGACAGCGGCGCGATCATCTCCGAGAGAAGCGCGACGTGGTTGAGGTGGCCTTTGGCCAGGATAACGGTTTGATACAGGAAGCCGCCGCGCGAGCCGGCCCAGAAGACCTGGTGCTGGATGCCGAAATCCACCGCCGCGGCCGTGAAGGCGTCGTATTTCAGGTTGGCGAGATACGCGAAGAGGACGGTGAAGGCGGCCGCCGCCACGCCCAGGAACAAAGGCGCCCGGGCGGCGCTCCGGTCCGGCGCGCCGGCGGGCCGGAGGCGCGGCCACAACCACGCCGCGGCCGCCGCCACCGCGGCGGCCCCCGCCACGATGGCCAACTGCGCCAGGATGACTTTCGCCGGACTATCCATATCAGGTTATCAGGCCGCCGCCGATGCCCAGGGCCCGCGCGCCCCACCGCAGCCCCTGGAGCAGGAGGTTGGCGTAGAGGGCGGCGACGACGTCGTCCGCCATTATCCCCCATCCCCCCGGGAGGCGCTGCGCCCGCCCGGCGGGGAAGGGCTTCAGGATGTCGAAGACGCGGTTCAACAGGAACGCCGCCGCGGCGTAGAAAAGGGTCTTGGGCAGGAAGGCCACGGCTATGAAATAGGACGCGAACTCGTCCAGGCACACGCGGCGCGGGTCGTGGCGCGCCCAGACCTTTTCGGCGACGCCGCCGGCCCACACGCCCAGCGCGGTCGAGGCCGCGGCGAGGGCGGCCAATACCCACAGGTTGGGGACGAGCCACCAATAGACCGCCGCCGCCGCGAGCGCCCCCACCGTCCCGGGGGCCACGGGCGAATAACCCAGGTAACAGACCGTGGCAGCGGTCACCGCGAGCCGTTCGCGCAAGCTCAACGCCGCCTCCTCATCTCACGAATATGCCGGCGACCACCTGGCGGTTTTTCCATAGGTACCACAGGCCGGTCGCGAGCGTCAAAACGACGGCGACCCACATGGTGAAGGAGGTTGCCGCGGCCGCCGCGGGGTCCATGCCCGCGGGCCACCGCGCCCCGGCCCAGTAGCGGGCCACGGGGACGCCAAGGATAAAGGCGATGGCGGCCATCTGGAACGCCGTCTTCCACTTCGCGAGCGTGCTGGCGTAGATATATATGCCGCGCGCCGCGGCCACCGCCCGAAAGCCCATGATGACCAGCTCCCGGCCCACGATGGCGAGGACCATCCACATCGGCACCAGCCCCAGGCCGACGAAACTCACGAGGGCCGCGACCACGATGACCTTGTCGGCCAACGGGTCCATGATCTTGCCGAAGTCGGTGACGTTGTTGAGCCGGCGCGCCAGCCACCCGTCAATCGTGTCGGTGGCCACGGCCACCAGGTAAATGCCGAGAGCCGCCGTGGGCGCGAACGGCGAATCGTCGAACAGGAAGACCACGAACGGCACGGTGCAAAGCATCCGGAAGACGGTGAAGACGTTGGGCCAATTCAACACGGCGCCCTACCTCGCGACCGGCTTCGCCACCAGCTCGTAGCCCTCGTGGCCCACGACCTCGGCGGCGACGAAGGTCCCCGGACGGTATCGCCGCCCGGGCGCGAGCCGCGTCACGGCGTCGGCCTCCGGCGCCTGAAAATACGTCCGCCCCGTCGCCCACCCGTCTGCCGCGACGGCGTCCACCAGGACGCGGTACCTCGCGCCGCGCAAGCTCCGGTAGCGGGCCGCGACGACGCCCTGCTGCGCGAGCATCAGCTCGGCCCGGCGTTCGCGCGCGACGCGCGCCGCAACCCGACGCGGGAGCGCCGCCGCGGGCGTCCCCTCCTCGGCCGAGAACTCGAAGGCGCCGAGGTGGTCGAAGCGCGCCGCGGCCGCGAACTCGAGCAAGCCGTCAAAGTCGGCGCGGGTTTCGCCCGGGAAGCCGACCACGAAGGACGTGCGCAAGGCCGCGCCGGGAACGGCGCCGCGGATGTTATCGAGGAAGGCCATCGTTTCGTTCGGCGTCCACGCCGGCCGCCCCATCGCCGCCAGGATGCGCGGCGCGACGTGCTGAAGCGGGAGGTCGAAATACTTGACGACCGACTTGACGTCGGCGAAGGCCGCGAGCAACTCGTCGGTGACGCGCGCGGGGTGCAGATACAGGACGCGCAGCCACGGGACGCCGACGCCGCCGAGGCGGCGCAGGAGCTTCGCGAGGCCGTCGCGCACGCCCCGGTCCTCGCCGTATCGGCTCGTGTCCTGCGCCAGGAGGACAAGCTCTACCGCGCCGCCCGCCCGGGCCGCCTCGGCCTCCCGTAGGATGGCGTCGGCCGGCCGGGACCGGAACGGGCCGCGGAGCCGGGGGATGACGCAAAAGGAGCACGGGTGGTCGCAGCCGTCCGCGATTTTGACGAAGGAGACGTGGCGGGCCGTGAGCCGGGGCCGCGACGCCAACCGCGCGAGCGCGGGCCGCGGCGAACCGACCGTCGTCGTCCTTTTGCCCCTGCGGGCGGCCTCGACCGCGGCCGCCACCGCCGCCGGCCCGGCGACGCCCACGACCGCGTCCACGCGCGGGAAATCCCGCCGGAGCGCCGCGGCCGCGAGCTGGGCGTAGCACCCCATCACCGCGAGGACGGCGTCCGGCGCCACGCGCGCCGAAAGCTCGGCCAGGACCTCCCGGGCCTCCTCGCGCGCGGGGCCGATGAAGGCGCAGGTGTTGACGAGGACCGCGTCGGCCGCGCCCTCGTCGGGCGTCAGCCGGTAGCCCCGGGACGCGAGCGCCCCCACCGCCGCCTCCGTGTCCACCAGGTTCTTGGCGCAACCCAGACTGACCACCGCCAGCCGCCGCGTCACGGGCCGGCGCCGCCCATCTCCACGACCTCCGCGCCCGGCGGGACCTGGAAGGCGAAGCGCCCGGCCGGCAGCCCCACGTCGAAGCGGTAGGACGAGAAGCGGTAGGAAGTGCTACCGCCCGACCCGTCAAAAAGGTCGGCCCGGGTGATGACGAACTGGTCGCGGCTTATCCAGAGGTATATCTTCGGAAAAAGCGCCTCCGGGCCGCGCGCCGCGAGGTGCATCTCGTAGGTGCGGCCGGCGGTTTCCGCGGCCAGCGCGACGTCGTAATCCTCCTCCAGGCGGTCCAAAGCCTGCGGCAGGTTCACGAGCTCGGCGAAGCCGGCGTCGTCGTAGCGGACGACCTGGTTGGAGCCCGCGGTGACGACGTACATGTGGACGCCGTCGAAAACGATGGTCTGGACGTACGGCTCGCGGAACTCGACGCGGAAGAGGTCGGGTTGGCGCGCGAAAATCGTCCCGGACTGCGCGGCCGCGTCGCCCATGAGCGCGGAAGTGGTGACCACGGACAGCTCCGCCTGAAAGTCGCCCAGGTCGCGGTAGCGGCCGCGGACCTTTTCGAGAAGCTCGGACGCGGAGATGGAAGGCGGCCGGTCGTAGGGCCAGAGGGCGGCCGCGGCCCCGGCGCACGCGAGGAGCGCCGCCGCGAACGCGGGCCTAATATCCGCTTTCATCCGAATCGGCCGCGCTGAGCTTGCGCAATTCGTCCAGCGACTTCACGAGGACCTTGCGCGGCTTGGAGCCCTCGCCCGGGCCCACGACGCTCCGCCGCTCCAAAAGGTCTATAAGCCGGCCGGCGCGGGCGAAGCCGATGCGGAAACGCCGCTGGAGCATGGAGACGGAGGCCATGTGGGAAGAGACCACGAGCGCCGCCGCGTCGTCGTAGAGCTCGTCTTCCTCGTTCACGTAGGCGGCCTCGCCCCGCTCCGGCTCCGGCTCGAAGTCGTGGATGGAGGCCAGACCCGCGGGCGGCTGCTGCTTCGCCCAGAAATCCACGACCCGCGCGATTTCGTCGTCGCCCACGTAAACGCCCTGGACCCGCTCGGGCTCACTCGCGCCCGCGGGCAGGAAGAGCATGTCGCCCTCGGGGAGGAGGTGCTCGGCGCCGCCGCGGTCCATGATGGTCCGCGAATCCACCTGGGACGAAACCTTGAACGCGATGCGGCTGGGGAAGTTGGCCTTGATGACGCCGGTGATGACGTCCACCGAGGGCCGCTGGGTGGCGACGACGAGGTGGATGCCGACGGCGCGCGCCATCTGCGCCAGGCGGACGAGCTGGTCCTCCACCTTGCGCGCCCTCTCCCGCGTCATGAGGTCGTTGAGCTCGTCGACGATGACGACGATATAGGGGAGGGGTTTGCCGGTTTCCTCGTCCGTCTCGGCCGCCACGCGCTCCTCGAGCTGCGCCCGGCCCTCCGGCGTTCCGAACAGCCGGTTGTAGCTCTCGATGTTGCGGGCGCCCACCGCGGCCAGGAGCTTATACCGGCCCTCCATCCGGCGCACCACGGCCTTGAGCGCCGCCACCGCTTCCTCGAGCTCGGTGACGATGAGCTCGGCGTAGTGGCGGTGGGGCACCCGGGCGAAGGCGGTGAGGTCCACCCGCTTCGGGTCCACGATGAGGAACTGGACCTCGTCGGGCGTGGCGGTCATGAGAAAGGACATGACGACGGAGTTCAGGAAGATGCTCTTGCCCGAGCCGGTGGCGCCGGCCACCAGGAGGTGGGGCATCTTCGCCAGGTCGGCCACCAGGAGCTGGCCGTCGTGGCGGCGGCCGGCGGCGAACGCGAGCTTGGCCCGGGCGGCTTCTTTGACGAAGGTGTTGGTTCCGATAAGCTCGCGCAGGCCGACGCGGGCGGCGGTGGGGTTGGGGACGTCGACCGCCACGGCGCCGCGGCTCGCGACGCTCGTGACGGTGACGCCGGGGACGGCGATATTGCGCGCCAGGTCCTCCTCCAGCGACTTCATGGCGCCGAATTTCTGGCCGGGTGCCAGCTCCACCTCGAACCGCGATACGCGAGGCCCCCGCCGGATCTCGCGGACGCGGCCGTCAACGCGGTAGGACTCGAGCGCGGCCTCGAGCTTTTTCTTGCACTCGTTGAGGTATTCCTGGGACACCTCTTCGCTCGGCGGCGCGGGCGGCGCCAGGAGCTCGAGCGGCGGGAGGCGGTAGGGGCCGCGGGGCCGGGGCGGCGGCAACGGCTCGTCCTTCGGCTCCCGGGCCTTGCGGCCGCCGCGGGGCGCGGCCGCCGGCGACGGCTCGTCCAACGCCGCGCCCGGAAAACCCTCGTCCTCCGCCAGCTCCGGCGGCGCGGCGTCGCGCCCGTCTCCCGCTTCCGGCTCGGCGTCGCCGCGGCCCCGGCGGAACGCGGGCCCCACGCCGGACGCGAGCCACCGCACCGCCGCCGCCGTGCCGTTCCACAGCTTCTTGGGCGAGACGGCCGCGACGGCCCACGCCCCGGCCACGACCCCGCCCAGGGCCACGAACAACATGCCGAACCAGCGGCCGATGACGAAACTCACCGCGTCCCGCAGCATCAATCCCACCGCGCCGCCGCGCGCCACCGCCGCCGCGACCGCGACGTCGTCGTCGCCCGGCACGGTCAGGCCCAGAAACGCGGCGGCCAGGAAGACGGCCAGCAGGAACACCACGAGCCGCGCCAGCCGCGTGAGCGTCACGCCGCCGCGGAACTGGTAGACGCCCCACTGCGCGAGGAAGACGGGCAGCGCGAAAGCCGCGCCGCCCAGGATGTCGAAGAGCCGGAAGGACAGCCACGCGCCCACGAAGTTCAGCTTGTTGTGGAACGGCTGTCCCGTCGCGCCGAAGGCCGTGGCGTCGGAGGCGTCGTAGGTGACGAGGCTCACGGCGCAGATGATGGCCGCGAGGAAAAGGACGACGCCGACGCCCTGGGCGCCGTATTTCAAGCCGCCTTCCGGCCTGGCGTCGCGGTTGTTACCTTTGGGCATCGTTTACGGGGCGTCGCATATGCAGACGTTGTTGTTGCGCGTGAAGACGAAGTGCTGGCCGTCGGGCGCGTAGCACGGGTGCCGGTCCTTGTCCAACCAGGTAGAGGGCGCGCGGGTCAACCAGGTCTGGGCGCCGGTCCGGTATTCCAAGGCGTAGAGCCCCTGGCCGTGGGCGAATAGCAGGTACTTGTCGTCCGGCGATATGCTGAGCCCTTCCAGGAACGGCTTGTCGGTGTTCAGCAGAACCCAGGGGACGCCGCCGCCGGTGGCGTGGACCTCCGAGACGTATTCGGCGTGGGGCGCGGGGTCATAGGGTATCGCCTTCTCGATGAAGTAGAGGTCGTTGACGCCGGGCTTCATAACCGGGTCGAACAGGCCGTGGCCGGGGCTGTGTTCGGACGTCATGCGGAGCGTGCCGCCGGACTGGAGGTCCAGACGCCACAGGAGGCGCGTATCGTGGGCGGTGTAAAACACGAACCGCCCCGTCGGGTCGCCGCCCAACGTGCAATTCGCGTCCACCTCGGCGTCGTAGCGCGTGGGCGTGCCGCCCGCAGCGGGGACCGTCCAGATATAGTAACTCGAGGAGCTGTCGTCCTTGCGGACAAAAGCGACGACGTCGCCGGCGAGCCACACCGGCGCGCGGGGGCACGCGGTATTGGAGCCGAAGTCGGGCGTGATAGCTCGTTTCTGGTGCGTGGCGAGGTTGTAAACGCTCAGGCGGTAGGCCTCGACGAAAACCACCTGTTCGCCGTCGGGCGAGTAGTAGGGGTCCCACGCATCGGAGATAACCGTCTCCACCGTACCCTCGCGAACGGGTTGGTCGGTTTCCGGCGGCGGCGTTTCCTCGTCCTGGCAGGCCGCCATCACGAGCATACCGCAGACCAGGAGAAAAAGGATTTTGTTGGACATGCTTCTACCCCCTGGGGAAGGGACCACAGGAGTTAGCGCAGCGCCACGAGCGTGACAACGCCCAAGGCGGCGCAGTAAAGTGCGAACCAGCCGAAACGCCGGCCCCGCACCAGCGCGAGGACGACGTAGATGGAAGCGAGGCCCGCGAGGAAGGCGGCGACGGTCCCGAAACCCACGCCGGCCCAACTCCCCGCGAAGCCCTCCACCTTGCGGAGCTCGAGGAGGCCGGCGCCGAGGATGGCGGGAACCGACAGGAGGAACGAGAAAGCCGCGGCCTCCTCGCCGGCGAGGCCGACGGCCAGGCCGGCGACGATGGTCATGCCGGAGCGCGAGACGCCGGGGGCGATGGCCACGGCCTGAGCCAGGCCGATGGCGAGCGCGCCGAACGTCCCCAACTGCGTTACGGTCCGTTCGCGCCTTTTTATAAACGCCGACGCGAACAGCACCGCGGCCGTGAACAGGAACGACCACCCCAGCGTGGCCGGCGTCTCGAACAACCCCTCCACCCGTTCTTCGAACGCGACGCCCAGGACGGCGGCGGGGATGGACGCGACGATGACCAGCGCGAGGAAACGGAGCCAGCCGCCCCCGCCGGCGGACCGCCGGAACATATCCGCCAGCCGACGGCGAAAGTAGACGAGGACCGCGAGCACGGTCGCGAGGTGGAGCGCGACCTCGAGCACGATCCCCGGCGACTTTACGCCCAGGATATATTGGGCCAGGACGAGGTGGCCGGACGAGGAAACCGGCAGGAATTCGGTGATTCCCTGGATAAGGCCCAATATAATATAGGACAAAAACGCCATCGCGCCTTCTGCCTCCGAGTTTAAGTATAGTATCAAGCGCGGTGGCGGAAGTCAATATGTATCAAAAACAAAGGGGCCGTCGGCGGCCCCCCCCTAATCGCCGGCCGCGGGTAGCGCGCGCACGGCGGCCGCGAAGGAGGCCTCGTCCACGGCGACGGCGTGGCGCGCTTTCACCGCCGCCAACCACGCGGCTACGGCCGCCGCCCCCGCCGGCGACTCGAGCCGTTCCCGCCACGCGGCCTCGCGGCAGTAGTACGTCACCTCGGCTTCGTCGAGGCCCCGTTGCCGCGCCGGCTCGTGGTAGATGGTTTTATAGAACGCCCACCGGCCGTCGGCGAGCCGGAACACGTCGCTCAGCTGGTCCAGGCCGCGAAACGGGTATACGCGGGCGCGGAGTTCGTCGGCGGAGGGCGCCGCGTCGCGCGGCGTATTCGCCGGCGTCGCCGCCGCCGCTATGGCGACCGTCCCGTACCACTCCCGCGCGGCTGGCGGCGGCGCCGGAGGAAGGTCTTCCATCACCCGTTCGGCGGCCTCGCGGGCGCGGTTGCGCGCCTCGCCCAGGACGACGAGGTCGCCGCCGTCACGGACCTCGCGATAAAAGGCCTCGACGGCGGCGCGTTCCCGTATCGCCGCGACGTAAACCTCCACCCGCTCCGGGACGTAGAAGTCGGCCCGGTGCGCGTCGTAGTAGGCGGCGACCTCCGCCGCCGAAGGTTCGGCCGCGGCGGCGAGGAAACCCGTCTCGTATAGCTTGTCCACAAGGAGGCCGGCGCGGCGGGCAGCCAGGGCCCGCGCGAATTCGGGCGCCCGGTCCCCGCCTTCCCGGCTCGCCTCGTATTCCAGGAGGGCGACGTCCTCGGCGGCGCCGAGGTAGTATTCCCACATACGGCGGTACTGGTCGGGCCGGGCGGCGCGGAAGGCGTCCACCTCGGCCGGCGGCCGCGCGAGATGGCGCGCGACCTCCGCGAATACGCCGTCGAAGGGGACGGCGACGCCGCCCACTTCCGAGATGTTTTGGCCGCGGCCGTAATAGGCGGTCTCGAGGTCAGCGAAGGGTTGAGCGTTAACGTCCGCCCAGACCGCCGCGTCGCGGGTAATGGGGGCGTCGCGGCGCCACGCCGCCGCCAGCTCGCGCCACCGGCGCTCCACCTTGACGGCGCGGACGGCGGCCTCGAGCGCGGGCTGGGCCTGTTCGAAAGTAACGCCGTCGCCGTGGACGACCTTGTCGCAGCGGTAGATGAACCAGGCGAGGCCGTTGGGGGCGGCGACGACGTCGGTGAAGGCGCCCGGCGCCAGCGCGAAGAGGGCGACGCTCGCGTCGTCACCGCTGAATTCCATGGGGACTTCCCACGCGCCCCCCGGGCCGCCGTAGGCCGTGAAGATGGAATATTCCGCGACGACCTCGTCCCAGGAGCGGCCGGAGCGGAGCGCGGCGAGGGCCGCGGCGGCGCGCGCCGGGTCGTCGGTCTCGACGAAGGAGTAGAGCCGGCGGCGGGACCTCTTTTCGAAGAAGGCGCGGACCTCGTCGTCGCTCACGGTCACGCCCTCCTCCACGGAACGCCAGCTGTAATCCCGCAGCATCTGGCGGCGGTAGCTTTCAACAGCCGCGGCGACATCGGCGCCGCCGGCAAGGCCCGCGGCCTCGGCCTCCCGGGCCAGGACCTGGCCGGTGACGGCGTCGTCCAACACGTCGCGCGGCGCGGGCGCTTCGCCGCCCTCGGCCGCCGCCCGGGCGTAGTAGAACGCGAAGTCGGCCGCCGTGACGGCCGGGACGCCGTCCACGACGGCGATGACGTCGCCGTCGGCGGCCCGGGCGCCGGCCGCCAAAACGAGGAGGAGGGATAACGTTCGAATCGGCATCGGAGAGCCGCCGCCGGCCTGACGCCGGAAGGCGACCGTTAAATTTAACATAGCGAAAAACGTGCCGCAAGCGCCGCGGCGTCCGCGCCGGGACGTAACCGCCTGGGAGCGCGGTTGGCGGCGCGGGGGCCGGATTTGACGACCGGGGCGGTTTCTGCCATAATAAGAATATAGGGTTTCCAAAATCCGGAAGGAGTCAGGTCGCCATGTATATCGCGAGGATAATCGTAACTTATTGGGCGATAACGTGTTGCATCTCGGCAGGAGCGGCGTTTGCAAGCATGGGCTCGGTCATCAGCTCCTTCCGCCTGAGCGGGATGGCGGAGCCGTTCGCCACCGGCGTATACGCGGGGACCTCTTACGTCTACGCCATCTTCTACAGCGCGAGCGACAACTACCTGTATCGGTATACGCGCGCGGGGTCGCTCACCAGCACGTATTCGCTGCGGGGGTCGCGGGTGCCGCGGGGCGGCGACGGCTGCCACCTCGGCGCCGGTTACCTCTCGGTGGTGGATTCGCAGACCAACCGGCTGTTGATGTATCGGACGAACGGCGGGATGCCGGTCGCGTCGTTTCCGGTAACGCCGCCGGTGGGGTATTCGCTGCAGGACGTCATGTGGACCGGGAGCTGCTACGAGGTCACCGACGGCGTGGCGCGGGGGTCGTTCAACCGCTACGCGGGCGACGGCACCTTTGAGGGTTTGGTAACGTATCAGGGTTGGCCCGCAGCCATGACGGGGACCGGCGCCGCGGCCTACGCCGCGACCGCCAACGGCCGGAACGGCGACTACCTCGTCGCGAGCGCCCGCCTGAACGGCCAGCCGAGCTGCATTCTGGACGTCGGCGGCGCGGGCTCGCTGGTCGCGACCTTCGGGATGCCGGCGCTCTACGCCTGCGGCGGGTGCATCGGTCCCTCGAGCCAACCCGCCACTTACGGGAACGCTTATTGGGTGTCGTGGGTGGTCCCGTCAAGCATTTACTGCATGCAGGTGGATATCGGCGGCCGGACGCTATCCGACGTCGCGCCGGCGTCGTTGGGCAAGGTAAAAGCGCTGTATCGCTGACGCCGCGCGGGCATTCCCTTCTGTATGAACGCCGCCCCCGAGCCGGGGGCGGCGTTCGTTTACACCGCCCCGTAAAAATAAGTGGCGGCGGCGGCCGGGAGCGATTATAATGGACGCCAACGGCCGCGGCGCGGCCGCCGGGAGAGATATGCGGAAATTCATATTCTTTTTTGTTTGGGCCGCCGCGCTCGCCGCGGCTACCGCCGCCGCGACGCTGGAAGGCCGCGTGACGGAGCTCACGCTGGACAACGGCATGCGGTGGTACTTCGTCGAGCGCCACGGCTCCCCCACCTTCGCGGGCGTCGTCCAGTTCCGCGTGGGCGGCGTGGACGAGGGCCCAGGCGAGTCCGGCCTGGCCCACCTCTTCGAGCACATGGCGTTCAAGGGGACGACCACCATCGGGACGCGGGACTACGCCGCCGAGGCGCCGCTCCTCGCGCGCATCGAGGAAACGGCGGACGCGCTCGCGGCCGAGCGCGCGAAGGAGGCGCCGGACGCGGCCCGTGTGGACGAGCTGGCGGCGGCCCTCGCAGCCCTACAGGAAGAGGAAAAGAAATACATCGTCAAGGACGAGTTCTGGGAGGTCTTCGGCCGCGCCGGCGCGGTAAATATGAACGCATGGACGAGCAAGGACCTCACCACCTACGTCAACGCCCTCCCCGCCAACCGCCTGGAGCTGTGGTGCCTGATGGAAGCGGACCGCGTCGCCGACCCCGTCTTCCGCGAGTTCTACGTCGAGCGCGACGTGGTGACGGAAGAGCGGCGGATGCGCGCCGACACCTCGCCCGGCGGCAAGCTCTACGAGGAGTTCATCGCGGCCGCGTTCACCGTCCACCCCTACCGGTCGCCCATCCTGGGCTGGCCGGACGAGCTCGTCCGGCTCCGGGCGGCGCAGGCCCGCGACTTCCACCGCCGCTACTACTCGCCGGGCAACGCCGTGGGGGTGCTGGTGGGCGACTTCAAGACGCGGGACGCCGAGAAGCTCGTGCGGAAATACTTCGGCCGGCTGGCGGCGGGGCCGCCGCCGGCGCCGGTCACGGCGGGGGAGCCGCCCCAGCTCGAGGAGCGGCGGGTCGACGTCCCCTTCGACGCCGAGCCGCAGCTGCTCATCGGCTACCACATCCCCACCTACCCGGACCCGGACTACGTCCCGCTCACGGTCCTCGCGAGCCTGCTGTCGTCGGGCCGGAGCTCCCGTCTCTACACGCGGCTGGTGAAGGAGCGGGAGCTCGCAACGGTGGCCAACGCCTACGTCGGCGAGCCCGGCCAACGCTACCCCAACCTCTTCCTGGTGGAGCTCTCGACGCGGGCGCCCCATACGGCGGCGGAGCTGGAAGGCGCGTTTTACGACGAGCTCGCGCGGCTCGCGACCGAGCCGCCGTCGGCGTTTGAGCTCGAGAAGGTGAAGAACCAGGTGGACGCCAAGTTCGAATGGGACATGTCGTCCAACCTGGGGCTCGCTCTCACCGTGGCCTACAACGTCCAGCTCTACGGCGACTGGCGCTACATCGACCAATACCGCGCCGAAATCGCGCGCGTCACGGCCGAGGACGTGGTCCGCGTCGCCGCGCGGTACTTGACCCCCACCAACCGGACCGTCGCGACGCTGTTGAAACCCGCGGAGGTGAAGTGATGAGGAAAGGAAACCTGCGGCGCGCCGCGGCGGTCGTCGGCGTCGGGCTGGCGGCCGCGGCCGGCGCCGCGGCCTGGGAACGACCGGAAGAGCTCAAGACGCCGCCGCTGAAGTGGGAGGTCCCGCGGGCGGAGCGGTTCGTCCTGGACAACGGGATGGTGGTCTACCTGCAGCCGGACCGCGAGCTCCCGCTCGTCAACATCGGCGCGGTCGTCCGGACGGGGTCCATCTACCTCCCCGCGGACAAGGTGGGGCTCGCCGGCCTGACCGGCACGGTGATGCGGACCGGCGGGACGGCGGCCCCCGGCCGCGGCCGCGGCGGCGACGAGGTGGACGCGGCGTTGGAGTATCGCGCCGCGGTCGCGGAGACGAACATAGGCCGCGACGTCGGCACCGTGCAGGTGCGGGCGCTGGCCAAGGACACCGACTTCGCGCTCGAGATGTTCCACGACATCCTTCGCTACCCCGCGTTCGAGGAGAAGAAAGTGGAGGAGGCGCGGCTGCAGGCGCTGGAGGCGCTGCGCCGCCAGAACGACCAGCCCGAGGACATAGCGTGGCGGGAGTTCCCCAAGGTCGTCTACGGCGCCGACAGCCCCTGGGCGCGGACGCCCACCGCCGCGACCCTCGCGGCCCTCACGCGCGACGACCTCGTCGCCTTCCACCGCCTCTTCTTCCGGCCCCAGAACGTCATCCTGACGGTTTACGGCGACTTCGAGCCGCGCGCGATGAAGGAGAAGGTAACGCGGCTGTTCGGCGCCTGGCCGCGGGAGGAGGCGGCGCTCCCCGCGGTGGCGCCCGTCGCGCCGACCTTCGCGCCGGGGGTTTACCTGGCCGCGAAGGAGGGCAACCAGAGCAACGTCCTCCTGGGCCACTACGGCGTCCGGCGCCTCGGCGACGACGAGTTCCCCGTCCTCGTGATGAACATGGTGATGAGCGGCGGCTTCGGGACGCGGATGGTCTCGGCCATCCGCTCCGACCGCGGCCTGGCCTACCACACCTGGGCGTGGCTGGGCGACGGCACCGACGTGGGCCTCTTCTTCGCCTACTGCGCGACGAAGACCGAGTCCACGGCGGAGGCCGTCGGCGTCATGCGGGACGTGGTCGCGAGCATGGGCGCGACGCCGCCGACGCCGGTGGAGATGGCGCGGGCCAAGGACACCACCATCAACCGCTTCGTCTTCACCTTCGCCGGTCGCGCGGCGTTGGTCAACACCCTCGCGACGCAGGAATACTACGGCTACCCGCCGGACTACCTGGAGAAATACTGCGGCCGGGTGGCGGCGGTGACGGCCGAGGAAGTAACGGCCGCGGCGGCCCGGCGCCTGCACGTGGACGGCCTAAAGATTTTCGTCGTCGGCGACCCGGCACTCGCGGCGGACCTCGCGGCGTTCGGCCCGGTGGAAGGAATCCCGCTCTCCAACGAATGAAACGGAGGATACGATGGCGAACGAAATCGTCGGCGCCTGCGGCCTGAGCTGCCACGAGTGCCCGGCCCTAATCGCGACGCAAGCGGGCGACGCCGCGCGGATAGCCGCGGTCGCGGCGCAGTGGACCAAGGAATACGGCGCGGACGTCAAACCCGAGCACGTGTGGTGCGACGGCTGCATGACGCCGGGCGCGCGCAAGTGCGCCCACACGGCCGAATGCGAGATACGGGCGTGCGTCGCGGGCCGGCGGCTAGCTAATTGCGCCCCCTGCGCCGACTACGCGTGCGAGAAGCTCGAAGGGTTCTTCAAGATGGCGCCCGCGGCCAAAACGACGCTGGACCGCTTACGGGCCAAGAAGTAGCGGCCCGACATGCATCCCAAACGCCGCCCCTCGGGGCGGCGTTTGGTTCACGGGCGGGAATACCTACGGCACGTAAACGGAACAGGGCTTTTACCCGCGCCGGCGGCCCGTCAACGGGAAAAGTAGGGGCCGACCTCCGGGTCGCCCCGCCGCGTTTTCTTATTTGAATATCGCCTTGATTCGCCGGAGGGAGGCGGGGGTTACGCTGGTGTAATCGTTAAAATACTGAATACGGGAATTACCATAATCGGAAACGTAGACACGCGAACCCTCAGCGTTGAGACACAATGCCTTGGGGTTATAGAACTCGCCGTTATCCGAACCCGACGAGCCCCACTTGCCGAGGAAGGAACCCGTCGCGGTAAAGTATTGGACGCGGTAGTTGTAATTGTCGGCTACGTACACGTCCCCGCCCGGGGCGACGGCGATGCCCCACGGGAGGTCGAATTGGCCGTCGCCGGAGCCGCCCGAGCCCCATCTGCCGAGGAAGGAGCCGGTGGGGGTGAAGTATTGGACGCTGGGCCAAAACCAACTCAAGACGTAGACGTCGCCGCCCGGGGCCACGGCGATGCCGCGCGGCTCGGAGAATTGGCCGTTCCCCGGACCGCCCGAACCCCACTTGCTCAGGTACGACCCTACCGCAGTAAAGTATTGGACGCGTTCGTTGCCCGTATCGACGACGTAGACGTCACCGCCCGGAGCCGCGGCGATGCCGCACGGCTCTATAAACTCGCCGTCGTCCTCGCCGAACGAACCCCACCGGCCGAGGTAGGAGCCCGTCGCCGTAAAATATTGGACGGGGGCATTGTCCCATTCTATGTCGGTTACGTAAACGTAGCCGTTCCCGGGTCCGACCGCGACGCCGATAGGGTCATGGAATTGGCCGTTACCCGAACCGCTTGAGCCCCATTGGCCGAGGTAGGAGCCGGTGGGCGTGAAGTATTGTACCCGGCAATTATAGTTGTCGACGACGTAGATGTTGCCGCTCGCGGGCGCGACGGCGATGCCGTAAGGGTAATGGAATTGCCCGTCGCCGGAGCCGAGGGACCCCCACTGGCCCTCGTAGGTCCAGGCGCCGAAGGCCGCGGCGGCCTGCGCCGCGAGTATCATTACTATTAACGCTCTCATCTCGTTCCTCCTCCTGTTCGCTAAACCCTTATTTGAATATCGCCTTAATGCGCCCGAGGGAAGTAGGAATAATGTTTGTGTAATCGTATTTGAAATATTGGATGCGGTAATTATGCATATCGGCAACGTAAACCCGGGAGCTAGCGGCGTTAAAGCATAACCCCGTCGGACCGTCGAATTCACCGTCGCCGCCGCCGGGCGAACCCCATTTTCCGATGTAAGACCCCGTTGAAGTGAAATATTGGATGCGATTATTGCCGAAGTCGCCGACGTAGACGTCGCTGCTTACCGGCGATACGGCGACGCCCCAAGGCACGTTGAATTCACCGTCGCCGCCGCCGGGCGAACCCCATTTCCCGAGGTAAGAACCGTCGGCGGTGAAATATTGTATACGATCGCGGCCGTCGTCTGCGACGTAAACGGTATCGCCGGCGGTATTGAAGGCTGCTTTTTCCGGAGAATCGAACTGGCCGTCACCGTTTCCCCACGAACCCCATTGGCCGATATAAGAGCCGTTCGCGGTGAAATATTGTATGCGATGGTTATCCGTATCGACGACGTAAACGTTCCCGTTGGAAGGGCACGTGGCTATACCGCACGGTCATTTGAACTCGCCGTTACCGGTCCCCCATGTCCCCCATTGGCCTAAGTACTTCCCCGTCGCCGTAAAGTATTGGACGCGGTGATTTAAATATTCGGAGACGTAGACATTGCCCGTGAGAGGGGATATCGCGACGCCGGAAGGGTAGTCGAAATCCCCGTTGCCTGAGCCATAATTACCCCACTGGCCCAAGAAGGAGCCCGTCGCCGTGAAGTATTGAACGTGGTCGTTCTCGGTATCGGCAACGTAAACGTTACCGCTCCGCGGCGATACCGTTATATCCCAAATGTAATCAAAACGGCCGTAGCCGTAACCCTCCGAGCCCCACTGCCCCTCATAGGTCCAGGCGCCGAAGGCCCCGCCGGCGAGCGCGAAGATGCATATAACCGTTTTCACGTCTTACCCCTTTCTAAATATAATCCGGCGCTCGACGCCCCCAACGGTCCGAGGGCGCGGCGCCGGCTTAGTTTGTTGTTTGTAATTAGACCCCGAGGCAACCCGTTCCTCCTCGTTCGGCGGCCTTATCGTAATACTATATTAACGCCGCCGTCAAGTAATATCTTCGGCCGCTGTCCTCGCCGCGGTTTCGGAAGCGCCGACCTTCAGGGGGGCGCGCGTTATGTAATTCCAGCCCTCCCCTCGCACGCCGGCGGCGCGCGGCGTAGAGGTTACGCCCCCTCTTCCTTTTCTTCTACGGCGAGGCGGTCGCCGAGGCCGTAGTAGGAGAAGTCGCCGCCGATGGTCCAGGCGATAAGGCGCGCGGCCCTCATGTCCACGACGCCGTCGCGCACGAGCTCCTCGTCGACGTAGGACGCGACGACGCGGCCTATTATCCCCTCGTTGGGGTCGTAGTCCAGGACCTCGTTCACCTCGCACGCCATGTTGAGCGGGCACTCGCGTATCATCGGCGCGGCGGCGAGGTCGCCGTAGAACGTGTCGAAGAGCTTGGACTTGTCGACGACGCGGCCCGACGTCGAGCCGCATATATTGACCCGGGCCAGAAGGTCTTGGGAGGGGAGGTTGACGCTGAAGGCGCGGTTCTCGTGGACGCCGCGGCTCGTGTAACGCTTCTTGTAGAGGCTGAAGAAGACGTGCCGGCCGAAGTTGAAGGGCGAGATGTAGCCGACGACGCAGTAGTTGGGGCGGCCGTCGACGAGGGTGCCGATGAGCGCGACCGGCAGCGGGCTGAGGAGGTTCCCGTCGTATGCTTTTTTCATTAACTGCCTCCCGTTAGTTGGACCCGACTTATAACACAACGCCGCGCCGGGCGCCACCGCGAAAAAGGCCGCGGCTGCGCGGCGTCGAAAAATAAGGGGAATAACGGCTCGCGCGCAAGGCGACGAGCCGGCGAGGCCGCGGGGCCGTCCTTTTGTTGACGGCGGCGCGCTTTATTGTTATAATCCGCGTCTTACTTCACCCGGCCGCCGCGGCGGCCTTCGCCCCCGAAACGAGGAAGCCATGTCCATCGCCCCCCACGGCGGCAAGCTTATAAACCGCGTCGCGCCGGCCGAGCAGGCCGACGAGCTGCTGAAGCGCGCCGGTTCCCTCAAGAAGGTCCCCATCGACGAGCGCGCCGTCTCCGACCTGGAGATGATCGGCAACGGCGGCCTGAGCCCCCTCACCGGCTTCATGGGCCGCGCCGCGTATAACGCCGTCGTCGCGGGTATGCACCTGCCGAACGGCCTCCCCTGGACCATCCCCATCACCCTCTCCGCGGAGCCGGCCCTCGCCGGCACGGTTAAGGACGGCGAGGAGGTGGCGCTGGTGGACGGCGCCGGCCAGGTCCTCGCGACGATGGTGGTGGAGGAGAAGTACGACTACGACAAGAAGGCGCGGTGCCGCGCGGTCTTCAAGACGGACGAGGAGGCCCACCCCGGCGTCGCGGCCACCCTCCGGATGTGCGACGTCCTGCTGGGCGGCCCGATAACGCTGCCGCGGCCCATCCCCCACCGCCGCTTTTTGGAATACCGCCTGTCGCCCGCGCAGACGAGGAAGCTGTTCGAGGAGAAGGGGTGGCGCACCGTCGTCGGCTTCCAGACGCGCAACCCCATCCACCGCGCCCACGAGTACATCCAGAAGTGCGCGCTCGAGACCGTGGACGGCCTGATGGTCCACCCCATCGTCGGCGAGACCAAGGGCGACGACATCCCGGCCGAGGTGCGGATGGAGTGCTACAAGGTCCTGCTGGACAACTACTACCCCAAGGACCGGGCGTGCCTGGTCGTGAACCCCGCGGCGATGCGCTACGCCGGCCCGCGGGAGGCCATCTTCCACGCCATCATCCGCAAGAACTACGGCTGTACCCACTTCATCGTGGGCCGCGACCACGCCGGCGTGGGCAAATACTACGGCACCTACGACGCCCAGCTCATCTTCGGCGAGTTCGACGCCGCGAAGCTCGAGATAACGCCCTTGATGTTCGAGCACTCGTTCTGGTGCAAGAAGTGCGGGAACATGGCCAGCACGCGGACCTGCCCCCACGGCCAGGGCGACCACCTGGTCTTCTCCGGGACGATGGTCCGCGAGATGCTCGCGAAGGGCGAGGTCCCGCCGCCGGAGTTCACGCGGGCCGAAATCGCGAAGATACTTATCGACGCGGCGCGGGCGGCCAGTTAGCGGTTGACCGGCCGCGGCGGCTGAGGTATATTTACGGGCGCCCCCGCGGGCGCCCGTTCGACATGGCGATCGCGATAAACGGACCCCGGAAACGGGCTTTGGAAGCCGAGTTGGCTCGGATACTCCCGCTCCTGGTCAATGACTACGGCGCGGAGAAGGTCATCCTCTTCGGCTCGCTTGCGACGGGCGAGGTAGGCGAATGGTCCGATTTGGATTTGGTGGTCATTAAAAATACCGACCGCCGGTTTTTCGACCGGATCGACGACGTTACGAGATTAACGCGGCCCCGAATCGCGACGGACATTTTCGTGTATCCTCCCGCGACCTTCAAGGCGCTGTGCGCGGAAAGGCGGTTTTTTAAAGAAGAAGTCCTCGCGAAAGGGAGGGTTATTTATGAAACGTGATTACGAAGCGTGGTTGGAATTCGCGCGGCGCGGGCGGCCAGTTAACGGTTGACCGGCCGCAGCGGTTGAGGTATATTTACGGGCGCCCGTTCTAGCGGTTGCGCGTTAGGACGGACCTTATAATCTATACACTAGCGGAATTCTAGCGCCAATGGGCTGAAAAGTGATTTTAAAAACCGAAACCAACGGGAATAGAGTTTACAACCGAGAAAGGGGTTTAAAATAACCGGGTACGACAACTTGTTCGTTGCCTTAATTGCCGCCGCTTTCGCTTTCCTTGCGGTTTTATTCGCTATTCCCGTAGGTTTTAGCCAAATCGTAGCAACCCGGTATACAGCCCGTCTTTTACCTAAAGTAGTTCGAAATCCCCGTTTGTGGGCGGGACTAGTATTTAATATTTTGGCTCTATCGATTGGTTTAATAGGTTCTTTGAAAATTAATAATTGGACGGGCTTACCGATATTCGGGTATATAGCGTTTTGGATTATCGTAGGTTTTGGGGGATTACTAACGGCGATGGCCGCGGTTATATCTTTAATAATATATTATTCGAAATATGGGTACCCAAGCCGATTAATCGAGACCGTTTTAGGAACTGGCGCATGGGATAAAGTAATCGGCTATGCTTTAACGGGGATCCGGTTATTTAAAGGGTCTTATGTTATCACAAATAACAAATTGATACAAATACAGGAGATAAAGTCCAAACAAGGGCTTCCGCGAGTTGAAAAGAAGTCCATTCCGGAACGTGAGTATGATAATTATATAAAACGCTATCTTAAAATTAATGAAATACCTCGGAAATATAACAAGTATATAAAACGCTGGTTTAAGCTCAAAGAACCCCCCCGGAAAATCGATGACCCTGTATCACCTATCACTTCAATAATATTCTCTTACATAGAAACATACGATAAACAGGCTTTCGAAGATGCGTTAGGGGAATACGCCGCCGTATTCCAAAGAGGTTTAGACGTTCGTTTACCCCTTTCGCTTTTTATAGACTTAGAAAGCTATATTATCGATAACGCGTTTAAACATCTCGAGGAAATCATTGAAGTATTAGAAAGCAAACAGCTCTATACATGGCTAGAAAATCCTATATACGTTATGGCGGGGATAGGGCGTATAATATTTTCGTCTAATGAGAAAAGCGCGGCCGATACAGCCTTGGATTATTATAAAAGGTTAGGCCATCGTTTTATAGTTGGGAGGAATGCTATAGGTACTAATGCGATAATAGAATCGCTATGGGAGTTTTTAAAAGCTGCTCAATACGGGGAAAAGCAAGTCTTATTCGATTCGATATGCGAAATCTTAGGAGGACTGGGTGAGCGGATTCCCGTTTATTGGCACAGAAAATCTGAAGTCGAGCCGTTAATAATCGGAGACGAGGGGCCATATTATACTAAATATAACCCGATTTATAAAATCGCAGTCACTATCGAATCGATATCGGAATTAATTGTGGAGAATAAAATGGACCCTTCTTATATACTGAAAACTTCTCATTTTACTCTTAGTAGCCTTTTTAAGGAATATGATAAAGATGCTGTTGTATCGTCCCTAATATATCGCCTATTAGAAATACATACTACCGTCATAACGAATATGAATAATGATACCGAATGGCCGAAATATTACCCGCAGATAATACATGACTTAACCGGTTACTACCGCGAACCACTACTCTCCGGTCCTACTTACGGCGGCGTACGCGATTTTATAGCTATGTCGTTAGCAAAAGCGGCCGTTTACAGTATAGAAAGGAAAACAGTTTATCCTAGACGGAACCGGTCAGATAACTTAGTCGACGACCTTATTCAGGGGTTAATTTCGACTGATCCGAGTAAGTTCGAGCATATAGCTTATGAAATGCTTGTGGGGCACTCCCCGGGTTCGCCTTCTATTGGGAGCCGTTGGGATTTCGTAAAAAGGTTCGGTATTAAAATGCGTAATAATTGGGGATTGAGATTCGACCCGTTGACCGGGGAAGATTACCCGGATGCGAGTACATAAACGGCGGTGTCTTCAATGCCCTCCCCCAAACTCGCCATCATCGGCCTGGACTGCGCCGACCCCAAGCTCGTCTTCGAGCGCTGGCTCGACGACCTCCCGAACTTGAAGTCGCTGGTCCGGCGCGGCGCCTGGGGCCCGATGGAGTCCACCATCCCCGCCATCACCGTCCCGGCGTGGATGTGCATGGCCACCAGCCAGGACCCCGGCCAGCTCGGCTTCTACGGCTTCCGCAACCGCAAGGACCACTCCTACGAGGGGCTCTTCTTCGCCAACGCCCAGGCGGTGAAGGCGCCGACCGTGTGGGACGTCCTGGGGGCCGCGGGCAAGAAGGTCGTCGTCGCGGGCGTCCCGCCCAGCTACCCGCCGAAGCCGGTGAACGGCTGCCTCATCTCGTGCTTCCTCACGCCCGACCAGGACAGCGACTTCACGTATCCCAAATCCCTCAAGGCCGAGATCAACGCGCGCTTCGGCGAATACATCCTGGACGTCAAGGACTTCCGGACCGACGACGCCGACTACCTCCTCCGCCAGGTGTGGCGGCTCACCGAGAATCGCTTTGACGTCGTCTCGTGGCTGGCGCGCGAGAAGCCGTGGGACTTCCTGTGGTTCGTGGAGATGGGGCCCGACCGGCTGCACCACGCGATGTGGAAATACTTCGACGCCGGCCACCCGAACTACAAGGCGGACCCGCGCTACGCCGACAAGCTCCACGAGTATTACGTCTACCTGGACGGCAAGGTCGGCGACTTCCTGGCGGTCCTCCCCGCCGACTGCCACGTCGTCGTGGTCTCGGACCACGGCATCCAGCCGATGGACGGCGGCTTCTGCTTCAACGACTGGCTCCGCCGCGAGGGCTACCTGGTCCTGAAGGAGGAGCCGCGCGGCCCGACGAAGTTCAAGTACGACCTCGTGGACTGGGCCCGGACGACGGCCTGGGGCGACGGCGGCTACTACGGCCGGTGCTTCATGAACGTCGCGGGCCGCGAGCCGGCGGGGACCGTACCCGCCGCCGACTACGAGAAGGTCCGCGACGAGCTGAAGCGGAAGCTCGAGGCGACGACGGACGAGCAGGGCCGCAACATCGGGACGCGCGCCTTCAAGCCGCAGGACATCTACCGCCGCGTGGACGGCGTCGCGCCCGACCTCATCGTCTACTTCGGCAACCTCGCGTGGCGGAGCATCGGCACCGTGGGCAACGCCGCGCTGTGGGTCCACGAGAACGACACCGGCCCGGACGACGCCAACCACTCGCAGACAGCGATGTTCATCCACGCCGGCCCGGGCGTGGCCGCCGGCCGCCGCGACGGCGTCTCCATCTACGACGTCGCGCCCACCGTCCTCGCCGCCCTCGGCCTCGCGGCGCCGGGACATATGGTCGGCAAAATAATCCGTTGATATTGTTTAGGATTTTGGTTAGAATTAACGTCTGAACGGGGACGCGCCGCGTCCCCGTTCTCGTGAGACATGGCCCGGATAAAACAACTAGCCGCGCGCGCCCTCGGCGCCGCCGCCTTCGCCGCGGCGACGGGCTTCTTCTGGGGCGCGGCCGAAGCCCTCCTCAACCGGCGGTGGCCGCCCAAGGGCGTCTGGCAGCCGGACATCCTCCTGCACGCCGTCGCCGGCCGCGTCGTATTCTACGCCGTGCTCGCGGCCGCGGCCGTCGCGCTGGCCGCCGGCGCTCGGGCCCTGTGGAGGCTCGTCCGAAAAAAAGAGACGGGCCAGGGCCGCGGCTGGCGGCGGTGGGTCGCCGTGGGCGCGGTCGCCGCTTCCAACGTGGGCTGGTGGGTCGTCGGCCGCGCCGGCGGCTACGAGCTCGCGGTCGGCGGCCTGACGCTCGACTTACAATGGCCCGGCCCGTTCTTCGGCTATTGGGCCTTCTGGCTCGCCGCGGGCGCCGGGGCGGCGCTCGCGCTGGGCTTCGCGCTGGGCCGCCGGCGCTGGCCGCGGACGGTCGGCAAGTACGTGCGGGCCGTGGGCGCGGCGGCGTTCGTGGCCGCGGTCGGCGGGCGGGCGGTCGCGGACGCCGCGCGGCCCGTCCCCCGCGGGCCCAACGTCGTCCTGGTCGTGCTGGACGCGTGGCGGGCCGACGCCTTCAACCCGACGCTCATGCCGAAGACGACGGCCGCGGCCCGGGCGCGCGGCCTGGTGTTCGTGAGGACGTGGGCCAACGCTACGTGGACCCTCCCCTCCGTCGCGACCATGTTCACGGGCCAATACCCGGACTACCACGTCACGCGGCAGATGCCGAACGCCGACGCGAGGTCGCCGACGCTGGCCCAGGAGCTGTGGCGCGCCGGCTACGACACGGCGGCCCTCTCCGCCAACCGCATCCTGGACCGCAACTCCACGCTGACCGACGGCTTCGAGGACTTCCGCTTCACGACGTGGTCGCCGCTCCTCCGCGCGGCGCGGTTTTACGACACGAACTGGTATTGCCCGGCCGTCCGCGAGCTCTTCGCGTCGGAGCCGACGTCGGCGGAGAGCCGGACCCTAACGGCCTGGCTGGTCCGGTATGCGTCGCGCCGCCACCACCGGCCCTACTTCCTCTGGGTCCACTACGTCGACCCCCACGGCCCCTACAGGCCGCCGCCGGGCTACTACGCGCCGGGCGACGAGAAATACATAACCGACTACCATCCGTTCACGAAAAAGCGCCGCTTCGCCAACAAGCGCCTCTACGACGGCGAATGCCGTTACGTGGACGACCTGTTGGGGCCGGCGCTGCCGCGGCTCGCGGCCGACCGGCGCACCGTCACCATCCTCACCGCCGACCACGGCGAGGAGTTTTGGGAGCACGGGAAGTTCCGCTTCGGCCACGGAAAGTCCGTTTACGAGACGCTCCTCCGCGTCCCGCTCGTCGTCTTCGCGCCGGGGGCCCGGGCCGCGACGGTGGAGACGCCGGTGAGCCTGGTGGACCTCGCGCCCACGGTCCTCGCGCTCGCGGGCCGGCGGCCGCCGGCCACGATGCAGGGCCGGCCGTTTCTATCGGCGAAAGGGACGCCGGTGGACCCGGGCCACCCGGTGTTCGCGGGCAGCTCGTTCTTCCGGCTGGGGGGCCAGACGCCGCCCCGCGAGGACGCCATGGTGGCGTGGCCGTACAAGCTCATACTCAACCACGACTACCCGGCGACGCCGGCGGAGTTTTACAACCTGGCCGACGACCCGGGCGAAAAGAACTCGCTGCCCGAAGACAAGACGGCGGCCGCGATGCGCCGGCAGTATAAAGCGTGGCAGGCCTTCGTCCACGAGCCGGCCCCGACCCCGGGCGGCGAATACGGCGGAGCCGCGGCGCCGGACCTCCGGGCCCTCGGCTACATCCGCTAAACGAAGCGCCGTTTCAGGTTGATATAATTCCCGGCGCCGGATATAATATAGAGACTAGGGGCGCGTAAGCGGCCCCGCTTTTCGTATATGCTCAAACGAACCGCTACTACCGTACTGACGTTCGCGGCGTTCGTCGCAGCCGCGGCGTTCTTTTGGGGAACGCTGGAAGCGGTCTCCAACCACTATTGGCGTCCCAACGGGACGTGGTGGGGCGAACGGCTGCTGGAATCCGCGTTCGCGCGGGCGGCGTTCTACGCGGTGGTCGTCGCCGCGGCGGCGCTGGCCGCCGCCGGCGTCGCGTTCCTCGCCCGGCGGCTACGCCGGAAGAAGGCCGCGCGTCCGAGCCGCGGCTGGCGGGGGGCCGTCGCCGCGGCGGCCATCCTGGCCTCCAACGCCGGGTGGTTCGTCGCCGGCCATTTCGCCAACGGGAAGCTGAAGCTCGCGTCCTGGCGCATGGACCTGCGCGAGCCGGCGCTTTTTCTGCGCTACTGGTCGTTCTGGGCGGCGGTCGCGGCGGCCGCCGCGGTCGTCCTGGCGCTGGCGCTGGGTCGGCGGCGGTGGTGGCGGGCGGCCGGGAGGTGGGCGCGCGCCCTCGGCGCCGCCGCCTTCGCCGCGCTGGTCGTCATTCACCTGGCGGCGCCGGCGTTCCGGCCCAAGGCCCGCGGCCCCAACATCATTTTTATCGTCCTGGACGCGTGGCGGGCCGACGCCTTCCGGCCCGAGGTCATGCCCAACCTCACGCGCTACGCGGCCTCCCACGCCGTGGTCTATCCGCGGACCTGGTCCTGCGCGCCGTGGACCCTCCCCTCCATGGCGGCCAACTTCACGGGGCTCTATCCCGACGCCTATAAGATAAACCTCCAGCCGAAACGCGGCCTTGCGCCGACTGTCGCCCAGCTGTTGCGTGACGGCGGCTACGACACGGCGGCCTTCGTGGGCAACACCGTCCTGGAGCGCTACACGCCTTTGACCACGGGCTTCGAGTACTACGTCTTCTGGGACAACGTCCCGGCGTTGCGGGCGGTCCGGTTTTACCAAACCAACTGGTATAATCCCGCCGTGCGCGCCCGCCTCAAACTCCACCGCCGATACGGCCCCGAAACCAGCCGCCGGCTCACGGCGCTCGCGCGGGACTACGTCGGCGCGCCGCACCGCCGACCCTATTTCATGTGGCTCCACTACATGGACCCCCACGCCCCCTATACCCCGCCCCCCGGCTTCTACCAACCCGGCGACGAGTATTACGTCGATAATTTCCGGGACGGCACACCCGACCGGGCCGTGGTCAACCACCGCCTCTACGAGGGGGAGTGCGCCTTCGTGGACAGTTTGCTGCCCCAAGTCCTGGACAGGGTGGCTGGGGACCCGAATACGGTGGTCATCGTCACCAGCGACCACGGCGAGGAGTTCTGGGAGCACTACACCTACGGCCACGGCAAATCGGTCTACGACACCGCGGTGCGCGTCCCGCTCGTCGTAAGCGTGCCGGGCACGCCCGCCGCGGTGGCGTACCGCGCCACGAGCATGATTGACCTCGCGCCCACCATCCTTACGCTGGCGGGCCTCGACGTCCCGAAGCACATGGTGGGGCAACCGACGCTGGGCCGCGTCGTGGGCGGGCCGGAGCGGCTCGTGTTCGTGGGGAGCGAATACACCGACCGCCGCGACTACCGGCCCGCGCGCCACGACGCCGTAATCCTGTGGCCGTGGAAGCTGATCGCCGAGCACAGACGCATGAAATCCGGCGGCGAATATTTCAACCTGGAATCGAACCCCGGCGAGAGCGTCCCGTTGCCGGAGGACGCCCGGGCGGGGAATTTACTGGAAAACCTCCTCCGCTGGAAGCGGGACGTAACGCCGAAGAAGGGCGGCGCTTCGCCGACGGAGGCCGTGGACGCGGCGGACCTCAAGGCGCTGGGTTACGTTAAATGAAATGCGCGGCGGCCGCAGCCCTTGTTTAAAAACGCGTTGCGACGATTATTGGCCCTGGCCTCCCTCGCGGCCGCTACGGCGTTCTTCTGGGGCGCCGCCGAGGCGGTCACCAACCACTTCTGGCCGCCGGCGGCGACGTGGTGGCCGGACGATTTCCTGGCGTCGGCTTTCGCGCGGGTGGTCTTCTACGCCGTCGTAGCAGCGGCGGCGACGGCCGTTGCCGCCGGCGTCGCGGCCCTCGGCCGCCGGCTGCGGCATAGGCCCAAGAGTACGCGGCCGTGGGGGGCGGCGTTCGCGGCCGCGGCCGTGGTGGCGTTCAACGCCGGCTGGGTCGTGCAAGGCCTCCACAAGTCGACGTCTTATTCCGTCTTCGGCCGCGAAGTGAACATCCACGCCGCGGGCGGCTTCTTCTCTTTCGGGGCCATTTTCGTCCTCCTCGGCGCCGCGTTGGCTGTGGCCCTCGGCGTCGCGGCGGGCCGGAGCCGCGCCCTGCGCGCGGCCGGGCGCGTTTTGCGCGCGGCCGGCGCCGCGGCCTTCGTCGTGCTCGTCGTCGCGTACCCCGCGGCGCGGGCGGCCCGTCCCGTCCCCCGCGGTCCCAACGTCGTCGTCATCGTCCTGGACGCGTGGCGGGCCGACGCCTTCCGGCCGTCGCTGATGCCGCACCTGGCCGCGTTCGCGCGGGACCGCGCCACGGTATACCCGCGGGCGTGGTCGGCGGCGCCCTGGACGCTCCCGGCAGTGGCCACGCTCGTCACGGGCCAATACCCCGACGTCCACGGCGCGCGCCACGGCGTCCTGGCCGCCAAATTCAGCCGCACCATGGCCCAGAGCTTTCGGGCCGCGGGCTACGACACGGCCGCCGTCGTGGGCAACCGGCTGCTGGACCGGCACGACCCCACCGGCGCCGGCTTCGACGACTTCTACTTCTGGGACTGGCGCGGGCCGCTGCGCGCCATCCGCTTCTACGAGACCAACTGGTACGGGCCGGCCGTCCGCGAGCTACTCCACCGCGACCTGGGCCCCGAAACCACCGTCGCCATCAGCCGGCGGCTCGAGCGCTACATTTCCAGACGCCATCGCCGACCCTACCTCCTGTGGGCCCACTATATGGACCCCCACGTCCCCTATGCCCCTCCCCCCGGCTACTATCTGCCGCGGGACGAACGCTTTATCGCGGCCTACCACCCCCGCCAGAAGGACGAGCGGTTCGCCTATCACCGCCTGTACGAGGACGAGTGCACCTTCGTGGATGACCAGCTCGCGCCGGCGCTCGCGCGGCTCGCGGCGTCGCCAAACACGGTCGTCGTCGTGACGGCCGACCACGGCGAGGAGTTCTGGGAGCACAAGACGTTCGAGCACGGCAAGTCGGTTTACGAGACGGCCACGAGGGTGCCGCTCATCCTCGCCGCGCCGGGGCGCGCGCCCCGCGTGGACGAGACGCCGGTGAGCCAGGTGGACCTGGCGGCGACGCTCCTGGCGCTCGCGGGGCTCCCGCCGCCCGCGACGATGCAGGGGCGGTCGTTCCTGGCCGCGGACGGCTCGACGATAAGCCGGCCCGTCTTCGTGGGGAGCAAGTTCCTCCAACTCAAAGATTATATCCCGCGGCGGCAGGACGCGATAATCATGTGGCCGCGCAAGCTCATCCTGGACGACGAGAGGCCGTCGGCCCCCGGCGAATACTACGACCTCGCGGCCGACCCGGGGGAGACCACGCCGCTCGCCGAAGACCTGTACGCCCGGGAGATGCGGCGGGAGTTTTACGCGTGGAAAGCCGTCGTGGACGCGCGGCGGGCGGGCTCGGTCGCGACGGCGGGCGACGCCACCGCGGCGGACCTCCGCGCGCTCGGTTATATAAAATAGGACCCCCGGCCGAACAAAGGAAAAACCGCCCGGAAGGGCGTTTTTTTATTACCCCGATTTGACGGCGGCGGATACGTGAGCTATAATTAAATGGGCGGATATCCCGTTTTTACCTTCATCAAGGAGGTAGAATAATGCGCGTACGCATCTTCCGGGTCGTTGCGGCCCTGGTCCTCGCCGGCCTCCCCTGCGGGGCCGTCACCACCCAAACGCAGACCGACTGGAACGGCGGGCCCGGCCAGGCGGGACCCGTAGCCAGCTGGGATTACCGCTTTTACGACTCCACAGCCACCGATTACCACCTCATCGGAAGCCTATACCTCGCCCGGGCGCCGCAGTTTCCGGGGACCCGCCACCACGTCGCGGACCGCACGGAGCTCTACGCCGCGCAAACCGGCGATATTGACGGCGACGGCGACCCCGACATCGTCGTGGGCGGCCATAACTCCGGCATCGTGTGGTACGAGAACCTGGGCGGCGGCAACTTCGGCACGACCCCCCACCTCATCCTGGACTACGTGTGGCCCTCGTTCCAGGTTTACGACCTGAACGGCGACGGCCGGGCCGACGTCATCTACACCGACGACCAGTATATCTACTGGTACGAGAACCGCCTCGCCGGCTGGCTCCCCCACGTTATCTCGCCCTACTTCGACGAGGTGGACGGGACGGGCGTCGCGGACTTCGACAACGACGGCGACCCGGATATCGTCGCGGGCGGCGTCCAGACCACCGACCTCCGCTGGTATCGGAACGACGGCAACCAGAACTTCACGCAATACGTCATCACCACGAACTACGCCGGCCCCAACAACGCGCCGCTGGCCACGGGCGACCTGAACGGCGACGGCCGCGCGGACTTCGTCATCTCGAGCGAGTTCGGCAATCTATTGGACTGGTGGGAGAACCGTGGCGGCAATCCGCCCACGTTCACGCGCCACACCCTCCTCACCAACTATAACGGCTGCCGCAACTCGTTCATCGTGGACGTCAACGGCGACGGCCGCATGGACATCCTCTCGGCCGCCATCCAGTCGAACTCCATCGACTGGTGGGAAAACCGGGGCGGGACGCCGCCGACGTTTACGCGCCACAATATCGCTAGCGGCTACGGCGGCGCCTACGACATCGTGGGCTTCGACGCCGACTGGGACGGCGACGTTGACATCCTGACCACCGCCCAGACCGGCGACACGCTGGACTGGTGGCAGAACGACGGCCAGGAGAACTGGACCCGGGGCACCATCGCCTCCGGCTACAACGGCGCCTCCAGCATCTGGGTGGACGACGTTAGCGGCGACGGCGTCGAGGACATCGTAAGCTCGGCGCTGGACGCCGGCTCCGCCGACTGGTGGTCCATTACGTACGGCTACCGGCCGTCGGGCAACCTGACGTCGGCCATACTGGACACGGGGGGCGCGCCCGCCTGGGGCTACATCTCCTGGCACGGGAACACGCCGTCCAACACCCAACTCCGCTTCCGCGTCCGCGCCTCCAACAACTCTGGCAACATGGGCAACTGGTCGGCGTACATCACGAACAGCGGCGCCGACCTCCACACCTACCTCACCAACGGCCTGCGCTACTTCCAGTATCAGACCGACCTCTCCTCCACCAACAACCAGACGACGCCGCGGCTGGACGACGTCTCCATCACGTATTCCACCAACACCGGCATCGTCGCGGACTTCAAGGCCGAAGGGGCTAGAGACGGCTTGGCGCTGAGCTGGCGGACCAACCCCGGCGCCGGCGTCGCCGGCTTCAACCTCTACCGCGCGCCGGCGGGCGCGGCCGAGGCGCCGCGCGCCAAACTCAACGGCGCCCTCATCACCGGCGGCTCGCCCTACAGCTACCGCGACGACGCGGCGCCGGGCGGGACGTACAAGTACTGGCTGGAGGTGGTGAAGCTGAACGGCGGGACCGAGACGTGCGGGCCGGCGCAGGCCACGGCGGGCGAGGTCCGCGTGGAGTCGTTCGCGCTCGGCGCCTGCCGGCCCAACCCCGTCCGGGAGCGGGCGGTCATCACCTTCGCGCTGCCGCGGGCCGCGGACTGCCGGCTGGAGGTTTACGACCTCGCGGGGCGGCGGCTCGCGACGCTCGCGCAAGGCCGCTTCGGCGAAGGGGCTCACGACGTAACGTGGACGCCGGCCGCGGCGTCCGTCCCGGCGGGAGTTTACGTCTATACCCTGCGCGCCGACGGCTTCGCCGCCGCGAAGCGGCTGGTAGTCGCGCGGTAACCTACTGCTACGGTTCAATAAAAAGCCGCCCCCGACCGGGGGCGGCTTTGGTTTTTCGGTCGCTGCGGCGGCTACGTTATAACCGGGACGGCGAGGGAGGCGTCGAGGAGGACGGCGACGCGGGCGCCGGCGGGCCGTGCCGCGAGGGCGTCGTCGAGGGCGTGTTGGACGTCGCGGTAGGGGCGGATGAAGGCCCGCGTGAGGACGTCGTCGTCCAGCGTCGTCACGGCCCAGACGTCACCCCGGCTCATTAACTCGGCCAGGCGCGTGGCCTTGTGCCACCCCACCTCGTAGCCGTCGCCCACGCGCGCCGCGACCTGCGCGGGCGTCCGGCAGCTCGCGAGGACCTCCCAGAAGGCGCGGTCGCCCAGCCCCATGCGGCAGGCGGAGACGAGGATGATGACGCCGCCGTCGGCCATAAGGCGCTTGGCGTTCTCAATGGCCTTGTGCGACTGGTAGAGGTCTATGTCCATCGGGAAGGGGGCCACGGCGACGACGACGTCCGCCGGGCCGGCGGCCGCCACGGCGTAAACCTCGTTGGCCGCGGGGACGGCCGCGTGGAAGGCGTCGTGGAGTTGGCCCGCCGCCGCGGCGTAGATGCGGTGGTCCCGGTCCAGCACCGTCATTATGGCGACGTGGGGGCGCGCGACGAAGGGCGCCGCGGCGTCCATCATGTCCTCGTGGACGGGGTTGCCCGCGAGCGCGAGGACCTCGGCCGCCGGCGACATCGCGTGGCGGTGATTCTGCTCTATGGTCCGGCGGGCCGCGACGCCGGGGAGGAAGGCCTTGCGGCCGCCGGTGTAGCCGGCGAAGTAGTGCGGCTCCACCGAGCCGATGACCAGGAGCCGCTCGGCCTCGAGCGCCGCGCGGTGGAAGAAGAGCTCGGTCCCGCGGGGGGTACGGCCCGCCGGCGCGTGCGCGGCGTCGTCGCCGGCGTCGTGCACCCAGACCCGGCCCTTGGGCTCGCAGTAGAGGGGGCCGAAGATCTGGCGGAACTCGTCCTCGGTGGGGGGGCGGTGGTTGCCGGTGGCCACCAGGAAGGCGGTCCGGCCGGCCGGGAGGTGGGGCCAGAGGCGGGCCAGGACGCGGCCGGTGGGCGTCGGGCGGGTCGCGTCGTTGACGACGACGAGGAGGTCGCGGGCGCCGCGGACGAAGTCGGCGACGGGCGGCGTCCCCAGCGTCCGGGAAAGCGCCGCCGCGAGGAGCACCTCCTCGTCGCGGGCGGCGACGTCGTTGGGGCGGTAGACGCGGGCGTCGTCGGGGAGGACGAGCGGGACCGCGGCGCCGCCGTAGGGTATATCGAGGTGCATGGTCCGTCCATTAAATATCAACGCGGCGCCGGCGTCAAGGGAAATCGAGGCGAGCGGCCTTAACTTTGGGGGTTGACGGCGGGGCCGGGAAATAGTATAAGGGTAGCGGTTATAAGGGGAAGGTTCCCCGGGCCGGCCGCGGCGGCTTCGCACCGTCGTATTTTTATCTCCCCTCCTTCCGCGCCGGCTCCCCCGCCACCCCTTCCCGCCGTCCCCGCCGCGGGGCGCGAGGAGAAGGACGCCTATGACGACGAAATGGCAAAAGGACTACCGCGCCAAGCTGTGCGACGCCGCGGAGGCGGTTAAGGTCATCCGCTCGGGCGACAACGTCCAGCTACACCCCGGCTGCGCCGAGCCGCTGACGCTCGTGAACGCGATGACCGCGCGGGCGCCGGAGCTCGCCGACGTCAAGGTCTGGCACATGCTCACCTTCGGCCCCGCGCCCTACATGGCGCCGGAGATGGCGGGCCACTTCCGCCACATGGCGTACTTCTGCGGCGGCAACAGCCGGGCCGCGGTGAACGAAGGCCGCGCCGAATACATCCCCATCTACCTCTACCAGATCGGCCTCCGCATCCTGGACGGGAGCATCCCCTCCGACGTCGTGCTGTGCAACCTCTCGCCGCCGGACGAACACGGCTGGTGCTCCTTCGGCGCCGGCATAGACTACACCCATCCCGCGTGCGTCCGCGCGCGCGACGTCGTCGCCCAGATCAACCCCCGCGTCCCCCGGACGCTGGGCGACTCGTTCATCCACGTCTCGCGGCTGAGCCGCGCGGTGGAGGTGGACGAGCCGCTGAAGGAGCTGCCGGCGGCGGGCGCCATCTCCGAGGTGGCGCGGAAAATAGGCCGGAACGTCGCGGCGCTCATCGAGGACGGCGCCACCATGCAGACCGGCATCGGCGCCATCCCGGACGCGGTCCTGGCCGAGCTCGGCGACCGCAAGGACCTCGGCATCCACTCCGAGATGTTCTCGGACGGCGTCATAGACCTCGTGGAGAAGGGCGTCATCACCGGCGCCCGCAAGACCTTCCACGCCGGCAAGATGGTGGCGGGCTTCGTCCTGGGGACGGGCCGCCTCACCCGGTTCATCCACGACAACCCCGCGTGCGAGTTTCACCCGCAGTGGTACGTCAACGACCCGTTCAACGTCGCGCGCAACGCGAAGATGGTGGCCATCAACTCCGCGCTGGAGGTGGACCTCACCGGCCAGGTGTGCGCCGACTCCATCGGGACCCAGATCTACTCCGGCTTCGGCGGCCAGGTGGACTTCATCCGCGGCGCGGCCCACTCGCCGGGGGGCAAGCCCATCATCGCCCTCTGCGCAGCCACCAAGGAGGACACCATCTCGCGCATCGTGCCGACGCTCAAGCTCGGCGCGGGCGTGGTGACCAACCGCGCCGACGTCCACTACGTCGTAACCGAATACGGCGTCGCCTACCTCCACGGCAAGTCGCTGCAGGAGCGCGCCCGGGCCCTCGTCGCCGTCGCCCACCCCAACTTCCGCGAGGGGCTGGAGAAGGCCGCGCGGGAGCGAAAGCTGTTGTAGGCGCGTTTTCCCCCAACAATAAAGCCGGGCTTACGCCCGGCTTTCTCTTTTGACCCGTTGCGTTTCGCTTTATCCCCGGCTCGGCTTCGCGAACGCGGCGTAGAACCAGCCGCCGTGGTCCTCCGCCGCCGCGGGCGCGAGGCCCGCCGCCGCGGCCATGGCCGTGAGCGTCCCGAGCGAGAGCTCCTCGGTGGGGCCGCGGACGCCGTAGCCGGCGCGCACCACGTCGCCGCCGGGGAGCGTCGCGTCCACGCGGACGGTGAAGTGGGCCGCGCCCTCGGGCATCGCGGCGTCCCACACGTGCAGGCGGCCGCCGGGCTTGAGGACCCGCGCCGCCTCGGCCAAGAGCGCCCGGCGCGCCGCGGGCCCGCGGATATACATCAGGCCGAAGAAGACCGTGACGTCGTTGAAGCTCTGGTCCACAAACTGCGTGTGGGTCGCGTCCGCCACCAGGAAGATGGTGTCGGCCGGGCACTTGGGGCGGCACTCTTTTATCTCGGAGTAGAGGAGGTCCACGCCGATGACGCGGCCGGCGTAGGCGCGGGCCACGACGCCCTCGCCGCCGCAACACAGGTCGAGGACCGCGGCCGCGCCCGCGAGCGGCGGGAGCGTCACCTCGGCGCGCGTGGGTTCCTGGCTTCTCTCGTCGGTCATGGCTTGTACCCGCTTGCGTTATTAATCGGGCGGTAATAGATAAACGGATAAATAATTAAAAACAAGCTGCTTTTATAATATCTATTTCGCGGTCGACGAACGGCCTAGGAATCCTAGCGCCATAAACCCATTCTATATAAGTTAGATAATCACCTACGATGTCGGGCGCTTGCCTAACCGTCGGTATTATATTCCCTAAAAATAAATCGCGGTAAACGGTCGGAGTCGCGGGGTTTCGGGGATAAGAAACCGAAAACTCTATAATAAGATATGCGTTTAACAAAGCACGTGATAAATCGGTATTGGTAATTGGATGGTACGATTCCCCGCGGTCGTCCCGTAAAATCCCGGAAAACTGCAAATGGAGTCTACCCGTAATAACTTCGTCTGGGAGAAGAACGAGGGGTTCATTATCGGACGGCAATCCGGGACTCAACCAATTCAGTATATTATCCCTGAAAGATGTATTACGGGCCGGACCTCGCTTTTCACAAAGTAACCATGTCCGCGTGTCTATGGAACATTCGGTAGGCCCTTTAGATAAATTTTTTATATTTACGTCGACGACGCCAACGCTACTCAGTCGATCTATTATAAAGAATCCCGTCCCAGGTGGTTCTATCCCTGGGATTAGCGTTTCGATTACCCTTATTGCTGCTCTCGGTTCATATTCCTTACCAGCCAGGATAACTAAGTCGTTAGCCGCTTTTACTTGATTTTGCGCGTGTAGGGCTATTTCCCTAGTTTTTTCTACTTGCTTTTTAGCTTGGTACGCGTAATAAATCACCGCAAGTAGGGTTAAGAATAATACGACCGTATTAATAACTCCTACGCCCGCGGCGATAAATTGCGAATACGTTAAGACCTCAGTTAGGGATAAATTATCCATGAAGGTTACCCTCCCTTTTCATTATGGCCGGTGGGACCTCGATGTAGTTATCTACCGTATTTAAAACCCACCTTCCGTAGTAGAATCCGGGTGCACGGGGGTTTTGTTCCGCCCACCGAAAACCCATTCTCCCGGAATGATCGCATTATCCGCTCTAACTACGTGCATTTCGTTCGAGAGCCTTGCATAGTAATGGTCGTAATAAATAGGAGTTTTCCTTTTCTTTTCTTGGCGGTATTCGACTGAAATCTCCAAATGTAGTTTATCCCCCGATAATCGCCGGGCGACTTTCTCTCGGTCCCGGATACCTTCCGTAGAGCTTATACCTAACCATTCTTTAAGGTTTAGGAAAAAATGCCCTTGTACTATTTCTCCCCACGATAAAACCATCGGCACTTTACCCTGATAAAAATTATCTACTACTGCGTCGGGTATTAGGTTTTTCCCGCCGGCTTCTTCGATCCACACGAATACCCTAACATAGAATTCCGCATAAACCCTCGATACGTTCATCAGTTCGACTCCTATATTGGCCAAACCATTTGATAATTGGAATAATAAACCTTTAATTATTTTCCCGTCGCCGCGGTCGACTCCGGTATCTACTAAACGCGCCGAAACGTTAGGTTCATATTGTTCCCCTTGGGCTTTGATTAAATCCCTAGTCTTCTTGTTCGAAATCCCGTACGAAATTACCGTCCAAACCAGAATACCTAATGTAGCCGCCCCGCCTATTATCGAGGCTACCCAAAACCATTGTTCTAAACACATTTCTTTCATCTCCTCGCGAGTTAATACTCCACGCCCTCGCGGGCGGCGACGCCCTTGCGGAAGGGGTGTTTGACCTCGCGCATCTCGGTCACCACGTCGGCGGCGTCCACCAGCGCCGGCGGCGCGTCCCGGCCGGTCAGGATTAGCTCCAGCGCCGGCGGCCGCGCGGCCACCACCGCCAGGACGTCGGCGAGGGCGACGAGGCCGCAGCCGAGGGCGACGTTCACCTCGTCCAGGACGACGACGTCGTATTCGCCCGAGGCCACGGCCTCCCGCGCCCGCGCGAGCGCCCGGGCCGCGAGGGCGAGGTCCTGGGGCGCGGGGTTCTCGGGGTTGACGAACTCGGGCCGGCCGTAGTGCTCCACGGCGAAGCCGGGCATGCGCTGGGCCGCGAGGAGCTCGCCGTAGTCCGACCGCCCCTTCATGAACTGGATGATGAGGACGCGGCGGCCGTGGCCCCACGCGCGGAGGGCGAGGCCCAGCGCGGCGGTGGTCTTGCCCTTGCCGCCGCCGGTGTAAACGTGGACCATGCCTTTGCGTTCGCGCCGGGACATAGCTGGCGCGTATGTTATCACAACCGGCCGGTGCGCGGGGCGGAAAATACAGGCGGCGCCGCGCAAGATTTCCCTTGCGCCGGCGCGCGAGGTATATTAGCTTTTATCCCCCCGGCGGGCAAGGTCGGGCGTGGCTTTTGGCGCTGATTGTGATTTTTGTAACGGTCGCGCCCCCGCGGCGCGGAGGTTACCATGGCCGACGAAAATATCCTCGTCATCAACCCCGGCTCCACCAGCACCAAGCTCGCGCTTTTCGCGGGCGAGAAGATGGTGGCCGAGGAGAACGTCACGACGGCCGCGGGCGCCGGCGACATGTGGACCACGTTCGACGCCCGCGTCGCGCAAATCCTGGACTTCCACCAGCGCCACGGCGCGCCCGCCCTCGCCGCCACGGTGGGCCGCGGCGGCCTCATCCAGCCCGTCCCCTCGGGGACCATCCGCGTGACCGAGGCCATGGTGGCCGACTGCCGCGCCGGTACGCGCGGCGAGCACCCCTCCAACATGGGCGCGGTCCTGGCCGACGCCGTCGCGAAGCCGCGGGGCATCCCGGCCTTCGTCGTGGACTCGGTGGCGGTGGACGAGCTCTCGCCGCTGGCCCGCTACTCCGGCCACCCGCTCATCGCGCGCGAGGCGCTTTCGCACGCGCTGAACCTGCACGCCGCGGCGCGCAAGGCCTGCGCCCGGCTGGGCAAGAAGCTGGCCGACTCGCGCTTCGTCGTGGTCCACCTCGGCGGCGGCATCTCGGTGACGGCGATGGAGGGCGGCCGCCAGATAGACTGCAACAACGCCATCTCCGATGGGCCCTTCGCGCCCAACCGCGCCGGCGGCCTCCCCGTCCAGGCGCTGGTCCAGATATGCTTCTCGGGCCAGTACACCGCCGCGGACCTCAAGAAGATGACGATGAAGGAGGGCGGCCTCAAGGCCTACCTCGGCACCGACGACGCCCGCGAGGTCGAGAAGCGCATCGCGGCCGGCGACGCCAAGGCGCGCGAGGTCTACGAGGCCATGGCCTACCAGGTCGCCAAGGAGGTCGGCGCCATGGCGGCGGCGATGAAAGGCAAGCTGGACGCGGTCGTGGTCACCGGCGGCATCGCGCACTCCGAGCTGTTCTGCGGCTGGCTCGCGGAGCGGGTGGGCTTCGCGGCGCCGATGCTGCGCTTCCCGGGCGCCTTCGAGATGGAGGCGCTGGCGCTGGGCGCGCTGCGCGTCCTGCGCGGCGAGGAAAAGGCCCTGGACTATCCGGCGAAATAACACCGAAAGAGGTTGGACGACATATGGCTAAAGCGTTGATGTTGGGCAACGAGGCGGCGGCGCGGGGCGCCTTCGAGGCGGGCGTGGCCTTCGGCTCCGGCTACCCCGGCACGCCGAGCACGGAAATCCTGGAATACCTCGCGCCCTACGAGGGCGTCGTGGTCCAGTGGGCGCCCAACGAGAAGGTGGGCCTGGAGGTCGCGATGGGCGCCTCCATGGCGGGCGTGCGCGCCCTCGTCACGATGAAGCACGTGGGCCTCAACGTCGCCGCGGACCCCTTCTTCTCGGCCTCCTACATGGGCGTCATCGGCGGCCTGGTCGTCGTCTCGGCCGACGACCCGGCGATGCACTCCAGCCAGAACGAACAGGACAACCGGTGGCTGGCCAAGGCGGCCAAGGTCCTCATGGTGGAGCCGGCCGACGCCGAGGAATCGCGGTGGATGATGCGGGAGGCCTTCGCGCTCTCCGAGCAATTCGACACGCCGGTCATGTTCCGCATGACCACCCGCGTATGCCACCAGACCGGCGTCGTGGACGCCGAAGAGCCCGTGGCGGCGCCCTCCCGCGGCTACACCAAAAATATCCCCAAGTTCGTGCTCCTGCCGGGCCACGCCCGGCAGCGCCGGCCCAAAGTGGAGGAGCGCCTCGTCGCCGCCGCGGCCCTGGGGAACGAGAGCGACCGCTGGAATCCGATATTCCCGGGGAAGGCCGACGTCGGCATCGTCACCTCCGGCGTCTCCTTCGGCTACGTCCGGGAGGCGATGCCCGAGGCCAGCGTCCTCAAGCTGGGCCTTACCAACCCCCTCCCGATGGACCGCATACGCCGCTTCGCGGCCTCGGTCAAGAAGCTGGTCGCCGTCGAGGAGCTCGACCCCTACCTGGAAGAGGCGATCCGGGCCGCGGGGATGGCCGCGGAAGGCCTCACGCTTCGGCCGTACACCGGCGAGCTGAACCTGTCGCTGGTCGAGAAGGCCCTGCGGGGCGAGGCGCGCGCCAAGGTCACCATCTCGCTCGCGGACCTCAACATCCCGATGCGGCCGCCGACGCTGTGCCCGGGGTGCGGCCACCGGCCGGTGTTCAAGGTCCTGCGCGATATGCGGGTCCACGTCATGGGCGACATCGGCTGCTACACGCTGGGGGCGCTCAAGCCGCTGGGCGCGATGGAGTCGTGCCTGTGCATGGGCGGCTCCATCGGCATGGCGGAGGGGTTGGACCTCTTCGGCGGCGAGAACGTAACCGGCCGGGTCGTCGGCGTCATCGGCGACTCCACCTTCTTCCACTCCGGCATCACGGGCCTTATCGACATGGTGGTCCACGGCAGCAAGGCCACCATCCTGATCCTGGACAACGGCACGACGGCGATGACGGGGGCCCAGCCGCACGCGGGCACCGGCGTCGGCATCGGCGGCCAGAAAACGACCCGCGTGGACATCGCCGACGTGTGCCGCGGCGTCGGCGTCAAACGCCTCGTGGTCATAGACCCGTACGACATGGCCCGTCTGGAGGAGGTAATCGCCGCGGAGCTCGCCGCACCCGAGGTATCGGTCATAATCGTGCGGGCCCCCTGCGTCCTGAACGAGCGCGTGACGTTCGCGGGGCCGGTGGCGCTCGACCTCAGCCTGTGCGACCAGTGCGGCCTGTGCATCCGCGTGGGATGCATGGCCATCCGCGAGAAGGACGGCTATCCGGAAATCCTGGCGGATATCTGCAACGGCTGCGGCGTGTGCGCCCAGGTTTGCCGCGAAGGGGCCCTCCGGGTCCCGGCGAAAGTGAACACCTAAAACCGGGGGCCGTGCCGGCCCTCCGTTGCGAGGTTGGAATGAACAACAGCGACATCATAAACGTTCTTTTAAGCGGCGTCGGCGGCCAGGGGATACTAACCGCCGGCCGGCTCCTGGCGTCGGCGGCGCTCCACCGCGGCCTGGACGTCAAAATGAGCGAGGTCCACGGCATGTCGCAGCGCGGCGGCAACGTGGACACGCACGTCCGGCTGGGCCCGTCCGTCCCCTCCTCGCTCATCCCCAAGGGCGGCGCGGACTTCCTGGTCTCGTTCGAGAAGCTGGAAGCCCTGCGCTACCTGGATTATCTGAAGCCGGACGGCGTCGCGTTCGTCAACCGGCTGGAGATTTCGCCCCTCACCCTCGCGCTCAAACAGCCGACCTACGTCGCCGACGTCGACCGCGTCCTGCTGGAAAAAGCGCCCCACCTCGTATGGGTGGACGGGACCGAAATCGCGCGCCAACTCGGCGACCTCCGCACCGTGAACGTGGTCCTCCTGGGCGCCCTCTCGACCCGGCTCCAGACGCTGGACGAGGCCGATTGGGAGGCCGCGGTCCGGGAGCGCTTCGCGAAGCCGAAAGTCCGGGAGGCCGTGTGGAACGCCTTCCGCAAAGGGGTAGAATATGTCGCGTGAGCTGAAGACGCTGGACGACGTTTTGGCCGCCGCGATGGCCCAGGCACCCTATAAAGTAGCCGTGGCCGCGGGCCACGACGAGGCGGCGCTCCAGGCGCTAGCCCTGGCCGAGGAGAAGGGGCTCGCCACCGCCTACCTCGTCGGCGAGGAGCCGCTCATCAAAGAGGCGCTGGCCAGGATGCCGAAGCCGCTGGCCAAGGCCGAGATAATCCCGGCCGCGGGCGAAGAGGACGCCGCCAAGAAAGCGGTGGAGCTCGTCCGGACGGGCAAGGCCCACATGGTCCTCAAGGGGAAGCTCCAGACCAAGGCGATAATGCGGGCGGTCCTGGACCGCGAGGCCGGCCTCCGCAAGGGGCGGCTGCTCTCCGACGCCTTCGTGTGCGAATACGCCGCGCCCGAGGGGACGCGGCTCTTGTGCATCACCGACGGCGGCATCAACGTCGCGCCCGACCTCGAGGGCAAGAAGCAGCTTATCCTGAACGCGGTCGAGCTTTACCACGCCCTCGGCTTCCCCCGGCCGCGGGTGGCGGTCCTCAACGCCGTCGAGACGCCCATCCCGGACCACAAGCCGAGCGAGGACGCCGTGGCGCTCCAGAAAATGTGGGAGGAGGGCCAGCTCCCCGACTGCGCGGTGGAGGGGCCACTCTCCCTCGACCTCTCCGTCTCGGTAGCGGCGGCCGCGAAGAAGGGCCACCAGACCGAGGTCGCGGGCCGCGCCGACATCCTCCTCTGCCCCGAAATCGTCTCGGCCAACCTGCTGGCGAAGGGGACGACGTACTTCGCCGGCTACCGCCTGGCCCACGTGACGATGGGCGCGACGAAACCGGTCCTCATCCCGAGCCGCGCCGACACCGCCGAGGCTAAGTTCTACTCCATCGCGCTGAGCGCGCTGACGTGCTGATAACCGGATACAAACCGCAATAAAAAAGCCGCCCTCCCGGGCGGCTTTCGTTTTTCGAATATCCGAGGTTACGTAATTCCCAGGACGTCGGCGAAGCCGGGGATGTCCAGGAAGCCGTGGCCCGAGATGTTGACGGCGATGCACTTGGCCTCGCCCGACTCCTTGCACTTGAGCGCCTCGTCGATGGCGCACGCGATGCCGTACGACGACTCCGGCGCCGGGATGAACCCCTCGGCCTTTATGAATTCCATCGCGCGGCCGAAGACGTGCTTCTCGTCGGCGGGATACGCCACGGTGTCGAGCATCTTGTGGTGGCGCAGCAGGCTGATGATGGGGGAGCAGCCGTGGTAGCGCAGGCCGTCGCCCTTGATGGGGACCATGTCGGTCTTGTGGCCCAGCGTGTACATCTTGAGCAGGGGCGTCATCTCGGCGTAGTCGGCGAAGTCGAAGCGATACTCGCCCTGGAGGTTTGGCGCCGACTCGCTCTGCGCCGCGATGAACTGTATCTTCTTGCCCTTGGTGAGCATGTCGCCGAAGAACGGCAGCGCGAAGCCGCCGAAGTTGGAGCCGCCGCCCAGGCACGAGGTGACGATGTCGGGGTAGTCGCCGAACTTCTCGAATTGCTTCTGGGTCTCGAGGCCGATGACCGTCTGGTGCATCAGGACGTGGTTGAGGACGGACCCCAAACTGTACGTGGCCTTGGGGTCTTTGGACGCGTCTTCCAAACCCTCCGAGATCGCGATTCCCAGCGAGCCGGGGTGCTTCTTGTTCTTGTCGTACAGCTCCTTGCCGACCTTGGTGCGGGGGCTGGGCGAGGCGTGGACGTCGGCGCCGTACATCTTCATAAGGCGGCGGCGGTCGTCCTTCCAGTCGTGGACCGCGCGCACCCAATAGACGGTGCACTTCAGCCCCGCGAGGGCGCAAGCGTACGCCAGCGCCGTCCCCCACTGGCCGGCGCCGGTCTCCGTGGTCAGGCGCTCGAAGCCCTGCTCGCGCGCGTAGTAGGCCTGCGCCAGCGCCGTGTTCACCTTGTGGCTGCCGGTGGGGCTGTAGAACTCGGACTTATAGTAGATGCGGGCCGGCGTCCCGAGGCGCTTCTCGAGCTCGGTGGCGCGGAAGAGCGGCCGCGGCCGGCCGGCCTTCCAATACAGCTCCTGGATGCCGGCGGGGATATCTATCCACCGGTCGGGGGAAAACTCCTGCTTCAGACACTCGCCGATGAGGAGGTTGGGGAGCTGCTGGAGGCGGCTCGGCCCCTCCTTCGGGTCTTGCGGCGGCGACAGCGGCTCCGGCAGGTCCGGCTGGATGTTGTACCATTGCGTGGGCAGTTCGTCGGCGGTCAAGTTGACCATTACGGGCTTCTTCGCCATACTTCGGCTCCTTCCCGAAAGGAATAAGGGGACCAAGGGGGATAGAGTGCCAACGGCGCCGGCGCGAGGGGTCCCGGCGGAACGTAAATCTAAAACGGCGCGGCGCGGTTGTCAAGGGGAAAAGGGGCCGCGGCCCGCGGGAAGGCCGAAAGAAAAAGCCCCGCCGAAGCGGGGCTTACCTATTCCCGTCAACTTTTAAATATCCCGCCGGGCGTATAGCGCCCAGGTGCCGACGAAGAGGGCGGCGACGTACGCGGCGCCGGCGGCGAGCGTCAGCCACTGGTCGAAGCCCCAGGGGGCGCCGGCGGCGAGGAGCGCGGCCCCGCGGAGCTGGATACCCGCTAACGGCGGCGCCGCCGCGAAGTAGACCTCGCTCCCCCACTTCACCCACCACGGGAACGCGAAGCCGGCCTCCTTGTAGCCGCCGGTCATGAAGTCGCGGAGCTCGCCCGAGGCCGCGGGCAGGCTCGCGAGGTAGACGATGATGCCCAGCATCCCGGCGACGACCCGCGGGAGGAACAGGCTGAAGAAGGCGACGAGCAGCGTCGCGAGGGCGAGCGCCAGGAGCGTGACGGCGAAGCCGAGCCAGAGGGTCCCGGGGAAGCTGTGGCCCCGGATAAGATAGAGGGCGGAGGCGAGGAGCCCCAACGCCGCGACCGTCGCGGCCGCCGTCAGGAAGGCGCCCAGCAGTTGGCCGAGGAGGATGTTGGTCCGCGGCTGCGGCTTGGCCAGCAGGAAGGCCGCGCGGCCGTCCGAAAGCGGCTGCGAGACCGCGCCCATACCCAGCATGATGGCGAAGAGGACGCCCCAGCCGCTCGCGAAGTAGTAACTCACCGTCCGGGCCAGGCCGAGCTGCTGGCTCGGGTCGTAAACCTGGCCCTGCGTGTAGAAGGTCCCGCCGAAGAAGCAGCTCGTAACCGCGAGGAAGAGGACGACCACCAGGCCGACCAGGACCAGGAGCCGCGACGTGAAGGAGCGGCGGATGGACTCGAAGGCGATGAGCCAGACGTTCACGCCGGCATCCCCCCTTCCCCCTCGCCGCCGACCAGCTTCACGAACAGGTCCTCCAGACTCTGGCGGCGCGTCACGAGGGAGGTTACGACGCAGCCCGCGGCCGCGGCGGCGCGGGAGACGTCCAGCGCCTCCTTGCCCGGGCGGAGGTTGAGCGTGAACTCGTCGCCGTCGCGGGCCGAAGAAGTCGCGAGCTCCGCGAAGGCCCGCTCGAGCCCCGCCGGCACGCGGTCCACCGCCACCACGACGACGTTGGTCACCGCGAGGAGGTCGGCGAGCGTGCCCTCGGCGACGAGGCGCCCCTGCTCGAGGATGGCGACGCGCGAGCACTGCTGCTCTATCTCGGCGAGGATGTGGGAGCTCACGACGACCGTCTTGCCCGCCGCCGCGTAGTCGCGGACGATGTCCTTGACCAGGCGGTGGCCCAGCGGGTCCAGGCCGGCGGTCGGCTCGTCCAGGAGAAGGAGGTCCGGCTCGTTGACCAGCGCCTGGGCGAGCCCCACGCGCTGGAGCATGCCCTTGGAGAAGCCGGCCATCCGCCGGTCCGCGGCGTCGTCCAGCTCCACGCGGGCCAGAAGCTCGGCCGCGCGCGAACGCGCCCGCCGGGCGTCCAGGCCGTAGAGGCGCGCCGCGAAGACAAGGTAGGCCCGCGGCGTCATATACGGATAGCGCACCGGGAACTCGGGGAGGTAGCCGACGCGGCGCCGCGACGCGGGCCGGCGCCAGTCGTCGCCGAAGAGGAGGACGCGGCCCTCGCCGGGCTTCACGAGGTCCAGCGCGACCTTGATGGTGGTGGTCTTGCCGGCGCCGTTGCGGCCCAGGAAGCCGAAGACCTCGCCCGCGGCCACCGCGAACGAGAGGCCGTCCACGGCGGTGACGCCGCCGAAGCGCTTGGAGAGACCTTCTACCTGAAAGGTGTTTGGCATAATGGGAGGGATTATAGCAAAAAATCGGGGGCGACGGGGCGAATTCGGAATACAGACCTACCAAGAAATATTAAATATATACTCGCGCCGGCGTATAAAGAGGAATAGCAGGGAGATAGTCCGGGTACTACCTATAATTGGTTTAAAATTTCCTGGAATTTAGATAACATATCGTCCGCATCGAATCTAGTTGGGATAACCTTTACTCTTTCCCGAAAACTATCCGAAAAAGGAGACTGAGTTTCAAACGCGGGGTCAATGATAATAACGTTGAGGTTTTTGGTCTCCAAAGCGGTTCCAATAATATTCTTAATATCGATGTCTCGAAAAGAAAAACCAATTACTATCAAAGTTTGGACCCTACCGGAAAGGACGTAAGCCTTAAAGAATTCGTACATGTCTTGGCAAACTGGGTGCATTTGGCTGCCTTTTGAAATAACGGGGACCGCTAGCGGGATATCTTTATCTTCCCCTGGATAGTCAACAGGGGTACCAGGACGATAAACAACGGTATCGCCCGAAGGTACCCAAGATATAGACCCGTGTAGGTTGAAATAATGGATTTTCTTCTGCGTTTCGTATACAAGGCCCCGCGGGTTATACACACCATATCTACCCCCTACCCTGAAACTAGAAGAATATGTTACCCGTAACGGGCCCGCGAAATTATCGAAATAGATATCCAAAATTTTATCGTAATTCGTCGTGAAAACGGGGATAGTATTTCCCGGTTTGGCGACCAAAGCAGAGAAGAAACCATGATATAAACTTTTTACCTCCGGGATAGCTTTCTTCTCGTCTGGGAAACTATAGACCTTATATAGGGCCTTCTTTATATACCTTATCGCTTCGGCGAATTTGGCTTTATATGTTTCTACTAAATCGCCTCCTATTAATTCGGCCCCGCCGACACGGTCACGGAGTTTAAAACCTCGATCCGATGCTAATACGAATTTATATGCTTTAGCTAATTCGGGGTCCGTAACACGTAACTTATCCAAAACCCCGATTTGGGAAAGGACTCCCGTTATAAAATCTTCGAGGTCGATAGGGGGATTTTTGCCGCCTTCCATGAACTCGGTTATATCCGTTGTTTCCGTTATCGCGAAAAAAAGTAATTCGAGCAGAAAATCTTCGCCGCGCGCGTCCGCCGGGAAAAATTCCTTCTTCCTCAATATATCGTAAAAATCCATACCCCGGAATAATTTCGAGAAGAAACCCGTCATCAAAGGGAAACCTAAACTAACCGAAGCTCCGGCGCCCACAAAGACGGCGTAGTTACATTCGATGTTGCTAACTATACCTTGCGCTATTTGGCGCGTCTCTTGTAACCGATCTAACACAACCCGGTTCCTCCTATCCACAACCCTGTTATGTTAAAGTCTCTCAACGGCTATTTTATATTCGAATTTCCTTATCCTTTGCTCGGCGTAACACTCCGGAAATCGCGCAAGCCGCGCCTAGCGGTTCTCCATTCCCATTCATTTTCCCGATTATATGCCCGTTCGGCCCCACCGTCAACCCCGCATTTCCCCTTGACGCCGGCGGCGCCTCAGGCCGGCTACGCGTCCTTATCCTGCGCCGTCGCCAGCCACTTCTCCACGTACGGCGCGACCGCGGCCAGGAAGCGCTCGGCCGCGGCTATTTCACGCGCCGCGTCGCCTTCCGTGGCCGCCTGCGGCTCGTAGTCGAACTTGACTCGAGCGTCCAGGGCCCGGGCGAAATCGGCGCCCAGGGGAGACGGGAAAAGGCGGAGTTCGTGGACGAATAGACGGTTGAATTCCGCGATGACCGCGGCGTGGCGTTTATAATACCGTTCGTGGGTCCCGAGGGCCGCGGTGGCCGCATAAAACATCGCGTAATACGCCTCGTGGAGAGCGGCGCGGTAGGCGCCCCGGTCCAGCAACCCTTTCGCCACGTCGAGCGTCTTCCTCGCTTCCTCGGCGTAATACCGCACCGTCTGGACCAACGTCATACCTCTACCCCCTCGGCCTTTACGTTCTTTATGAAAAAGTACGACGCGTCGCGGCGGAAAGACGCCTCGGTATAGACAAAGGTCATTATGAAAAGGGCGTCGGCGTGAACGGCGGCAAGGCGGGATTTCACGCCCGCTACGGCGTCCTCCGCCGCCGGGATATCCTTTTCCTCGCGCACGAAGACGAGGAGGTCCAGGTCGCTGTCCGCGCCGTGGTCGCCGCGCGCCCGCGAGCCGAAGAGGACGCACCGGACGACCTTGTCGCCCAACGCGGCGCGGACGCCGCGGACGAACGCCGCCAGCGTTTCGCGCCACCGCTCGCTCGGGGCCGGGCCCGGGCCATGGTCGTTGCCGTTCATCGTCGCGATTATATCCGGCGCCGCGCCCCCCGTCAACCCCTCATTTCCCCTTGACGCCGCCGCCGCCTTCGGTTATCTTGGGGCGTTTCGGAGGGCTCGCCTAATGGTATGGCAGCGGACTTGAAATCCGCCGGCCTCACGGCCTTGGGGGTTCGACTCCCTCGCCCTCCGCACCGCGCCGCCCTACCGGGCGGCGTTTTCGCTTGCGGCCGCCGGCTTGCGCAAGAGGATAATATAGTGCGAGCGCGCGAGGCCGAGGGAGGCGAGGGCGTGCGCGAGGGCGAGCGACTTGTTCACGAGGAAGAGGGCCCAGCGGAAGCGGAGGCCGAACTTGTGGGGGCGCATCGTCCATCCCGGAAAGAGTTCGGCGACGTCGGCCAGCTCGAGCCCCCGCGGCAGCCCCTCTTTCGCGCTCTCGACGAAGTCATACCATATCAGGACGCCGTCGTCGGCCAGGACGCGCGCGACCTCCGCGGCGGCCCGCCGCCGCGCCTCGCCCGGCGGAAGGGAGGAGAAGAGGAGCGACTGCGCGACGACGTCGAAGGTACCGTCGTGGAAGGGGAGGGCGCCGGCGTCCGCGGCCGCGAACGACGCCGGCGTCCGGTGCCGCGCCGCCTGCGCCGCGTAGGGGTCGCGGTCCACGCCCACGCACCGGCCCGGCGTCGCGCCCAAGTCCACGAGCTGGCGCAGGAAGTTGCCCTCGCCGCAGCCGTCCTCCAGGAGGCGCCGGCCCTCCAGCCCCAGCCCCTCGCGGCGAAGGGCCCGGGTGAGCGCCATCTCCAACCGGTGGCGGTAGAAGAGGGCCAGCGGCTTGAAGAGCGTCCAGTAGCCGCGCTGCCGTATGAACTCTTTTTCGAAGGGGGAAAGCATGGCGGGCCGCCGCGTATAACATAACCGTAAGCGGGGCCGTTGTCAACGAATAATCGAACCGACGGCGCGCTTGACGCCCCGGCGCCGCCGTGTTAGAATCCGCGTTCCATGACCCGCTTCGCGCCGGAAGCTCTATCGCTCGCGAACGGCCTCGCCGCGTTGACGCTCGAGCAACTCGCCGCCGTCGGGGCCCGCCTCGGCCTCAACGACGGCCTCACCTCCAAAGCCCGCCTCCTGGCCGAAATCCCCGCGCGCCTCGCCGACCGCGCCGCCGTCCGGCGGCTCGTCCGGGAGCTCGCGCCCGCCGAGGCGCGCCAGCTCCACCAGAGCGCGGCGTGCGAGACGCTGACGCCGATGTTGGGCGCGGGCGTCGCCTTCCGCTTCGGCGTCACCGCCGCGCCCGAGGCGCTCCTGGCGCGCGGCCTCCTCCTCCCCGACGTCGCCACCGGCCTCCACCGCCCCCCGGCCGAGGTCCTGGCCGTGGTGAGCGACGAGGCCGCGAAAAAAATCGCGGCCCGGGGCGCCGCCGCGACGCCGGCCGCGCCGGTGGCGCTGGACGCCGCGTCGGCCTTCCGCGACGCCGTCACCATCTGGTGTTTCGTCCTGAAGAACCCCATCGCGCTGACACACAGCGGCGCGGCGCCCAAGCGCGCCCTCGCGAAGCTCGCGCCGCTCTTGGAGGTGGCCGACGACCACGAGCCGCTGGCGGCGATACTGGCGCGGTTCGGCTCGAGCCGGTTGGAGCTCCTAGTCAACGACGCCGAGCGCCGGGGCGCGCTGGAGCGGCGGGAGGGCGAGCTCTTCGCGACCGACTGGCTGGGCGGCCGACTCGCGGCGCGGGAGCGTTACTTCGCGGCCGAGCTCGGCGCCGCGGCGGTGGGCGAGGACCAGACCGGCGGCGCGCTCCTCGCGGCGTACGTCCTGGGGCTGGCGCCGCGGGGGCGGTGGCTCGCGCTGGCCGACGTCGCGGCCGCCGCGCAGGAGCTGGGCGGCGCGGCCGACGAGGAGCTGCGCGCGGCGCTCCTCGCCCTCTTCGTGGGCGGCTACCTCGCGGCGGGCGTGGGCGACGGCGGCGCGCTGTGCGTCCAACGCCAGGCCGACTTCGACGCGCCGGCGCCGCCTCCCCCGGCCGAGGGCGAGCCCGAGTTCCTAGTGGGCGGCAACTTCGAGCTCAAGGTGGCCTACGACCTCCCGCTCGCGACGCGCCTCCGCCTCGAGGCCTTCGCCGACCAGGCGGCCGGGGGCCGCTTCCTGTCGTACGCCATCACCAAGGCCAGCGTTTACCGCGCGCTGGACGCGGGCGTGGCGGTGGACGAGGTCGTCGCCTTCCTGGGGCGGCACGCGACCCGGCCCATCCCGCAGAACGTCGAGTTCTCGCTCCGCGACTGGGCGGCGCAATACGGCGCGCTGTCGTTTTCGGACAGGCTGCTCCTCGCGGCCGAGACGGCGGCGCTGGCCGACGAGGTCGCGACGCTACCCGCGCTCGCGCCGCTGGTCAAGAAGCGGCTCGAGCTCCACGCCGTGGAGATAGCGCCCGGCGACTACGACGCGGCGCGCCGCGCCCTCCTCGCCGCGGGCTACCTCCCCCGGTCGCTCCGAAGCGGCCCCGGCCTCGCGGTCTCGCCGCGGCTTCTGTTCCACGGCGGCGGACCGGAGGAAGCGGCGCCGCGGGCCGCGCCGCTGTCGGCCGCGGCCATGACCGCGGCCATCCTCGACTTCGCGGTGGCCAACCGCCGGCGCATCAAGCTCTGGCGGAAGGACGAGCCGGAGCCGGAGCAGGTGACGCCGCGGCGGGTGGTAACGTACAAGGGCGAAAAACACCTGCGCGCGGAGGGCCCCAACGGCGGGACGCTCATCCCGCTCGCGGCCATAGACCGGGCGGTGTTGGCGTAGATGGCGCCGCGGAAAAAGGCCCCCGAGACGCTGGAATGGCGGGCGTGGCCGCTCGTCCAGTATCCCGTGCGCTCGGCGCTGGGGTTGGCCCTCGCCGCCGCGGCCGTCGCGACCATCTACGTCCTCCTCCGCCACGTCGGCCTCACCGTCATCTTCGGCGCGGCGCTCCTCACGTCGCTGCACGGCCACCTCTTGCCGCGGCGCTACCGCCTGGACGACGAGGGCGCGACGGTGAAGGTTTTGGGGATGAAGCGGACGCGGCCGTGGGACTATTTCCATTCCTACTACGACGACCGCCTGGGCGTCATGCTCTCCACCTTCGCGTACCCCTCGCGGCTGGACACCTTCCGCGGCGTCAACCTCCGCTTCGCGCCGGACAACCGCGAGCGGGTGGTGGCGTTCGCGGCGGCGCGGCTGCCGCGGGCGTTCAAGGTGACGCGGGCGGAGCGGCGCGCGGCCCGGAAGGCCGGGGAGTAACGTGAGCGAGCGCAAGCCGAAGTCCTACTGGTACGTTTACCTGGCCGCCTTCCTCTTCCCGTTTTTCGGCCTGGCCTACGGCGTGTTGGAGCGGTCCAAGCCGGAGGCGGACCACCGGCGGCGGGGGAAGGCGTGCCTGGTGTTGGGCATCGTCGCCGGCGCGCTGTATTGCCTGGGCGCCGTGGCGTGGATGGCGCTGGGGCTGAAGGCCGGCTTCGGCTTCATATTACCAGGATAACGAACGCAACGAGGAGGCAGTCATGCCCGCAAAGAAACCCGTTTCGCCGGCCGACGAGCCGCCGGCCGTCCCCGCGGCCGCGGCGCCGCCGCCCGCGGCCGTAGCCGGCGCCGAGACCCCGCCCGAGCCGAAGATGTTGTTCTACGTCGTCTCGTTCTTCGTCCCCATCGCCGGCATCATCCTGGGCGCCATCTACCTGGGCAAGCCGGACAAGCCGAACAAGGAGTTCGGGAAGAACTGCCTGGTGGCGGCGCTGGCCAACTTCGCGCTGGGCATCATGGCCTTCTGTTGCTTCATGTCGCTCTACGTCAGCTTCATCATCGTTTATATCATCATAATCGTCGCCGTCCTGGGCGCGGCGGCCGGCGGCGCGATGCACAACGCCGGGGGCGCGCTGGGCCACCTCGTCGGCGCGGCGTGGGCCGCGCTCCGCCTCTTCTTCTAAGTATTAACGCACGTCCCGCCAAATAAAAAACCGGCCCGCGAGGGCCGGTTTTCGAAAGCGTGCGTAGTTCGCCGCCGTTTGAATCGATTACTAAATTAAATAAGTGCCGTTATACAAACTAACCAAAGCGATAATAGCGCTAATCGCTTCGTTAACGTAAATAACACTAGTCGAGGGACTTATATTCCAAACCGACCCTGTTGAATTATCTACACCGTGGTCGGCAGCATTTCTAATATGGCCTAAGAATTTTAAAATAGCGTTATGCTTATCTCCTATTTTATTATTAGTTTTTAATCGGTCCGCTTTAGAATTTATACCCGTAGCCCCGGAGAAATTAACGGCCCAATGCCTATCATCGGCTAAAAATACTAAAAAAGATTCCACCGCGTTTGCAGCGTGCACTATAGGCGCCCGCGAATCATTCGAGATATTAATTAAGCACGAGAGGGCGGTCACGAGCGGGTCGAATACTTCGTTATTATCTATAAAACGATATACATCTGGGCCTAATCGGGCGGTAAGATACGCGGATATTTCCGACCTTTCGTTTATTATCCTAGGGAGTTTCGAATACTCTTCGTTATCGGTACCCTCTATAACATACTGACCGCTACCAGTATTAATAATAGATCGAGTATAAGTCCCGAAGCTAATTAAAGTCTCTCTAATATCGTCTGCCGTAGACCTAAGGCCGAAAAGGGCTCGTACCTGACGAGCTGCTATTATTGGGCTTTGGTTATGTATCAATATTCGTTTAAATTTAGCATAAGGGTCGAAAACTTCTAATAAAATCCTTAATACAACCGTTTTAGCATCGGAATCCCCACCCGCGAAGTGGAGCGAAAGAGGAGATAATACGGAATAACTACGAGAACTTTTGCTTAAAAACCCTATTTGTTTACCCATTTCCAATGCATTCGTAGCGTTTTCTTCGCTAATATCGCAAAAAACCGCGACCTCTCCTGCTTGAATGGGTTCGTTTTTTAGAACGGCCGCAGTTATTGCTTCGACCGTCCAATCTGCCGTAGTACGTAAAACAATATAACCCATAGGATTAATCCCCCAATTCCCCTAATTTCTCTTTAATTTCGGCTATTATGGTTTTTACATTATTAACGTCTTTAACTTCTATATTTAGATTAATTAATATATGAAATATAAAACGCTTTTGGGTATCGGTAAAATATTCTATTCGGGGCCGCGGGTCGAGATCGATTTTTTTAAAATCCCTAACCGAGATATAATCCGGTTCTGGTTTTACAGTGGGTTTAACCATATCTTCTTCTATATATACTAGACCGGCGGTCTTTAGGATTTCGACCACAGCCGCCGCCCCTGTTAACGGGCCGTACGCTTTAGGTTCGCCTGCCGAATAAGCTATGTGCTTGCGGAGGTCGTCCCATTCCATGCCCTTCCTAACTTGAACCGCTTGAACCATACGCGATAGGAATTCGTTATCTTCGATAACGGACCTCCATACTCGTTGTATCTCGTCTTGGTTTTCATATCCTAGTGCTTGCGCGAGCTCGGCGCCCCTATCGGTTATGTTCTTTTTCTGACCCCCTTCTATAACGCCTATGTATTTAAGGAAAGCGTTATTACGGCTTACCGCCGTTCTATCGATACCCGACGTACTTTGTATATCCTCTAAATTCGCCGGTTTAGACCTTTTGGAGTAAGCGATTATTATCTTTGTGAGTTCGCCGTATGACGAACGCGGTAGCTTGACCTTGTCTTGGCTCATATCTTAACCTCCTTATGGTCCGTGGGTATTATAATTTACTCTATAACCTATTTCAAGTCTTATATCGAGGGGGCGCCGAGGAATTCTTTAATCATACGTAACCTAAAAAAACCGGCCCGCGCGGGCCGGTTTTCGTTTACGAGACGCTATTTCTTATTCGAAGACGAGCCAGCCGAAGAGGCGCGGGTCGAAGCCGATGGGGAACTGCCAGTCGGCGTAGGCGTCCTTGTATATCTCCTTGCGGCGGAAGTTGACGCGCCAGCTCGTCCCCCTGGCCGGCGGCGCCTCGGCGCCGAGGGCCGCGAGCGGAATCGCCATCTCCACCGTCCACTCCTTCTCGCCCCGGCGCGCGGCGGCGACGGCGCCCGCGTTCCACGTCCGGTCCTGCTGGACGTTGCCCGGCGTCTCCGCGACGTCGCGGATGTCCATCACGACGGCCGCGGCGTTGGCGTAGACCTGGTAATACTCCGAACCGGCGGCGGCCGGGAGGAGGAAGAGGCCCACGCAGTCGTCGTTGAAGACGTTGCCGTCGGCCTCGCTCGCGTTCGTCACGAGCTTGCTTATGTCCTCCTGGGCGCAGCGCGCCGCGACGTAGAGGTTGTCGGCGTCGTAGCCGAAGTAGAAGGTCGTCGGGTCGGCCTGGCAGCTCGAGCCGTCGCGGGCGCAGAAGTACGTCGCGGCCGCCGCCCCCTTCCAGCACTCGTCGTCCAGCGCGCCGTCCACGGCGGGCGCCGCGGCGAAGGGCGTCACCTTCTGCGTGCGGCACGCCGGGAGGATACCCTCGAACTTGAACTCCTTGCCGGGGCGGTAGGGATATACGCCCTTGAGGAGCGGGACGGGGTAGAGGGTCCCGTTGGACTTGACGTCGAAGGCGGCGTCGCCGCGGGCGCGGGGCTCGAGCGTAACCGTCGTCGAGGCCGGCGTGACGGTCCAGTTGGCGGGCGCCTCCCAGCCGAGCGGCAGCGTTATGGGCGCGTCGGTCCCGTTCACGAGCGAGACGCGGCACGTGACGGCCGTCGCGCCGGCGTCGTCGCCCAGTTGGAACGGCTCGGGCCACACGTATTCGGAGGCCACGCGGCCCGCGAACTTGAGGTCGGCGACGGTGTTGTTGTCCGGCGGCAGGACCGAGCCCTTCTTCAGGACCATCCAACTCAGCTTGCCGTCCTTGACGGTGCACCAGACGTATTGGAAGAAGGCGCCGGTGGCCGGGTCCTCTTCGCCGACGTCACCGCCGCTCGAGCCGACGATGGTGTAGGCGATGCCGTCGTAGCTCGCGCTCGCGTAGTCGTGAAAGTGGCCGTTGAAGACGGCGTCCACGCCGTATTTCTTGAAGAGCTCGTGCATCGGGTCGGCCTGGCCCTCCGCGAGCGTGTCCCACCAGTAGGGCTTGTGATAGACGGCGACGGTGAGGCGGGCCTTGGCGTGGGCGGCGAGGTCCTTCTCCAGCCAGTCCCGGTAGCCGCTCGTCGCGAGCCAGTCCTCGCTCGTCTCCCAGCGGCTGGTATCCAACACGACGACGTGGACCCCCTCGTGGTCGAAGGAGTAGCACGGCTCGCGGCCCGCGCGCTCGCGCCACGCGGGGAGCATGCCGTCGGTCGTGATGTCGTGGTTGCCGGGGCAGAGGTAAAGCGGCACCGGTAACTTGGCGGCGATGCCGAGGTACTCGTCCCACATCTCGCCGAGGGCCTTGGGCTCCTCGGTGTAACCCTCGAGCTGGTCGCCGACGGTGACGGCGAAGTCGGGGGCGAGGCCCGCCACCTCCGCCAGGATGCCGTCGTACACGGCGTCCACGTGGCCGCCCGCCCGGTCGCCGATGAGGGCGAAGTGAAAGTCGGCTGGCGGCGCCGCGGCGAAGGCCGCCGCGGCCAGGACGAGGCAAACCACTAACGCACACCTTCTCATAACCTACCCCTTTCGCAAACGTCGGCGAAAACGCCGGTTAGAGTTTTACGCCCTCGAGGGCGAGGAGCTTGCGCTTGAGGGGGAGGCCGCCGCCGAAGCCGGTGAGGGCGCCGCGGGCGCCGACGACGCGGTGACACGGGACGAGGAGCGGGATGGGGTTGGCGGCGCAGGCCGCGCCCACCGCCCGGGCGGCGCGGGGCCGGCCGAGGCGCCGGGCCAGCTCGCCGTATGTCGCCGTCCGGCCGTAGGGGATGGCGCTCATGGCCTCCAGGACGCGGAACTGGAAGGGCGAGACGCGGAGGTGGAAGGGAACGGTGAAGTCGCGGCGCTTGCCCGCGAGGTACTCCCGGAGCTGGGCCGCCGCCCGCTTGAGGACGGGCGAGTCCCTCTCCACGAAGAGCGTCCCCGGGAACTTCTTGCCGAGGCGCGCGAAGAAGTGTTTGGAGCTCTCGCCGGGGAGGCCGACGGCGCAGACGCCGGCGGCCGAGGCCACGAGGGTGAAGACGCCCCAGCGGGTTTCCAGCTTGCGGACGCACAACGCGGGGACTTTTTTATCCATAAGGACACCTCCGGGAGGTTATAACATAAATCGCGGAGGGGCGGAAGGGATAAGGCGGGACGGGGGGGGCGGCGGCCGCGGCGGCGACGGCGACAATAACGCTTGACATATAAGAAGCCGCGTGTCTATAATGGCGCGACGCGGTCAAAACCAAAGTGGCCGGCGGTGCGTGTTGAGAAAAGCCGCTTTAATATTGACGTTAGTTGCGCTGGCGTGCGACGACGGGCCGACGCCCGCGCGCCCCACGGCGTGGCATTGGGTCGCGGCTTTCCCGCCGGCGTTCCGCGGAATCGGGGCCGTAGCCGCGGCGAGCGACGGAGCGGTTTACCTGGCGGGCACGGATTGGGAGGCGGGCGACTCGAAAGCCGCGGTCTACCGCTACGCCGACGGCGAATTTACGCGTGTCTTTCGCTCGAGCCGGGCGGGCAGCGAGTTCAAAGGTATCTGTGCCGGCGGTGGGTTCGTATGGGCGGCCGGGGAAGAAAAAATAAGCGCGAACGCTTCCCGCCCTTACGCCGTAAGATACGACGGGACGCGGTGGGAAGAGGTCCCATTCCCCGCCGATATCCCCGCGCGAGGGTTTTACGACGTCTACGTCCAACGGCCGGATTGCGTCTGGTTTGAAAGCGGTCCGAATGTTTATATATTCCGGCAGACTGCGTGGAAGGAGATTTTCCATTTGGGCAACGGGGGATGGGGCGACCTGGCGGTAACCGAAAACGGGCGGGCGTACTTGATGGCGTGTAACCTCTCGCCGCAGGAATGGGTGGTTTACGTCAGCGACGACGAGGGCGCGAGCTGGGCGCGCGAGGTCCTGCCCCGGACGTACGGCGTTTATTCGATAGCGGGTTACTTCAACGTACCTATAGCGCCGGCCGGGAACGGCCTATATATCGCCACCAAGTTTAATAACTGCGGCGAGGACCCTGGTAACCACATTAGATATTACGGCATTATAAAAAGGGACGACGCTCCCGCGGGCCGGGGAAATTATTCCCTCGCCTTCGTCGCGCCCCACGGCCCGAATTTCTATTCCATCCAAACCATGGCGTTCCGTTCGCCGGACGACGGCTGCGCCCTCGGGCCGATGACGTCCGCGGCGCTGGAAGACGGCGCCTGGACGCTGGAGCAGATGCCCGCCGGCATGCCCTCGTTGGAAGAGGTCGCGGCGAGCGACACACATTACTGGGCGGTATTGAGAGGCGATAACGTTTACGCCGCAGGGCTATGGAGGACGCCGTGATGGATAAACGCCGCGACGTCATTATTACCGTCGCCTTAGCCGCCGTCGCGGCGGCGGCCCTCGTCTGCGCGTGCGGCGACGGGCCGCAACTCGCCGAACCGACGGCGTGGGCGAAGGTCGCGACGTTCCCTGAAGATGCCACCGCTATCAACGGTTTAACGTCCGCCGAGGTGGACGCGATATATGCCGTAGGGTCACGCACCCCCAATGGGGAAGGCTGGCCGCACCCGGTAGTTTACCGCTTCGACGGCACCCGGGTATCAGAAGCCTATCTATCCCCGTACGACGGTAAGTTCTCGGGCGCCGACGCTTACGGCGGGGAAGTCATCGCCGCGGGAAATAAACACACGTCGCCCAACCACACGCGGCCGTACGTCGTCCGTTATTCCGGCGCCGCGTGGGAAGAAATAACCGTACCCTCGTCCATTAACGAGATTTCGTTTTTACGAGTGTACGTGGGTAGCGGCGGCCGGTATTGGTTCCAAGGACGTGAAGGCGTTTATATATATAGCGACGGCGTATGGACGACGGCGTTAGTTATTAACGACCCTTATTTAGCCGTTACTACGAACGGCCGCGCCTTCGTATTTAAACCCAACCATTACGGCACCGGCGGCGACGTATACGTCAGCGACGACGCCGGCCGCTCGTGGCGAAGCGAAAACGTGCAATTAGAGGACAGCTCTTTTTACTCTCCTGACTCGTTCAACCCTATCGTCGTAGCGTCCGCGGGCGAGGGCTTTGCGCTAAGGTCGGATTTTAAAGCGAACGTCAACGAAGAGATAATATATTCCGGCGTAATCGCACGCGACGACGCCCCCGCCGGCGAAGGTACATATAATATCGCGTTCTCGGCGCCCCACGGCCCAAATTTTTATGACATTATGGCTATGGCTTTCGCGTCCGCGTCTGATGGTTATTGCGTGGGGAACCTTACTTCCGTCAAGCTTGACGACGGCGTATGGGTCCAAGAGGACTTACTAACCATGTCGGATATTATGTTTTCCGGCGTGACCGCCGGCCCGAGCCGCTATTGGTCGGTCGGATCCCCCGGCAGCCATCGTTACCCGATAATATTATTCGAAGCAACTCGATAAGGCAAAACCCTCACGGGTTCGATTAATTTATGGGATAGTAAACGCCACGTAAGAACGCGGGAAGGATGAACGACCACCAATGTTATCTCCTAATAATATTGAACGTTTTTTATTCCCGTTCGCTTTCGCCCTCCTCGCCGCGGCGGCCGTGACAGCGGTCCTCGTCTGCGGATGCGCCGAGGGGCCCGAAGAACCCAGGTTATTCCTGTGGGAAGAAAAAGCTACTTTCCCGGCGGCGGCTACGGTCAACGCCGTAACGTTTAACCCGTGGGTTGGGGCCTACGCTTGCGGCGCCCGGCCGACGAACGCCGGCGGCGCGGAAGCAGCGGTTATATACGAGTATCAATGGATCGACTTGACCGAAATATACCGGTGTCCGAATTCCCCCTCCACCCTGAACGACATACGCACCGGTGAAGACTTCAACGTCTGGGCGGCGGGTTCGCAGCGGACGCCCGGCGGCACCACGCGGCCCCTGCTGGTTCGCTATTACAACGGCGTCGTAGCCGAAGAACAGGTGCCTTCAAGCGTCGGCGCGTCGTCTTTTGAAAAGGTTTACTGCGTCACCGAAGACCTCTTCTGGTTCCAGAGCGACGACGGGCTATATATTAGCGACCACGGCGCGTGGCGCCGCGTCAGGGCTACGACGGCCGGCGGCGAGCTGGCGGTAACGGCGAAGGGACGCGCCTATTACCTCCACGCCGAGGGCGGCGGCGCCCGGGTCGCGGTCAGCGACGACCGCGGCGCTACTTGGACGGACGAGACGCTGGCGGCGCCGGGAAGCGGTTACGCAGTGGACTATGGACGCAGCGTCGTCATCGCCGCCGCGGGAGAGGGGCTATACGCGGGCGTGACGATAAGTCCCGCGGGCGCGCGGGAAGCCGCGTGCGCCGCCATCCTGGGCCGGGACGACGCGCCGCCGGGGCAAGGGACGTACGACGTCGCCTTTATCGCGCCCGGTACCGCGGCGGCTTCGGACTTTACGGTCCTATCGTTTAACAGCCGCGACGACGGCTTCGCGCTCGGCGACGGCGTGAGCGTGCGCCTCCGCTTCAGCGAATGGCGCTGGGAATACGTACCGCCGGGTTTGAACATGGAGTTTACCGCCGGCGCGGTATCCGTGGGTTATTGGTGGGCGGTCGGCTCGTGCGTCCACGTTCCGGGCGGTCGGCTGTCCGCGCTGTTTTGCCGGGACCTGGTCACGATGGATTAACGTTCGGCCTCGCGCCGAGAGTCAGTCAACCAAAGAATCGGTAAAGGCGGTACGCGGTGAGACGGTGGCTTAACCTGAGCGCGGTGATGGTCGTGACGTTCGCGGCGTCCTGTTCGGACGCGCCGCTGGCGCCGCGGGAACCGGCGTGGGTAACCGTAGCGACTTTCCCCGCGGAAGCCGGCCCGGTAACGGCTATTGCGGCTTCCACTTCCACGGTAGCGACGACGTTGGGCAGGTCCTCAGACGACCCGTGCGCCATATGGCGTTATTCCAACGGCGCACTCGCGATGGAGTATCAAACCGGCGGCGATACGGACGTGCTCGCCGCCGTGGACGTCCTTCGGTCCGACACCGCGTACGCGGTCGGCGGAACCGGCGACCAATATCGGCCCGACCCTTTAATTCTTCGATACTTCGCGAGGGACGAATATTGGGAAAGAGTGGCGATCGCCGGCTTACCCGGCGGGGTCCTGGTTTCGGTAAAAATTACCGGCGAGGACGAAGGGTGGGTCACGGCGGTGGATTATTACGAGTATCACGACCGGCCGGAGGGCGGCACCCTCGCGAAATTCAAAGGGTCCGCGGCCCAGGCGTTCCCGGCGTTGGGGCCGGTAACGTTCGCCTGGGCGCAGGGGCCGCCGTCGCCCGGCACGGCGTACGCGGTGGAATACGCCGGGCCCCACGGTCAGTACGAGCCGGGCGCGGACGCCCGCGTCTTCGTCAGCGAGGACGGCGGCGCAAGCTGGGCGGAAGAACGCTTGCCCGCGCACGCCATCGCCGGCCACGAAATCCGCGCGGCGCGCGCCGCCACGACCCGCGACGGCGACCTATATATTATCGCCGAACTGGACGCCGGTCATTATTACGCGCTGATACAACGAACCGGGGCGCCGGGCGAAGGCGCGTACGCGCCGGTATTCTTCGCCCACACCGGCCCCTATCTCCTCGAACTCCGGGACTTTGCGTTCAAAGGGTCCAACTCGCCCTACGGCATATCGTGCGACGGCGTGGGCGTGGGCGTCCAGTCCTCCATAGTTTACAACGAGGGCAACTTCTACCTCGAGAAACTCCCTTTCCCCATGGATATTTTCGCGGTTTGCCCGACGGAAGACCCGGGGTTCGTCGCCTTCGGCTTTGATAATACGTTTGGTTGCTACCGGCTCCTCTACCACCCATAACCCGGGAGTTGGCGCCCTATGCGCCGCCGTATCGTAATCTCCCTCCTCGCCGCCACGGCACTCGCGGCCGCGCTCGCCTTATCGTGCAGCGACGCGCCGCTGGAACCGCTGGACCCGGGTTGGGTCGTCGTCGCGGACTTCCCCCACGACGCCGGCCCGGTAGTGGCGATTTGCGCGAGTTACCCAAGCGTATTCGCCGTTTCCCAAGGTGGTCTTGAAGACCGCCGCTCCGCCATCTGGCGTTACCAGTGCGGCGAGCTGAAGACGGAATATAAAGCCCCGGACGAGACCATAACGCTCGCCGACGTGGACGTTCCGGTCGAGGACGTGCACTTCTTTGCCCCGGGTTACGCCGTCGGCTTCAAAGAGGAAGGCGAAACGACACACCCGTACGTCCTTCGGCGCCCGCCGGAAGCCGAATACTGGGAAAAAATACCGATGACCGGCTTCCCGGCGCCCGCTTTGGGCGCGGTATACGTGACGGGCGAAGATACGGGGTGGATATTGTCTACGAGCACGTGGGCGTATGAACGCGGGAAACGGGAAGCCGCCGGGTTCCTCTCGAAGTTTGACGGCACTACCGTGCGGTCTTACGCCGAACTGGGGCCGGTGACCTTCGCCTGGGTACCGGGGGAAACGTCGCCCGAAGCGCTCTACGCGGTGGAATATGCCGGCGCTCACGACAATGATTATCCCGCCGGGACCGACCCTCTCGTCTTTATAAGCCGGGACAACGGCGCGAGCTGGGTCGAGGAACGAATGCCCAGATACGCCGTCGCCGGCCACGAAATCCGCGCCGCGCGGGCGGCGGCCACGCGGAACGGCGAGCTTTACATCATCGCGCGGCTGGACGGCGAACGGTGTTATGCCCTCATACGCCGCTCCGGCGCCCCCGGCGCCGGCCGCTACGAACCGGCATTTATCAGCTACGCCGGCCCCTATTTACTGGAACTCCGCGCGTTTGCGTTCAAAGGGGACGTCTCGCCGTATGGAATAACCCGCGACGGCGTGGGCGTGGGGGACGAAACCACGGTCGTCTATGACGAAGGAAAATACTACGTCGAGAAGTTACCCTTCCCCATGAACATTTACGACGTTTGCCCTTCGGACGAAGCCGGCTTCTTCGCGTACGCGTACGACGCGGCTTTATTCTACTACCGGCTCCTCTACCACCCATAAACCCGGGAGTTAGGCCATATGCGCCGCCGTATCGTAATCGCCCTCCTCGCCGCCCTCAGCGCGGCGCCCGCCCTCGCGGCGGACCTCACGTTCGCGGCGGGCGTCTTCCGCTTCCCCGCCACCGATTATTACTACCCCAACTTCTATACGGAGATGGGCTTCCGCGGCGAGGTCGCCGTCGGCGTCGGCGCCGTCAACCGCTCCACCGTCCGCCTGCTCGTGGCCGGCTACCCGATGGACGACAACATCTTCGACCCCGCGGCGGAGTACGCGTACCGCCGGAAGATGACGCTGTGGGGGTGGGACGTCCTCCTGGAACCCGCCGCCGGCTTCCAATACACCAAGCTCCAATACCCCGCGCCGTACTACCCCACCGTCACGCATAACTTCATGTCCTGGGTCCGCGTGGGCGGCGACGCCGGCGCGGGGCACCATCTCGTCGGCCCCCTCGCCCTCGCGGGCCGCTACCGCGTCCGGGCGCTCTATTACCTGGGCGACAAGTTCTTCATCAACGACGAGGGGAAGGTGGAGCGGCTGCGGCTTGTCCACGGGCCGATAGCCGAGCTGGCGTGGCGGTTCAACGAGCGGTGGGCGGCGCTGGCCCGGGGCGGCTGGGAGTTCGGCGGCTACTACGACGCCATCTTCATGACGCCCGAGGAGCTGCTCGCAAGCCGCCCCTACGCCGAGGCCGGTTTCACGTATTCGTTCTGACGCGGCGACGGCCGTCGTCGTAACCGCCTGGAAAGCCGCCCCTTCGGGGGCGGCTCGGCGTTATCCGCAGATTCCCCTTGACCCGGGCGGGCCTTTCTGATAAAATAAGACTCTCCAGTCAACAATTGAACTGCCAAGTTCAGAAAAGGCAAACTAACATGAGAAAATGGATTGTCATCGGCATCGCGGCCGTGGTGATAATAATCGTCGTCGTCCTCGCGGTCGTGCGCGCCGGCGAGAAGCGCGCGGCTTCCGCGGAGTTGAACTCGAAGGCCGAGGTGAGCGTGGCGGTCGAGGTGGCGACGCCGACGGTGGGGCCGATCGAGGAGATGCGCCCGTTCCTGGGCAAGGTCATCTCCACGAGCGAGGTCATGGTCTACTCCAAGACCGCGGGGAAGGTCGTGTCGCTTCCGGCCAAGGTGGGCATGAAGGTCGGCGTGGGCTCCACCGTCGCGGTGGTGGACATCGACCAACCCGGCATGAAGTTCCGCTACTACGACGCCTACGCCCCCATCGCGGGGGAGGTCTCGGCCACGATGGTGAACGTGGGCGACGTGGTCTCGCCGCAGACGCCGCTCGCGGTCATCGTGAAGCCGTCGTCGGTCAAGGTCCAGATGAACGTCCCCGCCGACACCCTCGCGGTGATGTACCCCGGCCAACCGGTCAAGATCGAAGCCCGCGGCTCGTCCACGGACGTCCTGGACGGCGAGGTCGCGAACCTCCCCGCGTCCCTCTCCGCCGAAACGCACATGGCGCTGGTGGAAATCCGGCCCACGGCCGCGGTCTCCGGCCTCCGCGCCGGGATGTTCGCGACGGTGGAGGTCCCGGTGGCCCGCCACGAGAACGCGACCCTCATCCCGCCGCAGGCCGTGCGCCGGGTCTCGGGGCGTGACGTGGTGTACGTCGTCGCCGGCGGCGTCGTCCGCCTGCGGCCGGTGAAAGTGGGCCTGATGCGCGCCGACGCCGTGGAGATTGTGGAAGGCCTCAAGGCCGGCGACGAGGTCATATGCGCGTCCAACGGCGACCTCGCCGACGGCGTCAAGATTCTCAAGAAAACCGCGTTCCGCCCCCCGAACAACTAACGGCGCCGGCTTGGGCCGGACAGCCGGGTGGAGTATATGCGCCTACCCGATTTCGCGATTCGCCGCCCCGTCTTCGTCATCGTCCAGGTCCTCGCGGTCCTGGTCCTGGGCGTCGTCGCCTACCGCGGCCTGGGCATCGACCTCATGCCCAACGTCGAGTTCCCGTTCGTGGTCGTCACCACCGTTTACCCGGGGGCGAGCGCGGCGGAGGTCGAGACGGACGTCTCCAAGAAGCTGGAGGACAAGCTCAGCTCCGCCTCGGGCCTGGAGGAGATGTGGTCCTACTCCAACGAGGGATACTCCATCGTCGTCCTGAAGTTCAAGCTGGAGACGGACCCGCGGAAGGCGGAGGCCGACGCCCGGACCAAGGTGGAGCAGTCCCTCCCCGAGCTCCCGACCGACATTGAAAAGCCGGTGGTGGCGCGCGTGGACTGGGGCGCGGAGCCGGTCATCGCCTTCGCCGTGGGCGGCGACCTGCCGCTGGAGGAGCTCCGCCGCCTGGCCGACAAGGAAATCAAGCCGCAGATAGAGAAAATCGACGGCGTGGCCGAGGTCGAGGTGCAGGGCGGCCTGGAGCGCGAGGTCAAGGTGGAGGTGGACCCCGCGGCCCTCGCCGGCTACGGCGTCTCGCTGGACGAAGTCTCCATGGCGCTGGCCGCGGCCAACCTCAACGTCCCCGCCGGGCCGATGCGGGCCGGCGGCCGGGAAGAGAAGCTCCGCGTCTCCGGCAAGTTCACCTCGCAGGAGGACGTTGAAAACGTCGTCGTGGCCCGCGTCGAGGGCAAGCCCATCTACCTCCGCGACGTCGCCCGCGTCAACGTCAACGACTACAAGGAACGCAAGACCCTGACCAAGCTCAACGGGAAGGACTCGGTCACCATCTCGGTCCGCAAGGCCGCGGGGACCAACACCGTGGCCATCTGCGACGCCGCCCTCAAGAGCCTGGAGGCGGTAAAGAAGACGCTTCCGCCCGCGGTGACGGTGGACGTCGCGTACAACGACGCCGACATCATCAAGAGCGCGGTCAAGGACACGACGGAGGCGCTGTACCTGGGCGCCATCTTCGCGGTCGTCGTCATCCTCATCTTCCTGGGCAACCTCCGCACCACCATCATCTCGGCGCTGGCCATCCCCACCTCCATCCTCTTCACGTTCCTCATCATGCAGGCGGTGGGCTTCACCCTCAACATGCTGACGCTGATGGCCCTCTCGCTCGCGGTGGGGATACTCATCGACGACGCCATCGTGGTGCGAGAAAACATCTACCGCCACTGGGAAGAGGGGATGTCGCTCGAGAAGTCGGCGTCCTTCGGCACCGCCGAGGTGGGTCTGGCGGTCGTGGCCACCACCCTCACCATCGTGGCGGTCTTCGTGCCGGTGGCCAACATGACGGGCATGGTGGGGCGGTTCTTCCGCTCCTTCGGCCTGGTGGTGGTCTTCGCCGTCTTGTATTCGCTGTGGGACGCGCTCACCATGGCGCCCATGCTTTCGGCCAAGCTCCTCATCGGCAGCCCGGACCCGACGCAGAAGAGCCGCTTCGAGCGCTTCTTCCTCCCGCTCAACCGCCTGTTCGAGCAGATGGCCCGCGGCTACCGCACGGTCCTGGACTACGCGCTGCGCCGGCGGGGCCTCGTGGTCGCGGCGGCGACGGTCATGTTCCTGGCGAGCCTGGTCCTGACGCGCTTCGTCAGCACGTCGTTCATGCCGCGCTGGGACCGGGGCTACATTTACCTGTACGTCCAGACGCCCCTCGACTCGTCGCTTACCAGCACCGAGGCCGTCACGAACGAACTCGAGAAGCGGGTCGCGGCCTACAAGGAAGTCGAGACGGTCTTCACCAGCGTGGGCGTGAGCGAAACGCCGAACCACGCCCTCCTCACCCTCCGCCTGAAACCCCGGCGGGAGCGGGCCAAGAGCGACCTCGAGCTCCAGGAGGAATTGCGGCGCTATCTTAAAACGTACCCCAAAGCGAAAGTCACCGTAATGACGCCGGAGATGGGGGCGGGCAACGCGGAGCGGGGCGAACAGCCCATTTCCGTCGAGATCCAGGGGCCGGACCTCGAGCGGCTCCAGGACCTCTCGAGCCGCATCGTGGCGGATTTCAAGACCGTCGGCGGCGCCCGGGACGTCGGCTCGTCCTACGAGCCCGGCAAGCCCGAGGTCAGCCTCGTCCCCGACCGCGCGATGTGCACCGAGATGGGCATCCCCGTCTCGCAGGTAGCGATGACCCTCCGCGGCCTGGTAGAGGGGACGGTCGCGACCAAATACGCCGAGGCGGGCGAGGAATACGACGTCCGCGTGATGATGCCGCGGCGGCAGGTCCGCGGCCTCGCGGACGTCGAGGGCATCTACCTGAAGAACCACGACGGCGACATGGTCCCGCTGACGATGCTCGCCCACGCCGTGCGGGAAGTGGGCCCCACGCAGATCGAGCATCACGACCGCGTGCGGGCGGTCTCGGTCTGGATGGGGAAAGGGCCGGGCGTGGCCCAGGGAGACCTCCAGAAAAAGCTGTCGGCCTACACCGCAAGCCATCCCCTCCCCGCCGGCTACTCCTACGCCACGGGCCTCAACCAGCAGATGCAGGCCGAGATGTTCCAGAGCATGTTCACGGCGCTGGCCATAGCCGTCGTCTTCATCTACATCGTCCTGGCGGCCCAGTTCAACTCCTTCCTGCACCCCTTCACCATCATGCTGGCGCTGCCGCTGGCGGTGGTGGGCGCCCTCATCGCCATCTTCATCCTCGGCACGACGTTCGACATGATGACGATGGTCGGCATCATCCTCCTGATGGGCATCGTCAACAAGAACGCCATCCTCCTGGTGGACTACACCCTCCAGAAGATGAAGGAGGGTTTGAGCGTCCACGAGGCGCTCCTGAAGGCCGGCCCGGTCCGGATGCGGCCCATCCTCATGACCACGGCCGCCATGATAATGGGCATGCTGCCCACGGCGCTGGGGTTGGGCGAGGGCGGCGAGTTCCGCCAGGGGATGGCCGTCGCCGTCATCGGCGGCCTTATCACCTCCACCTTCCTCACGCTCATCGTCGTCCCGGTGGTCTTCACGTACGTGGAGGGGCTGCGGCGCCGCAACAAGAGGGGGCACGCCGAGGCCGAGCCGACGTAACGGCGCGCCGACCCGCGACAAGCCAGGCGCCCGCGCGAGCGGGCGCCTTTTTTCGCGCCGCGGCCGCCGTGTAAACATTAGCATTACGGTAATGCTTAGACGCCGGCCCGGCGGCGGGTTAAAATTTACCCTTGACACGACGATATTTATTTATAAAACTGGTCGCTGGCACGGGATAGAGCCGGCGGCCGGGGGCCGCCGAAACCAAAGGCGGAAGGGAACGAGGGGGTTGGGAGATGAAGAAAGGGATAATAATAGTCGCATTGGCTTCGGTCTTTCTCGCAGGCGTTACCCGCGCGGAAGAAATCGAAGTAAGTAACGGGTGGGTAGGTTTTTTAAACGCCAACCCGAAGCTATACGACCCGTACGATTTGCGTGACGCCGGAACTATGATGACGGGCGCAGACCGAGAGAAAATAGCCGAAGCTGACGGGATATGGCGACAATGGACCGAGACGGGCAACTACGAATACGACTACGTAATGGTAACGTTCCCTGATCCGGGCGACGCCGAACGGGCTATCCTCCAATGGCAAGTCGGCATCGACCACGACGACCACGTCGTAACGTTATTATACTGGCACGGTACCAACTATAGCTGGGTAAACCTCGCGACTAACGACGGCGGGCGGACACCCCCTACGGAATACACCGACGTCATCGCCGCGTTCAACAATAACCCTCCCGAAACCGAATGCGTAATATTCCTTTTCGTAGGCGTTACCCAAGAAGAGGGCGACGACTACATCCAATGCGACGTTTGCGATATGGCGCGGAAGCCATAGGAGTTATGACTCTTAGCCCGCGACATCGGGCATAAACCATTCCAGCGGTTTTTGGGACCGCAAGGCTTATGAGAACGCGTTTCTTGTGGGCCGCGGCTGCTATTTACGGCGGCCTGATTATTTTTTCTTGCGCGGATGCGCCTACCGGCGCGCGCGCAACGTTATGGGTTTCGGTAAATACTTTCCCCGACGAAACCCACGCCATTAAAGGGCTTGCCGGCGGCGACGGCGGCGTTGTATACGCGGTCGGTACGGCTTATTCGCCCGACCGAGGTGTTGTTTACCGTTACGACGGCACGGGGATTACCGAAGTATTCGTGAGCCCTTATACGGCGACCGCTTTTAACAGCGTAAGTTCCGCGGGCGGTGAGATATGGGCCGTCGGGAAGAAAGCGAACAACGGAAACACGAGCCGGCCATACGTAGTCCGCAACGCGGCCGGGCGGTGGGAAGAGGTAGAGGGGATCCCGGAAGATGGAGAATACGGTTTAAGGTCCGTGGTCCGAACAACCGGCGGCCGTATTTGGATGGCGGGAGACAAGACCGTCTACACGATAGAAGACGGCGTGTGGCGAACCGCGTTGAGGTTTGACCGGCCGGCTTCCGGCACCCTCCGCGTAACGGAAAACGGGCGAGCGTTTTTCTACCTTTTTGACGGGCCGGCCGATACGGCTTCCATATTCGTAAGCGAAGACGGCGGCGCGAGTTGGACTAAAGAAACGCTCCCTCGGAATTACGGCTTCTTTACGGTTCAGGACATAGGCAACGCCGTACCGGCGGTCGGCGGCGAAAGATACTACATAGCGGTCCGGCTCCGCGGCCGGAGCGGCGACGAGGAAATCCTTTATAACGGTATATTGGAACGCGACGGCGCGCCGCCTGGTGAGGGGAGTTACGAAATAGTATTCATGGCGCCCCTCGGCCCGTACTTCAACGATATCCGGGATATGGCGTTCTATTCCGAAACCGACGGTTACGCCGTAGGCTACCTTACCTCGCTGGCTCGGAACGACGGCGAATGGGTAATGGAGGAATTGCCTGCCGCTTGGCGGGCGGAGGCGTGGCAAATCATCTTCTCGGTAATAACCGCTAGCTCGGCCGGCTACTGGGCCGTCGGAACCCCCCATGACTACCAACCCCCTATAGCGTTGTACCGAGCGCCTTTGGGCCCCTAACCCGTCGCCCCCCTCTCTTTTTCACGCCGCGGCGGCCGCGTAAACATTAGCATTACGGTAATGCTTTGACGCCGGCCCGGCGGCGGGTTAAATTTTACCCTTGACAGGACGTTTTTTATTTGTGTAATATGGTAGCCGGCTCAGCGGAGAACCGGCGGCGGGTTATGAAAAATTTAATCCACGCGATCGTACCATTAGCCATAATAGGCGTAGTCGGGCTCTCGTGTGGCGACGTTCCGCAATACGCTGAACCGTCGCGGTGGCACGAGGTGGCGACGCTCCCCGGCGTGTTCTTCGAAGTCCGGAGTGTTTACGCCTTTAACGTCGATTACGTAATGGTCGCGGGCGCCGATTGTACCGCGGCCGGGATGCCGCGGGCGGCGGTTTACGAGTACCGGAACGGCGATATCGACCGCGTCTTTTTATCCGAGTATAACGACAGCCGGTTCTACGTTTCTCGATTCGCCGCGGGCTTGAATTGGTTCGCGGGGGATAAAGAGACCGGCGCGGGTGCCTATCGGCCGTATGTCGTCACGTCCGACTTCTTCTCGTGGGAGGAATTAAGCGTACCGGCGTCTATAGCCGAAAGCTCTTTTTACGACGTCTACGGCGTCAGGCCCGACTGTGTTTGGTTTGAAGGCGGCTCGGGTATTTATTTATATACCCGCCCCGCATGGAGAAAAGTATTCGACCTCAACAACTACGAGGGGGGCGACCTGACGGTAACGGAAAACGGCCGCGCGTTCTTATTGGTCTATACCCTCGGAGCGCCGGGGTGGAAAATGTACGTCAGCGACGACGAGGGCGCGAGCTGGGCCCCCGAGGATATCCCCCGCACCTACGGCGTATATTCCGTGAAGGAGTCCGATTACCCGCCGCTCGGGCCCGCGGGCGAAGGGCTTTACATGGCGACCAGGTTCACCGTCCCGGGCGACCGTTTTAACCCGTACGCCGGCATCCTGAAGCGCAACGACGCGCCGGCGGGCGAAGGGACGTATTCCCTCGCGTTCATCGCGCCCCACGGCCCTAACTTTTACTCCATCCGTACGCTCGTGTTCCGCTCGCCCGACGACGGCTACGCCCTGGGGCCGATGACGTCGGCGGCGCTCAAGGACGGCGCGTGGACGCTGGAGCAGATGCCCGACATGATGCCCTCGTTTGCGGCGGCGGCCGCGAGCGACGACTACTACTGGGCCGTGATGGAAGACGCTAACGGTTATCCCAACGGCCTGTGGCGGACGCCGTGATGGATAAACGTCACTCCGTTATTATCCCCGTCGCCCTAGCCGCCGCCGCCGCCGTAATAGCGGCCCTCGCCGGGCTCTCGTGCGGCGACGGCGCGACGCCGGCGCGGGCGCCGAGTTGGCACTACGCCTGGGCCTTCCTCGGTACTATGTCCGCCGTGGCCGAAAAAGAAAATGACACGACCGTATACGTCGTAGGAAGTCAGGGCGATACGGCCATTATCTACGAATACGACGTTATCCGCCGGACGGGGGAAGAGTTTTTCCGGGCGCCTTATGCTGTTAGCAGTTTGTATTCGGTCAAATACGGCGGGGGCGATATCTGGGCCGCCGGCTACAAAACAGTAGGCGGCGGGCAGTGCCCGTACGTCCTACGCTGGGATTGGGACGCCCCCCAGGAGGTCGCGGTCCCGTCCAACGTCAAGAAACCGGCCTCGACGTAGTAGCGGTAACAGCGAACGGCGGCGTCTGGTTCACCGGCAACTGCGGGTTATATTATTGCAAAGACGGCGCGTGGGACAAACGTTTTGGTTATAATAACGCGCCGAGAGAAATAGATACGGTTAGCGTCGCCGTCACGCCAAACGGCGTCGTATATATCTACGAGTACACCGGCTACCACGGCGGCAACGCCGCGCCGTACCTGTATACCAGCCGCGACGAGGGCCGGACGTGGGATAAGGCGAGAGTAACGTTGGCGGACGATTATTGGCGGTTCGGCGAGCTAGGGTACGCGGAAATCGCGGCGGCGGGCGAGGCCTTATACATCCTGACGACGTTTAAATCCACGCTCCCCGATATATACGTCGAATACACCGGCGTCGCGGCGCTGGAAGACCCGGCGTCCGGCGCAGGGTCCTTTCACATAATTTTTATGGCGCCGTACGGCCCGAACTTCTTCGACGCTACTTATATGGCGTTCCGGTCCGAGACCGACGGCTTCGTGACCGGCGCCGAGACGTCGGTGGCCTTGACGCGGGGCGAATGGGTGTTGGAAGAGACGCCCCACGGCGAGGGGTTCGTGCTGAGAGTATCGTGCGCGGGAAGACGCGCGTACTGGGCCTTGATAGGGTCGGGGCTTTACGCGGCCGCCGGCCCCGGCTACTGATGCGACCTCGTCTCCAATCCTTATTGGTGTTTTTATTGGCGCCGGCCGCGGCGTTCGCCGCCGACCTCACGGTGGCGGCGGGCGTCTTCCGTTTCCCCGCCACCGACTATTACTACCCCAACTTCTACGCCGAGATGGGCTTCCGGGGCGAGCTCGCCGTCGGCGTCGGCGCCGTCAACCGCTCCACCGTCCGGCTGCTCGTGGCCGGCTACCCGATGGACGACAACATCTTCGACCCCGCGGCGGAGTACGCGTACCGCCGGAAGATGACGCTGTGGGGTTGGGACGTCCTCCTGGAACCCGCCGCCGGCTTCCAATACACCAAGCTCCAATACCCCGCGCCGTACTACCCCACCGTCACGCACAACTTCATATCCTGGGTCCGCGTGGGCGGCGACGCCGGCGTGGGCCGCCACCTCGTCGGCCCCCTCTCCCTCGCGGGCCGCTACCGCGTCCGGGCGCTCTACTACCTGGGCGACAAGTTCTTCATAACCGACGACGGCGCCGTGGAGCGGCTACGGCTAGTCCACGGCCCGGTAGCCGAGTTGGCGTGGCGGCTCGGCGAGCGGTGGGCGGCGCTGGCGCGGGGCGGCTGGGAGTTCGGCGGCTACTACGACGCCATCTTAATGACGCCCGAGGAGCTGCTCGCAAGCCGCCCCTACGCCGAGGCCGGCTTCACGTATTCTTTCTAAGGTACGTATCACCGAAACAAAGAAGCCGCCCCGAGGGCGGCTTTTTCGCGCCGTGCGCCGCCCGCGTAAACATTAGCATTACGGTAATGCTTTTACGCCGGCCCAGCGGCGGGTTAAATTTTACCCTTGACAGGACGCTTTTTTTTTTAAATTAGTCGCCGGCTCGGAAAAAGCCGGCGGCCGGGGGCCGCCGAAACCAAAGGCGGAAGGGAACGAGGAGGTTGGGAGATGAAGAACGTACCGGTATGAACCTTCTTCACGGGATTTGTTTCGTTAGCGATGCTAATACCGGTAACAGCTAATGCTGAACATTACGAAATGGACCACGCATGGAAGGGGTGGACGGGCGGCATGCCGCCGCAAGGATATTCGCCGCAATACTTAGCCACGTACGGTTGGGAATTAGAACAAACCCCCTATAAATGGCTTATGAACCACCTTGACGACACGTGGTATGAAATGAGTCATTATCACGATTACGAATATGGCCACTACGCCTACGTAATGGCTTTGTGGGACAAGAAAGAGGTGGAACGGACGATGTTGCGGTGGATAGCTTATAACGACACGTCCGAAGACGTCGACATTTATTATTGGGACGACTCAGAAGAACAATGGTGGTGGGTAGCGGATTGCGACGGGTCGGCAGTAGTATATGAGGATATATCCGATTGTTGGAATACGGAGTACATGATACTTTTAATGGTATCATATAACCCAAACACCGAAATGGAGTGCTGGTTCCACTGTGACGTATGCGACCTCACAACAGTACCCTAACGGGGCCAAATACCACCGTAACCGCTTTATTCGTGGTTACCTACGCGTGGTCGCCCCGTTCTGGCCTATCGTCGGAATCGGCGTTTGGGTCGTAGCTTGCGGCGACGGGCCGACGCCGGCGCGGCCGACTACGTGGCACTTGGTCGTTAATGTACCGCCGGCGGTGGAGGATATCAACGCCCTAACCGCAACGGGCGACGACGTTGTGTTTGTCGCCGGCGCGGACCGGGATAACGCGGGGGAAAGAAAAGCCGCCGTTTACCGCTATAGCGGCGGCGAGTGCACACGCGTCTTCCGCTCGAGCCGGGAAGGTAGCGAGTTCTCCGCGGTTGACGCGGGCGGCGGCTTTATATGGGCGGCCGGGTTCGAAAGAATAAGTATCGACGAGGTCCGCCCGTACGCGGTGAGATACCAAGGGACGCAATGGGAGGAAATACCCGTCCCCTCCGAAATCCCCGGCCGCGAATTTAGCGACGTTTACGCTCAACGCCCGGACTGCGTCTGGTTCGAAGTCGGCGGCGACGTATATCTATATCGCGGGACGGCGTGGGAACGCATTTTCACGACCGGCAACGCTGGAGGCGGCGATTTAACCGTAACGGATAACGGCCGGGCGTTCGTGTTGGCGTGTAACCTTTCACCGCAGGAATGGGCGGTTTACGTCAGCGACGACGAGGGCGCGAGCTGGGCGCGCGAAGTACTACCCCGGACGTACGGCGTATATTCGATACAGGGTTACTTCTCTGTACCTTTAGCCGCGGCCGGGAACGGCCTCTTTATAGCCATGACGTTTTATAACGCCGGCGAAAACGATATCAGGTATTACGGCATTATAAAACGCGACGACGCGCCCCCGGGCCAGGGGACATATTCTCTCGAGTTCATCGCGCCCCACGGCCCGAACTTCTACGGTATAAACACAATGGCGTTCCGTTCGCCGGACGACGGCTACGCCCTCGGGCCGATGACGTCGGCGGCGCTGGAAGACGGCGCGTGG